>Ga0075030_100001928_pt1 | contig 18743 bp, 19 predicted proteins | sample LitLauG_LLR_2012_FD_71393 | JGI IMG/M metagenome (GOLD analysis project Ga0075030, IMG submission 71393) | Freshwater sediment microbial communities from Pennsylvania, USA - Little Laurel Run_MetaG_LLR_2012 | ecosystem: Environmental > Aquatic > Freshwater > Creek > Sediment | place: USA...
CGAGGCCGGGCTCATGGCCCAGAAGATCCCCGAGCAGCTCGAGATCGTCGACCACCTCCCCCGCAACGCCACCCTCAAGATCCTCAAGTACCAGCTCCGCCAGCAACTCGCCGACAAACCGTGGCCCTGAACCTGAACCTGAACCTGAACCTGAACCTGAACCGGCCGTCCGGCCGGCGCCGGCTCCCTCAGATGACCCCGGCGGCCAGCTCCGCGGCGTGGGCGAGGAGGGCGTCGGAGCGCACCCCGATCTCGGTCGGGTCGATCGAGCCGGTGGCGCCGGCGGTGGCGCCCGCCAGCCGCCGGGCATAGACGCCCTCCACGATGCAGGCCTGTTTCCACCACGCGAACACGGTGTAGTACGGCAGCTCCGACAGGTCGAAACCCGACGCCACCGCGTAGCGCTCGGCGACGGTCGCCCGCCGTACGAACACCGGGTTGAGCGTGGGGGGATCCGACAGGAACGAGATCCCCTCGCCCGGATCGGACCAGTACTGCAGCGACCACGCGAAGTCGGCGATCGGGTTGCCGATGGTGCACAGCTCCCAGTCGAGGACCGCCGCGATGCGGAAGTCGTCGCCGAGCACGGTGTTGTCGAAGCGGTAGTCGCCATGCGCCAGGCCCGGCGCCACGGTCTCCGCCGGCTTCGCCGCAGCCAGCCGCTCGTGCAGTTCGACCATGAGCGGCCACGGGCGGACCGCGGCGCGCTCCACCTGGCTGCGCCAGCGCGACAGCTGCCGGCCGACGTAGTCCTCCCGCTTGGCCAGGTCCCCGAGTCCGATGCCGTCGAGGTCGACGGTGTGAAACGCGATCTGCACGTCGATGAGCGACGCGGTGGCCACCTCGGCCTGCTCGGCGGTCATGTCTTCGCTCGACGCCCGGTCCCGCAGGATGCGCCCCTCGACGAAGCTCATGAGGTAGAAGGGTGCGCCGTTCACCGAGGTGTCGGCGCAGTAGGCGACGGTCGTGGGGACCGGCACCGACGTCGACGCCAACGCCGACATGATCCGCCACTCGCGGCTCATGTCGTGGGCGGTGGGCAGGGCGTGGCCGACCGGGGGCCGGCGCAGCGCCCACTGGTGGCCGGCGGCGTCGGTGACCCGGAAGGTCAGGTTGGAGCCACCCGCGGCGATCAGCTGGTAGTGCAGCGGGAGCGTGGCACCGGCCACGCGGTCGACGATCCAGGCATCCACCTTTTCCCGGTCGATCCCCCGGGGTGCGTCGTCACCGGTCGTCACCGGTCGGCCGGTCACCGCTCGGCCCGTCACAGGTTGGCCGTAGCCAGGTCGAGGTACTCGGCGAAGCGGGCGACCGAGTCCTCGCGCCGGGTCGGGATGTGCTCGGTGGGCCAGCCCTCCACCGGCTTGTAGTCCTTCATCAGCCGCCGGGCGATGAACGACTTGTGGACCTCGTCGGCCCCGTCGGAGATCCGGAAGTTGCGGGCGATGCGGTACATGCGCTCGAGCGGCAGGTCGGCGGAGTAGCCGAGCGCCCCGTGGACCTGGATCGAGCGGTCGATCACGTTGTAGAGGACCCGCGCCCCCCAGTACTTGATCTGCGCGATCTGGATGCGCGACGCCGAAGCGCCGTAGGTGTCCCAGTGCCAGGCGGCGTGCAGGGTGAGCAGGCGGGCCGCGTCGATCTCGGTGGCCGACTCGGCGATGAAGTCCTGCACGAACTGCTTGTCGCCGAGCGGGCGGCCGCCGACGGTGCGCGACACGGCCCGCTCGCACATCATGTCGAACGCCCGGTGGCACATGCCCATCCAGCGCATGGCGTGGTGGATGCGCCCGCCCGACAGCCGCTTCTGGGCGAGCAGGAAGCCTTCGCCCGGCTGGCCGATCAGGTTGGCGGCCGGCACCCGGCAGTCCACGAAGCGGATCTCGGCGTGCCCGCCGACGTGCTGGGAGCCCTCCCCCTCGTAGGGGTGGTCCATGGTGGGGACGTTGCGGATGATGTGCATGCCCGGCGTGTCGCGCTCGATCACGATCATCGACGCCCGCTGGTGGGGCCCGGCCTCGGGGTCGGTCACCACCATGGCGAGGACGAAGTCGGCGACCGCCGCCTTGGACGCGAACCACTTGTGCCCGTTGATGACGTACTCGTCGCCGTCGAGCAGCGCGGTGGTGGTGATCTGGGTCGGATCCGAGCCGGCGCTGTGCGGCTCGGTGAGCGAGAAGCAGGAGGTGAGCTCGCCGCGCAGCAGCGGCCACAGCCAGCGCTCCTTCTGCTCGTCGTTGGCCCCGATGGCGAGGAGCTCGCTGTTGCCCGAGTCGGGCGCCTGGTTGCCGAAGACGTCCGGCGCCGACGAGGTCCGGCCCAGGATCTCGTGCATCAGCGCCAGCTTGACCTGGCCGAGGCCCTGGCCGCCGAGCTCGGGGTCGAGGTGCGCGGCCCACAGCCCGCGGTCCTTGACCTGCTGCTTGAGCGGGTCGGTGGCCCGCTTCCAGCTGGCCACGCTCATCTGGTCCTTGACGAGGTCGAGGGGCTCGATCTCGTCGCGGACGAAGCGTCGGATCCAGTCGAGCTCGTGCTCGAAGGCCGGATCGGTTGAGAAGTCCCAGGCCACAGCGGCGTCCCCCTTGCTCGGGCCGTCCCATCCTAGAGGTGCCCGGGGTTGCCCGACCCGAGCCGATGTGTTGGACTCCGCGGCGGCGACCCGCTGTTCGGCGGCATCACCGCCCTCATGACCCGCGACACCGTGGCGCCCCTGTCGCCCAGCCTCGACGCCGACCTGGTCGAGGCCCGGCGGGGCACCGCCATCCTCGCCCACAAGGATCTGCGGACCGCGCTCGCCCTGGCCCGGGACCTCGGTGTCGACCTGCCCCTCACCGCCATGGCGGAGGCCCGCTACGACGAGGTGCTCGGCCTGCCTCCCGGCTGACTCCTGCTGCGCCGTCGCCGGGGCGGCGGCACCGGCCCGAGCGGCGAGAGGCGCACCAGGGGGACGGCGCGGCCGTGCGTCGACGCCTGCTCCTGGTAGCGGCGCAGCCCGAGGTGCACCGTCGCGAGGCGCTCGAACAGCTCGTCGCGCTCGACGCCCTCCACGATGCGGCCCGTGGCCGGCACCAGCCGGCGCCGCACCCGCAACCAGCAGTGCGGATCGGCCCGGAGGTTGGCGCACCAGTTGGGGTCGCTCGGTCCTCCGCCGTTGCTGCCGACCACCACGAGGTCGCTGTCGATGCGGAAGAAAGGGAGCGCGCTGGTCCGCAGCCGGCCGCTGCGGGCGCCGATCGTGGTCAGCAGCAGCGTGGGGGTGTAGTGCCGACCGGCCGCGGTCGCGTACTGCCAGGTGATGGCCGACACCCCGGTCCAACGGACGAGCCAGCGGTCGACGGCCCGACCCCACCCGCCGCGCAGCACGATGATCCACGTGCGGCCGTGCGCGGAGAACCGCATCCGTGCCCGGCGGTCGCTGCTCGGCTGCGGCGTGCTCATCGTCCCCTCCCCGCAGGGGCGCCGGCCGCGGCCGGCGCCTCGACGACTCAGCCGACGGCGACCGGCTCGGGGTTGACCTTGACGCCCGGCGTGTAGGTCACCGGCAGGTGCTTGACCCCGCCGATGAAGTTGGAGCGCAGGATCTGGGGTTCGCCCGCGATCTTCATGTCGGGGATGCGGCTCAGGATCTCGGAGAAGATGAGCCGCAGCTCCATGCGGGCCAGGTTGGCACCGAGGCAGAAGTGCGGGCCGCCGCCGCCGAAGGCCACGTGCTCGTTGGGATCGCGGGTGATGTCGAAGGTGTAGGGGTCGTCGAAGACCTGCTCGTCGCGGTTGGCGGAGATGTGCCACATCACGACCTTGTCGCCCTTGGCGACGGGCTGGCCGTGGATCTCGGTGTCGGCCAGGGCGGTGCGCCGGAAGTGGTACACCGGCGACGCCCACCGGAGGATCTCCTCGATGGCGGGGTTGAGCATGTCCGGGTTGGCGCACAGCGCGGCGTACTGCTCGGGGTGCTGCATGAGGGCCCACATGCCCCACGCGGTGGTGTTGCGGGTCGTCTCGTTGCCCGCCACGGTGAGCAGGAGCATGAACATGTCGAACTCGAGCTCGGAGAGGCTGTCGCCGGCGACCTCGGCGTTGATCAGCTTGGTCACGATGTCGTCGCGCGGATCAGAACGCCGCTGCTTGGCCAGCTCGTTGACGTAGAGGTAGAGCTGGGTCGACGCCTCGGTGCTGTCGTCGGAGGCGTACTCGGGGTCGTCGATGCCGATCATCTTGTTGGACCACTCGAAGAGCAGCCGGCGGTCCTCCTGGGGCACCCCCATGATCTCGGCGATCGCCTGCAGGGGCAGCTCCGACGCCAGGTCGACGACGAAGTCGCAGGTGCCCCGCTGGATGATGTTGTCCACGATCAGCGTCGAGCGGTGCCGCAGGTACTGCTCGAGCAGGCCGATCATGCGCGGGGTGAAGCCCTTGTTGACCAGCAGGCGGTAGCGGGTGTGCTTGGGCGGATCCATCGTCAGCATCATCACGCCCCGGGTGTCCATCCCGACGTCGCCCGGCATCTCGTCGGGGCTGAGGAGGCTGATGCCACCGGCCTCCGAGGAGTAGGTCTCGATCTCCCGGTTGACGGCCACGAGATCAGGGTGGGTGACCACGTTCCAGAAGCCTTGACCGAGGGGGTGGTCGTGCCAGGACACGGGCGCCTCGCCCCGCAGGCGCCGGAACATCTCGTGGTGCTCCCCGCGCTGGAACCGGTCGAGATCGAGCAGATCGATGCCGTCGAGCGTCACGTTGGCCTCCCTTGCGCCGATCCGGGCTCGGCGATCGAGTGTACCCCGGCTCCGATCCGGTACGTTTTCCCGGCGGGGAGGGCGACGCCCGGCGCCAGGCCGCCGCGCCGCACGAGCGGAGAGGGAGGGTGGCCCGATGGCTTTCGACGTCCGGCGGGTGGTGACCGGCCATGACGCCGCGGGGCGGCCGGTGTGGCTGAGCGACGGCACGCCGGCGGCGACCGTCGAGGCGCCCAACGGCACCGCGGTCAGCGATCTCTTCCTGCTCGACGGGCCGCCGGCGGGAGCGGCGGCCGGCGGCGACCCCACCGGCCCGCGGGTGCTCGAACCGCCGCCGGGGGGCTGCAGCTGCCGGGTGATCCGGTTTCCTCCCCCACCGCCGGGCGCGCCGGTCGAGGAGCACTGGGTCCGGGTGCCCGGCGACGACCCGGCTCGACCGGGTATGCACGCCACCGACACGTTGGACTTCATGATCGTGCTCCACGGTCGCATCGTGCTCGGCCTCGACGACGGCGAGCACCACCTCGCCGCGGGCGACACGGTCATCCAGCGCGGCACCGATCACCGCTGGCGGGTGGAGGGCGACGAGCCGTGCACCTATCTGGTGGTGATGCTGCGAACCGACCCCGCCGCAGCGGCGCCGGCCGTCAGCCTCGCGCCCCGGGCCAGCGCGGCACCGACCGGCTTCGGGCCGCGCCGCCTCGTGACCGCGACCGACGGCGCCGGGCGCTCCTTCGCGCTGCTCGACGGCGAGCCCCCACTCGTGCACACCCCCATCGGACCCGACGGCGCGGTCATGGTCGACCTCTGGCAGACCGGCGGCCCCCTGCGCCGCCCCGACCAGGGAGGCGACCCGGGCGGCGCGTGGGAGCTCGATCCGCTCGGCGGTGGGATCGCCTTCCGGCTGGTGCGGCTTCCGGCCGGTCATGACCCGGGGTCCCGGGGTTGGCACACCACCCCCTCGATCGACCTCGACCTGATCCTGTCGGGCCGGATGGAGCTGGCCCTCCCCGATGCCGGGACGGTCGTGCTCGACCCGGGGGACGCCGTCATCCAGCGTGCCACCGAGCACAAGTGGCAGCCCCTCGGCGACGAGGCGGTCCGCATGGCGGCCGTCATGCTCACCGTGCCCGTCTGAGCCCGACGCGCGCCGCCGCCCGGTTGGGTAGGTTGCCTCCGAGCGAGGGAGGGCGCAGCCATGGGACGTCTGGACGGCAAGGTCGCGGTCGTGACCGGGGGGAGCAACGGGATCGGGCGGGCGTGCGCGATCCGCTTCGCCGAGGAGGGCGCCGACGTGGTCGTCGCCGATCTCCTCGACGGCTCCGGCACCGTCGCCGAGATCGAGGGGCTGGGCCGCAAGGCCGTGTTCGTGGAGGCCGACGCGACGAGCGCGGCGCACAACGACGCCATCATGGCCCGGGCCGTCACCGAGCTCGGCCGCCTGGACACGGTGGTGACGGCGGCCGGTGTCGCTTTCGCCGGGTACCGCAGCGGCGAGATCGACCCCAGCCGCATGGCGACGGCGACGCCCGACCGGGCATCCCAGTTCGTCGAGCTGGTGCCCGACGAGTTCCGTCAGGTGCTCGAGGTCAACCTGACCGGCACGCTGCTCGCCGTGCAGGCCGCGGCACGGGTGATGCGGTCCCAGGGCACTGGCGGCTCGATCATCACCATCGCGTCGATCGCGGCCAAGCACCCCGAGTTCGGCGTGTCGTACTCGGTGTCCAAGGCGGGCGTCTGGATGCTCACGAAGGAGGCGGCCGTGCACCTGGTGAGCGCCGGCATCCGGGTCAACGCCATCGGACCGGGCTTCATCGAGACCAACATGACCGCCATGATCAGCCCCGAGATGCGCACCGCGCTCCTCGCCGGCGTCCCGATGCGGCGGATGGGCACGCCGCGCGAGGTGGCCAACACCGCGCTGTTCCTCGCCAGCGACGAGAGCTCCTACTTCACCGGCGAGATCCTCCACCCCGACGGGGGCTTCTACACCGAGTAGCGATCCAGAGGGTGCCGGCCGCCGGGCCCGACGACCCGGGCCAACCGCTAGCCTCCGCGGGACGAGGCGCCGGGGACCGGCGACGACAGGGGAGGCCAGACATGGCGAGGCTCGACGGCAAGATCGCAGTGGTGACCGGCGGCGGCGGCGGGCTCGGGCGGGCCATGAGCGTGGCGTTCGCCCGCGAAGGGGCGCGGGTCGTGGTCCAGGACCTGGCGGAGGGCGCGGCCAAGGGCACGGTCGAAGCGATCGCGGCCGCCGGCGGGCCGGAGGCGATGTCGTGGGCGTGCGACGTGGCCGACAGTGCCGCCATCAACGACATGTTCGACCACGTGCGGGCCGACATCGGACTGGCCAACGTGCTGGTCAACTGCGCCGGCGTCGACCACACCCCAGGCGATGGCTCCGGCGAGGGCAACACCGGCACCGACCGCCAGGTGGCGACCATGACCGACGCGGGCTGGCAGCGGATGCTCGACATCCACCTCAACGGCGCCTTCTACTGCACCCGAGCGTTCGTCGGCGCGCTGCTCGACGCCGGCCAGCCCGGCTCGATCATCTGCATCTCGAGCGTCGCCGGCCTCGCCGGGTGGGGGCCCATCCACTACGCGACGGCCAAGGCCGGCCTCCTCGGCCTGGTCCGGGCGATCGCCCGTTTCAACGGCCCGCAGGGCATCCGGGCCAACGCCATCTGCCCGGGCGTGATCGACACGCCGATGACCCAGTCCATCACCCCGGAGATGATCGAGGGCCTCAAGATGATCACGCCGCTCGGCCGGGTGGGCCAGCCCGACGACATCGCCAATGCCGCGCTCTACCTGGCGAGCGACGAGAGCTCCTTCGTCACCGGCCAGTTCATCTCCCCCAACGGCGGCCTGGTCATCATCTGAACCGGCCGGTCCGGCTCTAGCTCAGCAGGACCCCGCCCTCGACCAGCACGGTGTGCCCGGTCATGTAGCGCGCCGCGTCCGAGGCCAGGAACACGGCCACCGTCGCGATGTCGTCCGGCTCACCCATGCGCCCGAGGGGGATCCTGGCCGTCATCGCCGCCAAGATGGCCTGACGCTCCTCCTCGCTCAGGCCGCCGCCGGCGGAGGTACCCGACGCGCCTTCGGTGATGATCCCTCCGGGGGCGATGGCGTTGACCCGGATGCCTTGAGGGGCGAGCTCGAGCGCCATGTTCTTGGTCAGCTGCACGACGGCCGCCTTCGACGCCCCGTACGCGGACAGGCCGGGAAACGACGGGTGGAAGCCGTCCATCGACGCGATGTTGACGATGGCACCACCCGAACCCTGCGCCGCCATGGCCGCCGCCACCCCCTGCGAGGTGAAGGTCAGGCCCCGCACGTTGATCGAGAAGATCCGGTCGAACACCGCCGGGGTCAGCTCCGCGAAGGGCGCGATCGGGTAGACGCCGGCGTTGTTGACCAGGATGTCGACCGAGCCGAACTCGGCCGTGCACGCGGCGGCCAGCGCCTGGCCCGTCTCGACGTCGCTCACGTCGCCCCGCACGGCGATGGCCCGGCCACGGTGCTCGGAGAGCCGCTTGGCCGCCGCTTCCGCGGTGGAGGCGTCGATGTCGGCGATCACCACGTCGGCGCCGGCCTCGGTCATGCGGCTGGCGATGCCGAAGCCGATCCCCATGGCGCCGCCGGTGACGATGGCCGCCTTGCCGGCCAGGTCGAACGGTCCCCACCCTGTCATGTGTGCCTCCTCGTTGGACTGCGGGGAGGCTAGCCCGGCACGCCGTTCACACGCCGCGGTAGGCGATGTCGTCGGGGCTGCGCGACCCGGTGGTCCAATCCTCGTGGAAGAACCCGTGCACCGACCCCGTCACCGGCACCGTGTAGGTCCAGTCGAAGGCGCACACCCGCTTGGCGATGAGCCACACCCCGTCGCGGCGCTCGAAGCGGTCGACGTAGCGCAGGCCCATGACCATGTCCGACGCCCTGCCGGCGGCGTCGGGCCGGGACAGGTGGTGGGCGACGCAGTACGTGTCGACCCGGGCCACCTCGCCGTCGAGGCGGATCAGCGGCGAGGCGACGAAGTGCATGGTCTCCTCGAAGCCCGACAGCACCTCGAGGACCCAGGCCGCGAAGTCGGTGCCCGATCCCCGGAAGGCGTTGTGGTCGTCGAAGCCGTCGGGGTGGTAGCACGACGCCATCAACTCCGGGTCCAGGCGGTCGGTCCCCCGGGCCAGGCACTTGATCACGTCGTGGATCTCCTCGCGGGCGAGGAGCTCCTCGACGTTCACCGGGCGCCGCGGATGAGCCGGCCGGGTCGGGCGCCGGTGTCCTCCCCCTCCGCGAAGGTGACCTCGCCCGCCACCACCGTGGCGACGTAACCCGTGGCCCGCTGGATGAGCCGGCGGGCCCCGGCCGGCAGGTCGAAGACCAGCTCGGGGAGCTTGAGGTTGACGTGCTCGAAGTCGATCACGTTGCAATCGCCCTTGTAGCCGGGCGCGACGACCCCGCGGTCGCCGAGACCATAGAGGCGGGCGGTGTCGCCGGTCATCTTCTGGACGACCAGCTCGAGGGGCAGCCGCTCGCCGCGGTCGCGGTCGCGGGCCCAGTGGCTCAGCATGAACGTCGGCGTGCTGGCGTCGCAGATGACGCCGACGTGGGCCCCGCCGTCGGAGAGGCCGACCGCGGCGTTGGGGTGCAGGAGCATCTCGCGCATGTCGTCGAGGTTGCCGTAGCTGTAGCCGAGCAGGGCGAACATGAGCAGCTCCCGCCCGTCGTGGCGCAGCATCAGGTCGTAGAGGACCTCCTGCTCGGGGCGCCCCTCCCGCGCCGCGATGGCGGCGACGCTCATGTCCGCGGTGGGCTCGTAGTTGGGCGGCTCCCCCATCGGAAAGATGCGCTCGAGGCTGGCGTTGACCACCTGCGACATCGGGCTCGGCGGCGACTCCTCCGACAGGATCGCGTCGCGGACCTCGGCCCGGCGCAGCTCGACGATGCGCTCGGCGAGGGGCAGTTCGGCCAGGCGCCGGTAGGTCGGGCGGTCGCTGAAGGGATGGAACGTCTGCCAGCCCACCAGCATGTTGAGCGGGCGGCCGCTGATCTGGGCCCGCAGATCGGCCCCCTCCGCGTTGGCTTCGAGCGCCAGGCGCAGGATGTCGCGCCACTGGTCGGGGGCCAGGTTGTGCTGGGTGAGGGCGAAGCTGACCGGCCGGCCGATGGCCGCCGACAGGCGCCGCATCCACGCCACCTCCCGCTCGGGCGCGGAGAGGTCCTCGCCCATCACCCCGGCCGGGGCCAGCTCGAACAGGCCCGTGCCGAGCTCGCCGAGGGCCCGTCCGATCCCGAACAGCTCGTCCTCGGCGGCGAAGGTCCCCGGCACCGGCTCGCCGTCGACGGCGCGGTGCATGATCGTCCGGGAGGTCGAGAAGCCGAGCGCCCCCGCCCGCACACCCTCCTTGACGATGGCCGCCATGGCGGCGATGTCGGTGGCGGTGGCCGGCTCGTTGCGCGCGCCCCGCTCGCCCATCACGTAGGCGCGCACCGCACCGTGCGGCACCTGGGTGCCGACGTCGAGGCTGCGGGGGATCCGCTCGATCACGTCGAGGTACTCCCCGAAGCCCTCCCAGCCCCAGGAGATGCCTTCGGCCAGGGCGGTGCCGGGGATGTCCTCCACGCCCTCCATGAGCTGGATGAGCCACTCGTGCTTGTCCGGGCGCACCGGGGCGAAGCCCACCCCGCAGTTGCCCATGACCACGGTGGTCACGCCATGCCAGCACGACGGCGTCAGCAGCGGATCCCAGGTGACCTGGCCGTCGTAGTGGGTGTGCACGTCGACGAAGCCCGGCGTCACGAGCAGGCCGTCGGCGTCGATCTCGCGACGCGCCGCCGCCCCGCCGAGATCGCCGACCGCGACGATGCGCCCCTCCTCCACCGCCACATCCGCGGTGCGGGCCGGCGCGCCCGTGCCGTCGACGACCGTCCCAGCTCGGATCACCAGATCGTGCATGGGACCATCATGGCATGGGGCGCCGCCGGCAGGGCTGGCGGCGTCCCCGCTCCGCTAGGCGCGCACGGCGGGCCTGACCACCTGGCCGGGCCGCAGGTCGCCCTCGACCCGGACCCCGTCGACCTGCACCGGGGTGCCGTTGACGAGGACGTGGCGCACCCCGGTCGGCTCATCCGCGGTGAGCCGCTCGGCGCCGGCGGGGAAGTCCCGCACCCGGCGCACCGGCCCGGGCGCCACCGTGTCCGCGTCGAAGACCACCACGTCGGCCCACGCCCCGGGCCGCAGGTAGCCGCGGTCGGGCAGGCCGAGGATGTCGGCCTGCACGCCGGAGAGCTTGCGCACCGCCTGCTCGATGGTCACCACCGAGCGCTCCCGGACCCAGTTGCCGAGGAAGTCGGTCGGCTGTGGCGCGTCGCAGAGCTGGCCGACATGGGCACCCGCGTCGGACAGGCCGAGGGTGCAGTGCTCCTCGGCCAGCAGGGACATGACCTCGGCCTGGTCGTCGTTGGCCAGCACGCAGCGCACCCGCATGCCGAGGTCGGCCTCGTCGAGGGCCAGGTCGAGCACGGTGTCGAAGGGCGTCTTGCCGGCCGCCGCGGCCACCTCCACCAAGCTGCGACCCTCGAGCGACCGGTGCGCCGCGCTGTCGGCGATCTCGTAGGTCTCCCAGCGCGGGACAGAGAACGCAGGCCCGCGGCCCCAGGCCGCCAGCACCCGCTCCCGCCAGTCGGGATCGCCGTAGGCCTTGCGGCGGGCGTCGAGGGGCAGGGCCATGAGCTCGGCCAGCTCCGGGTTGACGTTCCAGGGGAAGGGCTCGGCGATGCTGAGGTTGAACTGCAGCGGCCGGGGCGTGACCTGGGGCCACACCTCGGCGCCGTTCGCCCAGCCGACCCGGTTGGCTTCGACCTGCTGGCGGTGGCTGCCCGTCGGCGAGGTGAGCAGCGCCCCGTAGGTGAAGGGGATGCCGGTGCGGGGCTGGAGCTCGTACATGTCGGCGATGCCGCAGGTCTCGCCCGGCGCGATGGACACCACGCCGCGGTGCACGTCGTGCATCACGGCCAGCAGCGCTTCGAACTCGGCACGGTCGGCGAAGCGGCTCGGCACCGGCTTGCCATCCACCCCGCGGTGGGTGAAGGCGAAGCTGGTGGCCAGGCCGGCGCTGCCCGCCAGCATCGCCTCGCGCAGAACCGCCTGCATGCGGGACACCTCGTCGGGGGTGGCGGTCCGCTCGTAAGCGGCGTCGCCCATGGTGAACAGGCGCAGCGCGGTGTGGCCGATGTAGGCCGCGAAGTTGAGTCCGACGCCGCGCCGCCCCACCGAGTCGAGGTACTCGGGGAACGTGGAGAAGTCCCACGGGATGCCGGCCTCGAGGGAGGCGACGTTCATGTCCTCGACGTTTTCCAGGGTGCGGGCGATGAGCTCGCGGTGCTCGGGGCGCGTCGGCGCGATGGAGAACCCGCAGTTGCCGGCCACCACGGTGGTGACCCCGTGGTAGCACGACGGGGTCAGTGCCGGGTCCCAGAACACCTGGGCGTCGTAGTGGGTGTGGATGTCGATGAACCCGGGCGCGACGACCTGTCCGCTGGCGTCGAGCTCGACGTCACCGGAGAGGCCCGAGCCGATCCCGGTCACCTTTCCCCCCTCGATGGCGACGTCGGCGAGGACGCCCGGCGAACCGGTGCCGTCGATGACGGTCCCGCCCCTGATCACGATCGATTCGGTCATCGCGCTGCTCCCATCGCCGCTACGTCGAGTGCATAGAGCTTGGCGCAGTTGCGCCACAAGATGTCGTCCCGCACCCCGGGGTCGAGGCCGGCGGTGTGCTCGGCCAGCACCTCCTGGGAGCGGGGGAACGTCGAATCCGCGTGCGGGTGGTCGCTCGCCCACAGCAGCCGCTCGTGGTTGACCATGTCGGTGACGTGCCAGGCCACCCAGTCGTCCTGGAACGTCAGGTACACGTTGTCGCGGAAGTACTCGCTCGGCAGGCGCGACAACGGCGCCGAGGTCAGCCAGTTGCGGTGGTGCTTGAGGGCGTGGTCGGCCCGGTACATCCAGTGGGGCGCCCAGCCCGCGTCGGCCTCCACGCACACCACGGGGAGGTCGGGGTTGCGCTCGAACACGCCGCCGAAGATCAGGGTGCCGATGATGTCCTGGCAGCCCCGGATGATGCCGAGGAAGCTGTTCATCTTGGGGCCGCGGAACTGCGGGTTGGTCGGCTGGTCGTTGCCGCTGGTGAGGATGTGGAACGACAGCGGCAGGCCGAGCTCGATGGCGGCCCGCCACAGCGGGTCCCAGCGGGGGTCGTCGTAGTCGCCCTCGGCGTGGCACGCGGCGTAGCCCGGCATCATCACCCCGCGCAGGCCGAGGTCCTTGATGCGCTGCAGGTCCTCGATGCCCTCCTCGACGCTGCGCAGGGCGGTCTGGCCGAGGCCGATCAGGCGGCCGGGCGCGCCCGCCTGGAACTCCGCCACCCACAGGTTGTAGGCGTCGAAGCACGCCTTCTTGTAGTCGGCGTCGGGGTGGTTGCACAGCAGCATCCCCACCGACGGGTAGATCACCTCGGCGGCCACCCCGTCGCGCTCCTGCTCGTCGACGCGCGCCGCCGCGTCCCACCCGCCGGGGTGCAGCTCGTCCCAGCCGACGAAGACGAAGGGGCCGATGGCGTCGACGGGCCGCCCCGCGGCGGCGATCATCCCGTAGGGGACCCGGCTGCGGCCCTGGTCGATGACCATGATGGCCCCCATCGTCTCGTCGGTCGCCGCGTAGGGCGCCCGGTCCCGGAAGCTCGGGTCGATCCGGTCGACGTAGCAGTCGCCCGGCTCCGTCACGTGCGAGTCGGCGGAGATCGACAGCAGGGTCATGGGACTCCCCTTCGATTGGTCCGTGCTGGACCGCTCCAGTATCCCACCCGGCCGGCGCCGGTGCCGCTTGACTGCCCCCCAGGGGTTCGTGAAGATGGCGCCGCCCGAGGCTGTGGGAGGACGGAGGCGTACATGGGATACGACGAGCGCACGCCGCCGACCGCCGAGGAGTACGCCGCGTACCGCACCCGCTTCTGCAACTGGGGGCGATGGGGACCTGACGACGAGCTCGGGACGCTCAACCACATCACGCCCGGCGTGCGGCGCGCGGCGGCGGACCTCGTGCGCGACGGGCGGGCCCTGTCGCTCAGCCGCCCGCTCGACACCCGGCCCGGCCCGTCCAACCCGTACCCGACTCACCACTTCCTCGCCATGCCGGGATCGGGCGGGATGCTCGACTACCTCGGGATGTTCATCCACGGCTTCTCCCAGACCCACATCGACGCCCTGTGCCACCTCCCCACCGCCGAGGGCCTGGCCTGGAACGGCAAGCCGATGGCCGCCGGCGGCATCCCCGGGACCCACAGCGGCACGATCGACTTCTTGGCCGCCGGGATCGTGACCCGGGGCGTGCTCTACGACATCCCCCGCCTGCGGGGCTCGGCCTTCGTCGAAGCGGGCCGGCCGGTGCACGGCTGGGAGCTGGCCGACGCGGCCGCGACCCAGGGCGTCGAGGCGCGCCCCGGCGACGCGGTCATCATCCGCTCCGGCTTCGACCCCTACTGGGAGGCGCAGGGGACGCCGCCGGCGTTCGGCACCGCGGCCGGGGTGCACGCCTCGGCCGTCGAGTTCCTGCACCGCAGCGACGCCGCCCTGCTCGTGTGGGACCAGCAGGACGCGCCGATGGCCGACCAGGGCCTCCCCAACCCCATGGGCGACATCCCCGTGGCCATGCACGTGCACGCGATGGTGCTGCCCTACCTGGGCATGCCGATCGTGGACAACGCGCAGCTCGAGCCGCTCGCCGCCGCCTGCGCGTCTCTCGGGCGCTGGGAGTTCCAGCTCGTCGTCGCCCCCCTCGACCTGCCCGGCGGGACCGGTTCGCCGGTCAACCCGATCGCGGTGCTCTGAGCGACATGGGGTTCCTCGAGCAGCGGGCCAACCTGGCGGGCCGGTCGGCCATCGTGGTCGGCGGCGGGGGAGGCCTCGGCCGGGCCTGCGCCCTGGACCTCGCCGCGGCCGGGGTGCGCGTCGCGCTCTGCGACCGCAACGAGACCCTGCTGGCCGAGACCGAGGGGATGATCGTCGACGCCGGCGGGGTGGTGATGACCGGCGTGCTCGACGCCCGCCAGCCCGAGCTGCTCGCCGCGTTCTTCGACGCCGTCGACGACGTCTACGGCCCGAGGCTCGACGTGCTGCTCAACGTGGTGGGGGGCACGTTCCTGCAGTCCTTCGCCGACTCGTCGCCCCGGGGGTGGGACGCGCTCATCCGGACCAACTTCACCTGGCTGCTGCACAGCACGCACCTGGCCGTCCCGCGCATGCGCGACGCCGGCGGCAGCATCATCAACATCACCTCGATCGAGGCGCACCGCGCCGCACCGGGCTACGCGGTGTACGCCGCCATGAAGGCCGCCGTCACCAGCCTGACCCGCACGCTGGCGGTCGAGCTCGGTCCGGACGGGATCCGGATCAACACCATCGCGCCGGACATGGTGCCGACCGAGGGGATCCCGGGCCGCGAGTTCCTCGACCCCGAGATCGCGCGGGCGTCGATCCCGATGGGGCGGGCGGGGACCTATGAGGACGTGGGTGGGTGCGCCTTGTTCCTGGCCTCGGACCTGTCGCGCTACGTGACCGGCACCAGCATGCACCCCGACGGCGGTGCAGTGGCCTCTTCGGGCTGGTTCAACTGGCCGGGCCTCGGGTTCCGCAACGTCGTGCCCCGCCCCGCGCTCGACGGCGTGCTGGGAGCCGGGGAGAAAGGGGACCCGGGCGCCTGAGCCCGCCGCGGGCCGCGCCGGCCGCGGGCCGCGCCGGCCGGTGGAGCGGGGGCCGGGCCGGTGGAGCAGGACCGGCCGACGACGCCGTTCTGGTTGGCTTTCCGTCTACCGGTGTGCGAAAGGTGTCCTGGGGACCACTTCTGCACACCGGTTGCGCGAACGCCAACAAGAACCGCCCGGCCCGGGCCGGCGGCTCAGGCGCGCGCCGCGCGCACCTCGGCCAGGATGGCGCGCAGCTCCGCCGGCTTGGTGATCGGCCGCGGCTCCACGCCGAGCCACGACGGTCGGGGCGCTCCGTCGAAGCGGGCCCACGACGGCCCCTCCGGCCAGAACCGCCGCGTCATCCGGGCATCGAGGTCGGGCTGCACCCGGGCACAGATCTCGGCATAGGCCTGGGCCGTGGAGCGTGCGCCGCGCACGTCCCAGTAGTCCTCCTCGTAGTCCCAGCGCCCGTCGCCGACGTAGCGGGCGACCGACAGGCCGGGGAAGTCGAAGTACGCGGGCGAGCCGCCCGGCTCGGGGTTGTCCCGCCGGTTCTGCATCGACCACACGACCTTGTCGCCGTCGACCATGTACCAGTCGAGCACCGTGTAGATCTCCGGCACACCGCACATGACCGGGTGGATCCACGCCCGGATCTCGTCCCGTCCGTGCATCTCGCCCCAGAAGTGCTCCACGTAGCGGGCGTCGTCGGTGAACAGATCGGCCCAGCCGGCCCAGTCCTCCGCGACGCAGCCCAGGTGGTAGAAGTGGGCGAAGGCCTCCTCGACCTCACCCCGCGAGTACGTCGCCATCTCGGGTCATCCCTCCTCGGGCCGCTGCGACGCGGCCCATCCGCCGGCGACCGCGCCATCGAGCAGCTCGCGGCGGTGGGTGAACCGCCACCGCCCGTCGACCACGCCGTACGTGTCGACGTAGCGGCCCCAGTGGTCGAGGCCGTCGGCCATGAGCACGTGGTAGTAGCAGCGCGACCTCGCCGCGGTCGGGCCCTCCACGTCGATCTGCAGCGTGGACGTGTGGTGGCGCAGCACGATCGGCCCGGGCCGGTCCTTCAGGCTCGCCGCCGCGCCCGTGAAGATGGTGCGGATCTCGTCGCGCCCCTCGTACACGGTGCCGTCGTCGAGCTCCATCACCGCCTCGGGCGCGAACAGCTCCACCACCTGCTCGAAGCGGCCGCTGTCGCCGTTGGCGTTGTAACGGGCGACGAGGTCACGGATGCTCTCCCGGGCGACGAGTTCCCACAGCTCCATGCGGCCACGCTACCGGGCCGCGCCGACCCCGTGCCCACCCAGAGACCGCCTCCTCCGCCGTCGCCCCCGCCTGCGCGCTCGTCAAGCCCATCGTCGGCACGGCCCCCGCGGGCTGACCTGCCGTCGGGCGGGACGGCTACGCCATGAGGGCGTGGCGCAGGGCATCGAAGAACGCGCCGCCGCAGCGCGCCTCCGCGGCGGGCTCGAGTCCCGGCGCGCCGTGGTGGGCGCCGGGCACCACGTGCAGCTCGACGGAGACACCCGCGGCGAGGAGGCCCCGCGCGTAGTCGATGCCCTCGTCGCGCAACGGGTCCATCCCGTGCACCTGGATCACCGCAGGAGGCAGGCCGGAGAGGTCCTCGGCCCGGCCAGGGGCGCCGTAGGGAGGTGTGGCGGAGCGGTCGGCCCCCTCGCCCAGGTAGTGCAGCCACATGCCCTCCGCCGCCGGGGCGTTGAAGCCGGGGTGGCCGCCACCGAAGGCGCGCATCGACGGCGTGTCGAGGCGGTCGTCGATCACCGGGATCAGCAGCACCTGGCGGTCGATCGCCGGGCCGTGCTCGTCACGGGCGCGCTGGCACAGGGCGGCGGCCAGCGCGCCCCCGGCGCTGTCGCCCTTGACGACCAGCGGCCGGCGGGCCCACGGCTGCCCCACCACCCAAGCCAGGGCGCACCAGCAGTCGTCGAGGCCGGCGGGAAACGGGTGCTCCGGCGCCAGGCGGTAGTCGACGGCGAGCACCGCGCAGCCGATCGCCGCCGCGTTGGTCGCGTCGATGCCGGCGAAGTCCTCGGGGGACATGAAGCAGAACGCGCCGCCGTGGATGCTGAACAGCACCGGCAGGGGCCCGCTCGCCCCCCGGGGCCGGTACAGCACGGCGCGCACCCCGCCGGCGTCGACCTCTTCGATGGTGAGCGCGGTCCGCAGCTCGTCGGTCAGCGGGGGCAGGCCGAGGCCCTCCCCGTGGCCCGAGCGGTCGATCGGCAGCAGTTCGTCAGCACGACCCATCAGGACCCCCTCGTCTCGCGCCGGCACGCTACCCGGCCGCAGGCCGGCCTGGCTCCGCGCTCGTGGGCAGCAGGGCCGCTGCGCTCACCCGAACCGGTCGTCCTGCCAGGCCAGCGCGGCCTTGAGCCCGTCGGCGGCCGCGATGCGCCCGAACTCCTGCGCGTCGGGCGACTGGTGGGCCATGGCGTTCTGCTCCCGCGCCAACTCCTGGATCATGGTCCGGCCCATGGCCTCCACCGCCTTGTTGCAGATGGACTTGTTGTGCGCGGACACGTCGGGCGGCACCCGGGCGATGCGCACGGCCAGGTCGCGGGTGGCCTGGGCCAGCTCCTCGCCGGGCACGCACTGCAGCACCAGGCCAGCGCGCTCGGCTGTCGCGCCGTCGATGCTGTCGCCGGTGAGGAGGAGCCGCTTGGCCCACTGCACCCCGGCCAGGTACGTCCACATGTGGGTGGGCGGCGACGCCATCGAGCGAACCGGCGGGTAGCCGAAGCGGGCGTCGGGCGAGCAGAGGGTCATGTCGGCGTGGAACGCGAGGTCGGTTCCGACGCCGAGGCACCAGCCGCGCACGCTCGCCACGATGGGGGTCGGCAGGTTCCACATCTGCTCGAAGCGGCGAAAGGGCTCGAGCAGCCGCAGCTCGTGGCGCAGCGACCGGGTGTCGTAGGCCATGTCCATCTGGGAGGGGTCGATGTCGATGCCGGCGCAGAACGCGTCGCCCGCCCCGCGCACCACGATGCAGCCCACGCCGGGGTCCTCGTCGGCTTCGACCAGCGCATCGAAGAGCGCGTCGAGCTGCGCCATCGTCACGGCGTTGCGCTTGTCCGGGCGGTCGATGGTGACGTAGCGGACGCGCTCGTCCGTCTCTGCCACGATCTCGTTCATCGGGGGGCACCTCCGTGGGCGTCGCACAGCGCACGCATCGTCTGGTGGAAGTGGATGGCGGCCGGCTCGTTGCGGCCGAAGACGCTGCCGAGGTGGCGCC
>Ga0075030_100001929_pt1 | contig 18741 bp, 16 predicted proteins | sample LitLauG_LLR_2012_FD_71393 | JGI IMG/M metagenome (GOLD analysis project Ga0075030, IMG submission 71393) | Freshwater sediment microbial communities from Pennsylvania, USA - Little Laurel Run_MetaG_LLR_2012 | ecosystem: Environmental > Aquatic > Freshwater > Creek > Sediment | place: USA...
GAGAAGGTCTACACGGGTTGCCGTTCGGCCGGAATTGGCTGCATCGAATGCAAAGGATGGGCGGCCGATGCCCTGGTGCAATTGGTGGTCCCCATGCAGCAGCGACGCAAGAAATATGAAGAAAATCCGCGCCAGGCATGGGATATTCTGGAAGAGGGCACGCGGCGTGCGACGCTGGCTGCTGCCGAGACTATGAAAGAAGTGCGCGATGCGATGGGGATGTCGCTGGAGTACGAGGCGCCGAAAAACGGTTATTAGAGATACGTAATGAACAAACGTGGAAAACCCGAACTGAATACTATGACTGCCGGCGCGCTTGCCCTATCGAGCCCAGGCGAGCCGCAGCCGGGAAAGCCTCGGGCCGAGGAGAGCGATTCGCCCTTTGCGGTCGCCGTAACTGACGTTTACGAGGGGCCGCTGGACCTGCTGCTCGACCTGATCCGCAAGCAGGACATTGATATTTACGACATTCCCATTGCCCGCATCACAGCGCAGTATCTCGCCTACGTCGAGCAGATCAAGGGCCTGGACGTCAATGTCGCCTCCGACTTCATCTATATGGCTTCGGTCCTGATCCATATCAAGTCGAAGATGCTGCTGCCGCGCGATCCGCTCGCGTCCGCCGAAGAGCAGGAAGATCCACGTGGCGAACTGGTGAACCGGCTGCTGGAACATGAGAAGTACAAATCAGCGGCACAAATGCTTCTGCAGAAGCAGCAGATCGAAGATGCGGTCGTCAGCAATCCGTCGCTGAAGGAATTTATAGACGCAGAGGGCACGGAGCCGGAGATCGCCGCGGACATGATCGACCTGGTCAAAACGTTCCAGCAAATTCTGGACCGCATGCGCAACCGGCCGGTGATTGACGTGGACGCGGAAACGGTGACGGTCGGCCAGATGATCGACTACCTGCGCCGGCGCCTGAACCTGGAACATCGCCCCATCCGCTTGAAGCAATTACTGATGCGGATGCCGTCGCGTCCGGCACTGGTCTGCATGTTTCTCGCGCTGCTGGAGCTGGTGAGGCTGCAGGCCATCCAGATTCGTCAGGAGCAGCTGTTTGGCGAGATCGCGGTCCGCAAGCACACGCATTTTGAAGAAATTATGAGGGAGCAGGCGGCGGTAAGGGACGACTGGAGATAAGTTAGTGGGTAGTGGGCAGTGATCAGTGGCCAGTTGTTGCGCCACCGGTTTTGCTGACCACTGGCCACTGACCAAGAACCCTATGAGTTTAAGAGCCCAACTCGAAGCAATCATCTACGCGGCCGAAACGCCGGTCGCGTTTGACCAACTCGTCGAACTGGTGAACGACACCGTCATGGCGGAGGGTGCCGCCGACGACGCTGAAGTCAAGTCGCGCGTGCGCGCCGCCCTCGAAGAACTGACCGCCGCGTATCTAGCCCAAGACCATGGCATTGAAGTTCGTCAGGTGGCCGGTGGCTATCGTATGTCCACCAAACCGGAGCAGCACGAATTCGTTCGTGCGTTCGCCAAGAGCCTGAAACCGCCCGTGCGGCTCTCCCTGCCCGCGCTCGAAACGCTGGCCGTGATCGCCTACAAGCAGCCGGTCACCGTGCCCGAGATCAACGAGATTCGTGGCGTGGACTCCGGCGGAGTGATCGGAACCCTGCTCGATCGCAAGCTGATCAATACGTCGGGCCGCAAGCAGGTGATCGGACGGCCGATTCTCTACAAGACCACCAAGGAATTCCTGCTGCGCTTTGGCTTGAAAGATGTGAACGAGCTGCCCAGCATGGAGGAATTTGAAAAGCTGGTAGCTGAGACGTTTCAGTCGGAACTGATTCCTGCGGAACAAATGGAAACGGTACCTGACCCGGCAAATGATCTCAGCGCCGACGAACTTGCGCCGGAACAAAAAGCCGGTTGATCGCCATTGCTCGAACGCCGCTGCCTGCCGGTCGTCATACCGAGATTCCCATGCCTCTTGAACGACTACAAAAAATAATCGCTACTGCCGGAATCGCCTCCCGGCGCAAGGCGGAACAGTTGATCACGGCCGGCTATGTTCAGGTTAATGGGAAAACCGTCACCGAACTTGGATCCAAAGCGGATGCGGCGACGGACCACATCCGCGTCAACGGCAAGCTGCTTCAGCAAAGACACCACCATCTTGTCCACCTAATGCTGAACAAACCCAAAGGCTATGTGACCACGGTAAGTGATCCGGAGAAGCGGCCTACGGTGATGAGCCTGGTGAGTGGAGTGAAGGGACGGGTTTACCCGGTCGGAAGGCTCGATTACGCCAGCGAGGGCCTGCTGCTGATGACCAACGATGGCGAACTTGCAAATCGCCTGATGAAAGCCGGTTCCCACGTGCCGAAGACATACTGGGTAAAAGTGGCCGGCACGCCCACCGAAGCCCAACTGGACAAGCTGCGCGCCGGGGTTTCGATTGAAACCGACCAGGGCCGGAGGGTGCGCACGTCTGCGGCAACAGTGAAAGTCGTGAAGGAAGCAGCCAATCCTTGGTATGAAATTACGTTGACTGAAGGCCGCAACCGGCAACTCCGTCGAATGTTTGAAACCGTGGGCCATCACGTGGAGAAAATCAAGCGTGTCGGCTACGGGCCTCTGTGGCTCGATGTGGCGGCCGGGGCATTTCGCCCGCTGGACGCACGGGAGATCGAGAAGCTGAAAGTTGCTTGCGGCCTGGCGCAGGCACCGCGGCCTATCGCAAGGAATGCCCGGCCTCGAGGTCGCAGTGCATGAGCCGTTTTTTCGATCTCGTCTCGAAGCCTGCGAGGGAGATGGGGAATGCACCCGTGTCCGCTCGCAGCGCGGTGGAAAGCCGGCGCACGATCGTCCGGCTCGATTCCAACGAGAGCCCCTACGGGCCGTCTCCGCTGGCGCTCGAGGCCATTCGATCCGCGCTGCGCGACTGTCACCTCTACCCCGACAACGACTGCTTTCCACTCCGCGCCCGTCTGGCGGAACAACACGGAATCACTCCAGATCAGGTGATCGTCACGGCAGGCTCAACCGCGCTGATCGGCATTCTTTGCCAGACGATGCTGGGGCCGGGGCTGAACGCCATCATCGCACAAAACACTTTCATTGTTTATTCCTTGGCCGTGCACGCGGCGGGCGGAGACCTCATCCGGACGCCGATGAAGCAGGACGGTCTCGACCTCGATGCCATCCTGGCTGCAATCGATGCAAATACGCGCCTGATTTTCCTCGCCAATCCCAACAATCCCACTGGAACAACGGTCAGCGCAGAAGCAACCCGTGAGTTTTTGAACGCGATGCCAGGCCACGTGGTCGTGGTGCTCGACGAAGCTTACTGGGAGTATGCGGCGTTCTTCGCCCGGCTGCGTGGAGACCATTATTCAGAATCACTACGGTATGTGAAGGAAGGGTGGCCGGTGGTGGTGCTGCGAACATTTTCCAAGACCCACGGCCTCGCCGGACTGCGCGTCGGCTACGGGATGGGTCCTGCCGAGCTGCTTGCGTATTGTGCCAGCATGCGCAACACGTACTCGGTTTCTTCCGTCGCACAAGTTGCCGCCCTGGCAGCGCTGGGCGACCAGCGGCATCTGCGCGACGTTGTCACTCAGAATGCCAGTCAGGCCGAACTCTTGAGTGCAACTCTGTCCTCCCTGGGGCTTCGGGTCACACCTACATCAGCTAATTTCATCCATTGCGACGTAGGTCGGGAAGCGACAGCGCTGGCGCAGTCGCTGCACCGCGAAGGCGTAAGTGTTCGTCCGCTGGGAACTTGGGGACTGCCCAACTCGCTGCGCATCAGTATTGGCAGCGCGGACCAAAACCGCGCACTGGTGGATGCGCTACGGCGTGTCCGGCCGTAGGACTTACTACGGAGCGTTTCGGCGAAGCGTTGCTACACTCCGCAAGCAACCAGCGGAATACGAGCAGCGCCGAACAGGCCGGCATCGCTCCCCAGCAACGCGCGGGTGACCACAGTTTTCTCCGCCGTGCGCCTGTCTACACGGGCCGACGCGCCGGTTGCTCCTTCCACAGGAGCCGGATCTGTTGCCGCGTATACCAACGAACGCTTCCGAAGTTCAGAAAAAATCGTGGGCGAGAACGCGTCCCAGGCGCTGGCCACGCCGCCGCCGATGACGTACATATTCAGATTCAATCCGTTTACCAGTCCGGCAATCAGAATTCCGAGCGCCCAGCCCACGCGCTGATAGATGCGGCGCGCTTCCTCGTCTCCCTGAATTGCCAAGTTGTAGATCGACTTCGAGCTGAACTCAGGATCGGAACTCGCGGCCCGCTCCAGCCCCGGAGCCTTGCCGGACGCGATCGCTTCCTTAGCCATGCGGACGACCGCCGTGGCGGACGAGATAGCCTCCACGCAGCCGTAATTACCACACCCGCAAAGCGGGCCGTTTGGATCGACCGTGATGTGTCCCAGTTCCCCAGCCATCCCGTTCATGCCATGCCAGACTGAGCCGTTGAGGACAATTCCGCCGCCAACTCCGGTTCCCAAGGTGATCATCGCGAGGTGGGGCACGTCGCGGCCGGCGCCAAGCCACTTCTCACCCAAGGCGGCGGCGTTAGCATCATTTTCCAGAAAGACACGCGCGCCGAGACGCTGCTCGATTTCGTCGCGTACCGGCGAGTCCGCCCAACCCGGCAAGTTTGGCGACTCATAGATGCGGCCGGTTGCGAGGTGGATGATGCCCGGCACGCCAATGCCGACGCCGAGCAGATTGCCGGAGGCGCGATACTTGTCCGACAACTGCCGGATTGCGCCGCACATCTCGTCGAGCACGTGGTCACGCCCCAGCGAAACCTGGGTACCCAAAGTCAGCTTCTCGATGAGCTTCCCTTGGCTGCTGACTGCGGCAATGCGCAAGTTGGTGCCGCCTAAATCGACTCCGATGGAAAAATCAGACATAGCCTGAGAAGCTTACCAGAAGTGCGGCGAACTTTCCTTAAGAATGCATGACTTTCCTACAAAAATGGGCTATTCAAACCTTTCAATGCCGCTGATTCATTTCTGACAGACGGGGCAGTAGTGGCTGCTGCGTCCGGCGATCACAATTCGCTTGATGCGAGTCTTGCAGGCGCGGCAAGGTTCGTCCTCCCGGCCATACACGCGATGACGAAGCTGGAAGAATCCTTCCTCCCCGTCCGCATCCACATAGTCTGAGATGGACGATCCGCCGAGTTTGATGGCTTCTCCCAGTACCTTGCGGAGCGCGGCATGCAGGCGGGCAAGTTCTTTTGAAGAAATCGATTCAGCCCTGCGGCGCGGACGGATTCCGGCTCGGTACAGCGCTTCGTCCGCGTAAATGTTGCCGACGCCGCTTAACAGCCTCTGGTTGAGCAACGCGCTCTTGATCGGCGTTTTGCGGCCGCGAAACAGATAGATGAATCGGTCGAGCGGCACCTGCAGCGGCTCGGCGCCGGGTGCCGCAAACCCGCCCTCATTGGAAACGCTCAACCGCCCAAACCGGCGAGGGTCCACGAAACGAATCTCGCGGCCTGAAGCCAACTTCACCACCGCGTGGGTGTGCGCCGCCAAGGTCTCCTGAACGTCGCACACCAGCACACGTCCGGTCATTCCCAGATGGACAATCCATTGGGCGGAGTGCTTGGTCTCGTCGCCAGTCTGCAGATCAAAGACGATGTGTTTGCCGGCGCGCCGAACGCCCAAGATCGAACTCCGCTCGAGGACCGCACAGATCGCGCCCGGCGAAGATTTCAGCGGTTCTTTCTTCGACCCCAGCCATACGGATTCAACTCGGTCTCCCGTGACGCGTTTGGCGAGCCCGCGCGCTATGGTTTCAACCTCCGGTAGCTCGGGCATACGGTCAGTGTATCGTCCCGGCCCGGCGCGAGCCAACCAAGTGGCAGGCGCCGACCTCCGGAGTAGAATTGTGCGTCTATGGGCGCCCCGTCGTCCCTTGGTTACCATACTCGGCTGCCCCAGGTGATGGTCAGTTACTCAAGCCACGACCTCGACCGGGTGATGGAGTTTGTCCGTGCCCTGCGTGCGGCGGGAGTCGCCGTGTGGATCGATCAGGGCGGCATTGACGGAGCCCAGCGCTGGAGCGAAGAGATCGTCAACGCGATCGAAGGCTGCAGGGTTGTGCTGCTATTTATTTCCCGTCCCTCCATGGAGTCGGCCAACATCGGCAAGGAAGTCGCCCTTGCCTGGGAAAGCGGCAAGCAGTTCCTGCCGGTGGCGCTGGAAGAGGCCAAGATTCCCAAAAGCATGCAATATCAGTTGGCGGGTATTCAATATGTGAAGTACTACGAAGGGGATCCGCAAGCCAAGTTCGAGGCGGTATTGCGAGCGCTGATTCGGCTGGAGGTTCACGTGTCGCCTTACAGCATGGCGCTGGTGAGTGCCGGCCTGGGCGAGCGCGAGCAGGCGCTGGAGTGGCTCTCCAAGGCATGCGACGAACGAGTTGCAGGACTGAGCCGGCTGGCCTCAGAGCCGCGTTTCCAATCGCTGCGGTCGGAGCCGCGGTTTGTGGAAATCTCCCGCCGCGTGGAGAGTTTGACGCTGCAAACGGACGACGTGACCTCCGAAGTCGTCCTGTCGCAACCGTTGACTCAGGTTCCGCAGGTCCCAACTGGTCCGCAACCTTGGTGGAAAGATTGGCTGTGGCCCGACATTTTCGATGACCGTACAGCGCGAGCCGCCGCCGCTCAGGGCGTGTGGGCCTCCGCGGTAATCATCGCGTTGAGTTGGTTGTTTTCATTGCTCGTGCCCAATACCTGGAACGCCTATACCTGGTGGAACGACCCAATCTTTCGCACCGTTACGTTCGCCGCAGTCGGATTCGGAGTGCAAAAGATGGGCCGGCCCGCCGCTGTGATAGGGACGGTACTCTGCGGTTTGGGAGCACTGGGTAACCTGAGCCTGATTTCTATGTTCCGTGCTGCTATGGCGGCCCAGCCAAACGAGCCCAACTATTCAAGCATTTACTATTCGGCGTGGTTCGGTCTCGTGGCCGGTCTAGTGTTTGTGAGTGCATTCGCGAATGCCTGGCGCGGAACCTTTGCCTATCGCGCGCTGGTACAGGCGCGGCAGGCAAAAGACAAACAGGATGCCTTGGTGCCACAAGATCTTCTCGCCGCGCGCAGGAGGGCTGAGACGCTTTTCCAGAAGATGGTGGTTTTCGCCAAAACACTAAAGGCGCATCTTCCAATGCCAGTTCTCCCTACGTCCGGAGCGACAGCCCAGGTGCCGCCATTGGCAACTCGCGAGCCCGGTCTGAAGCCGGAGAGGTCAACCCCGGTCGAACCCGCCGGCAGCTTGACTGAATCTGAAGTCATGCAGGAAGTAGGCACAGTCGAAGAACTCACTCCAGCGGAGTCGTTTGGGGACCTGATCGGCGCCAATCCTGTCCAGTGGAAGAGAGCAGCGGTGTTTTTCGCGGCCAATCTGGCTTCGAATTTCGTATTCATGCTCGCGCGCGCTATTGGCCTCCCAGGGCCTCTGCACCCGGTTTACTGGCAACTGGCCTTTCTTCGGGGAGCTGCGGTCACGCTGGCAGCCTGGCTCGCGTTTCGTTTTCTGCGCCAAGGCTGGATGGCTTCCTTGGCTGGCGGAGCGCTGGCAACGTTGCTGATGCTGCCCGTCTACAACACGCTGGCCACGTTTGACTACTCTGATCTTCTTTACCGCGAGCAGTTCCAGCAATTTCTGCTGGTTCCGTTCGTGGAAGTTACTACTCTGCTGCTGGGCCTCTTTTATCTGGTACCGCGAATTCGGCCCCTGGGCCTCGGATTATGGCTTGGCGCGGTCTGCTCCGAGGTCACGGCGGGCATGGTACTTAAGGTCCTGAGTGAGTTCGGTTCGGGAACGCTGCCCGATCCAGTTTTGGCGGGCATCGTCGCTGGAATTGTGGGATTGCGGAGTGTCGTGTTCGCGGGAGTTTTCTGGGGTGGATCGAAACTCGCGGCAATGCAGAGAACCTAGTCCTTCAGAGGCACGATCGCGCTGCCATCCTGGCAAATGGTTGCGACCTTTTGCAGGTTCCCGTTAGGCCGGGGAACCGTCATCACCGGACCATAGCAATAAATCGCGTGACCACTCGCCGCGAAATACCACCGTCCGCCTTTAGTACGGTGGGCAAGCTGTCCCACCGGCTGACGCAGCGGAGGCGCAAGCCGCGGCGCAGACAAGCTCAACAACAAGGCTAGGGTCATGGCCTTCAAGCTGTCCGTCCTCTTTTAGACTGCTGCTACCTAACTACAGAACGATTACAAGCAACCGGCTCAGATGGTTTTCAACGCTCTGCGCGCGTCCGCCATATCGGCGGCCGGGCGCGGCGGCACTTTGTCGTCATGTGCCCGAGTTCGGGGCGCGGCGGAACTCGTTGGACCATGAGTTGCAGGAGCTTTCGCTGCAGGAGCTTGAGGCGCAGACGTCGCCCCCGCAACCGGCGGCGCAAGATGGTTCTGGCCCTTTTTCTGAGCGGCCAATGTTTTCTCGCGAATGGCATTCATCTTCATGCCGGACAGCTCATTGCTGTCTTTCAGCAGATCGCCGATGAGATACCGCTGGTGCTGGATGGTGTTTCCCTGCTCAATCACCAGCATCGACATCAGCCCGTAGGAGATCAGAAAAAGCACAGTCAGGACCGGCAGCATGGTGTGCTTCTTGGCCACCGCCGGTTGCTTCACGACTGGGTTCTCGGTGAAGGTATTCAAAGGACACCCCGTATCTATCCAGCTGAGCTGGTAGGCTCTAGGTTGCAGCTTGCCCACCACTGGCCACTAGATCCCTAACCATTTGTAAACAAGGTAGTTAGCTAACTTAATCTCGACTACGGGTTGTTTTCAAAGTGCAACTCGGTGCATATATTAGGTCGCGCGGACGCACAAGATTCGCTGCCCTCATTCAGCTACTTCGCCCCCATCACCAGCTTGGCGATGGTAGCCAGTTGCATGTTCGAAGTTCCCTCGTAGATCTTTCCGATCTTGGCGTCGCGCCAGTACTTTTCCACCGGGTAGTCTTTGGTGAACCCGTATCCGCCGTAGATTTCGATGGCCAACGAGGTTACGCGCTCGGCCACCTGGGAGGCGAAGAGTTTTGTCATGGCGGCTTCCTTGACGAAGTTGACGCTAGCATCTTTCATGCGCGCGGCGTTATACACCATCAGCCGCGCGGCTTCGATCTCAGTTGCCATCTGCGCGATCTGAAACTGAATCCCCTGGAATTCCGAGATGGGCTTGCCGAACTGCTTGCGCTCTTGGGCGTATTTGGCGGCATATTCCCAGGCGCCGCGCGCAATTCCGATCATCTGCGCGCCGATGCCAATGCGGCCTTCATTCAGAGTTTCGATGGCGATCTTGTAGCCTTTGCCCGCTTCTCCCAACACGTTTTCCCTGGGCACGCGGCAGTCTTCAAGAATCAATTCGCAAGTCGAGGAAGCCCGAATGCCCAGCTTGTCTTCCTTCTTGCCCACTGTGAAGCCGGCGAAGTCTCTCTCGACGATGAACGCCGTGATGCCTTTGTAGCCTGCTGCCGGATCGAGCGTGGCAAATAACACGAACAGCCCCGCTTCCTTCCCATTGGTGATCCAGAGCTTGCGGCCGTTCAGTACATATTCATCGCCTTTGAGCTGGGCGCGGGTCTGCAAACCGAAAGCGTCGGAGCCCGAACCGGCTTCGCTTAGGGCATAGGCGCCGAGTGTATCGGATGCCATCTTCGGCAAAAACTTCTTCTTTTGAGCCTCGTTGCCCCAGCGCACCAGCGCGTTGTTGACCAGCGTGTTCTGCACATCCACCACTACTCCGGCGGAAGCATCCACCCGAGAAAACTCTTCCACCGCCAGGATCGCCTCAAAGAAACTGCCTGCCGCGCCTCCATACTGTTCAGGAATTTCAATTCCCATCAGCCCTAGCTTGAAAAACTCAGGCAACAGATCGTGGTCGAATACTCCTTTTTCGTCCATTTCCTTCACCAATGGACGAATCTTTTCCTCGGCGAACTGCCGCACATTGTCGCGGAACAGGATTTCGTCGTCAGTGAGGGTGGTGAGGGGAGTGGGAACTGCCTGCAGCGTAGCCTGCGACATCGCGACACCTTCCGGGCTGGATTGCAAAACTCAAGATTTTAACACTTCACGGGGCAGGGAATCCGGGCCGCTATTCTATAATCAGCTCGCTCATGCGCACCAAGAAAAAATCTCTTCCTCATCCGCAGCCCACTGACGCGCTCGTCTACCCACGTTTTTCCGGAATATCGACGTTCATGCGCTTGCCTTACATCGTCCAAGCCGAGAATCTGGATGTCGCGATCGTGGGCGTCCCTTACGATGGCGGCACTACCTACCGCCCCGGCCCACGCTTTGGCCCCCGGCACGTGCGCGAACAGTCGTCGATCATTCGCCCCTGGAATCCGGTGCTCAACATCGATCCGTTCAAGAAATTGCGCGTCGCTGACTTTGGAGATCTCTCCATCAATCCGCTGTCGATCGACGACACCTTTCAGCGCATCACAACCCAGCTAGACGCCATCCTTTCCGCTGGAGCCCGCACAATCTGCGTCGGCGGCGACCACTCCATCCTGTTGCCCATACTCCGCGCCATGCGTCGCCGCTTCGGCCCTGTCGCGCTGGTTCAGTTCGATGCTCACAACGACACTTGGGGCGGATACTTCGGATCGCCGCATTCTCACGGAACCCCGGTTCGCCGTGCCGTCGAGGAAGGGCTGCTGCTCAAAGGCTGTGTTCTGCAGGCGGGGCTGCGCGGCCAGGTCTACTCCGAGGATGACTTTGCTTTCGGCAAGCAGCACGGCTTCCACGTCGTCCCTTGCGAGCAACTTCATCGTGACGGGATCGCGCCGGTGCAGAAGATTCTCAGGAAATTTCGTGGCAAGCCGGTCTACTTCACGCTCGATATTGACGTCGTCGATCCCGCATTTGCTCCCGGCACCGGCACGCCCCAGGTAGGAGGACTCTCCAGCGCGCAGATCCTTGAACTGGTGAGAACCTTGAAGGGTCTGAAGCTGGTCAGCTGCGATCTCGTGGAAGTCGCTCCAGCTTACGACAGCGGCGAAATCACCTCGCTGCTCGCGGCCAACCTGCTTTACGAAATGCTTTGCCTGCTCTGACATGGCCCAGCTCGCACGCAAACTTCGACTCACCGACTACTTCACGCTGGGCTGGGGAACCATGGTCGGCGTCGGCTGGCTCGTCGTAATGGACGACTGGCTCTTGCGCGGTGGCTCACTCGGCACGCTGCTGGGGTTTGCCATCGGTGGCGCATTGCTGTTGCCCATCGGATGGGTCTACGGGCAACTGGTCGCCGCCATGCCTGACGCTTCCGGCGAAGTGGCCTATACCGCCGCAGTATTTCCCCGCGCTGCCAGTTTCTCCACTGGATGGATGATGCTGCTGGCCTATTTCATCGTTTGCCCTTGGGAGGCCGTGGCCATCGGGCGCATTGTCGGATTCATATTCCCCGTCCTCGATTCGATCGAGCTCTACCACATCGCCGGACGGCCGGTCTATTTGCCACATCTCGTGATCGGCCTTGCCCTTACTGCTCTGCTCACCGTCCTTAACTATCGTGGCGTCCGCCTCAGCGCCACTTTTCAGAACTGGACCAGCTTCGGCACGCTCGCGCTATTTTTGGTTTTCGTAGTGGCCGGAGTCAGCCACGGCTCTCTGCAGAACGTTCCGCCGCTTTTCACCCACGCTCCACTGGTTTCCATTCTGCTGGTGCTACAGATCGTGCCCTATTACATGACTGGGTTCGAGTCGGTGGGCAAGGCGGCGGAGGAAGCCGGCGCCGGTTTTTCGGCGCAAAGTTTTCTGACTGCCATCTGGATGGCCATTGCCGTCGGCGCTTTGTTCTATACCATCGTCGTCGCTGCGGTCAGCGTGGCTGCTCCCTGGCAGGCTTTTACCACGCAGAAATTCATGACCGCCGCGGTTTTCGAGCACGCCACCGGATCCCGCTGGGTGGTCAATGCCATTCTCGCCGCGGCTGTGCTTTCGCTCTTCAAGTGTTTCAACGGAAACTTCGTCGCCGCTACCCGTTTATTGTTCGCCCTGGCGCGCAAAGGATTGCTGCCTTCTGCCGCGAGCCGCGTCCACGAAGCTTTTCAAACGCCTTCCACTGCGGTGCTATGGCTCGGTCTCGCCACCGCCGCCTGCATGCTTCTCGGAGATGCCATCCTTGTCCCGATCTCCGAGGTGGGCTCCGTCGCCTGCGCCTTCGGATGGTCGTCGGCCTGCGCCGCCTACCTGGCCCTGGCGAGATCGGGCAAGCTTCCCATAGCAGGCCGCGCTGTCGCCCAAACTGTTGCCGGAGTTGGCCTAGCCGTCGGCCTCAGCATGATTTTCATGAAGCTCGCGCCGGTTGTTCCAGGGCACTTTTCACGCTACGAGTGGCTGGCGCTGTTTCTCTGGATCGTCGGGGGCGTCTTCGCATTGAGAAGGCGCGGGCGCGCAACCGTGTAAGACAATCGCCGGCAGACCAAGCGCGGCGCAAAACTGCATCTCGGGAGATAGACTTGCGAAACTTTGGCTTCAGGAACGCTTCACTCTCGATCCTTAGCGCGGCGCTGCTTTTGATCACGTGCGTGCAGGCCGCGTCGCAGGCCCAGCCTGCTCCCTTCGATGTTGTCATTACCAATGGCCACATCATCGACGGCACCGGATCGCCGTGGTACTCAGGCGATCTTGGCATTCGTGATGGCCATATCGCCGCCATCGGCAATCTGTCGTCCGCCGCCCGCAGGCAGACCATCGATGCCGGCGGCCGCGTGGTCGCACCCGGATTCATCGACATGCTGGGCCAGTCCGAGCTGACCATCCTCGTCGACCCACGCCTGCCATCGAAGATTTTCCAGGGCATCACCACCGAGATTACCGGCGAAGGCGCATCTGTTGCTCCCTTGAATGACCGCATCGTCCAGGCCGATCGCATCGGATACGAGCATTACAAGCTCACTCCGGACTGGCACACCTTCGCCGAATATTTTGCGCGTCTCGAAAAGCAGGGTATGGGGATCAATCTCGCAACTTATGTCGGCGCGACCCAGGTTCGCCGGGTGGTGCTTGGTGACGACGACAAACAACCCACGCCCGCTCAGCTCGACCAGATGAAGTTGCTCGTCCGCAATGCGATGAAAGATGGTGCAGTCGGCCTTTCCACCGCTCTCGAATATGCACCCGCTCCCTACGCCAAGACAGAGGAACTGATCGCCCTCGCCTCCGAAGCATCCCGCTTCGGCGGCATCTATGCCACCCACATGCGCGACGAGAGTAATTCCGTTCTGGAAGCCATTGACGAGGCCGTGCGCATTGGCCGCGAGGCCCACATTCCAGTTGAAATCTGGCACCTCAAAGTCGCCGGCAAGAAGAACTGGGGACGCATGCCCGAAGTTGTCTCCAAAATTAACGCCGCCCGCGCGGCCGGTTCCGACGTCTCAGCCAACACTTATGCCTACACCGCATGGTTCAACGAATTCTCCGCGTTCATACCCGCCTGGGCGCACGACGGCGGCGACGCCAAGATGGTCGAGCGCCTCAAGGACCCCGCCATCCGCGAGAGAATCCGCAACGACCTGCTCACTCCGTCCAACGCCTGGGACAACGAATGGCAGGAAATCCCTGGGCCCGACGCGGTCATGGTCGGTGTCACCAACAATCCTGCGCTGCTGCCGCTGCAGGGCAAGAGACTGTCGGAGATCGCCACGCTCTGGAACAAAGACCCCATGGACGCGCTGTTCGACTTCCTTATTCAGGATCCCGCGTCGAGCGTGGCCGTTTTTGGCATGTCGCAGCCCGATGTCTCACGTGCGCTTCAGCAACCCTGGGTCTCCATCGATAACGATTCCTCAGGAACTTCACCCGACGGCCTGCTCGGACGGGAGCATCCCCATCCGCGCGCCTATGGCACGTTCCCACGAATCTTCCGCAAATATGTGCGTGAAGATAAGTTGCTCACGCTGGAAGACGCGGTGCGCAAGTGTTCCGCGCTGCCGGCACAGCGCATGCGCCTCACCGATCGCGGAGTGCTCAAAACTGGAATGTGGGCCGACGTGGTGATCTTTGATCCGGCGACGATTCGCGACATCGCGACTTTCGATAACCCGAACCAGCTATCCCAGGGAATGGAATATGTCCTGGTCAATGGTGTGGCGGTCATTCAGCAGGGAAAGATGACGAGCGCGCTCCCCGGTAAGGTACTGCGCGGGCCAGGTTACAAACAATGACGCTCAGTCACCAACAACCAGCGACTAAGGTTTCTGCACCGGATCTTTGTGCTCCTCTGCGCCTACTGTGGTGCGCGCCTCAAGCTGACCCTCAGACGCACGTACCTTCGGTTCGGCCAGCGTCCCGCTGATTGCGCACTTTTGCCGCCCCAGCGTTGCGTTGCCGCTGATTCTGTAATCCGCGCTGGCCGGACCGTTGCCTGAAGCTTCAATCTCGTAGGCCGCGTTCCCCATTTCTGACGACAGCTTTTCGTCATGAAGCAGTCCCTTGAATTCGGCGAACCGAACACCCGCGAATGTCCCTTTACCATCAACCACCGCAGGCTTTGCCGAATAGTCTGCTGTCCACGTGCCCTGATGCGTTCCGCCGAAGATGCTTGCCTTGAGACGAGAAAGCTTGAGCTTCCCTTCACCCAACTCCACTAGCGCACTGGCGTCGCTCGCCACCCATTGCCGCCATACCACCCGCTTGGCGTGGATGGCCCCGGAAGCGTGGAAATTCGGCATCTGCGAATTCGCATGCGGGTTCGATTGCAGAAACGCGTACCACGGAAGCTTCGCGGTCGCGGGCGCGATCCATGCCCGGATTCGCCCCGGATCAATTTCGTTTGCAGTCAAGTCGAATTCAATGGTGCACTTGCCAGCCGCGCATCCATGCGGTCGGTCCACCGTCCCGGTCCAGTGTGTTCCGGCGGCCACTGCTTCAATGCCGGAGATGTGGGTTCGCTCCGGTTGAAAAGTAAGCTCGGCTGAAGTCAAATCCACCGGTCGCCCCGCCCAGGCGAACCGGGCCTGGTGAAGCTTGGCCGCGCCGCTGATGTGCGCCGGCTCAAAACCGGGAGTCGTTCCCACTCCAAGCCACGACCCCGCAATGTCCAGCTTCCCGTCCGCTATGCCCAGCATTTCGCTCTGTGGCGCCGGCAAGCCCAGCATCCGGGCTAAGCGCTCCGCCTTTGCCACGGCGGCTTCCCCCTGCAATGCCACCTCATAGCCTTGACCTGTTAGTCGCCCCATCAGCGTGACCGGTGTGGTCCCTCCCATCGGCAGGAAAAGCGGCCCGAACTCTACACGCGCAACCCTCGCGGTCGGTAAGGACCCCGGCCCATGTTCTGAATTAACATCTTTTTTCCGGCGCGCGGAATCTGCCACCGACGTCATCGTCAATGCGACGTCACCAACCCCAAAATCCGCGTCATTCGCGGAAGACGTCAGACGAAGGTCCTGAATCTTGCCCCGGCCCTCCAGCTTCACAGCCTGTCCAGACTTGCTATACGCAAATTCCGCGTTCAGCATGCCCGCAGTCGTCAAATCCCCGGCCAGATTGCTTTTCGCCCGGCGAATCAACTCCGCAAGCGCCGCCAGAGGAACCGATTCCACGTTTCCTGTCAGAGTAATCGCTGCTCCGTCGCCCTCACCCCGGATCCGCACCACTCCGCTTCTCACCGGACTATCGCATTCGGCATTGCTCACCTGATGCGAAGCGGAATTGTAATGGCCGGTGCAGTGCGCCGAAAGTCCCAGTGCCGATCCCGTGGCGATGTCGTAACGCCGGAAGTCCTCCAGCGATCCGTCCAGCGTAACCACCAAGTCCTCAGGAGTTCCCTGGGCTTCCACCTGTAAACCGGTATTGCCGCGCCAGCCCCGGTCCACTCCGGTGAAGAGCCGCGTCAACTGCCCCAGTTGGCCACCTTCCCATTGGGCACTGATCCTGATCGGCGTATCGCGCAACTGGGCGGCGCGTTGCCAGGTTGCGTCCATCCGCAGCGTCCCAGTATCGCTCAGGCTCAAGTCGGTTCGCATGGGGACACCCTTCAGCCGGATGCTCATGCTGTTGTCAGATTCCTGCCACAGTGAGAGGTCGGCATTGATCAGCGCGTAGGGCTTTTTCTCTACGCCTGATTTGAAGTTGATGCGTGCTCCGCTCGCTTCAATGTAGGGAAACGCCGGACGGTCGGAGTACGCGATCGCCGCGGTCGGACCGATGGGAGTTCGTGCCGAGCGCTCGAGCAAGGGCTGCACGTTCCAACTGCTGCCACTGCGTACCAGATTCAGGCTCGGATCGCTGATGTCCAGCCGTGCCAGCTCCAGCCGCCCGCGCGCCAGCGACCGCAGACGGATGAGCGCCGTCACTTCAGGCGCTTGCAATATGGGTTCCGCGCTGAAAGCCGGGTCGTCAAACACGCGCAGATCGTCCAGTTCGAATCCGGGGGGAAGAAATTGGACGTGGACCGACTTCACGTCTACCGGTCGGCCGATGCCCAGGCTCAGAGAACGCACGATTCGCGCCTTCAGCCGTTCAGCGCCGGGCCGCAGCAGTGAAAGCAATACCAGCGCGGCCAGGATCGCGCCCACTACCCATCTCCGCTTTGTTGCTGAAGTCACCGGACAACCTGCAGCGTACGTCGCCAGCGCGTTTCATCCAGGAAGTGAATGATCACATGTGCCAAGAAACCAATCTGGTCGAACCACGAGGTTTTCTTGTACTGGTTATCGGGAGTGATGAAAGACCAGTAAATGAACAGCGGCCGCCCGATGATGTTTTGGCGCGGAATGAATCCCCAATATCGGCTGTCCAGACTGACCGCGCGGTGGTCTCCCATCCCAAAATACATTCCCGGAGGGACCACCAGTTCACCTTTGTCCAGGTGGGACGGCTCGTCGGTGACCCAGTCTGGGCTCAGGTCGTACATATCGGAAGCCGGAACCGCCGGAAAGTCGTAGCGGTATTGCTCGCGTTTGTCCAGGGTATGCTCGGCTGACGGCGTCAGCTCCGGCTCTCCGTCGTGGTCAATGTAGGGTTCCTGCAGCGCTTCTCCGTTTCTGTAAACCACGCCGTTCACCAGATGAATCCGGTCACCCGGAATGCCGATCACCCGCTTCACCACATAAGTGCCCGCGTATTCCGGGTCGGGGTGCAGAAAAACCACGATGTCGCCGCGGTGAATTTCCCGGTAAGGCAACAGCGGTCCCAGCCACGAAGTCTTAGGCGCAAACTGTACCCGGTTTACCAGCACGTGGTCCCCGATCAGCAGCGTGTTCTCCATGGATGCCGACGGAATGACGAACGTCTGCACGATGAACGTTATGATAAAAAGCCCGGTGACCAGCACACCCGCCAGCGATGCCATGAATTCGACCGTCGTTTCCTGCGGCTGCTCGTCGGCAACAGGTGCCTGCTTCTTTCTTGCGGTCTTGTCTGCTTTGGCCATGATTTGTCGTTGTGCCTGTTGGCATCCCAGGGTAGGGCCCCGGGGATCTATGCAACTTCTCTCCTATTGCACGATTCTAAGTGTCCGTCCCCAGCGCGTGATCTGAAGCAAGTGCGTCACCGCATAAGCATACTGGTAAAGCTTGTCGCGCACCGAGCCATGCTCGGTCATTTCGGCATCCGCGTTCTTAACCGACCAGTAGATCAGCAACGGCCGCCCGATGATATTCTCCCTGGGCACAAATCCCCAGTAGCGGCTGTCGTCACTGTTGTCACGGTTGTCCCCCATCACAAAATAGTGGCCTTCCGGAACGATCAACTCGCCGTCCTCGACCAGCTTGTGCAACTGGATCCACCAGTCCCCCCGAATTTCGCTGGTCAGCATGCCCAGCTGAGGGAACTCGTCGCGGTACGCATCGTCATCCGGCCGGGAAATGCGCGCGTATGGCTCCTCCATCGCTATGCCGTTGATCAGCACTCGCTTGTGCACCAGGCGCAGCCGGTCGCCGGGCAGTCCGATCACGCGTTTCACGAAGTGTTGCTTCGGGTCCAGGGGAAAGTGAAACACAATGATGTCTCCGCGCTTGACCTTTCGATATGGCATCAGGGGATTGTGCGGCGCGCCTCCGTAACAAAGCTTGTCGACCAGCAGATAATCGCCCACCAGCAGCGTGTTTTCCATGGAGGGCGATGGAATCTGGAACGCCTGCACGATGAAAGTAATCACGAACACCGCGATGATGATCGTCGCCAGCAACGACTGCAACGTATCCGACCAATCCGGCGTGAATCGCTGCGGCTCCGCCATGGGGACCGGGTTCATCGGTGCGCTCACGGATTCCCGCCTTGCGGCGCGCCATTTCTTTGCGCCTCCGCCGGCTGCCCTAAGCTCTCCAGCAGCTGCCGCGCTGCTTCCTGTTCGGCTGCTTTCTTGGTCGCGCCCTGTGCCTGGCTCGCTAGATTTGCCTTGGCATCCTTTTGTGCGACTCTCGCCTCCACAGTGAACGTCTTGCGATGCTCGGGTCCCGTTTCTTTCACCAGAGCATAAGTGGGCTGCGGCAATCCCAGGCCTTGCGTCCGTTCCTGCAGCGCCGACTTGAAATCCAGCACCGGGAGCGAGCCGCCCTGCCGCTCCACGTTGTCCAGTTCCGGCCCCAGCACCGAGCGGCGCACAAAATCACGCGCTTCGTCGAATCCTCCATCTAAGTAAATCGCCGCCAGAACGGCTTCCACGGCATCGGCCAGCAATGCGGTTTTGGCCCGGCCACCGCTTTTTTCCTCTCCCCGCCCCAGCCGCAGATGATCGCCAAGCTGCAACTGGCGTGCCACCTGCAACAGATGCTTTTCGCTC
>Ga0075030_100001930_pt1 | contig 18737 bp, 21 predicted proteins | sample LitLauG_LLR_2012_FD_71393 | JGI IMG/M metagenome (GOLD analysis project Ga0075030, IMG submission 71393) | Freshwater sediment microbial communities from Pennsylvania, USA - Little Laurel Run_MetaG_LLR_2012 | ecosystem: Environmental > Aquatic > Freshwater > Creek > Sediment | place: USA...
CGCGCCCGGGCGCGGCGAACAGCTCGCGACATGGCATCCCAACGGGTGCGCACGGATGTCCGAGGAGCTGGCAGAAGGCGCGGTTGGCCTCGAGCACCGCTCCGGTCAGGGACACGACCATCGTCGCCAGCGGCAGGTCCGCGATCCCCGGCCGCCCAACCGGGTCGTCGACCACCGACGGCTCAGCCAGATCTCTGGCCGCTGACAGCTCAGCCGACGAGGACATCGCCGAGGGCCTCGGACTCCTGCTCGACCCGGGCCACCAGCCGCTCCAGGCGTTCGCCGTCGACCCCGGCCAGTGCGAGGTCCTCGGGTGTGGCGGCGCAGCGGCACCCGCGGACATCCATCCCCGCCAGGTGGGCGATGACCTCAGCGGCGAGGACCGTTCGGGTGAGCGCCGATTCGGAGAGGGTGAAGGGGCGGGTGTGACGAGCCACGGCCTCGCAGAGCGTGCTCGGCAAGCGCCACGCGGTCAGGACCCGGGCGGCTGCGTCAGCGTGGCCGATCCCGAAGGCGGCGCGTTCGGCTGCGGCACCCCCGCCCGCTGCCGCGAGCTCGTCCCAGGCGCCCGGCACGGCCAGGTCGAGCAGGCCGATGCCGAGGTCGTGGAGGAGCCCGGCGACGAACGCGTCGTTGGCCGGCATCCCGAACAGGTGCGCGATCAGCTGCGCCGCGCCGGCGACGGCGGCTGCGTGGTGCCAGAAACCCCGAGGAGCGGCCGGCCCCACACCCGAGAGGCTCGTCGCCGCGACCGCTCGCACCGTCGAGAACCCGATCACCGTCACCGCCCGCGGGACGTTGCCCACTGCCGCCCGCACCCCGTAGAACGCGGAGTTCGCCAGTCGCAGCACCCGCGCCGTCAGGACCGGATCCAGCTCCACCGACTCCGACAAGGACCGGGCGTTGGTGGTCGGGTCGTCGCAGAGCCAGAGCACCCGCATCGCGACCGGAGGCTGGGCGGGCAGCGCCTCCATGGCCGCCAGCAGGCGGCCGACGACGGAAGGACCGTTGTCGGCGCAGGGTGCTGGGTAGCCGGGTGCTGGGTGATCGACGGCGTTGGACATGGCGTCGTGCGCTCCGGGAGCTGTCGCACCGGGCGCCCGGAAGCGGGACACCCAAATGGGACCATCGACCGGGACCGTGTGGATCTGAGGCGCGCCAAGCGCTCCATTGAGGCTGGATCCTGCCGATACCTCACGGACGTGGCGCCTCCGATCCGGCGTCACCACTCCCGAAAGGGGACGGCCATGGCTGCGAACGAGCTGATCGGAACGCTCTCGACGGCGTGCCGTCGAGGCGCGCGGGTCAGGCTGGAGACCTCAGCGGGCATGATCGAGGGCCTCGTGTGGAGCATCGATCGCCGCCACACGAAGACCGTGTGGCTCGTGGGACCGGCCGGGGCGGAGCCGCTCGACACCTTCGTCCCCCTCGCCGCCATCCTCGAGGTGGTCGCCGTGGACCACGCAGCGACGACGGACCGCCAGCTCAAGGCCGGATAGCCCGGAGGGGTCAAGGATCCGAACGGGCCGGACGAAGTACCACTACGTCGTGGGATGCCAAGGATGGTGCGACATGGGAACGATCTGGGACAAGGAAGTCGAAGCGGACGGTCCGTCCGTTCAGCCGGTCCGGGCACCGTCCTCCTCCGGATCCGCGGACGGGCAGAGCGGCCCCGCGCTCGTCGAGATTTTCGCCGCGGTCCTCCTCACCTCGGCCGTCGCGCGGCCGATCTTGAACCCGTGAAATCCGACCTGGATCAGACGCTGCTGAACGAGGTCTCCACCATGCTGTGGAGGGAGCGTCAACTGCTCGAGCTGCTGCTCTTCAAGCTGGAGGAGGAGCAACTCGTCCTGGCTGCGTCCAAGCCCAGGTGGCTGCACCACGCGACCCGGGAGGTCGAGATGGTGCTCGACCAGCTCAAGCGGGCCGAATTGCTCCGCTCGATCAAGGTGGACGAGGTGGCAGCGATGTTCGGCCTCGAGCCGAGCCCGACCCTCCAGCACCTCGCCGACGTCGCCGACGAGCCCTGGCGGACGATCTTCTCCAACCACCGCCAGGCCTTCATCCTCGCCACCGAGGAGATCCGGCATCTGGCCGACGGCAACCGCGAGCTGCTGGCCCGGGGCCAGAAGGCCACACGCGACGCGTTGGCGTGGCTCACCTCCCAGAGCGGTGACCCCGCGGCGTACACCTCCGCCGGCGCCATGGCTCACGCCGCCCCAGGTCCGCACCTGATCAACGAGACGCTGTGACATGAGCGACTTCTCCTCCCTCACCGTCGGCATGAGCGGGCTCGAGGCCAACCGCGAGGCGCTCGACATCGTCGGCCAGAACGTGTCCAACTCGAGCACGCCCGGCTACACCGCCGAGCGGGTCAACCAGGTCGCGGTCGGCGGCGTCCAGTACCCCGGGTTCGACGAGTCGGTGCCACCTCTGCCTGGCAGCGGGGTGCAGGTCACCGGCGTATCGCGGCTGACCAACGACTACCTCACGGCTCGCAGCCTCACCGAGCAGGCCAACAGCGGAGCCCTGACCGCCCAGCAGAACACTCTGGCCTCGATCCAGCAGATCTTTCCCGAGCCCGGGACCAACGGGATCCAGGGGCAGCTGTCCTCGTACTGGTCGGCGTGGGGAGCCGTCGCCAACCAGCCCGACGATTCGGCCACCCGCACCGCGCTGCTCGAACAGGGTCGCTCGCTCGCCACTGCGTTCAACCTGGCGTCGTCGAGCCTCGGCACCTTGAGCGCCTCGACCGCGTCGCAGGTGGCGACGACCGTGTCGTCCATCAACAACGCCGCGACCCAGATCGCGCAGCTCAACCAGAGCATCCGCCAGGGCACCCTGGCCAACCTGCCGGTCAACGAGCTCGCCGATCAGCGCGACCAGCTGGTCTCCACCCTCTCCAACCAGCTCGGCGTCACCACCCAGACCAACGCCGATGGGACCGTCGACGTCTTCACCGGCAACCAGGCGCTCGTGCGGGGGATCACCTCGCAGAGCTTCACCGTCTCCGGATCGGGCACCCTCACCAGCTTGCACTGGCCGGACGGCTCGACCTTCTCGCCGACCTCCGGCCAGCTCGGGGGGATGCTCAGCAGCCTGGGCACGATCTCGAGCTACCAGTCCCAGCTCGACCAGGTCGCGCTGGCGCTGAAGAACCAGGTCAACGCCCAACAAGCACAGGGCGTGGACCTGACCGGCGCCGCAGGGGTCCCCTTCTTCTCGGGCACCGGGGCTGGCGACATCGCCGTCGCCGTCACCAACCCCAACCAGGTCGCGGCCGCCTCCTCGAGCGCGCCGGTTCCGGTCAACCCCACGACCGGGCTGCCGGATCCGAGCAAGAACCTCGACGGCTCCAACGCCCTGGCGGCCGGTGAGATGGGGGCTCAGGCCAACGGGCCTGACGTCGCCTACCGCCAGTTCATCACGGTCCTCGGCAACGCGGCCCAGCAGGCCAACACCCAGCTGACCGCCCAGACCTCGGTGACCGCAAGCGTCAACGCGGCACTGCAGGCGGCCACCGGCGTCAACGTGGACCAGGAGCTGACCAACATGCTCATGTACCAGCACGCCTACGAGGCGTCCGCCAAGTTCGTGACCACGGTCGACTCGATGATCCAGACGCTCATCGGCCTGGTGCAATAGCGAGAGATGGAGACCTCCTCATGTCCATGACCTTCCGCGTGACGGAGAACAGCGCCAACACCCTCATGGTCAACGACCTCGAGGCCAACCTCGCACGTCTCCAGAACCTCCAGCAGCAGGTCGCGACCGGCAAGCAGATCAACCAGCCGTCCGACAACCCAGGGGGTACCAACCAGGCGCTCGGCCTCCGGTCACAGATCGGTCGGACCCAGCAGTACGCCGCCAACATCACCGACGGCCAGGGCTGGATGGGCGCCGCCGACGGCGCGCTCACCACCGTCAACCAGCTCCTCAACCAGGTGCAGCAGATCGTGCTCCAGGGCGCGAACGGCAGCTCGGACACCAACGCCCGGGCGGCGCTGGCCACCCAGATCACCACCATCAAGCAGAGCCTGCTCGGCCAGGCCAACACCACCTACCAGGACCGGCCGCTGTTCGCCGGGACCTTCGGCACCATCCCGTATGCCAATGCAACCAACCAACCGCCGGACTACACCTACTACGGAAGCAGCCAGGCCATGTCCCGCCAAGTCGCCCCCGGAGAGCAGGTCAGCGTGTCGATCCAGGGAAGTCAGGTGTTCGGCAGCGGCGCCACGAGCGTGTTCGCGCTCCTCGACAAGATCTCGACCGATCTCTCCAGCTCCAACGTGAGCGCGCTCGGCACCACTGACCTCAGCAACGTCCAGGCCGCGCTCAACCAAGCCACCGACGCGCAGGGCCAGGTGGGAGCCCGCTACGCGCAGCTCAACACCCTCTCGAGCCAGACCGCATCCAAGTTGCAGTCCCTGCAGACGAGCCTCGGCGGCATCGAAGACGCCGACATGGCCCAGACGGTGACGAGCCTCACCTTGCAGGAGACGGCCTACCAGGCGGCTCTGTCGACGACCGCCAAGGTGATCCAACCCTCTCTCGCGGACTTCCTCAAGTAGACATGAGCGCTGTGGAGTTCTCGACCGCTGACCTTGCAGGCCTGTCCGAGATCCGTTTCGCAAACGGTCTCCCCGGATTTCCCGACGCCCACCACTTCGACCGGGAGCGGTGGGGGGCTGACGACAGCCCCTTTTCGGTGCTGTCGGGCAGGGACCAGGACGGCATCAACTTCATCGTCGTCGACCCCGTCGTGTTCTTCCCCGAGTACCGCCCGTCGATCGACGACGACGTGCTCGGCCGCATCGGTGTGCGGGACGTGTCGTCCGCCGTGATGCTGGTCATCCTGACCCTCGGACGCCGACCGGAGGAGGCGACCGCCAACCTGCTCGGCCCGCTCCTCGTCAACCCGGCGACCGGTGATGCCGTGCAAGCGGTGCTGACGGGCACCGACTACCGCGCCCAGGTCGCCCTCGCCAACGCGTCCCCTGACGGTCGCTGACCGCCCGGTCGGCTCGGCGGTCGCTGACCGACTGCACTCCATCGATGCCCGCGCGGCAGGCGCGAGCCGTACACTCCCGAGGTCGTCCACGGAAGGAGCGCTCGTGCTGGTCCTCACCAGGCAGGCCAACCAGAGCATCATGATCGGCCACGACATCGTGATCACCGTCCTCGAGGTCCGGGGCGACCACGTCCGCCTGGGGATCAAGGCGCCCCGCGAGATCGACGTCCACCGCGAAGAGGTCTTCGCCGCGCTCCAGCGGGCCAACCGCGAGGCGGCATCGCCGCCCAAGGAGGCACTCGACACGCTCGGACAGCTCCCAACCGCTGGCCCGGCACGCCCGAGGAGCGAGGCGAGCTGACGTCGCTGCCGTCGTGGCCGTGATCCGGGCCACGTTCTGGGACCACGGCGGCGTGATCTCGTCGAGCCCGTTCGAGGCGTTCGCGGCCTTCGAGCAGGCCAACGGGCTCCCCTCGGGCATCATCCGCCGCATCAACGCCACCAACCCGCACGCCAACGCCTGGGCTGGTCTCGAGCGAGGCGAAGCGACGATCGACGAGTTCTGCGTCCGCTTCCAAGCCGAGGCACACGCCCTCGGAGCCCAGCTCGACCCCCGGGCGGTGCTCGCCTGCCTCTCCGGCCGCATCCGTCCGGAGATGGTCGAAGCGGTCCGCCGGTGCAGGGAACGGCTCCTCACGGGGATGATCACCAACAACTTCACGATCCCCGGGCGGACGGCGTCCCCGAGCGGGGTGCACGAGCTCTTCGACGTCGTCGTCGAGTCCCGCACGGCCGGTGTGCGCAAGCCCGATCCCGCCATCTATCTCCTCGCGTGCGAGCGCCTCGGGGTCGAACCGGCCGAGAGCGTCTTCCTCGACGACCTCGGCATCAACCTGAAGCCGGCGCGCGAGCTCGGGATGACCACGATCAAGGTGACCGACCCCGCCGCAGCGCTCCGCGAGCTGGAGGAGGTCGTCGGCTTCGACCTCGGTGGCGGCGGCCCAGCCGCGTCGTAGCGCCTGGGGACCCGACCGCCTCAGAGGTCGGCAAAGGCCTGCGCCAGCAGGTCTTCGTGCTCCAACTGGTGCAGCGCGTGGCTGCCGGTCGCAGCAGAACCCGACGAGGCCCGGGCCACGTGGGCGAAGCGGTAGTCCTCACGCAGCAACCGGTGGAGTCGGGCGTGTGCAAACGACCACGGCCCCATGTTGTCGGGCTCCTCCTGCACCCAGCGCACCTCGCCGGCCCGCTCGTAGCGAGCCAGCAGATCGGCGATCTGGTCCTCCGGCCACGGGTAGAGCTGCTCGACGCGGGCGATCGCAACGGCCTCGATGCCCTGGCGGTCCCGCTGGCCGATCAGATCGAGCGCCATCTTGCCCGACGCGAAGATGACGCGGCGCACCCCGGCGGGGTCGGGGCCGCTTGGATCGTCGAGCAGCTCCCGGAAGTGCCCGGAGGTGAAGGCCTCGACCGGGCTGTAGGCCTCCCGGCCGCGCAGGTACTTCTTCGGCGTGAGCACGATGAGGGGCTTGCGCACGCTGCGGTGCAACTGGCGGCGCAGCAGGTGGAAGAGTTGGCTGGCGGTGGTGGGGTTGGCGATGCAGATGTTGCCCTCGGCCGCCATCTGGAGAAAACGCTCGACCCGGGCCGAGGAGTGCTCCGCGCCCTGGCCCTCGTAGCCATGGGGGAGCAGCAGGACGAGTCCGCTCGTCTGGCCCCACTTGGCCTCCGACGCCACGATGAACTGGTCGATGATCGTCTGAGCGCCGTTGGCGAAGTCACCGAACTGGGCCTCCCACGCCACGAGCGCCTCGCGGTGCATGACCGAGTAGCCGTACTCGAAGCCGACGGCCGCGAACTCACTGAGCAGGGAGTCATAGACCATGAAGCGACCCTGGTCCTCGGACACGTGCTGAAGCGGGACGTGCTCCTCGCCGCTGCGGTGGTCGAACAGCGTGGCGTTGCGGTGGCCGAAGGTGCCGCGGCGGGTGTCCTGGCCGGCCAGGCGCACGTCACGACCCTCGACGAGCAGGCTGCCGTAGGCGAACGCCTCCCCGAGCGCCCAGTCGGCCTGCCCCCCGGCCCACAGCGCGGCTCGGGTGTCGAACACCTTGCGGAGCTTGGGGTGCAAGGAGAACCCCGGCGGTGTGTCGAGCAGCGCCGTCGCGATCGCGTCGAGCACGACCTTGGCGACCCCGGTCTCGACCGGGGGCAGAGCCGCGGCCGCCGGGGGCGGAGGCAGCACCGTCGGGCGCGGCGGGGCCGAGGCCCGCGTCTCGTCGAGGGCCGCCTGGAGCCGAGCGGAAAAGTCCTTGAGCGCCTCCTCGGCCTCTTCGAGGGTGATGTCCCCGCGTCGCACGAGCGTCTCGGTGTAGAGCTTTCGCACGCTGCGATGCGTCCTGATCAGCTCGTAGAGCCGCGGCTGGGTGACGCTCGGATCGTCCTGCTCGTTGTGGCCGAAGCGCCGGTAGCACACCAGGTCGATCACGACGTCCTTGTGGAACGCCTGCCGAAACGAGAACGCCAGCCGTCCCACGCGCACGCACGCTTCGGGATCGTCGCCGTTGACATGGAAGATCGGCGCCTGGACCATCTTGGCGACGTCGGTCGCGTAGACCGACGAGCGCGCCGACTCCGGGTTGGTCGTGAACCCCAGCTGGTTGTTGATCACCACGTGGACGGTCCCGCCGGTCGCGTATCCGTGGAGCGCGGACATGTTGAGCGTCTCCGCGACGACCCCCTGGCCGGCGAACGCGGCGTCGCCGTGGACCAGCAGCGGGAGCACGGGAAAGGAGCCGTCTTGCTCGGCCATGTCGAGGCGGGCCCTCGCCATGCCCTCGACCACCGGATCGACGGCCTCGAGGTGGGACGGGTTGGACGACAGGTGGACGTCGATGGTCCGGCCGGACAACCCGGTGAACTTGCCAACGAAACCCTTGTGGTACTTGACGTCTCCTGATCCCTGGGTCGTATCGGGGTCGATGTTGCCCTCGAACTCCTTGAACAGCTCCCCGTAGCCCTTTCCCAAGATGTTGATCAGCACGTTGAGCCGGCCGCGGTGCGCCATGCCGAGCACGGCAGACTCCATCGACGCCTGCGCGGCCTCGTCGAGCACCGCGTCGAGCAGTGCGATCGCCGACTCGGCGCCTTCGAGTCCGAAGCGCTTCTGGCCGATGTACTTGGTCTCGAGGAACAGCTCGAGCGCCTCCGCTGCGTTGAGGCGACCGAGGATGTGGCGGTGCTCCTCGGGCCCCAGCTGCACCGACACGCCCTCGACGTGGTCCTGGATCCAACGCTTCTGGTCGGGCTCCTGGATGTGCATGTACTCGACGCCGACGGTGCGGCAGTAGGCATCACGCAGGATCCCGAGGATGTCGCCGAAGGTGAGCAGGCGCTTGCCCGCCAGGCCGTCGGTGAGGAACTCGCGGTCGTTGTCCCAGATGGTCAGGCCGTAGGTGGCGGGATCCAGCTCGGGATGGGTGTGAGGCGCCTTCCAGTCGAGGGGATCGAGGTGGGCCATGAGGTGGCCCCGGACCCGGTACATGTTGATCAGGGTCTGGACGTGGACCTGCTTCTCGAGGTGGTCCCGGCTGGTGTCGCCCAGGTCGTTGGTGTCGCGCTGCCAGCGGACAGGGACATACGGCACGCCCATGGAGCGGAAGATCTCGTCGTAGAAGCCGTCCCGGCCGAGGAGGAGCTCGTAGAGCTTCTGGAGGAACAACCCCGACTCCGCCCCCTGGATGATGCGGTGGTCATAGGTCGAGGTGATGGTCACGACCTTGGACACCCCGAGCTCGGCCAGCACGCGCGGATCGGCGGCCTGCCACTCGGCGGGATGCTCCAGGCTGCCCACCCCGATGATGGCACCCTGGCCCGGCATCAGCCGCGGGACCGACTGGACGGTGCCGATCGTCCCCGGGTTCGTGAGCGTCACGCTCGCGCCGGCGAAGTCGTCAGGCCCGATGCGGTTGCTCCTGATCTTGCGGATGAGCTCCTCATAGGCACCCCAGAACTGGTTGAACTCCAGGGTGTCCGCCTGCTTGATGACCGGCACCAGCAGCGTGTGGCTCCCATCAGCGCGCTCTTGGTCCACCGCCAGCCCGAGACCGACGTGCTCGTGGTGGATCACCGCCGGCGTCGCCTTGGGCACGTCGGGGTCGGCGGGGACGAAGCTCGAGTTCATGACCGGGACCGCCTGGAGCGCCTTGACGACCGCGTAGCCGATCAGATGGGTGAAGCTCACCTTGCCGGCACCGACGCGCGCCAACTGGTTGTTGAGGATCTTGCGGTTGGCCTCCAAGAGCCGCGCCGGCAGGACCCGGACGCTCGTCGCCGTCGGGATCTGCAGGCTCGCCTCCATGTTGGAGGCGATGCGTGCCGCGGCACCCCGCAGGGGCGTGGCGGCCTCGACGGCTGGTCCTCGAGTCGACGCCTCGTCCGCCGGAGGCAAACTCGGACCCACGGCCGGCGCGGCCGGAGGAGGAGGAGGAGGTGCATGCGTGCCCGAACCCGCCGCCGGCCGGCTCGGCCCACCGTGGTGGTAGTCGGCGAAGAACTCCCGCCAGCTCTCGCTCACCGAGGTCGGATCCTGCAGGTACTGCTCGTACATGTCGTCGACGAGCCAGGCGTTGGGCCCGAGGGACGCAGCCGGTTGAGGATCCTCACGCATCGCCGGCCAGCGTACCGGCGCACCCGTCCTCACGGCCGGTGGCACTACCGTGCTCCACCATGACCGCGCAGTTCATCTTCACGATGCGGGACCTCCGCCGCTTCTACCCGCCCGACCGCGAGGTGCTGCGGGGCATCAACCTCTCGTTCTTCCCCGGCGCCAAGATCGGGGTGATCGGGCCCAACGGGTCGGGCAAGTCCTCTCTGCTGCGGATCATGGCCGGCGAGGACGACGGCTTCAGCGGCGAGGCGCGGCTCACCCCCGGCTTCACCGTCGGCTACCTCCCCCAGGAGCCGGCGCTCGACCCCGACCTCGACGTGGCCGGCAACGTCGCCGGAGGCGTCGCCGGGACCAAGGCGCTGCTCGACCGCTTCAACCAGGTCTGCGAAGCCATGGGCGACCCGGACGCGGACTTCGACAAGCTCCTCGCCGAGCAGTCCGATCTGCAGGATCGCATCGACGCAGCCGGTGCGTGGGACCTCGAGCGGACCCTCGACATCGCGATGGACGCGTTGCGCCTCCCTCCAGGCGACTCCCCCGTCGCCACCCTCTCGGGAGGTGAGCGCCGACGGGTCGCGCTGTGCCGGCTCCTCCTGTACCGACCCGACCTGCTGCTCCTCGACGAGCCGACCAACCACCTCGACGCGGAATCGGTCGCATGGCTCGAGCGGACGCTCCAGGAGTACCCCGGCACCGTCGTCGCCGTGACCCACGACCGCTACTTCCTCGACAACGTGGCCGGCTGGATCCTCGAGCTCGATCGTGGATCGGGGATCCCGTGGCAGGGCAACTACTCGTCCTGGCTCGAGCAGAAGCAGGCTCGGCTGGCCAACGAGGAGCGATCCGATGCGAAGCGGCGGCTGACCCTCGAGCGCGAGCTGGACTGGATCCGCATGTCGCCGAGAGCGCGCCAAGCCAAGGGCAAGGCCCGGTTCAACGCCTATGACGCACTCGTCGCCGAGGCCCAGGCGGCGGAGCGCGAACCCGACAAGCTCGAGATCACCATCCCGCCGGGGCGGCGCCTCGGCGACATCGTCGTCGAAGCGGACAAGCTCTCCAAGGGCTATGACGACCGCCTGCTCGTGGACAGCCTCTCCTTCTCGTTGCCGCCCGGCGGCATCGTCGGGGTCATCGGTCCCAACGGAGCGGGCAAGACCACCTTGTTCCGCATGATCGTCGGACAAGAAGCGCCCGACGGGGGCACCTTGCGGGTCGGTCCCACCGTCCAGCTCGCCTACGTCGACCAGAGCCGCGAGGACCTCGCCCCCGACAGCACCGTGTTCGAAGAGGTCACGGGCGGAACCGACCGCCTCGTCGTCGGGGGGCGGGAGATCCACGCCCGGGCGTACACCGCGAGCTTCGGCTTCAAGGGCTCCGACCAGCAGAAGAAGGTGGGCGAGCTGTCCGGTGGCGAGCGCAACCGCCTGCAGTTGGCCAAGGTGCTCCGCTCGGGGGGCAACGTGCTCCTCCTCGACGAGCCGACCAACGACCTCGACGTCGACACCCTTCGGGCGCTGGAAGAAGCTCTGCTCGCCTTCCCGGGCTGCGCGGTGGTCATCAGCCATGACCGCTGGTTCCTCGACCGGGTCGCGACCCACGTCCTGGCGTTCGAGGGCGACTCCGAGGTCCGCTGGTACGAGGGCAACTTCACCGACTACGAGGCCGACCGCCGCAAGCGCCTCGGCGCCGACGCCGAGCAGCCGCACCGGATCAAGTACAAGCCGCTCGTGCGGAGCTGACCGCCGGTGCTCAGCCTCCGAGCCGTCCGCCGCGCGACCATCTCGGTCTGCGTGGCCGGCATCGCCGGCATGATCGTGACCTCCGCGCTCGATCACAGCGGCGCCGCGCTGACCTTCGGGATCGTGACCGCGATCGCCATCCTCTGCTCGATGGTCGCGACCTCCGTGACCGCCGACGCGGCCCGCCGGAGCGCGCCCGACGACGATGTCGACGCCCCCGCCGACGCGCTCGCCGAGCGCGTGGAGCAGGCGATCCGCTCCCTCACCGACGACGGGGTCGACGAGACGGCGCTGCGCCAACTCGTCGGCGAAGCCGTCAGGTTGGGGCGGACGCTTGCGCAGCCGTCCTCGTAAGCTGCCAGCATGCGCTCGGACCCACCTCGTGACGAGCGCCTCGCAGCGGTGACCCGGAGATGGAGCTGATCCGGACATGAACAGCCGAGCGGTGCGCCGACCGGTCGAGCCGGGTAGCAGTGCCGCGTGCGCCCACTGCGGTGCCCTCGTCAAGTTCGTCGCCCGCGCCCAGCTCCGCCAGGTCATCGCCAACGTGTACGTCGACGGCAACTGGCTGCGCGTCGAGCACTTCCACGCGGACTGCTACGAGCGGGCCGGATCACCCTACGGCGAGGCAACCGAATGACCGCGACGGCGAGCGCGGCTCGATGAAGGTGGTCGTCACCGGCAGCCACGGGATGATCGGGGCTGCGGTGGTCGATGCGCTCGCCGCGGAGGGCCATGAGGTCGTCCGCCTCGTGCGCGGATCCCCTGGACCAGGAGAGGTCCTGTGGGACCCCGCGTCCGGAGCGCTCGAGGTCGAGCGCCTCGGGGGCGTCGAGGCGGCAGTGCACCTCGCCGGCGCGCCCATCGCCGACCGGCGCTGGACCGATGCCCGCAAGCAGGAGATCCTCAACAGCCGCGTCCGCTCGACCGCACTCCTCAGCGAGCGGCTGGCCGAGCTCGACCCCCACCCGACGGTGCTGCTCTCCGGTTCGGCCATCGGCTTCTACGGCGTGCGGGGCGAGGAGGTCCTCGACGAGGACAGCGCGGGGGGCACCGGCTACCTCGCCGACGTCGTTCGCGCCTGGGAGGCGGCCACCGCGCCGGCCGAGCGAGCGGGGATCCGTGTCGTGCACCTGCGCACCGGCATCGTCCAATCGCCCAAGGGCGGCGCGCTCAAACGTCAGCTCCCACTCTTCAAGCTCGGGCTCGGCGGCAAGCTCGCGTCGGGGCGCCAGTACCTGAGCTGGATCGCGCTGGACGACGAGGTGCGCGCCATCGCTCACCTGCTCCGCTCGGATGTCCGTGGCCCGGTCAACCTGACCTCCCCCGAGCCGGTCACCTCAGCAGAGTTCGCGCAGACGCTCGGGCGCGTCCTCGGCCGCCCCGCGCGGTTTGCGGTTCCCCGCCTCGCGCTCGCCGCGGTGATGGGCTCGGAGGTGGCCGACGAGATGCTCGCCGGCGGCGTCCGCACCCTGCCGACGCGCCTGGTCGCGAGCGGCTTCACCTTCTCCTACCCGGGCCTCGAAGGCGCGCTCCGGCACCTGCTCGACCGAGGGCGGCCCTGAGTGCCGCCGCAACCGCCGGTATGCTCGGAGGCGATGCCGCTCTACGAGTACCGCTGCCGCCAGTGCGACGAGATCTTCGAAGCCCGCCGGGGTGTCGACCAGGCCGACCTGGCGCCGAGCTGCCCGCAGGGCCACCTCGGAGCCGTTCGCCTGCTGTCGGTCTTCGCCTCGACCGGGCGCGCGTCCGTGTCCGCCCCGACCGCAGCAACCGGTGCGCCCTGCGGGGCCGCGTGCGCCTGTCACCCCGGCTGAGCCCTCGTCCCCGCTTGGCTCCCCCCCAGGACGGGACGCGCCCGCCCGACACCCGGTGGCACTGAACCTCGACGTCGCGGTCGTGGGCGGCGGACCCGCCGGGGCCGCGGCGGCGATCACCCTGGCCCGGGCCGGACGGTCCGTCGCGATCTTCGACAAGGCGACCTTCCCTCGCGACAAGTGCTGCGGGGACGGTCTCACCACGGGCGCCCTCCGCCGGCTCGAGCGACTCGGGGTGCGGCCCGAGGCGATCCCCTCGTGGACCCCGGTGAGCGACATCTGGGTCCGCACGCCGCGGGGTCGCGTCGTGGGTTTCCCGCTCCCCCGGACGGGAGGCGTCTTCGGTGCCGTCGCCCGCCGCGTCGAGCTCGACGCCGCGCTGGTCGATGCCGCCCGCGACAACGGCGCGTCCGTACACGACGGCCACGGCGTCACGTCGGTCACCCACGGAGGTGGTGCGGTGGACCTCGAGGTCGACGGAATCGGAGCGGTCCGGGCCGGCGCGGTGGTGGCCGCCGACGGCATGTGGTCACCGACGCGCAAGCTGCTCGGTGCCAGCGACGAGCCGGGCTACCTCGGGGAGTGGCACGCGTTCCGCCAGTACTTCTCCGACGTCGCACCGGCCGCTCGAGACCAGCTCTGGGTCTGGTTCGAACCCGACCTGCTCCCGGGCTACGCCTGGTCGTTTCCTCTCGCGGGGGGAGCCGCCAACGTCGGCTTCGGGATCCATCGCAGCTCCGGCCGATCCGGCGCCTGGATGCACCGGTGCTGGGCGGAGCTGCTGGAGCGCCCCCACGTGCGCGAGCTGCTCGGTCCGCGAGCGCGCCCGCAGGGTCCGCACAAGGCGTGGCCGATCCCGGCGCGCATCGGGCGGTCCGCGCTGAGCGCCGGAGGCGGGCGCGTCCTCTTCGCCGGCGACGCGGCGCGGGCCACCGATTCGATGACCGGCGAGGGGATCGGACAGGCGTTGGAGACGGGGGCGCTGGCGGCCGTCGCGATCCTCGGCGGCGGCAGCGCCACCGCGGTGGCCACGCGCTACGAGCGATCCGTCACCCGCGGCCTCGGCCTCGACGACCGCCTCGCCGCCCGCCTGTCGCGGGTGCTGGCCCACGAGCGAGGGGCGGACGCCGCGGTGGCCCTCGCGGGGCGCAGCAACTGGACCCGGCGCAACTTCGCCCGGTGGATGTTCGAGGACTACCCCCGGGCCGTGCTCGTGACCCCCCGGCGCTGGCACCGCAACCTGTTCCACGGCCTGGGAACCTTTCGCGGGTGCGCCGCTCCCGGGTGCGATGTGGCCGCGGCACCGCGATGACGATGCGGCCATGACGCGTCCCCGTCCGGGCGTAGCCCGCCTACAGTTCCGGCCGTGAGTGGCACACCCGTCTGCCAGCAGTGCGGCGCCCCGTGGCGGCCGGATCTGACCGGGGCCTGCCACTTCTGCCATGCGGTCGCGCCACCAGCGGACGCGCCGAGCGGGATCACCTCTGGACGAGGCGTCGTCGACGCCGACGCCCTCGCCCGGCTCCTCATCTCCCAGACGGCCGACGGGAGGGCGCCGCTCGACGGGCTGGCTGCGATGTTGCAGCAAGCCGCCGGTGACCGGGTGTCCTCCCAATCCGCCGGGGGACGCGTCCACGAGGTGTCCGTCGAGCTCGACGACTGGCGATACGAGGCCCGCCTCGTCGCCGACGACGTCGAGGCCGACGCGGTGCACCGCGTCCGCGGGGTGGTCCTCAAGCGCCAGGCGCTCGCCTTCGACGAATGGATCGCCGTCGTCTCGGCCCACTTGGCCGAACACGCCACCACCCACCGGCACCTCTACGACGCCCTCGTGACCCTCGGTCGATGAACCCGACCACCAACCTCCCCAAGGAGACACGCCGATGAGCCAGCAGGCACCGCAGTCGATCCTCTCCCAGACGGCGTTGGCCCGCCTGCGCCAATCCGGGCCCGGGGGGCCGGGGGACGGCCGGGCCCAGCTCTTCACGAGCGACCTGTCCGTCAACGAGTTCGCGCTCCTCCACGAGGCGGGCTTCCAGCCCCTCGGCCTCGTCATGGGCAGCTCGATCTACCACATAGGGTTCCAGTTCGCGTCGTTCAACCAGAGCCAGGAGCTCCAGGTCCTGACCCAGGCCATGTACACGGCCAGGGAGTACGCCATGGCGCGGATGGAAGCCGAGGCCGACGCGCTCGGCGCCGACGGCGTGGTGGGCGTGCGGCTCGAGTACAAGCGCTACACCTGGGGCGAGGGCCTCCTCGAGTTCATGGCCGTCGGCACGGCCGTTAGAGCCGCGCCGGGTGGGAGCTGGCGCACCCCCGCCGGCAAGCCGTTCACCTCCGACCTCTCCGGCCAGGAGCTGTGGACGTTGGCCAAGACCGGCCACGCCCCGGTGTCGTTCGTGATGGGCACCTGCGTGTACCACGTCGCCCACCAGAGCTTCCGCCAGATGTGGAAGACGACCGGGCAGAACGCCGAGATGCCCAACTTCACGCAGGCGACCTACGACGCCCGGGAGATCGCCATGGCCAGGATGCAGGCCGAGGCCGAGCGCGACGGCGCGAGCGGCATCGTCGGCGTCCGGGTCCAGGAAGACGCGCACGTCTGGGGGGAGCACGCCATCGAGTTCCTCGCCCTCGGCACCTCCATCCGTGCCGCGACCGGCGCGGGCGAGCCCCCGACCCCGTCCCTCGTGCTGCCCATGCTCGGCTGATCGCGAGCGCCCGTCCACTGTCGGCGACCCACCGGCAGGCGGTACGTTTCGGCGCATGGCTGACCTCGGGTTCGACGGAAGGGTTGCGATCATCACCGGCGCGGGAGGCGGCCTCGGGCGCGCCCACGCGCTGCTCCTCGCAGCTCGTGGCGCGCAGGTCGTCGTCAACGACCTCGGCGGCTCCGTGAGCGGTGACGGCCGCGACGCCGGCCCGGCTCACGCCACGGCCAAGGAGATCGTCGACCTCGGCGGCATCGCGGTGGCCGACGCCAACAGCGTGGCGACACCCGAGGGCGGCCAGGCGATCGTCGACGCCGCGCTCGTCGCATTCGGTCGCGTCGACATCGTCATCAACAACGCTGGCATCCTGCGCGACAAGACCTTTCACAACATGACGCCCGACCTCCTCGACGCGGTCATCGACGTGCACCTGAAGGCGGCGTTCCACGTGACCCGCCCGGCGTGGATCAAGATGCGCGAGCAGGGCTACGGCCGGGTGCTCAACACCTCGTCCAACTCGGGCATCCTCGGAAACTTCGGCCAGAGCAACTACGGCGCCGCCAAGATGGGCCTCGTCGGCCTCACCCGGGTCCTCGCCATCGAGGGAGCGCGCTACAACATCAAGGCCAACGCGATCGCACCGGTGGCGCGGACGCGCATGACCGAGGAGCTGCTCGGACCCATCAACAAGCACCTCGACCCAGCCCTCGTCTCCCCCATCGCCGCCTGGTTGGTCCATGAGGACTGCCCGGTCACCGGCGAGATCTACAGCGCGGCGGGTGGCCGCATCGCCCGGTTCTTCTTCGGCCTCACGCACGGCTACTACAACCCCGAGCTGACGCTCGAGGACGTGCGCGACCACTTCGACGAGATCCGCGACGAGACCGGCTACATCGTCCCCCGCGGGACCCAGGACGAGCTCGCCCAGCTCCAGGAGCGCTTCGGGGACTGAGCGGCCGGCACCTCGGGCCCGGTACCGCTGAGCGCTGCGCTCCGTGCTTGGTGCTCCGTGCTCGGTGCTCCGTGCTCAGCACCCAGTCGTGCGGCCGAGAGGCACCTGGGCGTGCACCGACCAGGCAGTGCCGTCACCGACCATGACCCAGATCTCGGCCGCCCGGCACGCGATCGGAAGGTCCGCGTCGACCTCACGGGCGACCCCGGCGAGCTCCACGCCGTCAGAGGCATGGCCGACGGTCAGGTGCGGCACGACCTCGTCGAACTCGTCGTCGTAGGGAGGGGTCCCGAACACCTCCGCCAGCGCACCGGTCAGGGCGATGAACGGGGCGGCGGGATCGGGTGCCAGCCAGAGGACGGTGCGGCCGAACCAGCAGGTTCGCACGAGGGAGTACGCGAAGGGCTCGGTGGCCGAGGCGATCGCGGCCAGCTCCCGCAGGTCCCCCGGCCCGATCTCGCGAGGCGGAAGCCACGGCACGATCAAGGTGATGTGGGGCGGGACTCCCGCGGCGGCCACCGGATCGTGCTCGATGCGGTGGCGCTGCACCGCCGCCTCGGCCTCGGGGACCGGGATCAGGAGGGCGCTCTGCCACCGCCCGCTGCTCGTCCCCGCCGCCGGCCGCCCGACCTCGCCATGCGACATCGCATCAGTCTGGCGCACCCCGAGGCTGGGCACTGCGGCTCAGGTGTCCTCGGCGCCGAAGACGTCGGCCAGCTCGGCGGCAGGTACGACCTCGAGCTGGTCGAAGGTGCACGACGGCGCCTCGCGATCAGGGCGCCACCGGCGGAACTGCGCAGTGTGGCGCAGCCTCGACCCCTGGAAGTGCTCGAACGCGGCTTCGACCACCAGCTCGGGACGCAAGAGCTCGAAGCGCAGGTCCTTGCCGGCGTTCCAACGGCTCCCGCCGCCGGCGCGCGATGACGCACCCGCGTCATCCACCATCGAGGCCCACTGACCCCACGGATGGGACTCGGGGACCGGGTCGCGGTAGGGAGCCAGCTCCGCGACCAGCTCGCCGCGCCGGGCCCCACTGAACGCGCCGATGACCCCAACGTGGCGCAGCTGCTCGCGGTCGAAGAGCCCGAGCATCAACGAGCCGACCCCGTTGCCGCTCTTGTGCCAGCGAAACCCTGCGACGACGAAGTCGGCGGTGCGCTCGTGCTTGACCTTCCACATCGCCCGCTGGTCCTCGAGGTAGGGGGTGGCGACGTCCTTCACGACCACACCGTCGAGCCCTGCACCCTCGAAGCGCGAGAACCAGTCCCGGGCCACGTCCACCCGGCTCGTCGCCGGCGTGAGGTGCACGGGCGCTGACACGCCGGCGAGGGCGCCGACGAGGCGGCCCCGCCGATCCGCGAACCCGACGGCCCGCAGATCGTCGTCACCCACAGCGAGGAGGTCGAAGGCCACGAACGACGCCGGCGTGGCACGGGCCAGCATCTGGACACGGGACGCGGCCGGGTGGATCCTCTGCTGGAGCCCGTCGAAGTCGAGGCCTCCAGCGCCCGCGATGACGATCTCCCCGTCGACGACGCACCGCTCGGGCAGCGATGCGCGCAGGGCGTCGACCACCTCGGGGAAGTACCGGGTCAGCGGGCGCTCGTTGCGGCTGCCGAGCTCGACTTCCGCACCGTCGCGGAAGACGATGCAGCGGAACCCGTCCCACTTCGGTTCGTAGAGGTAGGGGCCCACGGGGAGCTGCCGCGTCAGCTTGGCCAGCATCGGCGCGACGGGGGGCATCACCGGCAGGTCCACGGCCGGCGAGCCTACGGCCTGGGCGCGCCGTCGCGCCCGGGGTCGCCGGCCCCGGCTGCGTGCGCGGGCCGGCCGGGGGG
>Ga0075030_100001937_pt1 | contig 18723 bp, 17 predicted proteins | sample LitLauG_LLR_2012_FD_71393 | JGI IMG/M metagenome (GOLD analysis project Ga0075030, IMG submission 71393) | Freshwater sediment microbial communities from Pennsylvania, USA - Little Laurel Run_MetaG_LLR_2012 | ecosystem: Environmental > Aquatic > Freshwater > Creek > Sediment | place: USA...
CGTTGCTCAATACCCAGACATCGTGAAAAACCTGTGTGAAACTGCCGCCTACGCCGCCGCCGAAGATGATCATCCGGTTGTTCGCGGAATCGTACACAGCCTTGTGAGCGGCGCGCGCGGGCGGTAGCGGCCCGGAGGGACTCAGTTGTGTCCAGAACGTAGCGCCGCCATGGCCATTGGCATTACTCAGAACCCACACATCGTTCAGGTCGGTCGACGATGAAAAGATCTCGCCGCCGAAGACAATCATCCGGTTGTTCGCGGAGTCGTATACGGCGGAGTGCCGATCCCGCGCTGCGGGAGCGCCAGCCGCGCCGTTGGCGATTAACGTAGTCCAGTTGCCAGTTCCGTTTGCCGGTGCATATAAAAGCACGGCATTGGTATCGGCGCCTCCGAGTCCCCAGTCGAACCCTCCGAACACCATCATGGTGTTGGTCGCCGGATCGTAATCTGCCGCAGGTGCTGTGAGTCCGGAGTGCGCAGTGGAATTAAAAGGCGAAGACCACTGCGGTGTGGACGGAGCAAGCGCTTCTCCGTCGGGGTTGGGTTGGGGTAGCCGGACGAGATGGCTTGGCCAGTATCGGAGGTTGCCTGCCGTCGTGGGTAAGGACTCCTGGCCAAAGGCCGATCCGGAGGCAACGAACACTGTCGCTAGGAATGCCACCGCAACGCACACCGATACATTGGATTTCATGTTGTTCCTCTTCTTTTCCTGTTTCGGTATGACCTCACCATTGGTGAGAAGTCGTCTGCGTAGTTCGCCAAATCAGCCGGGCCGAGACGAGCGACGGTGAGTACCGCCCCCAATACGCGGGCAACCTTGCCTGATCATCGGTCGAAGGTCAACCGGAGTTCCGCCGAAGTTTGTCTGAACCTGCAACTTGCCCGTCTAGAACCACTTACAAACTCCGCTGAAGAAATAACGCGGACACTCCTTGGCCCGGAAAATCAAGCAAAATAGCCATGTGTGGCTAGGATTAACTCCGTAAATTGTTGTCGCGACAGATGGTGGGTTGGTGAACGCATGAACACACATTATTTGCAAGAGGGAATGAGGCCATTCCAGCAAGAGGGAATGAGGCCATTCCGATTCCTGTTCTCTTCTGTTCCTATCCGCTTCACGCTGCTCTGGTAAGCTTTCTGGCTGCTTCGACTCGGGTTGAATACCGCCTTGGACTCCCGTTAAATCTCGCTTCGTGCCGCTTAAGCGGTACCCAGTGCCGCCCTTTGTCTTTTCGATTCCAGCCCAGTTTCACCCAAGGTAGTGGTGCGACGGAGAGCAGACTGGAAACGTTCTTATGAATCGTTTTGTTGGTCTGTTTGAAGTCGACAAAACCGAAGAAGAATTGGCGGCAGGTGTCAGCCGCTTCATCCCTGATCGCTTTTATGTGTCCGGGCGTGAAAGAGATGCCGACCAGTTTTTTCACGTTATCAAGAAAGAAGTGATTCCCCATTCGAAACGATTTCGGAGTCTCGATGAAATGTCCGCATTTGAGGCTGCGATTCATGCAGACCAGCATCTCGGGCTCTGCCGGGTTACGCGCCGCATACTTGTTCGATATGCGCAGCGCGAACGCGTCACTTTCGACCACCAGCCATGCACCGTCTTCGTCAGCTACGGAGGGTCTGACGAGTACACCGCGCGCAAAATCTATGATGAACTACGGCATTCGGTCAGTACATTTTTCTTCAAGGAATACTCCCATCGCGATGTTCTCTCTCGCTCCATAGACGATGCTTTAGATTCAGCGACGTGCCTGATTGTCCCTTGCACGATGCTCGACAATATCAAGCGTGACCGGTGTGCGTACGAATGGAAACGTTTTTGTCGGGAATGGAGTGCAGGCCTCAAGCCGCCCAATGCAGTAATCATCCCGTTCCTTGCATCAGACATTAACCCTGAAGACCTACCACGAGATCTTCGAGAGCATTTTGTCGTGCCCTTCCGACCGGCCAGCTTCGACAAAGACTTGGAAGAACTCGCAAATAGAATACCTCCCGAGTTGCGCAGGACCGCTTCTCAATCCTCGGTTGCCTAGCGTTTAGACTGGACGCGCCGATCTTGATGGAGGAAGGTGTTCCAATTTACGCCATCTAGTTCCTGATAACCTCCTCGATCGCAACGTATCCAACTTCACGCATCTGTCCTCGAAGCCGTTGTCGCACAGGTGCGATTCTGCTCAGCCGAAATCGCTTGAATGCCTATGAAGGGTTCCGCTCAGTGACCGTCAGAACAACTGCATAGAAACAACTTCTGGTTGGCCTAGGCGCGGGCGTGCAACGCGACTTTTGGCCGCGCTGACTGCCGCAACAACCAAGTCAGAACTCCACCTGTAGCTGTGGCATAAATTGCAAGTATTGGGGCAAGGCTTAGGACGTACGTTGGCCCCGTTGAAAAGACCAGAAATTGCCCCGCCTAGCGCCAGTCCGACACACGTTACAAAGATCCACCACCCGGCCCGTGCAAGGCCCACACCGCAGGGATTCAACCGTTGGCTTTCGAGACGCGCGCCTGCTTCGGTGATTTCTTCACCCCTTCTCCCAGAACCTTCACAGCTCGCCCATCCTCGATGAGCATCCTCGCGCTTACATGCCGGACAATTCCTTCGCGCGGCGATGATCCGTTCCATCAGCGACGGAAATACGACATTCGCACGGCAGTAGGGACAAACGGCGGGATGATCGTAAAACTTGACGCTTGATGGCGGCGCGCCATTCTGGCGCACGATTCTACCCGAAGAGCTGGCCCTGGGGTAGCCCTTCCAGCGTCACCAGCCTCGCGCAATCTTCATCGTCATTCCGCACCTGGTTGACGCGGGTGCTGACTGGGTAGACACGCATCAGACGGGCATCGTAGGGCTTGAGCAGTTCAGACACGGCCTCGACGTTCGTCATTCCAGGATCGAGCCACACGTCGTAGTCATCACGCCCAAGAATTACCGGCATGCGATCGTGGACTTGTGACGTGACGGCGTTCGGTGCGGTGGTCAGGATGGCGCAGGTTTTGACCCAGTCGCCACTCGGATCTTTCCAGCGCTCCCACAGTCCGGCGAAGGCGAACAGCTCGCCGTCGTTAACCTCGAAGCAGTAAGGCTGTTTCGTCTTACCTGCGCGCTGCCACTCGTAAAACCCGTCAGCCGGGACGATGCACCTGCGTGACCTCAGCGCATCGCGGAAGGCAGGCTTGATCGCGGCGGTTTCCGATCGTGCGTTAATCATCCCCGCAGCGCCGGACGCATCCTTTGCCCACGACGGAATGAGACCCCAGCGGACCAGGGAAAGATCTCGGCGTGGTTCTTTGGGATGCTGGCGAATGATCGGTACCGGCTGTGTTGGGGCGATGTTGTAGCGCGGCTCCCAGTCATCCTCGAATGGATCGGCCTCGAAGTGTTCGGCGAGGACTTGTTTACGGCGCGATAGTCGGTAGCGGCCACACATGCTAACCATTGCTCTTGGGGAAGAGCCGTCACTCAGAAAAAATAGCCGCTCCCAAGTGCCGGCGCGGCCATCAGCTAGCCAGAATCGCCTCTATATCGCCTAGAACTCAACCCTCAACGCAAACTGCCCAACGCGGTTCCCGCCGGCGTCACCGACGCGAGAGGCGAGAACCTCTCCGAATGTGCCTTGGCCGTTAACGCTCTCAGTCAGATTTTGGCGCGGATCATCGAAGTTGGCGTGATTGGGGAGATTGGTAAAGCTGCTTTCGAACTTGACCACGACTCGCTCCGTGACCCGGAAGTCCTTGGCGAGCCCCAGGGAGAGGTTAATGGTTCCGGGGCCAACTAGCGACCCCACGGCGGCGTTGCCAAAGCGGCCAGCTCGTGGTAACGGATTACCGTTTTGGTCCTGAGTGGGGCAATTAAGAGCGTTGTTTTGGAGGTCCTGTCCTGCGGTGCGGCCGGGACAGGCGAATACGTTCGGATTCCACCACTGCGTGCGAGTGTGGTGAACATTGTTGGGATTGCCCGCAAGGTCAGGCCGGTTAAACCCATTGTTGGAGTTCCCGGTGGAATCGAATTGAATGAACGGAGTAGCGTAGGGGCCAGATTGATCCAGGAAAATTGCGCTTAGCCGCCATCCGCCGACGATCCCGTTCAGCACGCCGCTGGCGTTGCCCAGGAGAAAACGCCCTTTCCCAATCGGAAGTTCGTCCACCATGGTCGTGATCCAACGATGCTTGCGGGTGCCACCGACGTTGCCGTAGTCCCCTCTCAAGTTGTATTGGTTCATCGTGTCGCCAGTAACTTCTCCGGAAAAGCTGGAACCGGGCCATGACTCGGTGTCCGCCAGGTTGCGCGCCCAAGTCCACGTAGATTGGAAGGTGAGACCGTGGGAATACTTGTGGATCAATTCGGCCTGCATCGACTCATAGGTGCTGAAAGCGCCGCCGCAACGGCACCTGACTTTATTCCAGGCTGGAAACGGTATCGGATTCGGATTGGAATCGCTATACAAGGCGGTAGTAGGAAGCGGCTGATTCAGATTCGGGGCCCAGGTGAGTTGATCCCCGCGGTTGGCAATATACGACACACGCAGCGCGCTGTTGCCGTGGAGCACCCTTTCGACTGACAGGTTCCACTGAATGTTATACGGGTCTTTCTTGTTCCGCTGATTCGCGGTGAAAAACGATTGCGAACCGAAGCCGAGGTTAGTCGGATCGGGATTTAGCACGTTGGGGAACCGGAAGAATCCCGGATCGCCAAATCCGGCATTTGAAAAATTACCCTGGAAGCCGTCGTGGATACCCGCCACGGAGAAAAATACCGCTCCCAATGTCGTAACGTCGTAGATGCCGCCGCCGCCGCGAATCACCGTCTTATTGTCCGCAAATGGCCGATATGCAAAACCGATGCGAGGAGCCCAGTCTGTGTAAGTATCGCGCAATTGCTTCGGCCACCCCGCTTGCTTCGAGGTCAGGAAGGGCGTGCAGGGCTGCGGGCCGGGATTGGGATTGACATCGTTTGGCGTGTTGCAGGCGTTGACGGCCTCTGCCCACAGAGGCTGCGTTGCCGCCAGGGACCTGGGGTCCGCGGAAATGATCACGCGCCCTGGCTGCGTCGTCGCTGTGGCGGGAAAGGTGGGATCGAAGTTGGTGAGGTTAATGGGATCGTACAAAGGCGGCAACCTCGTAATCCGTACTCCAAAGTCCACCGTTAGTTTCTGAGTGACTCTGAACGTGTCCGCAGCGTAACCGTAGTAGTGAGTGGTGGTGCCATCGATGTTCCTTGGTGGAGTGTGGGTGACGTAGGTGTAATAGGGAACTCCAACCAGGAAGTCGGCAAAATTGTTCCCCGTGTACTGGCCATTAAAGAAGAAGTCTCCGTAGTCGTCGGCGGCCGACGACCCAGAGTACCAGGCAGTGATCAGGTGTAGCCTGCGGAGATCGAAGCCAAACTTCATGGTGTGCTTCCCTTTGGTCCAGGTCAGGTTCTCATTGATCTGGAAGTTGTTGGAAAGCTCCGGATTGGGCCGGGTGTGAACAATGGCGGTGATGTTCCCATTCCTGGGTTCGAAGACAAAATCGGGAAAACCGCCGGGCGGGAAAGGTCCCAGTTGCTGGGGATTCAACCCCAGTTGTTGCATGAAGGCCGGTCCATCGATCGGGAAGACCCCGCCATTCTGTCTGCGGCTGATTCCTCCGCGCAACTCATTCACCAGGTTTGAAGTAATGGCATAGTTGTGCGCGAGCACGACCTGATTGTCATGTTCGAAATCTGCTTCCGCAGGAAGGCCCAGGCCAGACGGGCTTACCAGCCTTTTGTTCTTGTAGGTCCAGCGCCCGAAAATGTTGTGCTTGGTATTGATGGTGTGGTCGATGCGAATATCAAACTGATCGGAAAGGATCGGATTGGGAACGTTGAGTGTGTGGTTGAAGGGCGCAAAATTGTCCACGCCTCCCTGGATTGGTAGCGGATAATACTTGAGAATCGCGGTGGCTCTCGGATCGAAGTCACCGGTCGGGATGATATTACCCGGATAGGGTGTGCCGTCCAGGTGTTGCAGTTGGAGGTGGGGACGGTTAGGGTCCGTTTCGTTGCAAATCTGGTTGACATCATACGAATCGCAGAATGCCGAGAAATTGCCGTTCCGCATATCCTGGTTGGGTACCGTCTCCAGGACGGCCGTTTGAGTCCGGTACCGCATGCCTTCGTAGTCGCCAAAGAAGAAGGTGTGATTCTTAAAAATGGGTCCGCTGAGGGATCCTCCGAATGTGTTTGCACTTTTGGCAGGCTTACCCGGAGTCCCAACAACGAATCGCGTAGCATCCAGGGCTGCGTTCTGAAAATACTCAAATACGGATCCGTGAAATGCGTTTGTGCCCGACTTGCTGGTCGTCGTAATGTCCGCCGGACTGCCATATTCTGCTCCGCCGCCCGACCCCTGCACCTTCATTTCTGAAATGCTTTCGGCAGAGGGGAACATCTCTTTTTGAGGGCCGGAATTGCGGATATCGACTGTGCTAATACCATCCATCGAATATTCGGCTTCATTGGTCCCCGTTCCCTGGACAGAGATGTTGCCATTTTCGTCGCCCGTGACGCCGGGGAGAAACGCCAGCAGGTTATATGGGCTTGTGCTTCCATTCCCGCGGTAGTTGGCCGGCAACCCCAACACCTCGGCGCTGGTGACGTTGGCGGAGATCGCCTGCGTCTCCGTGTTCACCAGTTCGGCGTTCGCTTCTACCGTGACTTTTTCTGCCGCGCTGCCCATCGTCAGCTTCATGTCGGCGCGCACCACCTGCCTCGCGTCCAGGCGGACGTCCGTCAAAACCATATCTTTAAAACCGGTGGCCGTCGCCGAAACCGTGTAGAGCCCGGCCTTCATGTTTTCCGCCAGGTAATTCCCTTGAGCGTCACTGCGCAAGTCGCGGGAGACGTTTTCGCCCTGGTTGGTGACGGTGATCACGGCGTTGGACACAACAGCGCCGGAGGGATCGGTCACGGTACCGAGAATAGTTCCAAAGGTGGACTGTGCGAATCCGAGAGTTGCGAGACACACTACAACCGCAGCAATGCTCAGCGCAAAGACGAAATGACTGATCTTCATAGTCAGCCTCTAGTTTTCGAGTTAGCGACGTATCCGCACGAACGGCAGGGAGCGTTCAAGTCACGCCCTTGAACTGTGGCGGAGCTTACGTAGCAGATGTGTTGAGAGTCAAGAAGAAAAGAGGTACCTATACATCTGTATAGGTGGAGATCTCGCGATGAGATGGCGATCGGGCGATCGCCATGGGTTGACAGGAAACGCATTATTGTGGGAATGTCCGAGGCTGTAGAGGGTCCTCTTTGCCAGGCCTGCGGCGTTCGTTATCGCTAATCTTAGTGGCAGCCTATGCTAGCGCTGGTACTTCGCCGCCCCCTCAAACCGCCGCCTCACGGCCTTCCAACGTAGTGCTAATCACCCTGGACACGACTCGTGCCGACCGCATGGGTTTTCTCGGGTCCGAACGTGGCCTAACGCCGAATCTGGATGATCTAGCCCGACAGGCAGTGATCTTCTCTCGTGCCTATGCTCAGGTTCCGCTGACCACGCCTTCTCACGCCGCTATCCTTACCGGCACCTACCCGCAGTTCAATCACGTCAGCAATATGGGCGACCCGTTGGGTAAGACGCTTCCGTTTCTACCCGAGATCCTCCACAAGAATGGGTACATGACAGCTGCCTTTGTCGGAGCACTGGTGCTCGACCCGACAAAGCTGGCTCCGGGCTTTGAACGGGGTTTTGACGTTTACGATGCCGGATTTCACCGCCGCCGCCATGGCGAAGATAATTACCATAGCTTGGAGCGCCGCGGAGAAGTTGTGCTGAGTCGTGCCTCCGCTTGGTTGAGCAAACACTCAGCCGGACCGTTCTTTCTTTGGATTCATCTTTACGATCCGCATGATCCCTACACTCCGCCCGAGCCCTATCGAACGCGCTATGCGACCGAGCCTTACGATGGCGAAATTGCCTACGTCGACTCCGTCGTCGGAAAGCTGATCGCCAATTTAAGAAAACGAGGATTGTTCGAGAGTTCCCTCATCGCTGTCATGGCAGATCATGGTGAGGCGTTCGGCGAACACGGCGAAAAGCATCACGGCATTTTTCTCTACGATGAGACGATCCACGTGCCGCTGCTGTTGAAGCTTCCCCGTCAGTACTCTGCAAAAATGGTGGAAACGCGAGTTGGATTGGTGGACGTCGCACCATCCGTCCTGCGCGTCCTACATCTTCCGGTTCCGGACACCATGCAGGGCCAATCGGTCTTGACCTCTCTGACACCGGACAAGAAGGCACAACCTCGTCCGCAGAGCGACCCGGGTACGCAGCGCGCTGTCTATTCGGAGAGTAGCTACGGGCATCTCTCTTTCGGATGGAGCACGCTGAAATCCTGGCGAGCGGGAAACTATTTGTACATCGACTCTCCGGAGCGGGAACTATACGACCAGTCAGCTGACCCCAGGGCATTGCATAACCTGGCTCCTAGCTCGAAAGCTGTCGCAGATACCACCGCTGACAAAATGGCAGAGTTTCATCGCAAAACCGTTTCCGAGAATAGGGAAAGAACTCAATTGAGCGCGGAGCAGGCCGAAAACCTGCACGCGCTGGGCTACCTAGCTTCGATTTCAGGGCCTTCAACCGACACCAACAGCGATGGCGGTGCGGACCCTAAGCCCAAGATTGCCATTGCGAATCTGCTTTATGACGCAATGGTTCACACGGAGAACGAAAGGTATATGGAAGCAGTGCCCATCCTTGAGGAAGTGTTGAAACAAGAGCCTCATGCCCTTTCGGCCTATTTACTGCTGGGCCGTGCTTACGTGTCCCTCAAGGACTACCAGAACGCGATCGCTCCTCTTCAGCATGTGGTCGAGACGACACCCGACAATTCTCTCGCTCGCTACGAACTGGGCTGTGCGCTGGTGAAAACCGGGCACTGGTCCGAAGCCACGTCGCAGTTTGAAGCCGCCGTTACCCAGATGAATAGTTCCGCTATGATGCACTTTTACTTGGCGCTGGTGTACCAGCAAACATCGCGCAATGACGAAGCTTTGGCCGAGTTCAAAGACGCACTCCGTTGGGATCCCAAGAATTTTCCTGCCAATCTCTTGCTGGGAAGGATGTACATCAAACAGCAGAAGGCTGCCGACGCTGTTCCTCTTCTTCAAAAGGCTGCCACGCTTCACCCGGATGCGATCGACCCGCACCGGCTCCTCGCTGAAGCCTATACCCAGTTAGGACGCGAAGAAAACGCGCGCCGCGAGCTTGCGGAAGCACAGCGCATCCAAGCCAGCGGCGGGTCGAGACTTGGCACGCAGCCCGAAGACTCCCCGGACAAATAACCGGTCTCACGGCTCGTCGGGCAAGTTCACCAGCGACAGACGAAAAATCCCAGGGATTGCCGAGCTTATGAAACTTTGAGATCACCAACGGGACGAGGAGCGAATCTCTCTCAACAACTGCATTGTCTTTGCGATGATGGGTCACTTCGAAATGGCGATTGTAGGAGATTGGGGTCGGTCGAGGTGACGCAGTTCCAACGTAGCTGGGGTGGCGACAAGGACAAGGCGCAGCAGCCATCGGTTTCATTGAAGGTGCGAAGTACGGTGTAGGTTTGCGCTTGAGCCGTGGCAGCGGCTAGCGTCAGGGTCAACAGGTTGAGCAGGAACAGGCAGCAGCGCATCGTTCGATCCTCCTGAGAGAAAGTCTGAGAAGCGTTTTCCGTGGATTCTGCGGAGTCTCCCGCGCACATGCATTGAGGGAGCCGTGCAATGGATGAAGAGCAAACCTTCTCCATCACCCGCCAGCGATTGCCTGGCTCCAGTCCCGAGATCCCCCCGAAACTCGGGACTGGAGTGCGGCGATTCTCAAGGCGGCCCTCGCGGACCCCTTCCCTACCTAACTAGTGTGAAAAGCAAGGAGGAAATGGCTCACAGAAAACTTACTGGACCTCGCCGGAAGGGCCTTCAGGAGCCTTTAGTCGCGCCTCTTCAGTTTTGTTGACAGAGAAATCGATGCCGGATCTAAGACCAGCTTGGTCTCCGGCCACCCTTCTGGGCAGCGGAGCCGCGGGAGATCTCTCGCCTGACAACAGATGGGTTACGTCGATCATTCCTTCGGACACCTCCAAGGTTCAGCTCCTGCCCACTGGCGTCGGAGAAATGAAGGTGGTGACCGCTCCACAGTTTCACTACCGCAGCGCCAACTGGACCAGTGACGGAAAGCGCCTCGTCGTGCGGGGGAGCGACGGCGATCGTCCGCTGCGCGTCTGGGTTCAGGACCTCTCTGGCGGTGTACCTCGCCCTATCACGCCCGAAGGCATTGATGGGCGTTTCGTTATTCTGGGACGCGCAGATTACGTTGCGGCCCGCGATGCCAGTGGAGCCTTACAGCTCTACGGCCTCGACGGGGAGGCTCCCCGAAAAATCCCCGGCGCCACTGGCGCCGATCGGATCGTTGGCGCTTCGCCGACTACAGACTTGCTCTACGTCACCGCCGATTTATATTCAGTCCCCCTCAATCTCGAAAAGCTGAATGTACGAAGCGGCGCAAGACAGAAATTTCTCGTAATCTCTCCCGTCGATTCGTCCGGGATTGTCCAGTTGTTTACCCCGATCTTTCCGCTCGACGAAAAAAACTATCTCTACACACAGTTGCGCGACTTCTCCACGTTATATCTCGGGAAGGGAATCCGCTGAAACTGGCTCATGTTGCCCGCCCAAAATCCAGACCAGCAATTCCAGTGAGCGAGTGCCATTCAAGTCAACGGATTTCGTATCGGGGTTTTGCACATCAGCGCGAGTGCCGCCGGTCCAATGTGGAATCCAAGAATCTAAGCGAATATCTCGTTCACTTTCTCTCGTACCTTCTCACTGCGAGATGGCTTCAGATATCGCATCGTAGACTCCATATCAGAGTGCCCTAGCCACTGCTGCACCGTCCGCAAATCAACTCCGGCCCACAAGCAACGGGTCGCGAATGTCGCTCTGAACTTGTGCAGCCAGAAGTTGTCCGGGTCGAGCTTCGCACGCTCGGCAACGGCCTTGAGATCGTCGAGAAAATTCAACTTCGGGTTGCATCCGGCGGTGGGGAACACAAGGCTGCACGTTTTGTCGGCCTTTGCCTTCCACGCCTTCAGGCTCTTTACGAGTTTCGCTGGGATGGGAATCTCCCGCTCCTTGTACGCCTTTGGTGTCCATCCCCGGTCGGGCTTGTGAGTGATGCGGACAGTGGATGCGGCGAAGTTCAGGTCCGACCAATAGGCGTACATCACCTCTTGCTCCCGCATCCCAGTCATCAGGAAAAACTCGTACCACAACCGCTCCTCTCCATCACATGCAGCGAAAAGCTTGTTCAGTTCTTCCTTCTCGTACATCTCGGGTTCTTCTTCGGTGTAGCGGGGCCAGTCGTTCTTCTTCACCAGTCCACGAATGCCGCTCGCCTTCAGAAATGACATCACGTTTGCAAACTTGTTCCAGCAGCTCCGCGGTGCCTGTTCTTTCTCGTCTCGCAGGAATGCACTGAACTTGAGAAGGTCTTTGCGTTCGATGTCTTCAAGAAACAGCTTGGGGCAGGATTCAGTGAAATGTTTGAGCGCGGTCGTGTATGCCGCCAGCGTCTTGGGCTTCTTCGTAAGCGCCGTTTCTTCTAGGTACTCTTTGACGGCGACAGCTAATGAGCGGTGCCCGTCGTCGCCATTCTCAGGCAGAACGGCAACTCCGTTGTTCAATGCATTTAACTCGGATTCCTTGCGCTGGCGCCGAGCACTCGCATCGGCAGGGTCCTTGCCTACCGACAGCCGTACGCGCCTGCCGCTCTCTCGCCATTCCAGGTAGTAAGCTCCTTCGGGATGGCGCTCCGGCTGGCCATTGACGATAACGAAGTCGGGCCTGACCCGGCCGTTTGCCGCCAAGACGACCGGGCAGTACCGCAGGCCCTTGGGAGTTTGGACGCGTTTAGTGAGGTTGACTTCGCGGGCTTGCGTGTTTGGCATGGCGTACCTCCCCGATTCAACTCGGTATCGGTGCAGGTATCACCATGTTACAAGTCATTGAAAATAAAAGCAATGGCGGAGAGAGTGGGATTCGAACCCACGTTACCCTTTCGAGTAAACACGCTTTCCAAGCGTGCGCCTTCAGCCACTCGGCCATCTCTCCGGCGGGACGGAAATAGGAGGGAACTGTTCAGAAGCGCCTGTCGCACAAATTTGCGAAGCCGCTTCAGTCCTTGTCAATTCTATGGATGAGCCGTTGAATCCGCAACTGACTGAATGCCAGTTCTCAACGCACAAAGACGACATGAGTGGGGAACATGGAATTCCTAAAGGATCGGACACCCCCTGGAAGGACTACGAGGGATCCTGAGACGAGCCGCTGCCTGCTGGCGCCGGGGTGGAAGCGACTGTGCTCGCTCCGGACGCTGCAGCGGCGGCGGCGGCCGCGGCGTTCGTTGGCGTCTCGGGCAGTGGTGGGACTTTTGTGCTGTCGACCACGTGATGATTCAAGCAATACAACGCGAGCTCTAGCCGGTCGGCGACTCCGAGCTTGTCGTACACTTTGCGCAAGTAGTTCTTCACAACCTGCTCGGTCGTGCCCACGCGAAGCGCAATCTCTTTGTTCTTCATTCCCTGCGTGACACAAGATACGATCAGACTCTCTTTGGGCGTGAGTTGTACCTTTACGCGCGAACCGGCTGGACGGTTGTTCTGACTGCGGTACGCCTGCAATACCCAGCGCGTTCCCTGCGCATCGAGCCACACATCTCCCGACGCAACCCTGCGCAGGCATTCGACAAACTGCTCCGGCTCGACTTCCCGCGAAACGATGCCGTGGACTCCGCGGCGGAACAACTCCAGTGTCATTTCCTCGTCAGCGCCAGGAGTCACCACGACGAACCGCACTTGCGGATTCTGCCGCAACATCTCACTCACAACTTCAATCGGATTTGGCGCCAGGGAAGATTCAAAGATCACGACATCACAAGAAAATTTCTTCACTGCGGATTGCGCCTGCACCAGCGTCTCCGCCTGGCCCACGACACGAATGTCGTCTTCGAGCGCAAAAATCTTGCGCAGGCCGGCGCGGAAGATCGCCTGCGTATCAGCCACGATCACTCGGACAAACCGTCCGTTGCCGTCGTCGCCTGCTCCGAGATCTTCTTCCACATCCACCGGAATGGTCGCCATGCCGTTCCTTCGATTACGCCCGTTCGAAATGGTATTCGTCGATCACCACGCCAACGCCGCGGCGGCCGCGATCTTCAAAGCTACGCACCACGCGTCCGCGACAATCGATCTGCACGTCTTGCCGCGCGCCCACAACATCGGCCGGCAGCAGAATGGTGAAGTCCACCATGGAACCCACTGGCACATCGTTGTCCATCGCGAGGAGCACTCCGTTGGCCGAAATGTTTTCCGTCTCCGCCGAATAAGCGCTGCCTTGCGACTTCACCGACGCGGAAAGATGCAGCGGAAAGCGTGGCGCGCTCTGCATCTCTTCGTAGTGCGCCGCGTTCGCTTGCGGTGCGTTCATCGGTGCCTTTGCTGCTTCAGCTGCCACGTGTCTCAGGTCCCCGTTTTGCGCGTTCTGTGATCGATTTCAATTGCCAACTTCAACCGCAGCGTACACCCGGGAATCAAGCAAACAAAGTTACCGAAGTCATGGAACAGTTGGTGTTAACTGCTTATCTTTGAACGGATTACAGCCGTTTCCGGAACCCGGATCTTACGGGTAAATAGCCCAATCCAGCGGAGGAATTCCGTACGATGTCGGGTCAATTTCCGGTGATTTTCGGAGAGCCGAAACTATCAGGCTGCATTCAAGTGGCGCACCAATTTGAGGGATATTCCTCTCCTCACTCGCGCGATGAGGGATCGAGCCACGCGATCGACATGGAATTGGGATGATTCAGACCGCAGCGTCACTAGCGACAGCACGGGAGTTCAGGAGGAGGGATCGCGAGGGAACAAGGTCAGCAGACAAAAAAATGCGGGGCTGAAAGCAGTGACCCTAATCGCCACTCTCAACCCCGTCTCCCAGGTTCTGTGGTAGGTGAAGCAAGTATGCGGCTGTCAGGAATTTGCCACAAGATTACGAAGGTAAGTGACCAGGCGATTACGGGAGGCTTTAGAACTACGAGCGACAAGCTATGAGATTAGTTTCAGCCTGATTTTGCTGACTTGAGATATTCTCCGAGCCGGTTTGCTCGAAGCTCATAGCTTGCAGCTCGTAGCTACTTTGTTGTGACCAGCGAATGCGTGATCGCGTGCACCGAGAGTGCGATGCGATTCTGCACACCGACCTTGCGCATCAGCTTGGCAACGTGTGCTTTGACCGTGCGTTCTTCAATGCCCAGTTGCGCACCAATTTCTTTGTTCGAGCGTCCGGCTACCAGCATCTCGAGAACTTCCTTCTCGCGATCAGTGAAGGTTACGCGGCCCGCGGGGAAGATTCGACCAGGTGCAGACGACACGCGCTCGATGAACATCGAGAGCACGCGCCGGGGAGCCCACACCGATCCCTGGTTTACAACGCGGATGGCCTGCGCGAATTCGCTGGGTGTGGCGGCTTCGTCCACGTAGCCCTTGGCCCCGGAAGCGATCGCCTTCAAGATGGTTTCTTCGTCAATGCCCGAACCAGTCACGATGATGCGAAGATCCGGCCGCGTCGCTTTTAGGCTGGCCATCACGTCAAACAGGTTTTGGCCGGAACGGTTGCCGAGCAGGATGAGATCGACTCCTTGCAGCGTGCTGATCTCGGGGAGCGCGGCGGAGACGAGTTCGAATTCAGGCTCGGCATCGAACAACGCGCGGAACCCGACGAAACGCAATGGATCGCTTTCCACCACCGCGATTTTGATTACCGGTTTTCTGGCGACTGCTGCTTTCATAGTTTTCCCTGTGGGCCTAACTTCCTTTACTCAGCATAGTAATAAATCACCACAAAGCAAAGAGAAGGTGACCGAAGGGAAATTACGGGAGTAACATGGAAAAATGCGTGCTGTGGACGCTGATGGCGCGGTTTTTTGTCATGCACTCGATTGGAGAATGCCCTCCATCATGAGCAATGTCATTCGACCAGCAGTCCCCTCCGATGCCGCGTCGATCGCGACCGTGCACATCCAAAGCTGGCAGGCTGCGTATCGCGGCCAACTGCCGGATCGCTACCTCGACGAACTTGACCGCGAATTCCCCCGCCGGACCGAGTTCTGGCGCACTCATATTTCCACTCCGCCTGAGAATACCGAAATCTGGGTGGCCGAAGATCCAACAAGGATCGTGGGGTTCCTGGCCTTAGGGCCTGCACGCCACGTGGAAGCAAAGATGATCGGCGAAATTTATGCCATCTACGTCGACCCGCAGGCGTGGAGTCAGGGAGCCGGCCGAACTCTATTCAGACACGGCGAGGACCGTCTCCGCTGGATGGTTTATTCGCAGGCAATCCTTTGGGTGCTTGAATCCAATGCCCGCGCGCGCCGGTTTTACGAGATCGCAGGATGGGCCATCGACGGCAACTCGAAAACCGAGACCGTCGCCGATAGCATCGAACTTCGAGAGGTATGCTATCGAAAGACGTTTTAACGATCGAAAGAGGAATAATGAAGAGACATTTTCTGCAGGTTCTTGTCATTGCGCTCGCAATCACCACTTCGATGCTGGCACAAGAGGCTCCGGCTCCGCCGTTACCACCTGAGCAAAGCGCGCCGAGCAACTACACGCCCAAATATCACGCGGATCCCGCCCACTCCGACTCCGAGTTTGCGGCGCTTGCTTACATGCGGGCCGTGATGCGCGCTCAGATGTTGTTCAACAAGAAGAACGGCCACTATGCCACTGCGCTGAGCCAACTCGTGCACACACAGAACTTCACCCAGCGCATGGTCAATCCCGACCGCGGCGACTACACCGTCGGTTTCAAACCGAAGAAGGACAATTACGTTTTAACCATGACACCGAAGAATCTCGACGCGCAGCACCGGTCTTTTTACGCCGACGCCGAAGGAAAGATCCATGCCGACGAGACGAAGGCCGCTGACGAAGATTCCCCCGTCATCGAAACGCACCGCTGGTAAAAAAATGAAGCCCCAGGACGCATTCGTTCGGGGCCGATAAAAAGCAGCGTATCAAAGACGCGCAGGTTCGATCAGTCGGCCTGTGGATCTATGCACGTTGTTGATACTAGAATTCGCAGTGATCCGTGTGCCTGATCTCGCTTAGCAGTTCCCGGTGACGCTGCTCCAAAATATTCGTCAGGAGTTCCCTTTCCTCGGTGGTGAGTGTCAAGTCCATATTCCCTCCCTTCGCGACCCGTCTCTATAGGGTCGGTGGGATGTACTGATCGTATTTTTCGTGGTTTGGCTTTGGACCGTGGCTCACGCCGGACTTCACGAACCATTGCCCTGAACCCAGCGACCGGTTCTTCTGCGCGCCAGCGGTTTGGTCTTTCAGGTGCTTTTGGCGGGCCAGCATTCTTGCGGCGGTCACTTCCGAGAGAGCCTCGCCGCGGTTGGAAAGTGTCTTTGCATAATCCCTCCTTTCATTTGGAGCTTAGGGGGAGAGTTGCCCCCGCCTCTGAACAGCAGCAAAGAGAGTGGCATACGCTGCCACAGCGCGGAGTCCCATCTGTGCTCCTTCTGGTTGTCAGCTTCGGCTGCTTGCTGCCATAGACGCCGGCACGACGAGCCTGCCAGTCAGGCCGCCGACGATCGCGCCAACGAGGAGAGCTGCCAAGAATGTGTAACTGAACTCGATCAGCAGCAAATCCCGCGGCAGGCTTGCGATCCCGGGTGAACTTGCCAAGGCGACTGCCGCCCAGAGAGCTATGGACATCACCATTCCCTGGCCGATGCCCCGCCGTCCGCGCACTGCCAGCAACCATGCCACGCCATACGAGAACAGGAGACAAGCAGCCATAGTGAGCAGATGCGGTGCGTACCAAAGCACCACCAACTTCAACTGCGAGGGAGTGAATCCAACGGCGTCGCTCCATCGGGCGCGGAACAGGAATTGCGAATGCCAGACCGCTCCCAAACACCACGCTGCAAACGCAGCGAGCAAGACCGGCAGATGGTAGATTTTCTTCTCGCTCGCTTTCGCCTCCCCAGCTGTGTAAGGCTTTGCTTCGAGCGCCTGGGGGAAGCACGCCTGATTACACTTTGAGCGCTCTGGCCAGCGAGTGCAGTCGGACAACCGTAGAGCGGGAGGACCGTTGAGTCCGGTGCGCGCGGCGTGCAGCGCGTCGATGCGGACAGCCACTTGACGGTGATTTTCCGGACAGATCACTGCACGGCTTCCGGCATATCGGTTGTAAATTTCGCGTCCCCAAAGAGCAGGCAACAGCAGAATGAGGAAGCCAATGGTAGCGAAGAGCAGGAGCACAAAGGTGAATAACATGGTGCACCTTCTTCTTTTGGCTCAATTCTCTGGCTGGTTCAGTTCATTTTCCGTGACCGCAGTCACTGGTGAGAGTAATGCCTTTGAAGGTCTCTGTCGCCGAACCGGGGACGGCAAGACCAGATTGTGATTCCGTCCTCTCGTCTGGCGTTGTCGGGGACGAGCCATTGTGTGAAGTTCGCTTCTTTGAAGAATGGGTTTGTATCACTGTCAATAACGTAAATGCGATTGTAGCCGCGCAAAATGTCGGCACTAGTGGCTGGGTCATTCTCAAAGCGCGAGACGTCCGGGACAAGACGTTCACGCAGCATGTTCCGCAGCTTCATTTGATCCGCCTGCAACGGAGAACCGGCGTACGTCTGATCGGTCTGCTGCAGCAACGGACGAATCTGAGCATCGGAACTGTTCGGGGCGAGGCTTCGCTCCAGGGTGGCAACGGTCATTCCCGCCATCATCAGGTAAAGGGATTGTCGTGCCGTCTGCAGGGTGCGCGTGTCGGCCGCAGACAGAATGTTTTCGCCATTCGCCGCGAACAAGACCTTGGCGGGACTCATCAGAGGGATCCATGCGGCAACATCGTCGGAAAAGCGGGAAGGGGCAATCACCAGGTCATTTTCCGTCAGATTCAGTTGCTCGAGTTCATGAATCGCACTTCTCTGAAACGAATTTGTGGGCAGTGTCATGCGATAACTGGAAAAGCCCTCCCACAATGCGACAGCCAACAATCCACACACTAGTGCAGATCGTGAAAACAACCTTCTTGATTTTTCGAGAACCGGCCACATCCCGACGATGAGAGGAAGCCAGGTCACGAGCGCGATTACGTAGTGAGGGTGCTGGAGCATCTGCGCTTCGGGAGCAAAAAACACGTCGACAAATCCGAAAACAACGCTGGCCAGGGCTAGACCTGCCACGGTCGATCTGACGGCCAAGGAGGCTCTCGAAAAAAGCACTAGAATGGCGGCCGCGAACAGGATCAACAAATACGGCCGGATTGCTGGAACGATCATCTCCGGCCGAAACTGCAAGCTCAGATGAACGTTCGCATGAGACTTACCGAGGCCGGCGAGCATGACGTAACCGATATCCAACACGCCACACACGGCCGCGTATCCGAGTGCAATCTGCCAGGTCAGGGGAGAGTCTTTATGATTGGCGGCAATCAAGAGCGTGATTCCGGTGCCGAGAGCCACAATGGGGACGTAGTAAGGGAAAGCGGCGCAAACCGCAAACTGCAACAACGCCATCCCGAAGAGGACGGGCCGTGAGGCAGTCTTCAGGGCGATGGCCTGCAGTCCCCAATAGAGCATGATGCAAGGGAGAATCACCTGCGGAATGGCGAATCGCAGGTA
>Ga0075030_100001938_pt1 | contig 18719 bp, 14 predicted proteins | sample LitLauG_LLR_2012_FD_71393 | JGI IMG/M metagenome (GOLD analysis project Ga0075030, IMG submission 71393) | Freshwater sediment microbial communities from Pennsylvania, USA - Little Laurel Run_MetaG_LLR_2012 | ecosystem: Environmental > Aquatic > Freshwater > Creek > Sediment | place: USA...
TCGTTTTGCGCTTTCATCCACGCAGCCACTTCGGGACTCTTCAAGTCCTCCAGCCAGCGATAGGAATCCACGATCTTCGTGCCGAAGTAGTCGTCGGTGACATCGCGCTTCGGCGTCTCCGGAGGCTTGGTCGTGGTCGAGACGGGAGTCTGTGCAAACACCGCCACGCTCAAAATCAGAGAGGAGAGAAGGAGAGTAACCCTAGGCATGGTGAAGACCTCCTTTGCCTTGGAAGACGGCTGCGATTCTATACCTGATGATTCAGTCCAAATGTCAGAGCACGTACGTTGTTACCAGACGCGACAGCGATTCTGGTTGACCATGGGCGATCCGTTCTTGCAATGAAAAGCCTGCTGAAATTCAGGCATGTTGGAGACCACACCGTTTGTGCGGTACTTGTTGGGAGAGTGCGGATCGATAGTGGCGCGCAGCCTCTTGCTCTCGTCGCGTACCTCTCCGCACCAACTCTGGCCGTAGCCGACGAAAAAACGCTGCTCGGGGGTGAGGCTGTCGATCGGTTCGAGCTTCTGGCCTTCGGTGTCCTTCTCCCACGCCATGTAGGCGAGTAAGAGACCGCCCAGATCGGCGACGTCTTCACCCAGCGTCAACTTGCCATTGATCTTGATGTCATCAATGATCGTGTAATTCGAATACTGGTTAGAGATGCAGCTGGCGCGCTTCTCAAATTCCTTTCCGTCCTGCTCAGTCCACCAGTCGCGCAGATTGCCTTGGGCATCGAACTGGCGGCCCTCATCGTCGAAGCCGTGGGTGAGTTCGTGGCCAACGGTGCCTCCGGTGTCGCCGTAGTTCGGGGCGGCGTCAGAACTGAGATCGAAGGCGGGCGGTTGGAGCACACCTGCCGGGAAATTGATGTCGTTCATCTGGGGATCGTAGTACGCATTGACGGTGGGCGGAGTCATTTGCCATTCGCCACGATCGAGGGGCTTGCCGATCTTGGCCAATTGACGGTTGAACTCGAAACGCCGTGAGCGCTCTGCGTTTCCCAGGTTGTCGCCGCGAACAATGTCGAGTTTGCTGTAGTCACGCCATTTGTCGGGATATCCGATCTTGTTGGCCATGCCATGCAGCTTGATCAGCGCTTGTTTCCTGGTCTCCGGGGACATCCACGATAGCGCATTGATGTCCTGTTCCATCGCGGCTTGAATCTCCTTCACCATCTTCAGCGCTGCCTCTTTGGCCTGGGGTCCGAAGTATTTCTTCACGTAGGCCTGGCCCAGGGCTTCTCCGATATAATCGTCAGCATATTCCGTACAGCGCTTCCAACGGGGCTTGAGCTGCTCTTGTCCCGAGAGCGTCTTGCCATAAAAAGCGAAATCCTCGTTGAGGAATGCCGATGAGAGATGGGGTGCGCTGGCATGCAGCAGGTGCCAGCGCATGTAGGTTTTCAAGTCGCCGAGACTTTCCTTCTCGAGGACTTGATTCAGGGTCTTGAAAAAATTGGGGCTGGAGACGTTCAGGGATTGCAACGAGGACAACCCGATCTTGCTGAAATAGAGGTGCCACTCGAAGAGCGGAGAAATCTTCTCCAGTTCGGCGGCAGTCATTTTGTGATCGAGATTTTTCGGCACGCGGCGCTCAACCCGGGTCATTGAGCCCTTGGCCAGCTTGGTTTCGATGTTCATCACGGTTTGTGCTTCCGTTGCGGCAACGTTCGGCGCATCCCCTAACAACTCGAACATTTTCTGGACGTGGGCCACATACTGGCTGCGCAATTCCTGGGACTTCGGGTCGTTTTTGGTGTAGTAGTCGCGGTCGGGCAGGCCCAGGCCGCCTTGATCGACGTTGGCGATGACCTGGCTCGCGTCCCGAAAGTCCTGGATAGAGTTGATCGGAAAAAAGACATTGTCGCCCGCCAGCGCAGACTTTGCGTCGGCGATCTCGGCTTTGGAACTGATCTTTGCAATGCCTTCGAGTTGCGGTCTCAGCGGCGCAGCGCCTTTCGACTCGATGGCCGATTCGTCGATGCAGGATGCGTAGTAATCGCCAATTTTTTGCGTCTCGGCATCGCGGTTGCCATCGGGTGCCGAGGCTGCTTCCAGAATTTCGCGCAGGCGGCTCAAATTCTCATCCTGCATCTTGGAGTAGATATCCCACGAAGACTGGTCGGGAGGGATCGGGTTATTTTTGATCCATCCGCCGCAGGAATACTGGAAGAAGTCGATGCAGGGATCGATGTTGCGATCCATCGAGTTAAGGTCGAGAACCGGCTCGGACTTGGCCGGAGCAGCGGTCTGGGCATGGGCTAAGGCAGTACAGAAAACGGCGACAACCACAAACAGGCTCGCACGCGAGATTGCCATTCAGATCCCCTATCGATATTTACCGCCAACAACGAACTCAAGAGTATAAGCCTTGCGCTGGGCGGGGATGTTTTCTCAACTTCCGGGGGAGTGAGCTACTTTGTCATTCCGAGCGCAGCGAGGTCAGTGCCAGCGCGTGCAAGAACCTAGGTCCCTCACTTCGTTCGGGATGACAAACGCAGCAAAGATGACAGAGGCACCAAACATCACAGAAGCATCAAACATCGCAGAAAGCAAAGTAGCCACCACTTCTGGCTAGCTCTTCCGCAAATGGATCGATCCGTCCCCGGTGTGAATGGTCAGCAAGCTTCCTCCGCCATTGAGCTTTCCCCGAATTTCGTTCTCGCGCATCTGCCCGCTTGTGGTCACCGGCATGTCAAGGTCGATGTGGCCATCGCCAGTGTGGAGATCGACATCCGCCGCTATTTCGGAAGGCAGTTCGAGCGTTACATTCCCGTCGCCGGTCTCGAGCCGCCAGTTTGTCGCTAAGGTGGAACCCGAGGCAGCGCGCACCTCGACGTGGCCATCCCCCGTTTTAAGATCGAGTTCGTCGAAGCGTCCGCTGGCGCGGATGTGCCCGTCGCTGGTGTTCGCGCGCAGGCGGCCGTCAACGTTATCGAGATTCTCTGAGCCGTCCCCGCTATGCAGATCCATCTCGCCCTTAAATCCGGTGAGCTCAATCTTGCCGTCTCCGGTGCGCAGGTTGACTTTGCCTTCGCGCGGCACCTGGATGATGATGTCCACACGATGATTGCCCCAGCCGAATTGCAGATCGTGGTGTGGATAGCGTACCTCGATATCGACGGCATCGCCGGTTTGATGCTCCTCGACGCGAATGCCGCCCTCGCCGATCTTGTACCGCGTGGTGATGACCTTGGCCTCGATCGTGTTCTGATCCCATGCGGTTACGCGTATGTCCGCGTCCGAGGTTTCAACGCGAAGTTCCGGCTTGCCGGTGATGTTGTACGTTTTTGACCACTCGTCCGCCGAAGCGGGCACGACCACCGTCAATGCAAGCAGGAATACTCCGAGGGCGATGCGTTTCATGATTTCCTCCGCGGCCAGGGCACACTGGTGCCCAGGTTCTTAGACGAAGGTACGCGGAAAGGGTGAGAACGGTTCCGGAAAAATCGGTTTTGGGCCCTAGCGAACACCAACGACCTCAAACCTTGGACTTCGGACCTCAAGACCCTCCAGCGCTACAATATCGGCGTGCCCGCACTTCCTCCCGAACGCGAGACTTCGCACAAGCATTCGCACCATGCCGTATACGCATCAGAAGCGACCGGACTGTTGCTGATTGCGTTCATGTTGCTGCTGCTGACAGTGATTCGCTATTGGCACAGCATTCATTGGAGCCTGCGCTAGTCGTGGCCTCCGCACGCCAGGGGACCGTCCTGTCCGAACCGCTGCTGGTCGTGATTCTCGGCCCAACTGGGAGCGGGAAAACGGCGCTCTCGCTAGCGCTAGCCGAGAAGTTTCAGGGCGAAGTCGTCAATTGTGACTCGGTCGCGATGTACCGCGAATTTGAGATTGGTACGGCCAAGCCTACTGGTGAAGAACGCCGTCGCGTCCCGCATTATCTATTCGATTGCGTCGAACCGACCTCGCATATGACGGCGGGCGAGTATGCGCGCCAAGGGCGGCAGGTTCTGGCCGAAATCAGCGCGCGGGCCCACTTGCCAATTGTGGTCGGGGGGACCGGGTTATACTTGCGCGCTCTGCTCGAAGGTCTCTTCCCCGGGCCACAACGCTTGGAAGAACTTCGGACGCGTTTGCGCGAAAAGGCAGCAAGTCGCGGGTCCGTTTATTTGCACCGCATGCTTACGCGGCTCGATCGCCCGGCCGCCGCGAAGATTCACGCAAATGACACCCCGAAACTGATCCGCGCGATTGAGGTCTGCCTCGCGTCTCGGAAGAAGATGACTCAATTGTGGGAGCAGGGCCGTGATCCGCTGCGAGGATTCCGGATATTTCGCTTAGGGCTCGATCCTGACCGTGCTGCGCTTTACGCGCGAATCAATGACCGGGCAAATCAGATGTTTGAACGCGGTTTGATAGAAGAAACCAAGCACCTGCTGCAGAAATATGGCGACTCCGCCTGGCCGCTTGGCTCTCTGGGATATAAACAGGCAGTTCAATTCGTGCGCGGCGATCTGAGCCGCGAGGAGGCTGTGTCGGCCGCCCAGCAGGCTCACCGCAATTACGCCAAGCGACAGATGACCTGGTTCCGGCGCGAGCCGGATGTCCGGTGGCTCAAAGGGTTCGGGGACGACGAGAACATCCAGGAACAAGCAATCGCGTTAGTCAAAACCTCTCTGCCGGAATAAGAGTCAAGAATCAAGCGAACCCCTGGGAATCTGCTATCGTTTTTCCCATGCCGCGAATCTTATCCGCTCTCCTGCTGGTTATAGCTCTCTCCCTGCCTGCACTCGCGAAAGATAAAGCGAGGCATGGTCAACCATCTTCCATTCAACTCACGAAAGATGGTCAGAAGTGGGCAGAGAAGACACTGCGCAAACTTTCTGTGGAAGAGAAAGTTGGTCAGTTGTTCATGGTCTGGTGCCGCGCCAGCTTCCTGAACGTGGCGAACCCGGAATACCTGCAGTGGCGCGATGAGATGGCGAAGTACCACGTTGGTTCCTTTGCTATGACCGTCCACGTCGACGGACCGTTCTTGTTGCGCAGTGAACCCTACGAAGCCGCCGAATTGCTCAATCGCCTGCAGCACGACTCGAAGTTGCCACTGTTGATTGCCGCTGATTTCGAGCGTGGCGTCGCCACCCGGCTCAAAGGCACAACCGACTTCCCGCACGCGATGGCTTTTGGTGCTGACGGCCGACCTGAGGACGCCGAAATGTCCGGACGCATCACAGGGCGCGAGGCGCGAGCCATTGGCATCCATTGGAATTTCTTTCCGGACGCGGACGTGAATTCCAATCCTGCCAACCCGATCATCAACACCCGCTCGTACGGAGAAGATCCGAAGCAGGTCGGAGATCTGGTGACGGCCTATATCAAAGGCGCGCACGAGGCCGGCATGTTAACGACGGTGAAGCACTTTCCTGGGCATGGCGACACGGCGACTGACTCTCACTTGGGAGTGGCTAGCGTGAACGGCGACCGCGCCCATCTGGATTCGATTGAGCTTCCACCGTTTCGGCAAGCTCTGGCCGGAGGCGTTGACGCCGTCATGGTTGCGCACGTCACTGTCCCAGCGCTTGATTCTGACCCGAACCATGTGGCCACGATTTCTTCCAACGTGGTGACGGATCTGCTGCAGAACCAGCTTGGATTCAAAGGACTGATCGTCACCGACGCGCTGGACATGGCGGGATTGACTCAACTGTTTGCGAATAATGTCGGTCGCGCTGCGGTTGAGGCCTTCAAAGCAGGGAACGACCTGCTGATTATTCCCGCGGATCTGCCAGCCTCCTACGATGCCATGGTAGCGGCTGTTCGGTCGGGAGAGATTTCTCGCGAGCGCCTTGACCGGTCGGTCCTCAAGATCCTCAAAACAAAGGCATCTTTAGGGCTGAACGAGAACAGGATGGTCGATCCCAATGCCATCGGCGCGAGTGTCGGAACCCCGGAGAACATCGCCTTCGGCCAACAGGTCGCGGACAACGCGATCACTCTGGTGCGGGATAACGGCAAGGTTCTACCGCTGAAATCCAAGGGAACTATTAAAGGTGGCCTGCCGTATATGACCAAAGAGGAGATTCATAACCAGGTTCTCGCCGTGCTTTTTTCGGACGATATGCGCACGGAGTCTGGACGGGCGTTTGGACGCGAATTCCGCGCCCGGATCCCTGACGCGCTGGTGATTTATGTGGACCCACGAACTGCGGGCGGAATGAGCGCGGACGTTTTGAAAGCGGTCGATGAGGCGCAAACGGTGGTGGCTGCCGTTTATGTCATTCCGGTGGCAGGCCGAATCGGCAACTCGGTCGCAATGGCTGATGCGACCGGGACGTTGCTGCAGCAATTGCTGGATCATGCTGCAGCGAAAACTGCAATTGTTGCGATGGGGAACCCTTATCTGGCCAGCGATTTCCCCACGACCGAGAACTACATGTGTACATTCTCCAACGAGTCCGTTTCCGAGGTTGCAGCCGTGAAGGCTCTGTTTGGAGAAATCCCCATTCGCGGGCGTTTGCCAGTCACGATTCCAAAGATCGCCGAACGGGGCGCTGGCCTGGACCGCCCTGCGCAAGTCGCCAGCGGAGGAGGACAACATGCGCCGAACTAGATTCAGTTTTATGGCCTTGCTATTTTCCTGCATGCTGATCGTTCTTCTCGCCGCGTGCAGCGTGAACGTGAAGAAAGAACAGAACGGGCAGGACAAGCAGGTGGACATTAAGACGCCGCTGGGCGGTATCCATGTCAGCAAAGAGGCGAATGTTGCGGACATCGGGCTGGCGGTTTATCCCGGGGCTCGCATCAAGGTGAAGAGTGACGACGACGGCGACGACAAGAGCGCCAATGTGAATATTTCCGGCTTCGGTTTCGGGTTAAAGGTGGTCGCCGTGGAGTACCAGTCCGACGATGCTCCATCGAAAGTGATCTCGTTCTATCGAGATCAGCTGAAAAAATACGGGAACGTGCTCGAGTGTCATACCGAACACCTCGACCTCGACACCGATGTAAAGAATTCCGATGACCATTCACACGAACTTACCTGCGCTGGATCGAATGGCAACAACATTGAGTTGAAGGTGGGGACCAAGGAGAACCAACACATCGTCGCGGTGGAGCCCGAGGGGAAGGGGTCGAGCTTTTCGTTGGTATATGTCCGCACTCACGGGAAGGACGCCGAGATCTGATCGGCGAACTGTGGCAGCTGTAGAGGAGGATTATGACTCGTCATTGCGCGATTGCCTTGCTTCTGTTCATCGCACTTCCAGCCTTCGCCCAGAACTCAAATGAGAAGCCATTGGACGTTACCAGTTCCATGGGCGACCTGCACATGGGAAAAGATGCCGATGCGCAAAAAGCGGGCCTGCCGCTCTATCCCGGCGCCCATCCTAAGGTTGATCCGAATAACGATCCCCTGAACTTCGGTGTTTTGACCGAGAGTTTCGGCATGAAACTCGTTGTCGCCAAGTACGAATCTGCCGATTCTCCGGCGAAGATTCTCGCGTTTTACCGCGACAAGATGAAGAAATACGGGAAGGTACTCGAATGCGACGACGCCAATGACAACACTAGCGTTCATTCCGATGATGACAAGGACGCTTCAACCCCTCTCAAGTGTCAGGGTGACAATCGCGGACCGGTAAAGACCCTGAAAGTGGGAACTGAGGGAAACGCGCATATCGTGTCGATCGAATCTGGCGATGCGAGCAAAGGCACGACGTTCGCCATTGTTTACTTCCATCGAAGAGGGAAGAGCGGCGACATTTAGATTTGGAATCCCTTCGAACGAAAAATCAAACCTCCACCGCAGTTCCTTGCCACTGGCCTGCACTCTGCGTTACTTTCGACGTTACGCTCTTCTCGAGAATCTACGCGCATTAAGTGATGGAGCAGCCCTGCTACAAGTGCGGACAGGCGGTGGAAGAAGGAATTCCCTTCTGCCCGCATTGTTCGGCGCCGCAGATTCGAGTCATAGTCCAAGAGGCCGCACCGATTGCGGCCGGCGCGGTTGGACTTCCTCCGTCGGCAGATGGGGCAGTGGTTCTTCCGCTTGGCCCGGGCAGCCCTGCGCTTCCTCTGCGCGGGGGACACGTTCTTAAGGCTTGCGCCCTCGCAGCCATTGTCGCCTGCGTTCTGGTGATGTTCCGGCTCAATCTGCTGGTGGCCCTGATCGGCGCGGGATTCCTCTCGGTGGTGTTTCATCGTCAACGGTTGCCGGGAAACCCGCCGAATGCTGTTTCGGGAGCGGGTATTGGCGCCCTCGGCGGGTTGCTGTTCGTGCTTTTCAGCGGCGCTCTGATGGCGCTGGCGTCCGCGTTTCCTGATGCCAGGGCGAAATTCCGCGAGCAAGTGCTCGAAAGCGCACAAAAGTGGGCGGCATCGCGCCCGGTAGATCCACAAGTGCAGTCTGCGATTGAGCAACTCAAGACTCCGGAAGGATTCGTGATGACGATGATCGTGGCCGGAATTATCTTTCTTCTCCTCTGTCCGTTGATCGCAAGCCTTGGCGGAGCCCTCGCGGGAGTTCTGTTTGGCCGTCGAAGGAAACTTTAAACCTCGCCGAAGCGCGCTTTGGGTGCGGGATTCGGACGCCCCTTGCCGTTTCACACGCCCGGCGCGTATCATGCACCGTTCGCATCGTGCCAATGAATAAACCTGCACGCGGTTCGCTGCTCGGGATCGAACATCTCGAGGCGAAGGAAATCCTGGGCCTGCTGAAGCTGGCCCGCCGCATGAATCCGCAGAAGGCCCGTCCGCTGTTACGCGGCAAACGCGTCGTGCTTCTATTTTACGAAGCCTCGACTCGCACACGTTCTTCTTTCGAATTTGCGGCGAAATCCCTTGGAGCGATGACCACGCTGGTGCAGTCGTCCGGTTCGAGCATCGAGAAGGGCGAGTCTGTGCTCGATACCGGATACACCTTGCGTGCGGTCGGGGCCGACTGCATCGTGATGCGCCATCCGTCAGCAGGTGCTCCACACTTGATGGCCAAACACCTCGACATCCCGGTCATCAATGCGGGAGATGGCATGCACGAGCATCCGTCGCAGGCCCTGCTTGATGCATTCACGATTCTGAAGCACAAGCGATCGTTCAAAGGCCTGCAAGCCACGATCATCGGCGACATTTATCACAGCCGCGTGGCGCGCAGCGCCTGCCATCTCCTGACAAAGTTCGGGGTGAAGGTGACGCTGTGCGGCCCGCCCGAACTGGTGCCGGAGGTCGCTGCTACAGTTGCTCCGGGATTGCGTGTTACGCGTCATATCGAAGACGCACTGCGCGGAACGGATGTGATCATGCTGCTGCGTGTGCAGTCTGAACGCCTCGCGGGTTTGAAGATTCATTTACAGGACTACATTGCGCGCTACCAGATGACAACGGCCCGGCTGAAATTGGCCAAACGTGATGCCATCGTCATGCATCCGGGCCCGATCATTCGCGGTCTCGAACTTACCGCTGAAGTGGCCGATGGACCGCAATCAGTCATTGTCGACGAAGTTCACAATGGCGTCCCGACGCGAATGGCAATTCTGGCGCGGGCGCTGGGGAAAGCCCGATGAAGCGCTTGACGTTACTTCTGATTTTGGCTTGCGCTTTTGCCACCGCGCAGCAGAAGTCTGGTGTTGTGTTGGCCGTCTTTGCTCATCCGGATGACGAGACCACGGTGTCGCCGATTCTGGCGCGATACGCTCAGGAAGGACACAAAGTCTATCTCGCGATTGCCACGAAAGGCGAGAAGGGAACCAACGATCGCGCCGGAATTCCAGCGGGTGAACCTTTGGCCAAGGTGCGGGCCGAAGAGGCTGCATGTGCATGCCGTCACCTTGGGATCGAAGCGCCGATTCTGTTTGGGCTGAATGATGGCGAACTCGGCGCCATCTCAAGCCCGCTCGGGCACAATATCCAGGAAGTTGCCGACAGGGTCGAGAAGCTGATTGCCGATCTGCATCCGGACGTGGTGGTCACCTGGGGCCCCGATGGCGGGTACGGGCATCCTGATCATCGACTCGTCAGCGAAGCGGTCACGCAGGTGATCCAGGCTTCGAAGTCGAATCTAAAACTTTACTATGTTGGATTCTCCCCGGATCAGGTCAAATTCATAAACGAAATGTGGCCTATGAAGTGGCATACGACGGATCCGGCATTTCTCACGGTGAAAGTCTCCTTTACGAAAAACGATCTGTCGGCCGCCCATCGCGCGCTGGAGTGTCATAAGTCGCAATTCTCGGCGGAGGAAATGCAAAAATTCGAAAATGCGCTCGACCGGGGATGGAACGGGAGCGTGTCGTTTCGTCCGTGGCTCGGAGAGCACAAGTCGGACGATTTATTAAAGTAACGCCACAGGAATCTGGGTTTATCGTGCAAAGCAAAGCGAAACCGGAATCAAGCCTGCTGATCAAGAACGGGCACCTGATTGATCCAGCAGCGCGCATCAACGCGCCGATGGATATTCTGCTGCGCGAAGGTCGCGTCGTCGAAGTTGCCCCTCCCAATAAGATCCGCGGCGGTGCCGATGAAAAATTCGATGCCCGAGGGCTGATCGTGGCACCAGGCTTCATCGATCTGCATGTTCATCTGCGCGAACCGGGACAGAGCTACAAGGAGACGATGGCCGCCGGTACGGCCGCGGCGGCTGCCGGAGGGTTCACTTCCGTCTGCACCATGCCCAACACGGCTCCGGTCATCGACACGGCGGAGTGGGTTTCGTGGCTTCGCAATCCAGAGCGTGGTGCGGTAGTGAACGTGTTCCCGATTGCAGCGGCGACCCGAGGCAGCCGCGGTGGGACCCTGACCGATTTCAGGGCGTTGCAGCGTGCGGGTGCGGTTGCGGTCACCGATGATGGGAAACCGATCCTCGAAGACGACATCATGCGGATGGCGTTGCGGCTGGGCGCCGAGTTGAATCTTCCTGTCGTCCAGCATGCCGAGGACACACGCGTCACCGAGAATTGCTCCATGCATTTGGGGCCGACCAGCTTCCGCTTGGGACTACGCGCTATGCCTGCATCCGCCGAAGCGAGCATGGTCGATCGTGACGTGAGCCTTGCCCAACAGATTCGCGACTCGCGCCTGCACGTCGCGCATCTTTCCACTGCGGATGCGTTGAAAGCCGTGCGTCGCGGCAAGCGCGCTCATGCGCACGTAACCTGCGAGGTAACGCCGCATCATTTCACCTTAATCGACGAAAACGTCGGAGAGTATGACACGCACTGCAAGATGAATCCGCCGTTGCGCAGCGCGTCGGATCGCGAGGCGATCCTCGTTGCTCTAGCCGATGGCACTGTGGACGCCATCGCGACGGATCACGCGCCGCATGCTACCCACGAAAAGCAGGTCGAATTCGAGCGCGCCGCTTTCGGCATTACCGGGCTGGAAACGGCTTTGGCTCTGGCCATCACGCAACTGCACCGCGGGCACAAAATCCCGCTGAACCGAATCGTCGAACTGTTCACCGTTGGCCCGGCGCGAGTATTCGATCTTCGGGCACGCGGTTCGCTGGCCAAAGGCAACCACGCCGATGTGACCATCTTCGATCCCAAGAAGCGTTGGACCTTTGAGGCTGCGAAGTCGCGATCACTCTCCGGCAACACTCCGTTCGATGGCTGGCAACTCACGGGAAAGGTCATAGCGACGATCGTTGGCGGGAATGTCGTATACCGTGGCGACTGAATCAGAGCGGGCGTTCCCCGTGAAACGCCCGCGTTAATCCCAGACTTATTTCACCGTTGGTGGTGCTATAACCTCGTGCAGTTGCGGGTTGTTGCGCATCCTGGCGAACTCCTCGTCTTTGTACACGTTGGCGAGGTTGCGGTAGCCGTCTTCTTTCGCTTTCCTCAGGCATTGCAAGCATCCTTCGGTGTCGCCGCGCCGCGCGTAGATCTTGGCCAGCATGTAGGAGTACTGCGCACGCTCTTCCGGACTCGAGATCTGAGCGGCGATTCCAACCTTGGAATTCTGACGTAACGCGTCCGGATCCAGTTCAAGCGCCCGGGCATATTCCATGACCGCACGCTCGAACTTCTTCTGGCTGAACCACGCGGCGCCCAGGTTCACGTGGAACGTCGCGCGAGTCTCTTCCAGCGCGACTGCCTTCTTGAAGTACTTCGCCGCGGAGCCAAAATTCTTTCTCATGTAGTCCACGGCACCGATGTTGTTCACCGCCTCTGAGTACTTTGAGTTGAGCTTGGCGGATTTCTCGAAGTCCTGGCGCGCTGACTTCAGATCATTGTTCCTCAGTTCTGCCAGCCCCACCTTGTTGTACAGGACGGAATTCTTCTTATCCTTGCGCAAGGCGGCTCGGAAATATTCGATAGCCTGGTAGTAGTCTTTCTGCGCCCTGGCCTCGTCGCCAGCCTTTTCGAGCTGGGCCACGGTCATCGACCTCGTATCGATCGCATTCTGTTGCGGCGCCGCCATGACGCTGCCAGACAGAGCTAACAGCAGGACCGATAATAGCGATCCAATCTTTGCCATGATTTTGCTCATACCCCGTCTCCTTCCCTGTGCGGTCGGCCGCACGCCTGTCCCTGTTATGGCGTAGATTCTTATGTCGCACAACGCTACAACCGCTACGAAACGGCGACTCCAGCAGCGAATGCGTCGATGCAATCCAACTTGTGGTTTGGGAATGACTTGCGGGACCCCGCGTGGAGGTTACAGACCGTTACACGCTCCGCTTAACCGTTTTGTAGCGAACCAAGACGGGTGGAGAAGCGTATAAAGGGAATAGAAGGCGCGTTAGTTCAGGAGGGCGTACTTGTGCCTTCGATCACAGAACAGGCCGTCGGTTGGGACGCGGAACGCACCGAGCTTCATGCGGTCTTGGAGTCCCATCTTTTTGCCCGTTCCCCGGCGCTAAGCCACCTTCTCTCCTACCTTTGCGAAAAGAAGTTCGCTGGCGAAGCTGATCAGATCAAAGAGTACTCGGTTGCGCTGGAAGTATTTGATCGCCGCGAAACCTTCGATCAGGATTCCGATTCCATCGTTCGAGTGCAAGCCAACCGGCTGCGCAAACGGCTTAGCGAGTACTACGCGTCGGAGGGTGCCGGGCATCCACTCCGCATCACGATTCCGGTTGGCCAGTACATACCGACGTTTGGGAAGGTGGAAGCGCCAGAAGCTCTCGGATTGCCGCCGTCTGCCTTGCGGATGACAGGGAAGTCGTCGTGGCGTCCCTCGGCTACGCTGATCTGGATTTTGGCGAGTGTAATCGTGATCTTAATGGTGGGAGCAGTGTTCCTTGCCCGCCAGAGGTCCCGGGCCCCGGTCCAGAGTCGCCCCCTTGAGACTGCCCAGATGCCAGAAACATCCGTCGGTCTTCCTGTCGGAGAAGAGATTCGCATTCTTGCGGGGGCAAGCCGTAAGTACGTGGACCACGCCGGAAAGATGTGGAGTCCGGACTCGTACTACTCCGGAGGCACGGCGGTACCGAGCGCGACTCAGCACATCTGGCGCACGCAGGATCCCATCATCTACCGCACAAGCCGCCAGGGAGATTTCACCTACAACATACCGCTGAAGCGGGGGACGTATGAGTTGCGGCTCCACTTCTCTGAGAATTTCTACGGGCCGGAGAATTCCGGGGGAGGAGGCGAGGGCAATCGCCTGCTGACAGTCGCTGCCAACGGTCAGACGCTCTTACGCGATTTCGACGTGCTCGCGGATTCAGGAGGCGATCGCACCGCCGACGTGAAAGTATTTCCGGAGATCTCTCCGGCTGCCGATGGACAGCTGCGCCTGGCTTTTTCCTCGGCAAAAAGCGGCAGCGCCATGCTGTCAGCCATCGAAATTTTGCCGGGAGTGAAGGGAAAGATCCGCCCGGTCCGCGTCGCCGCGCGCGATGTGCCCTATTACTCCAACGACAGCCTGTGGTGGAGCCCGGATGCGTATTTCAAAGGCGGACAGCTGAGCACCAGCCAGGAACCCGCTCAGGGTACGGACGATCCGGAGTTCTACGAAACCGAACGGTGGGGACACTTCTCGTATGCAATCCCGGTGTCGCCAGATCGATACACCGTGACGCTCCATTTCATAGAGCATGCAGGCAGTCAGGATCGAAATGCGGGCGAGCAGCGCGTCTTCAACGTCTTCTGCAACGGGAAGGCGATTGTGGCAAACCTGAATATCATGGATGAAGTTGGCGCGAATCGGCCGCTGGTTCGGAGGGTCAAAGGACTCGCGCCCAACGCTCAGGGAAAACTGCTGCTGGAGTTTGTGCCGGTGACTGGCTATGCCACCGTTACTGCAATTGAGGTTCTGCCTGAGTAGGCTCCTGTTGCCTTAATGCAGAATTGCCATTCGCTTGCCCACTTTTTTCAGCACATCCAACGCCTGTTCCAACTCTTCCTTGGTGTGAGTCGCTGTCATGATCGTACGGATGCGGGCTTTGCCCTCCGGCACTGTAGGGAACGCAATCCCGGTACCGAGCACGCCTTCTTTAAACAGCTCACGCGAGAAATCCATGGTCAGCTTGGCGTCGCCGATGATGATGGGCGTGATCGGAGTTTCGCTGGCAGGCGTGGTTTTGCCGCCGATATCGAAGCCGAGCAGGCCAAGTTCTTGTTTCCAGAAGCGGGTGTTTTCCCAGAGCTTCTCCATGCGCTCGGGCTCTTGCTCGAGAACATCGAACGCGGCGATGCACGTCGCGGCCACTGACGGCGGATGCGAGGTGGAGAACAGGAACGGGCGCGCCCGGTGATACAGGAAGTCAATCAGGTCACGCGTGCCGCAGACATATCCACCGAGCGCGCCGATTGCCTTGGAGAGAGTGCCCACCTGGATGTCTACTCGACCATGCATCTTGAAGTGATCGACGGTCCCGCGGCCATTGCGGCCGAGAACACCTGAGGCGTGCGCGTCGTCGACCATCATGATCGCGCCGTATTTTTCGGCCAGATCGCAGAGCGCGGGGAGAGGTCCGATGTCGCCGTCCATGGAAAAGACGCCGTCGGTGATGAGCAGTTTCTTCCCGGGATCGCCTTTCACGCTGGCGAGGTGCTCCTCGGCGTGGGCCATGTCTTTGTGGCGGAAGACGAGAATCTTTGCCTTCGAGAGCCGCGCGCCATCGATGATCGAGGCGTGGTTCAGCGCGTCCGAAATAATGAAGTCATCTTTTCCCAGTACCGCCGATACTGTTCCCGCGTTGGCTGCGAAGCCTGACTGGAAGACTACGCACGCCTCCACGTTCTTGAAGCGGGCGATCTTCTCTTCCAGTTCCATGTGGATCTTCATGGTCCCCGCGATCGTACGAACAGCTCCCGATCCAACGCCGAACTTGCGCGTGGCTTCCAGCGCTGCCTCACGCAGCTTGGGATGCGTAGTCAGTCCCAAATAATTGTTCGACGCCAGATTGATGACTTTCTTGCCATCAAACGTGCAGACTGGTGCCTGCTCGTCTTCCAGCACACGCAGTTTGAAATGCGTGCCCTTGGCCTTGAGTTCGTCGAGTTGCTGGGTCAGGTAAGAAAGCGGATTCACGCGGGTCGCAGTCGTCATCAAAAACCTCGCCGAGGATTAACACGGATCTACACGGATCTCTTATGAGTGTAATCCCAGAAGAGTGCGAGACGGGGGATGTGAAGAGTAGGAAAAAGTAAGAGCCTCGAACTTTCGAGGCTTTTGACCTATGGGTTTAAACGGCACCCCGCGACGAGGCAAGTCTCGTTTCTGAACTGACGGAGCCGCAAGTTCTGTCGCATCACCCCTGCTAGAATCAAAGGTTAGCCCATCCTCATGGACGCAGCCTACATCCGCAACTTCGCGATCATCGCGCACATCGACCACGGCAAGTCCACGCTCGCCGACCGACTGCTGGAGCTTACCGGATCCCTGACTGCGCGCGAGATGCAGGCCCAGGTGCTGGATTCCATGGACCTGGAGCGCGAGCGCGGTATCACCATCAAGGCCCATGCTGTCCGAATGGCGTATACCGCGCAAGACGGTCAGACATACCAACTCAATCTGATCGATACGCCGGGTCACGTCGACTTCTCGTATGAAGTCTCACGCTCGCTGGCTTCGTGCGAAGGTGCGTTGCTCGTCGTTGATGCATCACAGGGAGTCGAGGCGCAAACGCTGGCGAATTCTTACCTCGCCATTAACCACGGACTCGAGATCATTCCTGTCATCAACAAGATTGATCTGCAGAGCGCCGACATTCCGCGCACCAAAGAGATGATCGAAGGCGCGGTCGGGCTCGACGCATCCGACGCCGTCCTCATTAGCGCAAAAACCGGGCAGGGTGTCCCCGATGTGCTGGAAGCGATCGTGAAGCGCGTGCCGCCGCCCAAAGGATCTCCCGATAACCGGCTCCAGGCGCTGGTTTTCGACTCCTGGTTCGACGCCTACCGCGGCGTCATCGTGCTGGCCCGAGTATTTCAAGGGACACTCCGCAAGGGGCAACGCATTCGCCTCATGTGGAACGGAACCACGTTCGACGCGGAAACGCTCGGCGTGCTCACGCCCAAGCCGGTCGAGATTGACCAACTTGTCGCTGGCGAAGTCGGCTTTCTCATCGCGAATATCAAGAATGTTGCCGACACCAAAATCGGCGACACGATTACCGACGACACGAATCCCGCCATCGAACCTTTACCTGGTTTTGAAGAGATCAAGCCCATGGTCTTCGCCGGGCTCTATACCGTCGACGCCCACGAGCACACGGTTTTGCGCGAAGCGCTCGAAAAGTTACGGCTCAACGACTCTTCATTCTTCTTTGAGCCCGAGAGTTCCGTGGCCCTCGGTTTCGGCTTTCGCTGTGGCTTCCTCGGCCTGCTTCACATGGAGATCATCCAGGAGCGGCTGGAGCGGGAGTTCAATCTTGACCTGATCACCACGGCACCCGGCGTGCGCTACAAGATCACCCTGACGGACGGCGCCTTAATCGAGGTTGATAATCCATCGCGCTGGCCCGATCCGAGCGAGATCGCCAAAGTCGAGGAACCGGTCATCCTTGCCACGATCCTCACCAACGAAGAATTTGTCGGTGGAATTTTGAAGCTGGTTGAAGAAAAACGCGGCAAGCAGAAGACGTTCGAGTACGTCAGCGCCACGCGCGTCATGTTGCACTACGAGTTACCGTTGAATGAAATCGTGCTCGATTTCTACGACCGCCTGAAGTCGGTCTCCCGTGGCTATGCCTCTCTCGATTACCACCTGGCTGACTATTGGGAATCGCCCATGGTCAAGCTGGATATCCTCGTGGCCGGGGAGCCCGTCGACGCGCTGTCCGTGATCGTCCACCGTGATTTTGCCTACGATCGCGGACGAGCACTGGTTTCGAAAATGCGCGAACTGATCCCCCGCCAGATGTTCGAAGTCGCCATTCAAGCCTCCATCGGAGCGAAGATCATCGCCCGCGAAACTGTCGCCGCCATCCGCAAGAACGTTTTGGCGAAATGCTACGGCGGCGACATCACCCGCAAGCGCAAATTGCTCGAGAAGCAAAAAGAGGGCAAGAAGCGGATGAAGCGCATCGGTCGTGTTGACATTCCGCAAGAAGCATTTCTCGCGGTGTTGAAAGTCGGCGAGGGCAGCTAAACCCTTCCGGGCAACTCCACCTTCGATCACCCCATCTGATCATCCTGGAACTTCGGCGTTCTCGCGGGAGTCTATCAATCCAACTTCTGCTTCAGTGAGATCAGGAGGGCTGATGCGCCGCCCGGTCATTCTTCGATCCGCGATTCTCTGCATTTGTTTGACGTCGGTCTGGGCTCCGGCCCAACAACTCGAATCGGCAAACACCGCTTCGCACACGGACAAGCAGTTGTTATCGGCCCGCCAAACGGCCATAAACCTCATCGAAGAAGCTCTCGCCGGGACTGGTACGCTGACGGTTCCATCCAATCGGCTGGCCATTGAGCTGCGCGCATTTCCGATTGTCTGGTCGCGCAGCGACTCTCGCGCGCGCGCGTTGATTCAACAAATGGCGGGGGAATTCGCCGATGCGGCCAATGCGTTCAAGCAAGACCCCGACCAGAACCCTGTCTACGCACTCAACATCCTGCGCAACCAGCGCAATGGGATTGCACACGGACTCGCGAACACGGATCCCGAACTGGCGCTGCTCTTCGTTTCAGCCACTTTGCCGTACCTCAAATCGATGAGCGTCGACGACGACTCGGAAGACCACACCCTGATAATTGAACTCGCTGCTCAAGTTGCGCTTCATGACCCACGCCATGCCCTCGAGGTGGCCGAACAGCAATTGAAAGAGGCCGACGATCTTCCGCAATCGATGATCGCTCTGCTGGAACAAGTTCAGCGCAGCGATCCGCAAGCCGGAGCTCATCTGTTGCGCGACATCGTCGATCACCTTCGGCATCAGAATCTCACCGAAGATACGGAAGCGCTCTCTTTCGCCGCTTCGCTGCTGGGAAGTCAATTCGTACGGCCGTCGGGAACAGGTGAGGCCGACGCCGAACTCCGCACTCTCGCGGAGACGATCGCGACTGCGGCGTTGGGTTCCAACGTAATGCAGAATCAAGCCTACGTGTTGAGCGATGCGATGGATGCGCTTGGTGCGCTGGTTCCTTCCAAAAGCGCGGCATTGTTCCCTGCAAATCGTCGGAACGCGCAGGTGTCGTCAGACCAATCATCGTTTTGGCAAAAGTTCAACCAGGCGCGCGCCAGCGGTGACGCCAGCCAGACCCTCGCGTTGCTTTCTCAAGCTCCTGAAGACCTTCGGCCACAAGTACTGCAACGAGCCGCATGGGATTTCGCCAACAACGGGGACTTGGAGCGAACACGCCACGTCGCCGC
>Ga0075030_100001940_pt1 | contig 18709 bp, 9 predicted proteins | sample LitLauG_LLR_2012_FD_71393 | JGI IMG/M metagenome (GOLD analysis project Ga0075030, IMG submission 71393) | Freshwater sediment microbial communities from Pennsylvania, USA - Little Laurel Run_MetaG_LLR_2012 | ecosystem: Environmental > Aquatic > Freshwater > Creek > Sediment | place: USA...
GGAATAGGACTACTGCTGCATATCCCGCATAAGCACCACATCGAAGTCCGTGTGGCCGCGCACCATCCCCAGCTGTTTTCCATCAAACGACCAGTGGAAATCGTAGATGCGCTCTGACTTGAAATTTGTGATGAAGTGCCCCTTCGATCCATCCAGCGGCTGCAGCCAAAGATTGTCGACGCCATTCTCGCGCGTTGGATATACGACTGCCTTGCCATCCGGACTGAAGCGCACCACCCCAAAACGATAGCGCTCAAAGTCCACAGTCTTCGGTGGCGCACCCGGTTCGCTGGAAATGACGGCCAGCTTTTCCTTGTGCTCTCCGGTGTGCTCCAAAGTCGCGAATGCCGCCAGTTTGCCGTCGGGGGATAGGTCGAAGATGCCTTGCATCGACAGGTCCGAAACCATCTGCTCCGTTCCGCCATCGATGGGCACGCGCCCCAGTCGCGACTCGTCGCCGTGCACCACGAAATACACCCAGCGCCCATCCGGCGAGCACTCGCTGTGATCGTTGTTGCCGCTCGTCAGCCGCTTCAGATTCCCGCCACCCGCATCGATCCGCCAGATATTGCTGGTCGCCTGCCCCTCGTAGAAACCGAGATCAAAAACAATATAACGACCGTCGGCGCACTCGGCGGGATTGCCGCTGGGCTTGCCTTCTTCGGTCGTTATCGTGCTTTTCGCCCCGGTTCCGGGATTGAACCCATGCAGACTGTTGCCCTGATCGTCGATGAGTTGCCCATCGCGAGTCCAGGTGAAGTTGGTTGAATTCTCTGTGGGCGCGACCTGGTGCGGCTCGGCACCCGCGCCGCTTGCCGGCATCACGTAAAGATTCCAGCGGTCCTCATTAAGAATGGTGGCCAGCACACGCCCACTGGCCGCAATGCTCAGATCCGAATAGCTGTTGGTGTCCCGCGTGATGGGCGAAATTTTTCCATCCGGATACGAGAGGAAAGCAATCTGTGTCCGGGTGAAGTTGGAATTGTCTCCCCGCACCAGACCGACCAGGCCGCGGCCATCCGGCAACCAATGAGGAAACTCAAAAACCTGAGCGCTCCCGGCTGCGAAAACTTTCTGCTGGCCGCTCGCCACGTCGACGGCGACCAGACTCTCCAGCGAATTCCCGCCTTTCAACTGTTCGCACACAATCTCTTTGCCATCCGGTGACCATGCTGGCCCAAAGACGTTCTGGCTCTTGGAACCGCTGGCCAGCACGCGGTCTTGCCCGCTATCCAGAGAATGAATGATCACCTGGTACTGCCCCGCGACGGGATCGTCGTAGCGCATGAAGACAAACTGATTTCCGTCGGGCGCGAAGCTGATGTCGGAGTCCACATCGCTCAGCAGCTTCTGCGGAGTGCCTCCCAGAAGGGGGGCACGATACAGGAACTTTAAATCCGGATTGCCCACATCGCTGCGCACAAAATAAAAGTAGTTTCCGTCGTTCGAGAAAGTGAGGCCACCGTAATAGACATCCTCCGGCGGCTGCACCTGCGTGTTGCTGTTGGTCGGCACGTTCCGCAGCCACAGGCTGGCCAGGCCGTTCTCCCGCATCATGCTCAGAATGTATTTGCCGTCGGGAGAGATCGCGGTGAGCACAGCCGTGCCGGAGTCGGTCACCTTGGTGACCGAGATGTTCTGGAACGGTATTCCACGGTTGTGCCCTAAGAACGCGCGGTAGCGGTCCGCGATCACAATGAGCGCCAGCAATGCGATCACAGCCACGAAAATCCACTGGCGTGATTTCGATTTCGCCGGCGCCGCGGGCATTGAAGGCGCGCTGGCCGCGTTGCCACTGGCAATGACTGATTGAACCCCTGAAGCGGGAACCTGAGAAGCCGATGCCGGCGCCACGCTCGACGCCGACGAACTGGCGCGCGCCGATCTGCCCGATTCCAAATCGCGCTTCAGCCGCTTCAGATCTCCGCGCAAATCCGCCGCCGACTGGTAACGCAGGTCGCGATCTTTCTCCAGCAGCTTGTCGACAATTTCCTGCAGCTTCTGCGGCAAGTACGCATTCCATTGCTGCATGGGCGGCGGATCAAGCTGAAGAATGGCATGGAATACAACGGCCGAGGTGCCGCCCGAAAACGGCATACGCCCCGTCGCCATCTGATAAATCACTGACCCGAGCGAAAAAAGATCCGTCCGTGTGTCCAGAACTTCGCCGCGCGCCTGCTCCGGCGACATGTAGGAAATCGTTCCCACAGTCGACCCCGGACTCGTCAACTGCATCGGGTTGGGCGAATCCTGGGTCGCGCCGATCGTCTCCATTTCCAGATCGGGCCGCGTCAGCTTAGCCAATCCGAAATCCAGCACCTTCACCTGCCCGCGCTGTGTGAGGAAAACATTCGCCGGCTTGATATCGCGGTGGATGATGCCCTTGGCGTGCGCCGCGTCGAGCGCGTCGGCTAGCTGGATGGCGATATCGAGCAACTTGTCGGTAAGGATGGGACCGCTGGCAATTCGCTGGTCCAGGCTCTGTCCCTCGAGCAACTCCATTGCAATGAACGACTGCGACTCGCCGCCTGCAGTCGTGGTCTTTTCGACCGCGTAAATCGTGCAAATGTTGGGATGGTTCAGCGCCGAGGCCGTGCGTGCTTCCAGCAAAAAGCGATCGAGCGCATTCTGGTCGCCAGACAATTGCGAGGGCAGGAATTTCAGCGCGACCTTCCGCCCCAGGTTGAGATCTTCCGCCTCATAGACCACACCCATCCCGCCGCTCCCGAGCTTGCCGACAATGCGGTAATGCAAGATGACCTGATCGATCATGTCTGGTCCAGTCATGAGGACAAACGGAGTTTTCCCATCTTAGGGGCGAAGAAAGAGTCAGTCAAACCGGGGACTTGTTTGGAAAGGGCACGGCTTCAAGCCGCGCTGTAAGGAGGCGGGGGGGCCTGTGATCTTTCACCTGTCAACCCCACTTTCACCTGTCAACTCCACTTTTCTTCACATGCAAAGTCAAAGTCCCCGGCTTACCAAATCCATTCTGTCGGGAGTTACGCTTCCAGGCTTATGTGGCAGATTCTTCCGGCTAAGTAGTCGGGGGCGGACTTACCTGCTTCGATCTGGATTACTTCTAACGGGGAGGATTGGTTATGGGGGCGGAGTAGTAGATCATTTCCCGCGACTTCTACATAGCTGATCGCACAATGATCGGTTTTCAGAACAGCGTACATATTTAATTCGCCCTTGCGATAGGGCGTAAGTGCGTTGTAATGGCGGTCGAGGAGCAGCAGGGCGCCGGGCATAAGTCGGGGATGCATGGGTTGGGCTTCCTTGGCGTCGAGCTTGATGAGGACAAAGCGCTGCCAGGCGGAACGGTCGCCCCCGGTTTCGGCGCGCAGGCGGCGCAGGAAGCTCTTCTTGAACTTATAGATCTCCTTGACGTGCATGCTGGCGATGAGAGGCTGTGCGGCAAGGGAGGAGTCGGTGAGGACGATGTTGTCGAATTCGTCTCCGCTGGGAGGAACGATGGTGGCGCGTTTGTTGACTTCGGCGGGATCGAGCAGGTCGAGGACGGAGAGGTGCTGGACCTGGAGGACTTTGTCCATGCCTTCGAGGCTGAGTCCGCGCTTGCGGTTGAGGAAATTGGAGATGTGAGCCTGTTTAAATCCGGTTTGCTGAGCAAGTTTGAGTCCGGTCAGTTCGCCGGTTTCGATGCGCTCCCAGAGAATGTTACGGAGATTCTCTTGCAGCACTTTGAACTTCATGGCGGGAGTATAGCACCGGCGAATAGCCCGCTGCTAAGCTGCGGCGGAGGGTGGAGGGGAAGAATTTTTGCGAGATTTTTCCGCGAATTTGGCGTGGTGGTAACGGAACTTTCGTCTACCGAGAGAGTGCGCTAAGTGCGCAGAGGACGGCTGCTTAGCAAATACAATTTCGAATGGGAGCGGCCTGAAACGAAGCTGGGACGGGCAGTGCGAGAGATTTCCACAGGCTCGCATTGTTCATCCAACCTTGACTGAGAATTTCCACAGCTATAGCATCGGCGCAAAGTATGGGCCAATTATGCTCCACGGGACAAAGCGATGACCACGAACCCAAACAACTCGAGCGAGGAGAGAACTTTCGGGGAATTTCGGCGGAAAGTGCGGGCCGCCGAGGTGTTGTCGGCGTCTATGGAGCAGTTACTGCTCGCACTGCGATTCACGGGACGGGTGAGCGTAGTGATGCAGAACGGGCGCGTGCTGAAGTCAGGTTACGAGGAAGGATACTTCCGGCCGCGGGCGGCCGGAGGCGTGGAGGAGGAGTTCGCGCCAAAATTCTAGAAGTGGAGGGAGTCCCGGACAAAGATCAGTGGCGGGCGGTTGAGCGATTTTCCAATGAGCTCCGCAAGCGCGGAGTTCCACAAAACTAAATAGCCCAAGCAGGCCTTCGTAAGAGAAACGAGCCCTGCGTACGGTTTCCGCGAGTCGCGGAGATCGGCGCAGGGCTTTTTCATTACGGGGTCGCGGGGCACGTGTGTCCATTTTTTGAGAATTGTGACGGGTGGACAGGCTGGTTTCTTAACTCAGTGATAGGGAGGAAGCGATGAAACGGAATCATGACGATGAAGGGAATGAAGTAATCCGCTTGGAATTGAAATACTGCGAGCGCTGCGGAGGGTTGTGGGTGCGGGAGTGCGGCGCGGGAGTGGTTTATTGCGACCACTGCCAGCGCAGCGTGGCAGAGTTGCCAGCGGCAAGACCAAAGCGAGGGCGGATCACGTTGCCGGTGCGACGGAAGGCGGTGATGGACGACTTTCCAAACGAGGGGATGGAGTTTGAAGCGGCGGGAGGTGCGGCATGACGCAGATCATTGTGTCGATGGCGGCGGAGGCGGAGCGGCCGGAGATGGGCGAGGGGAGCGGGATTCGGCGGTCGGGGCGGGATGCACGTCCCCGGGATCTGGTGGCGCACTCCTTTCCGAGTTTTTCACCCTTTGACTCCGCTCAGGGCATGCTTCTCGCAACAGCAGCGAGAAGTGGGGCACCCCTCGCCAGCGGGTCCACCACAGAGGGCACGGAGGAGCACGGAGGAGATCAAAATCCCTTCACCACAGAGGGCACGGAGGAGCGCGGAGGAGGTCAAAAGCCCTTCACCACAGAGGGCACGGAGAAGCACGGAGGAGATAAAAAGCCCTTCACCACAGAGGGCACGGAGGAGCGCGGAGGAGATCAAAATCCCTTCACCACAGAGGGCACGGAGGAGCACGGAGAGAACCTTCAGGAGTTGGAGCCTTGGGAGGCTCGGGAACTGGAGAGGGAGCGGCGGGTTTATCGGCGGCGGACTGTAACTATGCTGCGGAGGTATTTGCGGTTTTCGATTGAGACGGGGAGGTTGCCGTCAGTTTTGGGGCGCGAGTTCTTTCGGGCGAAGGTGACTTCGTATCGGGTGGGAACGTTTGAGGATCGCGTCATTTTTGTGCATGACATGGAGACTTGCCTGGAGCGGCTGGATGAATTTTCGCGGCAGCTGATTGCGCGGCACATTTTGCAGAAGCACGATCAGGAGGCTACCGCGCGGCTGCTGCACTGTACGGACAGGACGGTACGAACGTATGTTCCGATCGCTTTGGACATGTTAAGCGAGATTTTGCTCGATCTGGGATTGATGGAGCGGCTGGACTGGGGGACGGAAAATCGTTGTGCAAAACCTTGTCAAGGGGGTAGGGAGGGTGAAAATTTTGTAAGTGACTGTGAAGAAAGCGAAAATAAATTTTAAAACCTTTCCGGTTGACTATTCGCAATTTGTTATTCTGAATATAGAGGGTGAGAAAAAAGAAAACCTCCTGAGGAAGGCGCGCTTTCGGGCGCGCCTTCTGCTTTTTGGAAAGGCTTCACCACAGAGGGCACGGAGGAGCACAGAGGCTTCGCGGGACAAATTAATTCTTGGGAACTGGGGCAATGATAAAGAAAAAGGGGAAACGCGCGGGGGCAGTTCGGAAGCGGGCGGTGAAGAAGAGCGTTGGCAAGAAGAAGTCTGGCAAGAAGAAGCCGATGGATACGGCGAAGGTGCGGGAGGAGATCGAGCAGTTGGTGAAGGCAGAGGCTCCGAAGATTGCGGGGGCGGTGATCGATCATGCGGCCCTTGGCGAGCTGGCGCCGACGAGGTATTTGTTTGAGATGGCGGGGATTTTTCCAAAGCCAGCCGAGGGTGAGGAGGCCACGGTGGAGGAAGACTGTCTGGCGAAAACTCTGCTGGCGCGGTTGGATGCGGGAAAGAAAGTCGAGGGAGAGGGCGCGAAGGAAGAGAAGAGTGGTGAGACTTCGGTGACTGCTTCGACTGAGGTGGTGTAGGACGTCAAGATCCCAACTCTTCGACAAGCTCAGGGCAGGCTTTCTCGCGCAAAAGGCGCGCGAGAAATGGGGCACCCGGTTATCACCACACACCGTTCTTCACCACAGAGGTCACAGAGGGGCACGGAGGCAGTCAAAATCCCCACCCTGTCGCACAAAACGCGACAAGGGTGGGGCACCCCTTTCGATTCTTCGCTTCGGTTGGGATGACAGGGTAAAGTGATAGGGCATGGATATTTCCTGGGTTACTGAGCGGATTGCGGTGGGGGGCGGGATTTGGAACGCCGAGAACATGGCGAAGGTGGTGGAAGCGGGGATTACGCACATCATCGATATGCAGATTGAGTTTGACGACCGGCCTTTGGCGGAGGGGCATCCGGTGGAGGTGTTGTGGAATCCGACGGATGATGATTTTGAGCCGAAGCCTCCGGAGTTGTTTCGGCGGGGTGTGGAGTTTGCGGGTGCGGCTTTGAGCGGGGATGGGGCTAAGTTATATATCCACTGCGCGGCTGGGGTGCATCGGGCGCCGATGATGGCGCTGGCGGTGATGGCGTCGATGGGGTGGGAGTTGGAGAGCGCAATCGATGTGATCCAGGAGAAGAGAGCGGTGGCGGATTTTGCCGAGGTGTATGTGCGGAGTGTGGAGGAGTTTCTGGAACTCACCACAGAGGGCACCGAGGGACACGGAGGAAGATCTTAACTCTTAGTGCTGTCGGCGGCAGCAATAGCCGCGTCTCGCAAAAGACGCGAGACCCTTCGACTGGCTTAGGGCAGGCTGTGGGGCACCCACGGTTTCACCACAGAGGTCACAGAGGATCACAGAGGAAATCAAAATCCCCACCCTGTCGCGAACGACTCGACAAGGGTGGGGCACCCTCTAGGGGAATTTGATGGAGGATTGCGATGGGTTACTTTCTTGGCCGCCCTTTGGGGCGGCTTTGCTGTTGGGTGGTGATGGTGGCAGCGTTGGCCGGTGGTGCTGTGGCTGAGCCGCAGAGTGGAGCTACTACGACCACTGTGGCGGACATTGTGTACATGGCGGATGGAACGCCTGCGGCAGGGACGTTGATTATCAGCTGGCCGGCGTTTCTTACATCTGGCGGGACGGCGGTGGCGGCTGGGTCGACGAATGTGACTCTGGGCGCGAATGGTGGGCTGAACGTTGCGCTGGTTGCGAATGTGGGGGCTTCGCCGGCGGGCGTGTATTACAGCGTCATCTATCAGCTTGGGCCGGGCGAGGTGAGGACGGAGTACTGGCTGGTGCCGGCTTCTGCTTCCGCGGTGAACCTGGCGGCGGTGCGGGCGACTCCCGGGTCGGGAGTGGCGACGCAACCGGTGTCGATGCAGTATGTGAATTCGCAGCTGGCGACGAAGGCGAACGATAGCGCGGTCGTGCATTTGGGCGGGACGGAGACGATTGCAGGGGTGAAAACTTTTTCGATCTCGCCCACGGTTCCGACGCCTACGAGTTCGAGTGCGATCGCGAGTAAAGGCTACGTGGATACGGCGATCTCGAATGTCGGGGCGGGAAATTATCTGTCTACGGCTGGCGGGACGATGACGGGGCCGATTACTTTGCCAGCGAATCCGGCGTCTGCGATGCAGGCGTCGACCAAGCAGTATGTGGATACGGGGCTGGCGTCGAAGTCGGATTTGATTGCGGGACTGGTTCCGGCGAATGAGTTAGGAACGGGGCTGGCTTCGGCGGGGAGTTGTCTGCTGGGAAATGGAGCTTCAGGAAGCTGGGGGAGTTGTGCGTCGGGAGGCGGAGGGCTGTCAGTGAATCCGGTGGCATCGCAGTCGATTGCGCAGCCGGCGGGGACGCAGTTTTCCGCGAACAATCTGGCGAACATCCGGTATGTGACGGGGAGTTGGAATTGGGCGCAGACTCCGGCGGACAACCTGGGAACGGTGGGGAGCAACACGATTCATCTGTCGCCATGTCCGCTGGGAATCGATACGACCTCGAGTGCGAATTATTACTCGTACAAGGTCTACATCGCGGGGACGGGGACGCCGGAGGCGGTGCCGGTGACGGGCGGGAGCTGCGCGCCGGGTGCGGGGAGCGGAACGATCACGGTTACTACAAAGAATGCGCATGCGGCGGGATACACGGTGGGGTCGGCATCTACGGGAATGCAAGAGGCGTGGAACGATGCCTGGACCAATGACATGGGAGTGGGCACGCAGGCGCAGACTGCGCCTTACGTGAAGCTGGCGGCAGACCAGCAGTACAACGTGTATGCCACGGTGTATCTGCGGGGACGGGGCGGGATTCTGGATGGAGCTGGGGCACTGATTGTCTGCTCGACGCGGGATCGTTGTATCTACGTGGGGACTACGCAGGGCGTCCCCTATGTGAATGCGCACAAGCTTTATAACCTCTCGGGCACATCGTCGGTGAATGTGGATGGCGTGCAGGTTGCGAGCGTGGCGGCGACGAGCGGGACTTATACGGTGACTACGGCGAGTGCGCACCCTTTTGTTGTGGGCGACATGGTGGATTGTGAGTATTACTCGACGTCAGCGGGGCAGCACTGGACGTTGGCGGTGGCGAGCGTGCCGAATTCGACGAGCTTTAAGGCGAATCTTGGCAACGGGACGTTTACGGCGGGTACGGGGACGTTTGGGTTTTGCAATTTGCTGAACACGTTCCTGGAGAACAATTCCGATCACGTAGTGGTGCAGGACATCAACTTGTTCCAGAGCAATCCGGCGGGGATGGGGTATTTCAGCTTTGGAATCGTGAACGACAACGACCAGCAATTCATTGTGGAGCGGGCGGCGAACCGGGCGAGCGTGATGATCAATGCGACGGCGAACTGGCCGCTGGGCGCGTTTCTCTATCAGAGGACGGATCAGGGAAATGCGGGGATTATCTACCTGCACGATTCGGAGATCACGGGAGTGAACTGCGCGACGGGAGGTGGAAACGGGATCGTCATCACGGACACGGTGTGCCAGGGATTCCCGACGTATGGAGTGAGGTACTTCGGAGGTTTGCAGCCGGCGACATTTCAGAACATCTACGAGGAGTCGACGGGGGCGTCGGCGAATCCGTTGTACGGATATGCGGCGCAGACAGGGTTTCTGATTCAGGGAGGACTGGGCTCGAAGATTGTGGGGACGTTTCCAATTAACGGGTACGATCCGGGATTCGTGACGGGTGGAGGCGGTGCGACGGAGAGAACGTATTTTGTGGTGCCGAGAAGTTCGACGCAGGGATACGGTCCGGTGCTGTATGTGGGGTGGGCGGAGCCGGTGAACGGGACGACGAACATTCCGCTGATGTGGCCTTCGGTAGAGCTGCAGAGCAGCCTGGGGCAGAGTCTGGGCACGGTGACGTGGGATGTGCTGGTGACCACGGGAGCCGGAACAGCGGCTCCGTTCGGGACGGGAAGCTATGCAGTCGCGACAAATATTTCCGGAAACTGCGGAACGAGCGGGATGTGCTCGTTCACAGATACGCAAGCGGCGCCGTCAGCGTACACCGTCCAGTCGCAGCAGTTCACGCCGGTGTTCTGGTTCTGGCCGGTGAGCCTGGTCATCAATGGGACGACGGTGCTGATGGAGCAAGTGGGAACGAATCCTTCTGCGGTGGCGAGTCAGGGGACGACCGGGATCTCGATTGTGGCGGGGCAGTGCAAGTCAGTGGGAGTGTCGCAGCGGCGAAGTCCGATCTGGGTGAGCTGCCTGGCGAGCGAGAACGGGGGCGGATCGGGATCGATTGCGACGCTGCTGCAGCAGACGGATCCGGCGAACAACGGTCCGGCAATCAATAGTAAGGGGCGCGTGAACTTTGGGAAGGGGATTTCACCGCCGAATGATCTGCTGACGCTGCAGGATTCGAACTTCAGCAAGACGCTGGCGGCCGCGGGAGGACGTCCGGCGAATGATGCGGGGGATCTGGCGATTGGAGTGGATCAGGCCGGGGGGCTGGCGCAGAGGGCGGCGAATTCGATTACGGCGTATATCAATGCGGCTCCGAATAGCGGGGCGACAAATTTTCTGGAGCGGCTGACGGCGGCGGGAAAGACGTTCAATGTTCCGGTGACGGTGAATGGGAATCTTTCCGTGCCGAGCGGGACTGTGACTTTGCCGGTAACTGGATCGGGATCGCAGTGCTTGCATGTGAGTCCTACGGGAGTGGTTTCAGGGACGGGGGCGGATTGCGGCAGTGGAGGCGGTGGAGGATCGGGGACGGTGAATTCGGGAGCGACATCGCAAGTGGCGATGTACTCGGCGAACGGAACCGCGGTAAGTGGAGATAGCGCGCTGACGGACAGCGGATCGATGCTGAGTTATTCGGGTGCGGGCGGGATCTCGGCTACGGGCGCGACGTTCAGCGGGAATGTCACGGTAGGCGGACAGGTGATCATGACGGGGCCGTGGCTGGTGAACAGTCCGGTGCCGGGGACCGCGATGGGGACGGCGGCGAATGGGACGTCGTCGATGGGAATCTCGAACGATGGGAACTTCTATATTTCAGCGAATGCGGGAGCTCCGAGCAAAGTTCTGACGGTGGGGAGTGACGCGGTTCCGTCAGTGTTTGGCAGGGCGGGCGCGGTGACAGCGGCCACGGGAGATTACAGTTGCGCGCAGGTGACAGGTTGCACGCCGACTACGACTACGGTGAATGGGCATGCGCTGTCGGGGAATGTGACGGTGAGCGCGGCGGACATCACGGTGGGCACGCTGCCGCACAGCCAGTTGCCCGCGCTGGTTTCCGGGGACATTCCGAACAATGCGGCGAATACGACGGGAACAGCGGCGAATTTGAGCGGGGCCCCGGTACTGCCGAGTGGGACGACCGCGACGACGCAGACGGCGGGAGATAGTTCAACGAAGCTGGCTACGGACGGATTTGTGACCGCGAACTTCGCGGCGATGCCAGTGTCGGGATCGGTGGGGGACATTCCGAAGATCAGCAGCAATATTCCGACGCCGACACTAGCGGACAGTGGAGTGCTGGCCGGGCCTTATCCGGTGCCGTGGATTACGGCGGTACGTGGCGGCGGCAACGCCACGTTTGGGCAGAACGTGGTGAAGATGTGGGGAGTCGTACTTAGTTATCCCTTACTAACTTCAACGGTAGCTTACTTTGTCACTGCAGCAGACGCCGGGTCGAATAACTACGACATTGGAATCGCGAGTAGTTCTGGGACGATCCTCGTGAATGTTGGGGCGACGGCGGCTTCTACGTTCGCTACGGCCGGGTCGCACACGCTAAGTTGGCTGCAAGCCCCCAAGACGCTGCAACCTGGGAAGTACTATCTGGTGCTTACCACGAATTGTGCGTCGTCGTGTGCTTCGATCACCGCGGGCGGAAGTAGTGCGGATATTACGTTTCTGAATGCTGGTACGGCGGGAACGACATCGGGTGGAGCGCTGGGGAACTTTACGCCTCCGGCGGATGTTTGGAGTTGGGGCGCGAATATGCCCGCGGTGGTGGTGAAGTAGAGGCTTGAGAATTCCCACGTCTCGCAACATCGGCGAGACGTGGGGCACCCCACTTTTGTTTTGGTTGGTGAATCTTCTTCTTACCCTGACTGGGATACCTGGTCGGGGTTTTGTTTTGCCATTATGAAATACACACTTTCTATTTTCGGGTTGGGGTTGGCGCTGGCGGTTCCTGCTTTGGCGGCGCAGTACTACGTGTCTAACTCGGGGGCGGACAGTAATAGCGGGACTTCGCCGGCTACGCCCTGGAAGACCTTGGGCCAGGTGAACGCGCAGGCGTTCAATCCTGGGGACACGATTTATCTGCAGCGTGGGGGCGTTTGGAACGAGCCGTTAGTTCCCCTTTCGAGTGGATCGAGCGGGAGTCCGATTGCGTTTGATGCGTATGGAACTGGGCCAGCCCCTGTGATTACGGCAGCTGCGCCGATTCCGTTCGCAGGCGGATCCTGGAGTTATGTGTCGGGTAACACCTGGAAGGCCTCGATTCCTTCGACGATTGGTTCGCCTACGGTCAATCTGGTGCAGTTTGGCAGCGTTTATGGCAGGAAGCAGCCTTATGGGAGCGGCTGTCCCAGTTCAATAGTTAGTAAGTATGACTGGTGCTTGTCGTGGCCTTCGTTATATGTGTATTCACCAGCGGGGACGAATCCAGTAGCGACTTACATGTCGGATGGTTCGATTGTACCGATTGTGGGGCAGGCTTCCGGACTGGCGCTGATTTCCGTGGTGAATAAGAAGTGGCTGACTTTCCAGCACATCAAGATCCAGAACTTCGACTATATGGGAGTGAGTGTTACCGGGAGCTCCGACAATCTGATGTTCGCGAATATGGAGTCGGATGGGATGGCACCGTATGGAACGACGCCACATGGGTTCTATGTGAATGCGCCGAATGCGACGAGCATCCAGTTTGCGAATGACGACGCGCATCTGAACTACGACGGCTTCAGGGTGGATGGAGCTACGGCGGTTGCGGTCACGAATTGCCGGGGGTATGCCAACCGGGATGCAGGGCTGAAGGACAACACCGGCAAGATGACTTACGCGTATTCGCACTTTTATGGGAACAATGTGGCGCAGTTTCCGACCAGCGACGTGGTGGGCGGGATTGCGGGGAATGGGAACGTCTCGTCAGCGATTGCTCCAGTAGTTACGAACTTTCAGAGATATCCGGCGCGGTTTTCGTTCACGGTGGACGATGTGGGGTCGTCGGCGGGAACCGAGGGGTATATCAACAGCTTCCTGACTCTGTTCAGTTCGCGCGGCATTCATTTCAACGCGGCGGTGGTGCCGTCGTATACGGTGGACTGGGGGAGCGTAAACACCTGGTACTCAGGCGGGAATGAGATCGATTCTCATTCGTGGTCGCATCAGTACTACACGACGAATCTGAGTCCGGGGAATTCGCCCCCGTATCCGAATGCTCCGGCGCTGGACATTCAGTACGCCGGGGGCGGCACGGCGGCGACGTTGACGATCTCGGGGAATGTGCTGAGTACGGCGGTGACGGGAGCCTCAGGGGATAACTTGAGCGTTAACTTAGGCAGTTACACGATGCAGGGACTGCATGATTACCTTGCCAGTCTGTCGCACTACACGGTGACTTACGACGTGAGCGGACCTTTGGTCCGCCCGAATACCCACAGCATCAACCTGCTGAACGTTTCTGGCCAGGATATTAAGACCTCGGCATTCGTTCTGCTTTATGACCAGACAAGGCTGGTGCCGGACGAGATGGTGTCGGCGAAAACGGCGATTCAAGCCAACGTTGCCGGATTGACGGAATCGTTCTATGTCTACCCGGATGGAATTGAAGATCCGACCACTGAGGCCGACGCGGTTGCAGGGGGGTATACAGCGGCGCGCGGGAGCCTAGCGATGAAGGGGCAGGACAACACTACTGGCAGCGCGAACTCGCTGTACTCGAATGGCGTGAATGTGGAGAACATCACGAGCCTAGGCGCAATGCAGATTCATGGATTGACGCAGGCGCAGATCAATCAGATGGTGGCGAGCCTGGTGTTTCGGGCGCAGGCCTGGGGAGCTCCGTATGGGTTCTTTACGCACTATAACTCGCGTGGGGACTCGACGCCGGACATCAGTAATACGGAACTGGGATATCTGCTGGACGCGGTGAGCGCGAATGGTGGACTTTGGCTGACGAATACAGCGCTGGCCAGTGCGATCACTTCGGGGAGCGGATTCAGCGGGACAACGCGGTGGATTCAGGCGGCGAGCGGGGCGGCGGTGAATCTGGCGGTGGCGGGAGCAAACTCGCCGACAGTGGGGCGAGCGGCGGCGACGGCGTATCCGGTAGATCTGAACGGCGTGAACCGGACGGTGCTCGCGACGTGGGACATTGGAAGCAGCGCGTACGTGTCGCAGCGATATGGAACGGGGTCGGGGTCGGGGAGCACTTATATCGGGGGCGCGACTTATCTAAGTGCGGCGCAGCTCCCGCAGAGATGGGCGAACGATCTGGAGGTAAATCCTCCGAACGGGACTTACGATGTGACGCGGACGGCGAGTACGTTTGCGCAAATGCAGCAGGCGATTTGCGATTGGGTAGTGGCGCCGGACCAATGGTGGCTGGTGCAGATTCCGCATGGAACCGTGATCGACACGGTCTCGGCGGGCTATGCTTGTACGCAGAACGCCGGCACAAATTACCAGTCGATTACTCTGCTGAGCAAGGTAGTAAGTGGTGGTGTGCCTACTAAGTTCCTAGTGTTCGATTCCGACACTCCATTGCTCTATCAGCAGACGGTGTGCTCGCACGGGATTACGGATCCGGCGGGAACGCGGCAACCTCCGTCTGGCGATATTGCGACGTGGTGGAGTGGAACGAATTTTGGATGCGCGAACGACCGGGGGGCGATGTGGACGCTGGAGGGCAATTGGACTCCGGGGAATAGCGGTTTACTAATCCAGGCTGGCAGTTGGGACGCGGCGACGAACATCGGGCCGAGCCACTACGCCTTTCGCAATGTCGAGATGCGGCCGATCCCTTCAGACACCGACCACGTCTTCATGGTCAACAGCAACCCAGACCCGAACAATACCGGCAGTTTGACGTTGACGAGCCAGATGGCGTCGCACATTCACTTCGTCAACATCTACGGGCATGGAGACGGGAAAGATTGGTGCCCGGCTGCGACCGGGAGCGGAGCATGCGTGACATCAAGCAATACGGGAGGTCCGGGCAACAATCACATTTCGGCGTTCATGCACCTGGACCGCTGCCTGTATTGCTCGGTGACCTATAGCTACTTCGACTACATCACCTCGGCAGGTGGGAACGAGAGCCATGTTATCGGCATATTGGAGACTCCGGGGCCGCTGGAAGTGGCGCACAACTGGTTGAGCAGTTCGTCCTCGGCGTTGTTCGTCGGAGGCGTGGCAGCGACGGACCCGCTCTATTACGCCGACGACATCTTCGTGTGGCAAAACCGGCTGACGAATCCTCCGAGTTGGATCGGAACCTCGTACGGCGGGGCGGGGCTGTTGATCAAGAACCGTTCGGAGATCAAGACGTGCGTGCGGTGCCTGTACGAAGGCAACATTGCAGAGTATGTGGATTTGAGCGGAGCGCAGCAGGGGCAGTGTTTTTCGGAGAATCCGCGGCAGTGCTCAGCCAATATCTCGTGTGATAACTACCAGGCTGCCATCGCGGACGTGACTTACAGCAACAACATTTGCCGGCACGCGCTGACCGGGTTCATGCTCATCGGGCGCAGCCTCTATCCCGGGGATAATGGAGGAGGGTCGGCGGGGCCGACGCGGCGACTCAACCTCACCAACAATTTGATGTACGACCTGGGGAATGGGCCGCTGTTAGATCCCACGCACATCGTTTCCTTCCCCTATGGGATGCGGGCCGATGGGAACGGCGAGGCGTTTATCTGTAACGGAACGAATGCGAGTGGAATGATTACGCTGAACTGCGCGGCCGGCCCGACCGGGTTGCTGGAAACGCAGATCAGCCCAGGCGACTTAGTAGTAGTTACGAACTGCTCGGATGCGACATGGAACGTTCCGAGCGGAACCTATCCCTCGTCGAAAGGCGCGACGGCGCTGCCAGGTACGAATCCGAATGGGCTCACCGTGATTTATTCGAACCCTTCGGCGGTGAGCTCTACGGCTTCGGGATGCCTGGCGCAGAACTTCCAAGGATTCCCGGCCGCGCTGACCTTTACGCACAACACTCTGGTGATGCAAACCACCGGCGGAGGGCGTAACAACGGGCGCGAGTACGCGGCAAGCTCCCCGAACATCTGGACGGACACGGGATGCGGCGGTGGGGGGCCGACGAACTCGACAACCATCACTTCCCTAAGCCGTGCCGGCGGAATTGTGACGGCGAGCGTGGCCAGTACCACTGGCTGGCAAACGAGCATTACGGCCAGCAATTCGATCGAGATCGTGGTCGAAGTGCTGAACTCCGGGGACTTTACGGGAACGTTCTACTATCTCGGGCAGGACGGCAACGGGCACCTGCAATGGATGCAGGCGGGATCGCCGGATGAGACTGGCGCGACGCTGGGTACGGTGCAGCAAACCGGGAAATGCCCGGCGAGTTTGTTTCTGCAGAATGCGACGTGGAAGAACAACCTGTTTGCATTCGATGTGGGGACGGCGCCGAGTTGTCCGGGGACGCCCAGCACGGGCTGGACGGGGTGGGTGGAACAGGGGACGGGGGTCGAAGGGTGCCCCTCGGGAACCTCCAGCAACCTTTGTTCGGAAAATCAAGTCGATGTGACCAACTCAGTTGTGGCCAACACTGATTTTCCCGGACGATGTGGGGCGAAGTATATGGAAGTGGGCGGGGCGAATGCGGGGGCGATTCCTCCGGCGACGTTGACGTTTCCGGCGGGGACGGTTTGTGCGGGGAGCACGGCGGATGCGACTTGCGTGGGCATGGTGGGGATGATGAATGGGGCGGCGTTTGATGCCAACGACGCGAACTATCACAACTATGAACTGGCCGCGAGCAGCGTGTATAAGGCGGGTGCGGCTTACGACGCGGACGATTCTGCAGACCTGGGCGCGAATATTCCGGCGATTGATAACGCGCTGACGCGGTTCGCGTATCCGTGCGGGAATTGCGGGGGAGGGCCGGTAGCCATGCCACCGAAGGTCGAGATCCTGGCGCCGGGGGCCGGGGCTTCGGTGGCGGCGGTGAATACGTACTTGAAGCCGAGTCCATATATCAATGGGATCGTTTATGCGCTTTGGTGGAGTTGCTCGGATCAGGATGGGACAGCGGCGCATTACACGTGGAGTGCGTTCGACAATCAAGTGGTGTCGGATGGGTGGGCGGCTGCGGGAAAGAAGATCATGGTGGTACTGGGCGGAGTGACTTATGGAGGGTCGGACAACATCTGCTATGGGGGGTCGGGATATGGGACTAGCGGCGTGGGGAATTATGGGACGCCGGCTTATGTGTGGAGTGCCCTGGGCGCGTCGAATTCCGTTGCGTGCGGTGGGCAGCAGATTCCGAATTATCTGAATTCTGCTTATTTGACGCATTATCAAAATTGGGTGGCGGCGACGTTGGCGCACCTGGCGGCTAGTTCGTATGCTTCGAGCATTCAGTATGTGCGGGTGGCTTGGGGGAAGGGCGGGGAGACGACGCCGACGGCGAATTGGGATGCGGCGGGGAGTTGTCCGGATGGGAGCGGGCACAACACGCTGACCAACGATTGGGGATATACGCTGGCGGGGTGGGAGTCGTTTCTGCAGGGTGGGATGACTTATGAGGCGGGGTTGGGATCTCCGCTGCAGTTGATGATTTCGATTACGCCGATGGGACCGAGTGGGGGTTCGCAGGCGGCGGTGCCGAATTTTACGGCCCCGATCGCGGCTTCGCTGCACATTGGATTTGGGACGCAGGGGTTGATGGCTTCGGATGTGAATAATGTCGCGGGCTGCGGCGGGAATTGGTGTTCGCTGTTTGCGACTTACTCGGGGCAAGTTCCTTTGGAGACGCAGACGTTCTATCAGAGTTGCGCTGCGGTGAATGAGAGTGGGACTTGTCCTTCGATGGCTGTGACTACGGGGACTCTGGATCCGCTGCTGATTTGGTCGGCGCAGCAGGGGACGACGACATTCGAGATGTATTACGAGGATGCTTGCGCGATGCTGTGTCCGGGGTATGCGGTGGCGGGGTACGCGGGGTATCCGCAGGCAGGGTATTTGGGGGCTTTGATGGATGTGGTGGGCGGGGTTTACTAGGGCTGAGTTCAAACGCTTCACCACAGAGGGCGCAGAGGATCACAGAGAAGTCAAAATCCCGGCGGTGAGAATTCCCTGACGGGCCGCGGGTGTGGTCTGGGTACACGGGGTCCTTCGCTTCGCTCAGGATGACAATTTCTGAGTGGTGAATGAGTTTTGAGTCTGGAGGCTCGGCTTTTGGCCGGGCCTTTTTTGTTGGGAAATTTCATTAGGAGATTGCGTTATGAAAATTTGGCGGGCGGGTTTGGCGTTGGTGCTTTGTTTGACGATTGCTTTCGTGGGGTGCTCCACGTCTTGGATAGCTGAGTCGGAGCAGATTGTTGCGGCTTTGATTCCAGCGGCTTCGAACCTGGTGGCTTTGGTTGCGGCTTTGGAGGGGAAGACGGTTTCGGCTTCGGATCTGGCGACGATTCAGAATGCTGGGGCGCAGGCTGGGGCGGACTTGCAGTTGATCCAGTCGTTGATCACGGCTTATCAGAAGGCGGATGCGGCGGCGCAACCGGGAATTCTGAATCAGATCGAGAGCGCGATCGGAGCGGTGCAGGGACTGCTCGAGGGATTGCTGCCGGCGCTGCATATTAAGGACGCGACGACCCAGGCGAAGATCACGGCGGTGGTGGGGATTGTTTTGTCGGAGGTGCAGTCACTGGCGGCGATCGTGCCGATCGTGAAGGGAGCGGGATTTTCCCAGGTCTCGCAAAATCGGCGAGACCTGGGGCACCCCACTGTGAAGGC
>Ga0075030_100001944_pt1 | contig 18681 bp, 14 predicted proteins | sample LitLauG_LLR_2012_FD_71393 | JGI IMG/M metagenome (GOLD analysis project Ga0075030, IMG submission 71393) | Freshwater sediment microbial communities from Pennsylvania, USA - Little Laurel Run_MetaG_LLR_2012 | ecosystem: Environmental > Aquatic > Freshwater > Creek > Sediment | place: USA...
GCTGCCAGCACTTGCCGAATTTTTCGCTTCCTGCAGGCCGGCGAGAGCCGCTGGATCCTTCGGATTCATCAGCAGGCACATTTGAAATTCATTTTGCGCGTCGGCCCATTGGCGGCGCGAGAGGTAAATTCGGCCCAGAGATCTGTGCGCCTCCGGATTAAAGCGCTCCATCTCGACCACGTGGCTCCAGGCCTCCACCGCGCGATCGGACTGACCCAGTTGGTCGTAGATTTTCCCCAAGCTGATCCAGGTATCCAGGAGAGAAGCAATTTCCACGGATGAGCGGAATTGCTGGGCCGCCTCCTCAAGCCGATTCTCCCGGAAATACAAATCCCCAAGCGCGTTCATCGCGTCTGTATCGTTCGGATGAATGGTGCGCGCGCGCAAATATTCAGTTTCCGCGCCAGAGTTGTGGCCCTGGGCTTCAAGCACCTTGCCGAGGAGCACGTGCGCGCCAGCGTAGTTGGGCTTTAGCGCGATCGCTTTTTGCAGCCAGGCGATCGCCCCGGCGTAGTCATTTCTCTCGAGATCGGCGCGCGCCAGCCCGGCCATGGCCTCGACACTTTCCGGATTCAGAGAGAGCGCGGTTTGCCATTCCCGTTCGGCTTCCGCGTGTCCTCCTTCGCTCCACCGGAAATTTGCGTACTGCACGTGGGTGTGGGGCGAATTGGGAAGCACGCGAAGGGTGCTGACCACGAGGGCGCGATCGTTCCGCCAGTCGAACGTCCGCGCGACGGAAACGTATGCGCCGAGGCTGGCCACGATGACGAAGGCACCAGACATCGCCCAGCGGTAAGCCTTGTGTTCCGCTCTCGTGCGATTCCAAAGCCATAGGAGCCCGGCCGCCACCAGCCAGCAGCAGGCGACGGAAGGGAGGTAGAAGTAGCGTTCCGCGAAAACGGAAGCGGTCATCCAGCGCGTATTGAGCGCCGGCGCGATGCTGAAGGCCATCCAGAGCAGCAGGAACGAATAGAGGTGCGAGTGGCGCCAGAGAAAGAAAAACAGGCCGATGGAGCACAGAAGAACGCAGATTCCAAGGATGACGGTTGGTTCGAAGATCGAAGTACTTTTTTGGAAGGGATAAAAGGCAATCAGGGGCATAGGCCAGATCAGCTTGCAGGCATATTGACCGACAAGCGCAATGGCGCTGTACACGGCTTCCATCGGCGAGACTTCAGTATGCAGGCGCGAAGGGATGAGCTGCCCGACCGCTGCAACGCGCAGTGCAATATAGATGGCCAGCGTCATCCAGATGCCCGCACAGCGGGAAAGCTTCTGGGTCCAGCGCGTTTCGAAACGATCTGCACGGTAGAGATGTTCAAAGATGGTGGCAAGAACCGGGAAGATGACGGCGGTCTCCTTGGTGAAGAGACCCGCGGCAAACGCAAGAATCATGGCGGCATAAAGCGCGGTGCGCGGACTGTTTCCAGTTTCGCCCAATCGCCAGTAGGACCAGAACGCCAGCAGAACGAAAACCGTGACCAGCGGATCGCCAATGGCGTCGATCCAGGCGACGGACTCGACGTGCACTGGATGTACGGCAAATAAAAATGCGGCAAGGAATCCAAGCGAATCACTTTTGAAAAGCCGGCTGCCCACCGCGAGGACCAGCCAGACAGCCAGGCAGTGGAGCAGGATGCTGACGAGGTGATAGCCTAATGGCGATTCACCAAAGAGCTGATATTCGATCAAGAACGCGAGATTGGTGAGCGGCCGATAGAAATTCGGCACCGCCTGCTTACCCTGCTGCGCGAGCAGGGAAGTTCCAAAAAGTTTGCCGACATATTTAAAGCTGTGGACGTAGGGGTTCATCTCGATTTGCGAATGGTCGTCGACGGCGAAACCATTGAACAGGCAATTCGCATAGAGAAGAAAGCTGAAGAGAAGCAGGAGGCCGAGCAATCGGTTGCGGGTTGCGGGGGCGAGCTCGCCCGGGGCGCTCATCGGGGAACTTCCGAGTGCGCCGGATGCATTCAAATCACAGGTGGGTTCCTGGAGAGTCACCATTCCGGGAATCTCCTGACCTTCTGCGAATGGATAGCGGACTTCATCTGGAGCGTGAATCCAACCGGAAGATTGCCATCAGGGAAGTTCCGAGGAGTTTCTGCGGGAGAGGTTCGCAGCGGGAGAGCAACGCCAGCGCCTGGTTCAGTACGGAAGACCTGGCATCGAAACCCTGGGAAATAATCTCGGATTCATTCTTTTTGCCCATCAGCCAGAGTTTGCGCACGGCAAGCGTAGGCACCAACGGGAAACCCCAATAGGTCCAATCCTCAATTTGCATGGAGCTGCGATTCGCAGCGGCGGACAGCGTATTGATGGAGTAGCGGCGCTGGTGGCCGGCGGCCACGTCGTACGCGGAAAAAGCCCACTGGCCGGCGGGCACATTAATGATGAGCCTGCCCTGCGGGGGGAGATGGAAGCAGACGGCGTTAAGGAATTTCTGTTCGTCGGCGAGGTGCTCGAGAACGTCGAACAGAAAAATGACGTCGAAGCGTTGCCGGAGAGCAGGATCGCACTGGAAGATGTCGTAGCAGCAAACGCGGCTCTGGCGGCTGATGTTTTGTTTCAGGGCGTATTCATTCAAATCGAAGCCGGTGACCGGCTTGCTGAATCCATCCTCGATTTGGCGCTGGAGTAGGCCGTGGCCGCAGCCGATTTCAGCCATTTCTTTGGCGGAGGCGATCGTGCTGCTGGCGAGGCGCCTGAGGACTTCAAAGCGGCGATGCACCCAGAAGTGCTCGAGCGATGCAATTTCGAACCAACTGTCGGCCATACTGACTGCAGCGGGAGCGGAGAGATATTCGATGGCGCGCGCGCTTGGCGCGGCAGGTAAAGAGGCGCCCGCGATGATGGCGGGGGGTGTCATTGTCCCCGGCGGCGCGCGGGGCCGGCCGAAATTTCCGCCGCGTTCAACTGAGAATCCGCGCGGCCAAGAAGATTCAGGGGATGCGCCGTGCTGCGAAACACCTCACCGACGATGTAGTTGGGCCGCCGCTTGGTTTCCTCGTAGATTCGGCCCACATATTCGCCAATGACGCCGAGGAAGAAGAGCAGTACGCCGGAGAGAAAGGTGATGAGCAGGAGCAAGGCGGTGAAACCTTGCGGAGATTTGTGGAAGGCGACTTTCATCAAAACGGCGTAAACGCCAAACAACATCGAGGCGCCCACCGCAATGGCGCCGAGCATGGCCGCGGCGCGAATGGGAACGATGGAGAAGGCAAAGATTCCGTCGGAGGCGAGTTTCAGAAGGCGGAAGAAGCCGTATTTGCTTTTGCCCGAGTGCCGCTCAGAGCGCTCGACGGGAATGCCCGTTTGCCGGTAGCCGACCCAGGTGCGCAAGCCGCGCAAGTAGCGGTGGTGTTCCGGCAAGCGGCGGATTTCATCTATGACGCGGCGCGACATCAGCCCGAAATCGCCGGAGTCCAGGGGCAGGCGAATATCGGAAAGTTTGGCCATCAGGCGATAGAAGAGGAAGTAGCACAGGCGCAGAGGCCAAGCTTCCTTGCGGCCGACGCGCTGCGCATACACAACGTCGAAGCCTTCCTGAAAGCGCTGCACGAAGTTGGGAATCGCCTCGGGAATGTCTTGCAGATCGCCATCCATGACCACGACGGCATCGCCGGTGACGTGGTCGAGCGCGGCGCTGAGAGCTGCCTGATGGCCAAAATTCCGGGAAAGCGTGACCAGGACGATGCGGGGATCGTGCTCCGCGGCTTCGTGAGCTAGCGCAACCGTGCGATCCGTGCTGCCGTCGTCCACGAAAAGGAGTTCGTGCGGGCCGCCGGCCAGATTGTCGAGCACAGACAAGAGGCGGCGCAGGAGTTCCGGCAGCACGGATTCTTCGTTGTGCAGCGGGATGGCCACCGAGAGTCGAAAGCCGTCGCTCATCGCTTGGCCCTGCCCTTGCAATAAACCATGTTCCACAAACCGATACCCAGGGTGCCGAGATCGTACGGTTCAAAGACGACGAGGTCCAGATGTTGTTCGAAGAGGCGCCGCCAATCGTCGATAGGGCGGGGATACTCGCCGCGATCGCGGCGGGCCATGAAGTGTTGCAAAGAGCGATCCGCGGGAAGAACGAGTTCGAGCAGATGGACGTGGCCATCGGGCGAGAGCCAGGATTGCAGGTGCTGCAGGATCGACGAGGTTGCGGCGTCATCCACGTGGTGCAGGAAACTGTTGACCAGGACAAAGTCGAAGCCGGTTTCGGCGGGATGCCCGTACTGGCTGACGTCGGCAACCAGAAAGCGGCGATTGTGCTTCTTTTGCGCGTGCGCGATGTAGCCGGGATTGATGTCAATGCCGAGATAATCCGCGTGGCTGAAAAGATGGGTGTTGGTGCCCGGGCCGCACCCAACGTCGAGGACGCGGCGGGCGCGGTTGAGAGAATTGTGGGCGAGGAGCCGCGCGAGCTTTGCGGAAGCGAAGGGCGCTTGCCACAAGCTGTAGACGAAGGTCTGCTCCAGCAGATAGTTGAACACGCTCATAGACTAGGCAGAAATGACATTCCCGGGAGCCTGAGACGTCCGGCCCGATGATATGCCCCGGGAATGGTACCCACTGTGCTATTCCAGCATGGGGGGGCGGGGAAGAGAAGGAGGAGTTGGCCGGGGAGTGCTCTGCTAGTGAATCGAGGCTGCTGGCTTGCCCGGGAGCCCTGCGAAACTGCAGTCCTGACGATAGGTTAAGCGTTTTTTCTCGCCAAATGACCCCAACTTGTGGAGAATGTTCGCTGGCTGCGGTAGGGGCACCGGTCCTCAGCTTGCCCGGGTTCGCCAGGGAGACCTGTGATGGCTCGAGAATCAAGGCGCGGATTCTTGCGCAAAGCGGCGGCAACGGGAATTGCCATGTCTACGGACTGTGCGCTGGGGCCGTTGGCGAGGGCACAGGCGAAGACGGCGTCTTCTACCTACGAAGTGTATCTCGATACCCGGCGCACATTGTCGGCGCTGGACCGCAATATTTTTGGTTCTTTCCTCGAACACCTGGGGCGGGCCATCTACGAAGGGATCTACGAACTCAATTCCAAGCTGGCAGACAGCAACGGCTACCGCACGGACGTCCTGCAGGAGATTCGCAAACTGAAAGTGCCCATCGTGCGATATCCGGGCGGGAATTTTGTGTCCGGATATCACTGGTTGGATGGCGTGGGGCCGAAGTCAGAGCGTCCGACGGTTCTCGACAAGGCTTGGAACACGGTGGATACCAACCAGTTTGGAACGAATGAGTTTCTGGCCTGGTGCAAAGCAGTTGGCACCGAGCCGCTTCTGGCCGTCAATCTGGGGACGGGGACGCCAGAGTCCGCGGCAGCGCTGGTGGAATACTGCAACGTGGAGAAGGGCACGAAGTGGAGCGAACTGCGGCGCAAGCATGGCCTCGCCGAGGCTCATGGGGTGAAGCACTGGTGCTTGGGCAACGAGATGGATGGCCCTTGGCAGATTGGCCATATGTCCGCGCCGGAATATGGAGAAAAGGCGGCGGACGCAGCGCGGCAGATGCGTGCTGTGGATTCGTCGCTGCAACTGGTGGCGTGCGGTTCGAGCGGGCCGGGCATGCCGACCTACCTGCAATGGGACCGGGAGGTACTGGAGCAGTGCTACGAGGATGTGGACGCGATTTCGCTGCACCGGTATTTCGATAACACGAAAGATACAGGCGGAGACTCCGCCAGATTTCTGGCGCTGAACCTGAGCATGGAGCGGCAGATCGCGGAAGTGGCCGCGGTGTGCGATTACGTGCAGGGGCGGAAAAAATCGTCCAAACGGCTGTGGCTTTCCTTTGACGAGTGGAACGTGTGGTACCGCGCGCGGAGTGGGTCGGCGATGGACGGCGCGCGGCAGGTTGCGCCGCATCTGCTGGAAGAAATCTACAATCTGGAAGACGCATTGTTGGTGGGAGGCTTGATCAACTCCCTTGTACGGAATTCCAACCGGGTGAGAATTGGCTGCCTGGCGCAACTGGTGAATGTGATCGCGCCGATTATGACCAATGAGAACGGGCTGTATCGCCAAACGATCTACTATCCCTATTCTTGGGCGCTGCAATTTGCGCGTGGAGCGGCGCTGGAGGTTCTGCTGGAGCCGGGGCCGTCGTATGAGGTGCCTGGCTACGGGCAGGTTCCATACCTCGATGTGGCGGGGACTTTTGACCCGAAAGATGGAACCGTTTCAGTGTTTATCCTCAACCGGGATCTTGAGAAAGCGCATGTGTTGGAGTTGAACTGGGAGGGCCAGGCGGCGAGCCGATTGTTGGCCGGATTTGCGCTGACGGGCAACGATCTGAAAGCGGTGAACGGGTTCGACAAACCGGATCGCATTGCGCCGCAAGCGGCCGAAAAGCCTTTGATCACCGGCGGTGTGGTGCGGATTGAGGCGCCGGCGAAGTCGTATTCGGTGTATCAGTGGGCGATATAGGGTATGGGGGAGAGGCAAATGTCCGTTCTGCGCACAGGCATGGTACTGTTTTTGGGTCTTACGCTCATGACACTCAAAGCTTCCGGTAGTCCCGACAGTTCTCCGAAAGTGGAAGTCCAGCCGTTTGGCGCGATCAGTTCCGGACAAAAAACCGATTTGTATGTATTGTCCAACCGCAAAGGGATGGTCGTGGCGATTACGAGTTATGGCGCGACGATTGTGAGCATCAAGGTGCCGGATCGCGAAGGCCACGTAGATGATGTCACGCTGGGATTTGATACCGCCAGGGGGTATGAAGCGGGCAAGGCCTATTTTGGAGCGACCATCGGTCGCTACGGAAACCGCATCGCGCATGGGCAGTTCGTCCTGGACGGCAAGACATACACCCTGCCCAAGAACAACGGTGACAACACGCTGCATGGCGGAATCAGCGGATTTAGCATGAAGATCTGGGCGGCCAAGGAAATACCCAGCAAGGATGGCGTTGCGGTGCAATTCACCTACGTGAGTCCGGACGGTGAGGAAGGATTTCCGGGCACGTTGACGGCGACCGTGGAATTTACGCTTTTCAAGGACAAGAACGAATTAAAGATTGACTACAAGGCGAGCACGGACAAGCCGACGGTGGTGAATCTGACCAACCACAGCTACTTCAATCTGGCGGGGCAGAATCAGGGCACGATTCTGGAGCAGACTTTGCAATTGAACGCGAGTAGATTCACGCCCGTGGACGCCGCGCTGATTCCTACCGGCGAATTGCGCGACGTGAAAAATACACCGTTTGAGTTCAAGCAGCCTGTGGCGATTGGCAAGCGGATTGACGATGCGGACGAGCAACTGAAATTCGGACAAGGCTACGACCACAATTGGGTTCTCGACCGGAAGGCGGGAAGTTCCGGGCTGGGACTGGCCGCTGTCGCGCGCGATCCAAAAAGCGGGCGAGTTTTGGAAGTGTTGACGACGGAACCGGGCGTCCAGATTTACACTGGAAACTTCCTGGATGGCACAGTAGCTGGAAAAGGCGGCTATAAATATTCGCGGCGCTCCGCCTTTTGCCTGGAGACGCAGCATTTTCCGGATTCACCGAACCACGCGAATTTCCCTTCAACGACGTTGGCGCCCGGCAAAGAGTACCGCACCACTACCATTTTCCGGTTTTCGGTGAAATAGTGGGCGCCGCACACAAATTGTGCAAAGTAATGCGGTCGAGCGTTTTCAGGGCTGGACACTGATGCTGGTTCCCGAACTCCGCGCTGCGGTGCTGGAAGCAAACCTGGACCTGGTGCGCTACGCATTGGTGGTGTCCACGTTTGGGAACGCCAGCGGGGTCTCGCGCGAAAAAGGCCTGATTGTCATCAAGCCGAGTGGCGTGCCGTACGACGGGATGAAGGCGGAGCATCTGGTGGTCACCGACATGAACGGCAAGGTGATAGAAGGCGGATTGCGGCCGTCGTCGGATCTGCTGACACACGCCGCGCTTTATCGGGCTTTTCCCGCAATCGGGGGAATCGCGCACACACATTCGGAATTTGCAACAGCCTGGGCACAGGCGAGGGAGCCGATTCCATGCTTCGGGACGACGCATGCGGATTATTTTCACGGGGCCATTCCGGTGACGGATGAGTTGACGGACGACGAGATCAACGGCGACTACGAAGCCAACACTGGGAAAGCGATCGTTCGCACATTTCAAAAAATCGACCCGCTGGCCATTCCCGCGGTGCTGGTGGCCAACCACGCGCCGTTTGCCTGGGCCGAGAATGCGCGCAAGGCATCGGAAGCCGCGTGGATGCTTGAGTTGGTGGCGCGAATGGCGTATTACACGGTGGGCATTCGGGCAAATGCAGAGAGTATCGGCAAGACTCTGCAAGACCGGCATTTTTTGAGGAAGCATGGCAAGCAGGCCTATTACGGCCAAGTGGGGGACAAGGAATGACTCTACTACTCGCGGCAGCGGAAACTACCCGACTCGTTCATCTTTCCAGAGTGGATCTGGTCATCATTGGCTTCTACTTCTTGCTGGTGTTGGCAATCGGATTTTATTTGAAGAAATTTGCCAAGACCGGCGAGGATTTTTTCCTTGCTGGCCGGGAAATGACCGCATGGGTAGCGGGGCTGGCGTTCGTATCGGCCAACTTGGGCTCGCTGGAGTTATTGGGCTGGGCGGGGTCGGCGTATCAATACGGCATTCTGGCGGTGCACTGGTATTGGATCGGCGCGATACCGGCAATGATTTTTCTCGGCCTGGTGATGATGCCGTTTTACTACATTTCGAAGACGCATTCCGTGCCGGGCTACCTGCAATTGCGCTACGGTTCGGCGGCGAGCGGGTTGAGCGCGGTGACGTTTGCGATCATGACCATCCTGATGTCCGGCGTGAACATGTACGCGATGGCGGTGGTGATGAAGGTGGTGCTGGGGTGGGATTTGAATTTCAGCATCTGGGTATCGTCGCTGACCGTGGGAATTTATGTGGCGGCGGGTGGATTGTTCTCTGCGATTTTCAACGAAGTGCTGCAGTTTTTCCTGATCTGGTTTGGAGCGCTGCTGATCCCAATTTTGGGTTTGTATGAAACCGGCGGTTGGAAAGGGATGGTCGCGCGGATTCAGCATAATTTTCCGGGGCAGGATTACACGCATGCCTGGACGGGGCTGGGGCATTTCCAGAGTAATCCGATGGGGATTCACTGGACGGGCATCGTGTTTGGATTAGGCGCGGTGCAGGCCATGGGTTACTGGACTACGGATTTCCTGGTGGTGCAGCGCGTGCTTTCCTCGAAGGATATTCGATCGGCAAAGATGGCTCCGATCATCGGTGCGTTTTTCAAAATGGCCGTGCCGATTATCGTAATTCTGCCCGGATTGTTGGGACTTGCGGTGTTGCCGATGCACCTGGTGCCGGCAAGCGAAGTGCACGCCGGGCAGTTCAGCTACAACGAAGTCCTGCCGCTGATGCTGGCGCGGTATTGCGGGCCGGGACTTCTGGGATTGGGAATCACGGCGCTGGTGGCGGGATTCATGGCCGGGATGGCGGGAAACGTCAGCGCGTTCGCCACCGTGTGGACGTACGACATTTACCGGCCCTTTATAAAGAAAACAGCGCCGGACAGCCACTACGTTTCGATGGGCCGGTGGTGCACGATCATCGGCCTCTTCATCAGCATTGGCACGGCGTATCTGGCGATGGGCTTCGCCAGCATCATGGATTACGTGCAAGCGCTGTTCGGATTTTTCATCGCGCCGCTGTTTGGGACGGTACTGCTGGGAATGATGTGGAAGCGCGTGACCAAGGCGGCCGGATTTTTGGGGCTTCTTTGCGGGACGATTTCTTCGGTAAGTATGTTTACGTTGATGAAACTCGATCCGAAATGGGTGGCCGTGTTCGCGCTGTCTCCCGATGCGAAGGGGCTCGCGCAGGACATGTACCAGGCGCTGTGGGCGTGTGTGACCTGCGTGGTGGTGACGGTGCTGGTGACGATGGTGACCAAGCCACGGCCGGACGAAGAGCTTCGCGGGTTGGTGTACAGCTTGACAGAAGTGGCGCACGAAGGGCAAACGAGCTGGTACCAGCGGCCGTTTTTCTGGGGCATGGTAGCGCTTGGGGTTCTGGTGGTATTGCAAATTATTTTCTGGTGAAAACTGATGAGCGAAAAAAGCGAAATTATTCCCGTGTGGTTCTTTGCAGGTGTGCTGTTCCTGGTCTACGGCTTCCTGATTCTGGGGAGCGGGCTGATGGAATGGTCGCATCCGCCGGATACGGTGCTCTCAAATCTCCACGCGCCGGTGTGGTGGGGCGGGCTGATGGTCGTGCTGGGCATCGTTTACTGCTACTCCTTCCGGCCGAGCAAGTACAAATCGAAGGATTGAGAGAAGAAGCCGGGGACGCACCATGGCCAATAAACGGAAGATGACGATGGGCGTGATCGTGGGGAATCGCGGATTTTTCCCCGATCACCTGGCGAAGACCGGCCGCGAAGAGATTGTCCAAGTGCTGCGGAAGGCCGGGATAGATGTGGTGGTGCTGGGACCGGAGCAGAGCAAGCATGGTGCGGTGGAGACATATGAAGAGGCCATGCGCTGTGCGGAGTTGTTCAAATCCAAAGGCGATTTGATGGATGGCGTGGTGGTCACGCTGCCGAATTTTGGCGATGAGCGGGCGATCGCCGATGCGTTGCGGCTTTCGCGATTGCAAGTGCCCGTGCTGGTGCAGGCGACGCCGGATACACCGGCGAAAATGGGGATTACGCACCGGCGCGACAGTTTTTGCGGGAAGATGTCCGCGTGCAACAACCTGCGGCAATATGGGATTCCTTATTCGTTGACGGCACTGCACACCGTGGCGCCGGATTCGCCGGAATTTGTCAGGGACCTCGAGTGGTTCGCAGGAGTCTGCCGCGTGGTGAAGGGGATTCGCAATTTGCGCATCGGCGCGCTGGGTGCGCGGCCGACGGCGTTTAATACGGTGCGCTACAGTGAAAAATTGCTGGAATCCAGTGGAATCACCGTGGAGACGCTGGACCTGAGCGAGGTGCTTGGGCGCATCGGACGCATGAAGGACACGGACCCCGCGGCGGTGGCGAAGCTCCAGACCATTCAGAAGTATGTGACCACCACGGATATTCCGCAGGCCGCGCTGCTGAAAATGGCGAAGCTGGGCGCGGTGATTGACGATTGGATGCGCGCGACACACCTGCAGATCAGCGCGGTGCAGTGCTGGACGTCGCTGGAGGAGAATCTGGGCGTGGTGCCGTGCACGGTGATGAGCATGATGAGCGATTCGCTGCTCTCGAGCGCGTGCGAGGTGGATGTATGCGGGGTGCTCGGGATGCATGCGCTGCAACTGGCATCGGAGACGCCGAGCGCGCTGCTCGATTGGAACAACAATTACGGTGACGACCCGAACAAGGCGGTGTGCTTCCACTGCAGCAATCTGCCGAAACATTTCTTCAAGGAAGTGAAAATGGATTACCAGGCGATCATCGCGGGGACGGTGGGGAAAGACAATACGTTTGGCACGTGCGTCGGGCAGGTGAAGGCCGGAGCGATGAGCTTTGCGCGATTTTCGACGGACGACACTTCCGGCAAGATTCGTGGATATACCGGCAGCGGGCGCTTTACAGATGATCCGCTGGAAACGTTTGGCGGGGCGGGCGTGGTGGAAATTCCCGGATTGCAAAAGTTGTTGCACTACATCTGCGAAAACGGCTTCGAGCACCATGTGGCGGCGAACTTTTCGAGCGTCGCTCCGGTGGTGCACGAAGCCACGACGCGTTACCTCGGTTGGGATATGTACGCCCACAGCGCCTGATCCAGGAATCGAAGAGAGCCCTCTATGGCCATCGTGGCAGGCGTTGATTTCGGGACATTGAGTGTCCGCGTTTCCATTGTGGATAGCGGGCGCGGCCTGCTGGCATCCGCGATTGCCGAATATCAGCTGCATCGAAAAAAAGAAGACCCGGAATACGCAACACAATCCCACGAAGATCATTTGAAAGCATTGATTGCGGCCACGCGCGAAGCCGTGAAGAAGGCCGGGGCGCGTTCAGACGCGGTGGAAGCCATCGCACTGGATACCACGGGCTCCAGCGTGATTCCCGTGGATGAATACATGCAACCGCTCGGGGAGTACTACCTGTGGTGCGATCACCGCGCGAAGGGTGAAGCGGCGGAGATTACAGAGGCGGCGCGGCGGCAAGGATTGGAGGCGATTCGCTGGTGCGGCGGCGTCTATTCGTCGGAGTGGGGATTTTCGAAGCTGTTGCACTGGCTGCGGCATAACCCGGAGAAGCGGGCGCGGTTTGCCAGCGCATTTGAGCACTGCGACATGATTGCCGCAACGCTTTGCGGCGTTGTGTTGCCGCAAAAGGTGAAGCGCAGCATTTGCGCAATGGGGCACAAGTGGATGTGGAATGCCGCGCTGGGCGGATTGCCGTCGGAAGAATTTCTTGGCAGCGTGGATCCGCTGCTTGGCGGTGTGCGCGAAAAGCTATCCGGGGAATATGCCACTTCCAATCAGATCGCCGGGCATCTTTCCGCGCACTGGGCTGGGGAATTGGGGCTGCGCGCGGGAATTCCTGTGCCGGTGGGCGCGTTTGACGCGCATTGGGACGCGATCGGTGCGGGCTGCCGAACGGACGATATGGTCAACGTGGTGGGGACGTCGACTTGCATGATCGGCATCACACCTTCGCCGAATCTCGTGCCCGGCGTGTGTGGCGTTGTGCAGGGCAGCGTCCATCCGCAGCGGACGGGGATCGAGGCGGGGCTTTCCGCCGTGGGAGATATCTTTCAGGCGATTGCTGCGCGGGCAGGAACCACGGTGGCACAATTGAGCGATGGACTCGAATCGTTCCGCGCCGGGCAGACGGGATTATTGCGTCTGACGTGGGATAATGGCGACCGAACCGTACTGGTGAATCCCAATTTACGGGGCGTGACCCTTGGGTGGAATTTGCAGAGCACCGCGCAGGACGAACTTTTCGCAGCGATCGAAGGGACCGCGTTTCATACACGCGTGATTCTGGACCGTATGGCCGAACAAGGCGTTCCGGTGAAACGCATCATCAATGCGGGAGGCATTCCGCAGAAGAATCGTGTGCTGAATCAGGTGTATGCGAATGTCTTGCAGCGGCCTGTGCTGGTGCCCAGCAAGAGCGTGGTGAGCTTGGGTTCCGCGATTTTTGCATTTCTGGCCGCGGGAACATTCCCGACGGTGGAAGAGGCGCAGGACCGGCTTTGTCCGCCGTATGAGACGTTTCTGCCGGATTCGCAGGCGGAGGCAGTTTACGAAAAGATTTACCCGCTGTTCAACAAGCTTTATTTTGCTTTTGGGGATCCTGAAAACCGTGTCTTTGGGGATGTATTGCCGATGCTTTTGAAAACTGCATCAATCTGATGGTATTCCGCAGCTCCATATTGACGAGCCGGTGGATTGGGATTTTGGGGAATTCGTGATTTACCGGGAGAACATAGGGCATGAAGACCAAAGGCATTGCACTGGCGATTTTTATGTGCACAGCGCTCCTGCCGGGCCGATTGCTTGGCCACGCCGAGGACCGAACCGATGGCGGCGTGCGAGCGATTGAGCAGCCTGCTGGAGCCGCTCAGCATCCCACCGGAAGCGTGCCTTTGCTTGCCGCGACGCCGCCGATGGGGTGGAACAGTTGGGACGGTTACGGCACCACCATTAATGAAGGGCAGGTTCGCGCGAATGCGGACTGGTTCGCGCGGCATTTGAAGCCGTTTGGCTGGCAATACGTCGTGATTGATATGGAGTGGTTCGTCGAAAATCCCGTTCCGGAGGGAAACTCGAAGGACTCCGTCTACGCGCTGGATGCAAACGGGCGCTACATCCCCGCTGAAAATCGGTTTCCCTCATCGGCTGGCGGCAAAGGCTTTCAACCGATTGGCGAGTACATCCACTCGCTTGGGTTGAAATTCGGGATTCATATTTTGCGGGGCATTCCCAAGGAAGCGGTGGCGGCAAACGCGCCAATTGCTGGATCTTCTTACCGGGCCAGCGAGGCGGCCGACACCGGCGAATCGTGCCCCTGGAACCCAGGCAACTTTGGCGCAAATGCCAGTAAGCCCGCGGCGCAGGCTTACTACGACTCAATCGCCGCGCTTTACGCAAGCTGGGGCGTAGACCTGATCAAAGTGGATTGCATTAGCCAGCCGTATCGCGGGGAAGAAATTCGCATGTTGAGCGCGGCGCTGGCGAAGACCGGCCGCCCGATCGTGTTGAGCCTTTCGCCGGGGTCTGCGCCGCTGGAAAAGACGGAAGAGATGCGACAGTACGCGCAAATGTGGCGCATCTCCAACGATATCTGGGATCTCTGGCACAGCAGTGTGGAATACCCGCAGGGGCTGGGCGATCAATTCGCCAACATGCAGAAATGGGCGGGAATTCCGCAGCCGGGGCACTGGCCGGATGCGGACATGCTTCCGCTTGGGTATTTAGGTCCGGCGCCGGGTTGGGGTAAGCCGCGGCAAACACAATTGTTGTACGACGAACAGCGTACGCTGATGACGCTGTGGTCGATTTTTCCTTCACCACTGATGGTGGGCGGCGATTTGACGAAAGCCAATGATTGGACGATTTCGCTGCTTACCAACAAGGAAGTGCTCGCGGTGGATCAGAACTCAGTTGGGAATCATCCAGCCGTCGCCACGGACAAAACCGTTGTATGGATTGCCGAGACTCCGGTGCACGATGCGTACTACCTGGCGGTGTTCAACCGCACGGAGTCTATAGCAGACTTGAACTATTCGTGGAAGGAACTTGGCTTGGACGGAGACGCGTACTCCCAGAGAGACCTTTGGCAACACAAGAATTTACCATCCGCGAGACACTTTGCCGTTCGTCTGCGCGCACATGGATGCGTTCTTTACCGTCTGCGAGCCAAAGGCTCAACGCCAAGGCGATGAGGCCTCGGGTGTGAACTGGGCTCGGCCTTAGCCGGGTTGATCAAGCGGAGGCCGCCTTCTCGATTGGTGTGCGTTTTTCAGATTCGGCGATGAGTTCCGAAAGGGTCGAGCAGACTTCGCTGATCTGCTCGTCGCGCAAACGGTTAAAAAACGGCAAGGCCAGGCAGCGGGCGGATTCGCGTTCCGTGACGGGCAGTTCGGTTCTTATGCCAACCGCGCCCCGGTAGGCTGGCTGCAGGTGAATGGGGGCAAAATAACGGCCACAGCCAATGCCGCGGCGGTTCAATTCTTCGGCGATCCAGTCACGTTGCGTCCGGGAAAAACGCTCCGCCAGGCGCACGACGTATACGAACCAACTGAGCTTTCGGCGGGGAATTTCGAGCGCGGGAAGGACGAGGCTGGTCTCGCCGCTTAATTTCTGGTTGTAGGCTCGGGCAATCTCTCCGCGCCGGGCGAGGATAACTTCGATTCGCTGCAATTGCGTGATCCCCAGGGCACAATTGGTTTCCGAGAGGCGATAGTTGTAGCCAACTTCTGAGTGTTGGAACCAGTCGTCGGAATCGACGCGTCCCTGATTGCGCAGGGCCCGTATTTTGGCCGCCAACCGCGGATCGGAGGTGACCACGGCGCCGCCTTCCCCGGTGGTGATCTGTTTGTTGGGATAAAAGGCAAACACTCCCACATCGCCGAATGAGCCGACCATTTGACCGTCATACTCGGCGCCGATGGCTTCGCAGGCATCTTCAATCACAAAAAGGTGGTGGCGACGGGCGATGGCAAGAATTTCGGAGAGTTCCGCGGGACATCCGAACGTGTGAACCAAGAGAACAGCTTTGGTGCGAGGCGTGATTGCCGCTTCGAGCCGCGCCGGGTGCAAATTCAAAGTTTGCGGCTCGATGTCCACAAAGACGGGTAGCGCTTTTTCGTAACGCACCGCGTTGGCCACGGCAATGAAGGTGAAGGAAGGAACCAGGACTTCATCACCCTCGCTGATTCCAAGCGCGCGCATACACAGATGCAAACCCGCGGTCCCGGAACTCACGGCAATGGTGTTTCCCGCGCCAACAAAATTGGCAAGATTATTTTCGAATTCGAGGAGTTTCGGGCCGAGGCTCAGGTGCGGGCTGCGCAGAACGTCGGCTACCGCTTGGACCTCTGCTTCCAGGACGTCGGGGGCGGAGAGAGGTATTCTCATCACACCGCAGCCTTTTGAACGGCAGATTCCGGGCTGGAAATAGGCATGTGCCGTTTGATCAGCAATTCGCTGCCGAGAGGCGCAGTCGTCAGCACTTCAACAATTTTTCCGGAAGCGTGTCCGTCGCCGTATGGATTGATCATGCCGTCAAGGGATTTGCGAAATTCCGGTGAGCCGGCTTTTTCGACGGCGCCGCGGATGGCGGCGGCTTCCGCAGGTGCATCCAAGACATTTGCGGCACGTTCGCGGCCCTGTTGACGGATGCCGATGTTCACGGTAGGCAGCGCGAACGAAGCGGTTTCCATGATGCCGCTGCTGGAGTTGCCGACAAGCATTTTCGCCTGGCGCAGCAGGCTCCAGTAAGTAATCGCGTCGAGATTGGTGAATAGCTTTCCGTGGCCACGCCCTGCCAGGAATGTTTTGGTGTGCTCGATCAGGCTCCGGCTGCCGGCATCGGCGTTGGGATAGCAGAAGATCAATTGGCCTCTAGTCTCATTCAAGGCTGCGAACAACGCGTCGGATTCCCCGGTGGTGTCCTGCGCCAGGGTCACCGGGTGATACGCCACGAGAACCGGCGGATTGGTAAGATCCAACCCCAATCTGGAAGAAAGTTCTTCGCGACTTAGATGAGCGCTCCTTCGCAAGTGATCCAAAGAAGGAGCACCTGCGCGGTGCACGCGCCATGCTTCCTCGCCTATGGCGATCACGCGCTGGCGCGCAGCTTGTGTAGAGGTGAAATGAATGTGGCTCATTTTGGTGAGTGCGTTGCGCACGGCATCGTCAATCGCGCCTTCGCTGATTTCGCCGCCTTCGATGTGCGCGATGGGGATACGCAATGCCAGCGCTACGGAGGCAGGGGCGAGCATTTCATAGCGATCGGCGATCAGGAGCAATAGATCCGGGCGCATCTGGGCGAATACATCGGCCAAGCCAAGCGTGGCGACGCCGATGGTTTTCGCCATGCCCACGTCAGTGTCTGAGCTGAGAAGGCACTCGACGCGAGCGGCGATCGGGAATGCATCTTTTTCAATTTCGCGAACGGTGTGGCCGAATTCCGGGGAAAGATGAGGGCCCATGGCCACGATCTGGAGATCCACAGTGGGCGAGGCGCATAAATCGCGCAGCGGCCAGTAAAGGTGGCTGTAGTCGGCGCGCGAAGAGGTCACGACAGCAATTTTTCGCTTCATCGGGGGCGCGACTCCTGTTTGCTGCAGGACTCGAGCGCGGTTGGACTGGGGATGTACTCGGGCACCAGGCGGCAAAGAGTTTCCAGCGCGCCAGGCACGTCCCGATCTTCGACGCTCTTACGGAGCGCTGCTATGGCGGCGTCAAACTCAGAGTGCAGCGGCTCGGGCGAAGAAACGCGACGGAGCTTGGTATCAGAGGTCTGCGTCACGAATTCTTTTTCGGAGATAAACTCTTCGCTCAATTTGTCGCCGGGGCGTAAACCCGTCAGCTCAATCGGAATTTCACGGGTGCTCCCCGCTTCTCGAATGAGGCGATGCGCGAGATCCATGATCCGCACGGGGTCGCCTGGGTCTGGAACAAAAATGCCGGTTTCGCCGGCGAGGTTTGCCGCCAGCAGGACCAGTTCGACGGTTTTTTCCATGCTAAAGAAATACCGGGCCGCTTCGGGGTGCGTCACAGTGACGGGTCCACCCGCTGCAATTTGCCGCAAAAACGTGGGGACAACGCTGCCCTGCGAACCGAGTACGTTCCCGAGACGCAGGGACCGCATGGGAGAACTTGGGCTGCTACATCGCAATAGGGCCAGTTCCGCCACGCGTTTGGTGGCGCCCATGACGCTTTGCGGGTTGACCGCCTTGTCGGTGGAGACCATGACAAGCGCTTCGATGCCATAGGCCGCAGCCATTATCGCGAGTAGATTGGTGCCGAGAGCGTTGTTGCGCACCGCTTCGATCACATTGCTTTCCATCAGTGGTACATGTTTGCACGCGGCGGCGTGAAACACGATCTCAGGCGTTTCATTCTCGAAAATTTCCGCGAGCAGGGAACTGTCCGCAACGTCGCCGAGGATGGCGGAGCACACGTTTGCCCCGGGAAGGCCATTGAGTTCGAAGTTGAGCTGATGGAGATTGCCTTCAGAACGATCCAGCAAAACCAAGGCTCTGGGCTGATGGACGAGGATTTCCCTGGCGAGCGCGGAACCGATGGATCCGCCGGCTCCGGTCAGAAGCACACTGCGGTCGGTGAAGGGAAGAGACATAAGAATGGTTCCGGGGCCTGGACTCGAACCAGGATTCTAGGCTCCAAAGGCCCATGTGCTACCAATTGCACCACCCCGGAGGAGTGAGGACAACCTTTCTAGTTTACTTGAGAGGCCGCGCCTGACAAAATCCCGAATCTTCGTGGGAAGAGCCTGCCCACATCGTATGCCCTCTGACCGCAGCCGGAACGGGAGTTTGTACCAGGGTGCAGATCTGAAGGTGAGATCGGCGTATTCGCGGGAAACTGATAATTTAGGCCTGCTCTGATACCGGGCGATTCAGCGGCCATGCACCTCAGGAAAATTTCTGCTAAAGTTAAAAGGTTGCGTGGTACACCGGAGAGGTGGCCGAGCGGTTTAAGGCGCACGCTTGGAAAGCGTGTGTAGGTTAACCCCTACCGTGGGTTCGAATCCCA
>Ga0075030_100001945_pt1 | contig 18678 bp, 17 predicted proteins | sample LitLauG_LLR_2012_FD_71393 | JGI IMG/M metagenome (GOLD analysis project Ga0075030, IMG submission 71393) | Freshwater sediment microbial communities from Pennsylvania, USA - Little Laurel Run_MetaG_LLR_2012 | ecosystem: Environmental > Aquatic > Freshwater > Creek > Sediment | place: USA...
GTACTATTTATTTTCCTTTCTACTCTTCTTTTTTCTTTCCTTCACTGGTGAATTATAAATGATTCATTAATTATTATTTATAAGTACATTATAACAGGAAAATTTTGCCAGTCAATTTATTATAATGAAAAATCGTAACTACATTTTTATATCTCGATATGGATGAGGTAATATCCGATTTCAATGGTGGGTATGACGAGTATTATGATGACCTTTCGAATGGATACCTTAATTTGGAAGAGTTTTTTGCCAATCTTGATTGGACTGACAATGGTCGTAGTTTGTGGAAAGCGGTGTCCAAGATGTTCGCTGACATTAGGATTTTATCAACGAGTAATGCCGATGGTGAAGCACATGAGGAGACTGTTCGAGGCAAAAAACGATGGATTCATAGAAACCTAAAAACGATTCCTGACAATCACATTTATGTTGTGGAACAGCGTCGTTATAAAGCATCCTATGCTTCTGAGAATTCGATTCTTGTTGATGATTTGCCTGAGACGATTAAAGAATGGGAATGGAAGGATGGGATTGGGATTTTGCACCGTGACGACCAAGTTGAACGAACCATTGCTGAATTGGATAGGATTTCTAATCCATCAAAACTCGGTGAGATAGCTAAACGCCTTCCCATCGTAAAGCGTGGGTTCTGGAATGGGAAGTGATATTTATTCTTATGGACAATGACCTAAAACAACTAATTGAGGAGACGATTGACAAGACTTTTTCTGCCGCACCCGAGAAACTCGTCGAGCGTGGGATACGAGAAATTCAGTATGACATTTGCCCTCATTGTAAGACTGAAATCCACGAGAAGCATGAATATACCGAAGATGGTGGTATAACGTGGCGACATAGCGACTGTAAAGGTCTGATTGCTCGTCCTGAGACGCCCTTAGAGCAAATCCACAGAGGACTTCAACCATATGTCGCCGAAGCTCGAATGCAACGCAATGCTGCCCGCAAGGCATTGGGATTGGAGCACACAATCCAAGGTGCATGTCCCGAAGACGCTACCGAACCCACCAGCTTGCCAGTCGGCGGTCATAAAAAATATGATAAGCAACAACCCGAAGGTCCGATGTCAGCGGTGAATACTGCGGGGTTGGAAGAATCCGAAGAAAAGACCGAACGAGACGAGCAACAGCCGATTGCTCCACAAGATTATGCTAAATTTATGGATGGCTCAGTGAGAGTCGTCAATACTACTAACATTCCAGTTGTAATTAACATCAGTGAATTTACATCCAATGTTGACGGAGCCGTGGCAAAAGCTTATATCGTTCACATACAGGATGCGGGAGCATCAAAATAATATGTCGAATTTTCGAATATACAATGAGACTTTGTGTCCTGACTTATGGGACTCAGCACAACATCTTGACCCAACTATTCGGGCAAACCTTTTACAGATGGCGAATGACTTCTATGAAAAGACAGAACTCCCCGCACCGGTCATTGACATATATCTTATGGGTTCTGCTGCGAACTATAACTGGACGCCCGATAGCGACATTGACGTTCACGTTATTATTGATTACACAAAGCTTCAAATGCCGCAAGAAACTGCGTTCAAAACAGTAAAAACCGCAGGAGCACAATGGAATGCCGAACATAATATTTTAATAAAAGGACACAAGGTTGAGATGAATATTCAAAACTCTGCCGAGCAAAAACCTTATGTCACGGGAATTTATTCGCTGGTCAATGACCAATGGCTCCGCAAACCATTTAAGATGCCATTTAATCTCGATAGACAAGTTCTCAAGTTTCAATATGAAACTATGAAGAACTACCTCAACAATACTATAAGAAGTCGTGACCGAGAACAAATGAAGGCGGCTAAAAAGTATCTTGATGCTTATCGTCAATATGGACTTGATACTTACGGTGAGTTGAGCTATGAGAATATCATCTACAAGATGCTTCGTGCTCGTGGACTTATCAAGCAACTTAAAGATTCCATCATTCAGGTATATGACAAACAGATGACTGTGGATGAAGTTGGAGAGCGGGACATAAAACAAATACATCCTACATTGTCTTTCGGTGATGATGAAACGTTCGGAAGTCCCAAGTTTGATAGAAGTTATTGGTCAAAATTCAAAAAGAAGACCTTTGATGTAAACCTTGCGAACTTAACGATGGACGAATTGAAGGCTCTTCGTGAAAAGGCCCGCCGAGGGATGAATGCCAATGATGAATGGGCTGATTTACACAAGTCCGACTTCAAGTTGTATAATGATGAACTAAAACGCCGATTCGCATATATCAACGCTCCTGTAACCGAAGGAGTTGGTGCAGGCATTCCTGAGACTGACAGGTTGAAAATTAAAAACACCGATGGTTCTACACGCCGATGGCAGATTCGCAGCAAGAATGCTCCAAAGACGCCAAAGATGACGGATAAAATCGTAAAGGCGATTCCAGAGTTTGATGAGCCACAAGAAGTGAATGAAGATGTTGAATACACAGGGAATTCTATTCCCGACGCTGGATTTATCGGAAGTCGTAAAGATTTTTTTGCCCCTCCGATTGAGGACGAAATTCCGCCCGAGGTTAGAAAGATTATTTCTACGGCGGAAAAAGTATTGGATAAGAAGTCAATTAATCGCCCATTTTTTGAAATCGAATACGTTGAAGATTTGGTCGGTGATATTATGGCATTGGAGATTCCACATCTTCCAAGCCACAACGAAGTGAAGTTTATAAATGCTGTTGTTCAATGGCTTGCTCGTGATTACGACATCCGAAAAAATGGAAGAAGGATTGGTGAATGACCCTTTTAACCGAAGCTAAAGTGCCTACTATTTCTTTGCAGCAAGCAAAGGATATGAACATGTTTGGTCCTGTCTATCACGGCACATCGGCGGAAAAGCGTGATAAGATAGCAATGGATGGATTTATAATCCCAATCGGAACAGAACGTAGCGGGGATGTTTCCCACGGCTATGAAACGAGTGATTACAGCGGCGGAATTCCGGCACCAATACATCACCTTGGGTTTGGAGTATATTTTACCACTGTATTAAGCATAGCCAAAAGTTATTCGGGTGGAACGCTTCGGGGTATGCCGATTTATTTTCTTAAAGCACCAAGAATGACCGAAATCAATTGGGGGTCTCCTCGGACAATGATGAAGTGGTGGATAGAAAATGGATATGATTATAAAATAACTCCCGTTACGCAGTTTGGAAAAGACGTTACCAGCTTGCAAGCAATTCGACAAGAAAGACTGCGTGCTACCATTCACCTGACCGATGAGTTGAAGTCCCAATATGATGCCGTGTGGTATAAGGGAAAAGGTATGTATCGGCTTTTAGATGGAGACCAAGTGGTTGCCTTTGACCCATCCATCATATATGAAGTTGATCCAAAACTCGCAAAAGGACTAGAAATTGGTGCAAAAGTTCGAGCTAAACGAAGAATAGAACATCTTAATTATGCAGGTGAAGTGTATAAAGTAATCGAGGACGGTGACAAAGGAATAATTGTAGGAAAACAAGATGTTACACTTGCACGAGAACAATGGCCCCATTTTTGGGCGAAACGGGCACATAAATATGTTCTCGATGTAAAATTTAAGAAATCGGGCAGACAACAAGTGGAAGATGTAGATGTAGAACCATTGACACAATAAGTATTTTGTTTGTGTATTTCTTCAATGTGCTTATATTTATAATCAGACCAGCATCAACAAAAAATGACTTATGGCAGACCTTCTAACAAATAACGAAATGTTCTATACATTGTGGGAACCGAAAACGAAGAATCGTTTCCTGATGTATATTGATGGCATCCCAACTTATCTCATCCGCAAGACTGACCGCCCAAAGTGGAATCAGGAGCGCAAAGAGATTGATTATATCAATCTTCAATGGTTTTACAAGGGTAAGACCAAGTGGGAGGAAATCACCCTCGAATTGTATGACCCAGTGGTGCCGTCTGCCTCTCAAACCGTTTTCGAATGGTTCCGTCTATCCCACGAATCGGTCACCGGACGTGATGGTTATCAAGATTTTTATAAAAAGGAATGCACCATTGATGTGCTCGGTCCTGTCGGAGATAAAGTCGAGGAATGGACATTGAAGGGTGCCTTCCCGACTAGCTATGATGGCGGCGAAATGAATTGGACTGATTCGGGTGAAGCTATGACGGTAACGTTAAAGCTGTCCTACGACTTCGCTATACTCCAATATTGATGTATGATTATGCGATATTGAATATTTTCCGTATGGCATAATTATATCGCAATTTCGGAAATCTCCTTGATATTTATTTTCAAGGAGATTTTTATGTACAAATGTTCTAAATGTGAAAATGTTGAGTTTGATAAATATACATCGTTGAGCAGGCACATGTGCCTGACACACAAACTAAAGTCCGACCAATTTTATGTGGATTATCATTTGAATGGTGCGTGGCCATTATGTAAATGTGGATGTGGAGAAAAAGTCAAATGGAATGCAACGGATAAAAAATTTAGAGATTTATGTCAAGGACATTATAGTCGAATTCATAATAATTGGGGGTCGAATCCTGCGGCACAATTAAAATCCGCAGAAACTCGGCGAAAACAATATGCTAATGGCGAGCGAATTCAATGGAATGTTGGATTGACTGTCGAAACAGATTCACGGGTGGCTGAGTATGGAAAAGGAGTATCAGAAGCTTTTACCAATGTCCGGCGGGATGAATATCGGGACCGATTTAATCGTCTTCGAAACGAAGGAAAAATTGTTCCGCTTCATGGTCCCCATCATTCCCAATGGAAGGGTGGGGTATCGAGCATTAACGTTTTGGTCAGAGCACGAGTTAAATTGTATAAGGAGTGGAAGTATCCAATTCTTATACGAGATGGATTCAAATGTGTTCAATGTGGTGCTACGACTCCATTACATGTTCATCACGATAAAGAGCAAATGTGTGAGATAATACAGAAGCATCTCGTTGATGACATGAATCCAAAGACGTTTGAGGAAAAGGAAATGATTGCCGATGCGGTGGTAGATTACCACATCAACAATAAGGTATCCGGGGTTACGTTATGTGGTCGGTGTCATGAAGAAAAGCATCCTTCTTTGAACTTCGGATGATATTTATAACCATATGAATAAGCTGCCAACTAAACTTTTGGAATACCTCGTCAAGCAATGCACGAAGGAAGTTCTTGACCAGATTGCCGAAGAGCAGAAGCTCAAAATAAAATTTGCCAAGGAGAAGGAAAAAGAAATTCCTATCAAGCATAAAATATCTGTAGCTGGCGGCAAGGATGTCAAATTCAAACCGAAGGTTAAAAAGATTTCCGAATCTGATGAGCCAGAGGCACAACAATCTGCCCAACCATCCACTCCATCCGCTCAACCTTCTACACAGCCAACAACGCCTGAGCCACAAGAACCGGAAACACACGAGGAACCAGAGCAGGAACCAGCCCCAAAGCCGACAACGGGACCAGTGTTAATCAATCCGAAGGACAAGTCCAAACTTCAACCTGTTAAGTTTATTGGTCGTGATGAAAGCAGCATTGACCGAACTTTGCATGATGTAGCATCACGAATTGCGGGACCAAAAGTAAAAGTTTCCCTTGGAGCAAAAAGATTGGCTCGTGAAGCAGCATCCAATCCCAACGCAAAAATATTCTTTTACCTCGGAAAGATGGACCCCGAATCCGAGGAAATATTTTTGATGGCAGACAAGAGTCTTCAAATTGCCAAAGACGAATCAATTCAGCCTACTGAAATTCAAGGCACCGCTTCCTCCTCCGCAATTCCAGCTTCGCTAAATATCGCTGGTATGACTGATGCTGAATACGATGCCTACCAAGCCCAGAAGAAACGTGGAGGGTTGACTCCACGTTATGGTCTCAGTGAAAAAACCGAGAAACTAATTAAAAAAGCAATTCATCAAATTCTCGACCGAAAATAATGAAAATCACTCGAAAACAACTTGACGAACTTCTTCGTCTAATTACTCGTGGTGTATTAAAAGAATATGGTGCATTGGGGTCGTCATTATCGGGGAATGATGATAGTAGTGATACAGGGTCAGCCGATGATGGGGTAAAACCCGATGACGCCAAGACTGCTTACGAAAAGTCTAAGGCAGAACGGGAAATGAGAAAAAAACAACAAGACATGGTGAGAACTGCCCAAATGGATTTGGATAGCACCAAGAAGCAACAAAGCTATTTTCAATCCCAGACCAAGCAGAATAAAACTGCTATCCAAGCCAAAGAGAAGAAGTTACAATCATTGAAGGGTGCTCGGGGAACGGATGTTATTCCCGCTGGTGGAACGATTGCAGAGATTAAGGGTATTCAGCGTTAATAAAATAAAAAAACTCTAAAAAAGTCTCGGGAGCTATATGTATTCTCAGACCAGTAACAACAAATATAAGTTTTATGTCAGAAAACACCATTGCAATCACCCGCCCCTCTATCAGTAACCCAGTTCCGCCTGCACAAAAGGTTGAATCTCGGTTTCCAACCGAAGTCATAAATCTCCCCTCACAAGGATGGTTTTATTCCGAAGATAATCCACTTTCAAGCGGTCAACTTGAACTCAAAATGATGACGGCCAAGGAAGAAGATATTCTGACTTCTCCAAACCTCATTCAAAAGAACATTGTGTTGGACAAGCTTTTGGAGTCGGTGGTTATAAACAAAGCCATCAATCTGGATGAAATGCTTGTATGCGACCGAAACGCCGCTTTCTTTGCAATCCGTCGTCTTGCCTATGGCGACCAATATGATGCAACCCTCACTTGCCCTCGTTGCGGTAAGGAAAACTCAATCACGATTGACCTATCAAAGATGGATAGTCGTCCGTTTGACTTTGAGAAGTATCCCAAAGGACAGAATGCATTTCTTTTCAAACTTCCATATATTGGAAAGACAGTAACTTTCAAGCTTCTGAACAAAAAGGATGAAAATCTGATTGATGCAGAATTGAAAGGTATGGAGAAGGTATCCAAAGACCTTCGCCGTGAGATTACGACCCGCCTCGGTCATATTATTACTGCCATTGATGGAAATACTGAACGAGCGGCCATCCGTCGTTTCGTCAATGAAGAACTCGTTTCAAAGGATAGCTTGGCTTTCCGCACTCATTTGCGTGAATTTATGCCAGACATTGATAGCACATTTCTATTTACGTGCAACAATTGTCAACTAGAAAGGAAGGAAGAAACTCCGATGGGAGTATCCTTTTTTTGGCCTAACACCGGAGTATAAGGGCCAACTTCACGAATTGGTTTTTGACCTTACACATTACGGCAAAATTGAATATTTTGCTGCGTATGACATGCCCGTCCATTATCGGATGTTCTATATTCGTAAACTTATCAACATGAAGGATAAGGAAAAGCGTGATATTGAAAAGGCATCTTCTGACGCAAGGGAAGCACCATCCTCAAAAATAGCCAAAGGCCCGGGAATCAGCCGTGGTTAATATTGCACGCAATGACAAATGCCCAAGCCATAAATGCGAGCACCCAAAGCCATGTCCACACGACTTTCATCGTGTTTTTGACTTGTTGTTCACAATCATCACATAGGGCATATCGTCGGTAGAGGATACTCTTTATCCACCATCCGAAGATTGGGGCCACCATAGCCCCCACTACGACAGCCAGCACGCAAACCACGGCGGCAGCACCAATTCTACTGCCAATTGCGTGTTCCCACTCGGTTATTGGGTCTCTTTCAACATTCATACGTGCAATATACTCCATTTTTATAATCCTGTCAATAGCGAAAAGTCATCTCTTCTCCCTATTTATAAATGATAATCTATGGCAGACACCCCAATATTTCCAGATGGCGAAAATATCGCCCAAGCTAAGGACTATTTAAGTATCCAGCAGCAACTTGTTGACATCATGCGTAAGCAGAAGGGAATTTATGATGACATAGGAAAAATCAATAAAGATGTAGAAGCAAAAGTAAGGATTCGTTATCAGAGGGAAGAGGATTTGCTCAAACAAATCAGAACTCAAAAAGCTCTTTACTATAAAGAGGAGTCCGAAGGAACGGCTAAAATGAATGATGCAGAGCGTGCTAAACATAAAGCAAATCTGCATAGTATGCGTGTTGAGATAAAGAGTTTACAGGAACGGTTTGCGGCATCCCGTGCTATTAGCGACATGGAAATTGATATGGCCAAAAAACAGCACGCCGAAGATACAAAATGGTATAATTTTTCTTCAGATAAGTTAAAAGAAATAACGGGATTGGAATTCAAACACTTCTCCGCAGTCAAATCCACTGGCGACCAACTACTGAAGCTTGGAGTCAATTCACAAGTAATGGCATATACTTTCGGGGCTATATTCATGATGCTCAAAGGAGCGTTTGATTTATTCAAGAAAATGGATACTGCGGCATGGGAATTCCGAAAAGCAATGGGAATGACCCGAATGGAATCACAATTCATCCGAAAAGATGCGGAAAAATTGGCCATTGATTATATGTCAATGGGTGTTACTATTGACGGGGTTTACAAATCTTATCAAGCCATAGGTAAAGCGGTCGGTGGTGTCCACAATGTTACGAAAGATATGGCTCGGGACGTTGCATTAATGTCTTCCCAACTTGGTATTTCCGAAGAAACCAGTGCCAACTTCATGCAAAATCTTGCTGCGATTTCCAAGAGTTCAATGGAGTCCCAGACAAACATGATGGGCTTGGCCCAAGCGATGTCTTCGGCGGCAGGAGTTAATTTGGGAGAAGTGATGTCAGATGTGGCAAAAGCATCTGGTCCAACATTGACGATGATGTCTCGTCTTCCAAACCTTGCTCTACGTTCTGCTATTGAATTACGCCGCATGGGAACTTCTCTCAGTGAAGCTGCCAAATCGAGTAAGCATATACTTGATTTTCAAACCAGCATGGATGAGGAAATGAATGCGTCCGTTTTGCTTGGCCGTTCTATCAACTTGCAACGTGCTCGTGAATTAGCATATCGAAGAGACCTAGAAGGTTCAACCAAAGAAATTCTTCGTATTACCAAATCTGTTGATTTCGCTAACCTCGATGTATTCCAACAACAAGCTTTTGCTGATGCCACGGGTAAAAGCGTTGATGAATTGATGAAGATGCTTCAAACAGATAAGCAAATAGCACAAATTAAGCGGGGTGGAACCGACCAACAAAAAGCAGAACTTGCAAACTACGAGAAGATGCGTCAAGAGAATGAGAAGGCGGCAAAAGCCAGAGCAAATGACGCAATGGTTCAAATTCGCACGATGGCAAACCAAGAACGAATGACTCAACTTTCAAGTAAATGGAATCAAATCCTAGCAAAAGCACAAGCATTTTTACTTCCAATTCTCGATAATGTTCTTGGTATAGCTCTTGGTCTTATGGATGTGGCACCACTTTTGATGTCGCTTATATCTCCCATTTCATCAGTAGCTAAATGGGTTGGAAAAGCCGTAATGTTTGGTGATAAAATGACAATATCATTGATGAACATTGCCAGATATGGAATTTCCACTGCATCTAGTGCAGAGAAATTTTTTGCTTGGATAGCAAAAGGCGGAAAAGTTGTAAAATGGATTGGAACAGCATTTAATATGATTGGAAAATCTTTTGGATTTTTTGGCAAATTCCTCGGAGTGTTTAGTAAATTCCTCGGACCAATCGGGTGGGTAATAATGGCATTTCAACTTATTGCAAATCTCGTTGGACGTGTAACCGACTATTTCAAGAATTGGGCAAATATGTCTATCGGACAACGCATTGTTCAGGGACTTCTTATTATTCCAAAAGCAGTTTGGGAAGTTGTAGTTCAACCGTTTGTTGATGCGTTCAAATATATTTGGAGTTTCTTCGGAGGTCATTCTCCTTCGAAACTTGGTATGGGAATTGTGAATGGTATTGTAAGCATAGGAAGTATGCTTTTCAATGCTATTACTGCTCCATACAGAATGGCGTTTCATTGGATAATAAACAAGTTTTCTGGAATTGGAAAATTTCTCGGAAAACTATTTGGCTCTGGGTCTGTGGAAAAGAAAGCTGCCGCCGCATACATTCCGGCTGTTACGGTAACTCCAAATGGAACCAAGATTGAAACTCCTACGGCAAAGGCCGAAACTGCCGCTGCCAAAAAAGATACCGATATTTTCCGTGGTATGACAGAAGAAACGGGACAAAAAATGGTTGTCTTACTCGAAAAGATTCTTGCAAAAGATAACAGTATCAGAATGGATGGTCAGTTACTAAGTTCAACCTTGGCTCGGCAAACCGAATTCAAAGGTGGTTATGGAGTAAACAAGGTATAAGATACTTATAGATATGGCACAAGCACAATTTGAACCAACATGGGCTACAATAGCCAAGCCCGGGGGATACCCCGATGGTCCTTCTGTCGGGAAGCCAGAGATGATACTCAATACGAACGCCAGTTCTTTGTATCATAGGTTCTCTCCATACTCCAATTACTCTCAAAATGGTGGGTTCTTAAATTGGGGTGATCAACCATTTTATTATGTTTATATTGACCAAGCGAAAACTTTCCCGAATGATAAGGCACCCCAAAGTCAAGTGCTTCCCATTCAGAATTCAATAATTGACACTCAACGTGTCAGTAAGTTTTTGGTTTCTGGAAACGGTATCACTTTCCTCGCCACGCAATTTCTTCTTCAAACTGGAAATGCGTTTGATGAAACTCGCATTTATAATCCAACTTCTCCAATCGTTGCATCGGCAATGGGATTGACGTTGGGGTCGGTGCGTCCACAGAGATTCATTGATACATCAAATATTCTTCAAAGCTTGTTGGGACCAGTTGGCGGCTTCTTAGGAGGTTCTTCTATAACTCCGCCAAAAAGCACAGTCGGGCCGGGAGCATTGCCAGAAGTAAATAAGGCATCGGCTGGAAAAGGATTACTTCGTGGCGGCACAGCCAATAAAGGACTGGCTAATTTCACTTCAAAATGGGCATCCACGAAAGCAGGAACAAACTCATTCATGTCTGCGGTGTCGGCGATTGCATCATCATTGTTTGCTAATTTTAATTCCGCAAAACAGACGGGATTTCAGTTTAGAAGTGATGAAGGTTCATATGGCATGATGTTAGAAGTTTCCTCTCCACGGTTTGATTACGATGGTAACAGCGGAACAACCTTTGGGTTTGGTCAGATTTGGGTTGGAGGAAGTAAAGATTCAACAGGAATCCGAAAAGGTGGAAAATACACTACCCAACCATATCGTCTATTTGTTACGGTCAAAGACGGAATTGTCAATACCCCGCATTATACGTTGGGTGGATTATTTGGTGATGTGCCTAATCTCAAAGATGGAAAGGTTGGATATGTCCCGACCGACAATGGCACTAAACCGGGGTATCGTTATGAGGATGCTATAACTCAAAAGAAACCTGAAAATAGAATGTATAACGGGTCGGACATAATGTATCAATACAAATATTATGCTGACCCATCTCAAAAATTTCCAACCAAAGACCCAGAAGCACAAATTGCAGATGATTCTGACAAATTAGGAGGAATCGTAGGAAGTCTTCAAAAGATTCTTAATAAAATTAAAGCTGCAAGCGGAGGAGTTTATAATTCTACTGTTCCAGACGGAATAATTTTTTCGAATAGTTCTGCTCAAAATAACTATGATTCTTTGTTTAACAAAAAACAAAAAACCGATACTCCTATAAATTTCGGGTTTCTAAAAGCATACCGTGATTCAGGAGTGAGAATGGTAAGTGATGATCTTGTGACCAACACAAATAATCAATCGCTCGGGCTTCCAACCGCAGGTCAGTATGATACTCTGAACACATTGAATGTTCTCAATAGTTCTCAAAAAGATACTGATGTATGGAGGCCATTCAAAGACGATTTGATTGCCTTGTATTTTTACGATGTAGTTAATGGAAACTATATTCCGTTTCGAGCAGCCATAAAAGGTGTGGCGGAAAGTGCAAATGCTTCTTGGGAAGAAATGCCGTTCATTGGTCGTGCCGATAAAGTATATTCATATGGTGGATTTACTCGAAACCTGACGTTTAATTTGCATATTGTCATAAGCAGCATTGCGGAATTGGCTCCGACATGGCAAAGAGTCAACTATATGATGACTTCATACAAGCCATCAAATTACACCAAAAAGCAGCTTACTGGTGGAGAGTTGATGTATGATCGGTTTATGGTTCCGCCAATGTTTATGCTTACGATTGGGGATTTATATCGAGACCAACCAATTCTCATTCAATCTATGGTAATGACTGTTCCCGATGATGCAATATGGGAAACTTTCAATCAAGAGAATGAACCTGCTGGATGGTCTTACATGGCTAACACAATAAAAGCAACCGGAGTAAAATATGGTCAGGTTCCACGAGAGGTAGAACTTGGTGTTACTGCAATTCTACTTGAAAAAGAACGTGCGGTTGTTGGGGGCGCAAACTTCGGACACGCTCCACGAACCGAAGACTTTAACAACTTCAATTATGATACCGCTTTGCCCGAAACATTTAATGCTTGGCACACAAACTATGTGGTGGCTATTCCTAATTTGGTTTCTTCTCCCCCTCAATCATCAGGAACACAAACTTCGCCGAGTTCCACAACTCCATTTCAATTATTATCTGTGCCACAACCACAAAGCACACAATTCCAAGTTCCTATTAGCAACGTAAACACAAACAATGTGGCTCCGCCATTTCCATAATATAATCATATGATTCGATACGACAGCACACCAATTCAGAACCGATGGGATGGAAAACGGGTGTATAAGACCACACAATATCCCATTATTCCAATTCAAGATACTGATATTCAAGTCATCACAAACACTGAGGATTATCTTGATGCTATGGCGTTGAAGTATTATGGCGATCCGACTCTCTATTGGATTATTGCTTTGGCGAACAATTTAGGTAAAGGAAGATTGAGCGTTCCAGCAGGTCTGACCATACGTATTCCTGTTGATACTAGCTCGATTATATCAGCATTTAATCAACTCAACTCATAATAAGTTATGCCCGCACCCATTATTCCTTGGGAACCCTGCAACATCCCAGAAGAGATTCAGGACGAATTCAATCGTCGAAAGAAGAATCGAAGTCTTAAATATGTTCCATCTACACATGGAAATTGGGACAGTTCTACGGGTGATTGGTCGAAATATAACGGTCCAATGTCTCCGTGGGTTCGATTTTGTTCAAATAGTAGAGGAAGAGAAAATCCTCAGTCGGGAAAGTTTGATAAGGAGGGGTTTGTCTTTTATGGTGGAAAGGGGTTTTATCAAGACTATGGGTTTACATCTAAAAAAAACAATCCGTCAATCATTGGTTATGTTCCAGATGGCATCAATACGACACATACGATAGATAATGACCTTAATAAAGACTATCCGATTCATGTCCCTGCGCCCGAAATTGAAAGAATCAACGTCAGCATACAGAAAGAATTATATCGCCGTGCCGAAATTGAATGGGTATGTTTTTCCAAGAAGCAGTTGGAATATATGACTCCGTATTTTTTGGTGCCGGGTATTTCGTGCATTTTGGAATGGGGATGGAATCATTTTAATCCTGTCTCATTGGTTGATTTAACAAACACAGGAGACCTTCAAGATTACTTCAATAATCCATATTCCCTTTACACAAAAAACATCATTAAATCGAGAGGAAACTATGATGTTGTTTTTGGAATCATAACGAATTTTGAGTGGACAGCGGATGGAAATAAGTTTAAATGTAAAACTGAAATAACATCGAAGGACAGAATTTATTCGGGATTGATTGTAGATTCCACGGCGATGGATAAAACCGGGTCTCCAAACGAAAATGAAGAAACTAAAAATACTCAATTTGATAGTCTCATTCAATTTGTGGATAAATCGCTTGATTTGTTTAGGAATGTGTTAAGTCAACCACCAGATTCCATTCCCGAACTGGTTGATTTCTGTAAATATGTTCGGGCAGCACATCCTAACAACGCAGATGAGTATTTGTATGGAGTATTTTTTGGGCGAGACACACGGGATAAAGACAATCCATATCAAGATAACCCAAATACAGGATTTGATTTTGATTATCAAGCGAAAAACAAAGAATTGTGGCTCAATCTTGGACTTGTTATTGAAGCATTGAACTTTCACGCTGGACCTCTTAGTGGAATGAAGGGAAAAGAAATGTTTCGTGTGGATATTGATGATGTTGTGGTAGGTGCCCATCAAAATATGATTTCAAGCGATGGGTCAGTATGCCTAATTCCAAATTGGGAATCTCCACATTATTTTTATGGTGCATACGGAATTGCTTCGGATAATTCGGACAAAGGAATTGGTGCGATAAAAACGTCCGACAGTACAATTTCAATTTCAAAATATGCAAATCGTCAAGCTGCTATAAAAGATGGAAAAGCGGCGGATTGGCAACTGTGGGATGTTTGCAAACAAATCGGTCGTGCGGCATACCGAGATGACCTTGATCAAATTATTAATTGGATTAGATATAATAATGGAACAGCGTTTCAAAGTTGCTGTTTTCCATTTCGGGCACCACATCCAACTCTGAATAACAAACCATATCCAGCGCATTGGTCTGGATACTTAAAACACATTTATGTCAATGTTTCATTTTTGAAAGGTTTGTTGAATAATAGTTCTGACATCACAACATATTTTCAATTTGTTGAAAAACTGATGGAAGGTATTAATAGTGCGTGCGGGTCGTTTTGGGATTTGCGTTTGGTTAGTGGTGCGGGTGACAAAAAAATTCCTCCAACCGAACCCGCACCGATGAAAATTGTAGATTACAAGTTCATGTCATTTTCCAATCGGGGAAAAGTATGGTCGTTTGATTATTACGACGCCGATAGTTTATTACAAGGCATCGGGTTCAAGCCAACTTTGAGTAATGCCCAAGCAATTCGCACAATTTATGCTCCCACGAATAATTCCGTAAAAACAACCACGCTTACGAATGGGACAAATGAACTTCTTGATTATAAGGCGGAAGATAGGTTGGGATTAGGACAAGGTGTGGGAAATACACCAACTCCAAAAGCCGATAAAAGCGGGTTCATGGATACCATGCGAATATTACAGCAAGTTGAACCTCCTGCTGGTGGGTCATATCAAATTACATCTGGACCGAATGTTTATCGGCTTGCCCTTCCGGCAACGGATATTCAAAAACTTTTACTTGATGATAGTGATGAGGATAACAATCCAAAATACACGGGCATTATGCCGGGTATTCAGGCAACATTTACCGTTCAAGGAATTGGTGGTCTTCGAACATTCATGATGTTTTTAGTTCGTAATCTTCCCGAACCATATTCGGAGAACAATATTGTGTTTCGAATTGTAAATTTGGAAGAGAGCATCGAATCTGGAAATTGGACTACTACTATTACCGCTGGTGTCATTCCACTTCGAGGATTTATCAAATCTCGTCTTGGCATCACATAAGAACTTGACTTCTGGTCACGGGTCTGTTATGCTTGGTGGTTAATGATAGAGACAGATGCCGACATAACCAATTTCCAAGTGGAAAACCAGCAAGGTGACTGGATTGTCCACGTCGTTCCGGTGTCGGACTATCATCCTACCATTTGTGCTCCGAGCATTGTTTTTATCCGCAACATCCTCACTGGAAAAACGTATAATTATGCTTTCAATCATCCTGACTCGAAGCCAGCATCTTTTCCCGCATTCGACGAAATAATTCGCAAGTTTCCCAATCGAAAATGGACGCTTGATAAAAAGGCGTTTGACCAAATGTTTTTTCAAGTGCCGAATACGTTGGACGCAAATGCAGTATTGTGGATGCGAGAGAATGAAACGTTTGAACTTTCCGAGTATGAAACTTCGGCTCATTATCTTATTAGAAAGAATGCGGCTGGACACGACAGATTGAATATGGTGATTCCGCTCATGAAACACCGGGAAATGTTTGATGAACTGGCAGACGACCTCGTGACATTGTTAACGGGATATGAGCCAGATATGGGGTTCACTCGATTCAACGACCTTATTATCGGCACTCTTGGTGAATTGGAACAACAGGGGATTTGTGTGGAAAGAAATAGGTTTCGAGATAGGTATAAACAAGAACCTATCTCCAAAGATATGGTGTATAGCCAATATAATGTCTATACCTCAACTGGAAGACCTAGCAATAGGTGGGGCGGAGTAAATTATGCGGCTTTAAATCAGGGTGATGGCACCAGAAAATGTTTTCGTTCTAGGTATGGAAATGATGGATGTATGGTCGTTCTTGATTATACTTCTTTTCACCCCCGAATTGTCAGCCATCTCGTCAAATATTCTATTCCAACTGATATTGACATCTACGCCTATTTGGCAAAACTTTATTTTCATAAGAACGAAATTGATGAAACTGACATCAAAAATGCCAAAGAATTGACATTCAGGCAGTTTTATGGCGGAATCGAGGATAAATACCTTTATATCAAATACTTGGCTAATATTAAGCAATTTACGTATGAGCAGTGGGAATTGTTCAAGTCACGAGGATACGTTGAAACCCCCTTCTTTAAGCGTAGGATTACCGCCAAGCACGTCTCTGACCCCGACCCACCCAAAGTATTCAACTACATTTTGCAAGCCACAGAGGGCGAATTAAGCATTCCGAAGGTCAAATCGGTGATTGATTACTTGGCGGCTAATAATAAGAATACCAAAGCGGTGCTTTATACCTATGATGCGGTTCTGTATGATTTTTATAAGCCCGAGGGATTGGATTTGATTCGGCAATTGCGGGACATTATGAGTTTCGATGGACGCTTCCCAATGAAGGCGTATATGGGTGAGACTTATGCCGACGTGAAGCTGATTAGCGTGTAAACTATTTACGGAGCATATTGATAAAGGAATTATCATTTCCGGGATTTGAATTAAAACTGTTATGCTCGAATTCTCGTGGTGGGTCAATTTTATGACCTTTTACATTGACCACATAAATCTTGTTTGGCTTATTTTTTTGAGTAACGAACACGGCGGCGGATTCATTCTGATTATCCCATTCGACCATCATCTTTGAAATATCAAATAGTTTTTCTGGAACCGCATACACGGAAAATACTCCCCGAAAGAAATGCCCATCCCAATTCCAAAACGTATATTCGTGGTTCTTATCGAAAGGTGGTTTGCCTGAGATTTCCCAAGCGGTTTTTTTGCAGAAGTTTAAATCACGAAATGTTTTGTTGTAAATGTCAGAACTAAATGGCATTCCGCCCGACCATCCCGCCTGTGCCCATCCCTTTGGTCCATCGTCTCGGGGGGAGGATTTTCTTTTGTGTGATTGATGTTGATATGTGTTATGGGCAAAATAATCATCATACTCTTTTTGATGTGGCCAGCTTTCGTCACCAGAACCATACCCACTTGATTTTGAAGAATTTTTCAGAACGTCATATGCTGCGTTGATGTATTGCATATCGGAATTACTTCCGCCCGCATCTGGATGGTGTTTTTTGACAAGAGCGACATAGTAGTCTTTCAACTTGGATTTTTCCAGTGAGGATGCGTCAGGAACACCGAAGTCTGCAAAAATAGCATTGGCGACATCTATGGTCATTCCTTCCAACAATAAATTTTTAAGCCGAATCATATTTAATGTTTGAAGAATGGTTCGATGTATGGAGATACCATATAAAAGTCATCAGCATCCATATAAATTTCAACTGACGATACAAGCCATTTTTCATGCACCGTATCATAATTGATTGGTGGTTTAACTTCTGCCGTTGTTCCTTCGTCATGAATTTTTGCCATCATTTCCGTGAACTCGGAATAGTTGCATTGTCCTGACTCCAATATTTCTTGGTCAGTTTTATTTCGGAATTCCACATTGACGATTTTATCCTCTGGCTTCAATTCGATTTCAGGTTCGTCTTTTGCGGTTTTCTTTAAGACATCATAAGCGGCGTTAATCCACTTCATATCAGCATCATCGCCACCTACATCGGAGTGGTGCTTTTTAACCAATGCCATATAGTATTTTCGTAACTGACCCTTATCTAAATGTGCCGCATTTCTCACCCCGTATTTGGCAAAAATGGTAGTAGCAACGTTTGGCCTCATTGCTTCAAGCAAAATATCTTTGAACGGTATCATATGAATAAATATACGATAGTTTGAGCGAAAAATGGCATATTTATATCAAAAGATATGAGTAACATCCTAGACCGAGTTTTCAATGAAGTCTGTCTCGACGAAAGAGTATCAGATGGAGTTTTCAAAATGGAAGAAGCATCACACATGGATGCTCTGCGTGATTATTTCATTAAACGGGGCATTGCCAAAGAGGCTGCGGTTCATGTGACTAACCGAATGGTTGAAGGTAAATTCCCAGAACGTCAAGCCTACAATAAGGATGGTATCCTTGTAACTTTCCCCACTCCTCAGCATAAATCCCGTGCTATTGCTCGTGGAACCCACTTTGAAAAAAACCCAGTGCCACAGGTTCAACAGCAACGAGATGCTGAAAAAGAAGAGCCAAAGCAAGCCCCTCCCGGTTCTAAGCCAGAACCCGGAGAAATTCCCGCAGATGATGACAAAGAAGATGTTGATGATAAAGAGGATGATGACGACGAAGGCGGCGGTGGAGGCGGCGGGGGAAGCAAAGAACCTACAATTTTTCAAGGTGATAAACAACTGGAAGTTGAACCTCCACGGGATAAAGA
>Ga0075030_100001949_pt1 | contig 18671 bp, 13 predicted proteins | sample LitLauG_LLR_2012_FD_71393 | JGI IMG/M metagenome (GOLD analysis project Ga0075030, IMG submission 71393) | Freshwater sediment microbial communities from Pennsylvania, USA - Little Laurel Run_MetaG_LLR_2012 | ecosystem: Environmental > Aquatic > Freshwater > Creek > Sediment | place: USA...
TCGATCAACAGGAATTTGCCGTAGGTGACAACACGGCGATACTGCTCATAGACAGCGGGCGTGACAATTGCGTTCGAGATCCCAGTTTCATCTTCCAGGCTCAAGAACACGAATCCCTTGGCCGTTCCCGGCCTCTGCCGGGCAATCACGCATCCTGCGATGCGAGTCCTTCGTCCGTCTTGGAACTTCTCAAGATCACGCGCACAAACGATACCCATACGGGATAGAACATCCCGGTGATAGGCCATCGGATGCGGTCCGACAGTGACGCCCGTGCCGTGGAGGTCAGCGGCCAGCCGTTCATCCACGGTCATTTGCGCAAGTGGAGATTCTTCGTCCTGCTCTGGCAAGTCCCGCAACAGCGGCCCGGTGGGACGGCCCGCGTATTCCACCTGCCACAGCGCATCACGACGATGGATATTTTCCCCAAGCGAATTCAGCGCACCGATCTTGGCTAACATGGTGAGATCGTTCTTGCGCAGTTCGGGTACGCGTAGCGCGAGATCGTGAATGGAATTAAAGGCGCTGCTTGCGCGGGCTCGAACGAGAGCTTCTCCCAGTTCTTGCCTCAATCCTCGCGCATAGAGCAATCCAAGGCGCAGCGCAATGCGCTTGCCCTTGTTGGCACTCTCCGGCTCAAGAGTACAAAGCCAATCGGAGCGCTCCACGTTGATGGGCTTCACTGTCAGCCCATGACGCTGCGCGTCCTTGACCAGCGTGGAAGGACTATAGAAACCCATCGGTTGGTTGTTCAGTATGGCCGCAGTGAACGCCCCCAAGTAGCGAACCTTGAGATAAGCACTGGCGTAAGCAATCAGCGCAAAGCTGGCCGCGTGCGACTCGGGGAACCCGTAGAGCGCGAACGATGCTATCGATTGGATGATCTGCTCTTGTGCTTCCGAGCGAATGCCATTCGCTGTCATTCCCGAACGCAGCTTCGCCTCTAGCTCCCGCATTCGCGCCTGCGAACGGCGCATTCCCATCGCACGGCGCAACTCCTCCGATTCACCGCCGCTAAAATTCGCGACGATCATCGACATGCGAATCAACTGTTCCTGAAACAACGGCACACCGAGGGTTCGCTTCAACACCGGCTCCAGCAGTGGATGCGCATACGTGACCGCTTCCTTCCCCTGCCGCCGCTTCATATAAGGATTCATCATCTTGCCGACGATTGGACCTGGACGGATGATGGCCACTTGCACTACCAAATCGTAAAAACGCACCGGGCGATTGCGAGGCAATGCTGACATCTGGGCGCGGCTTTCCACCTGGAACATCCCTACCGTGTCAGCCCGTTGCAAGGTGCGGTATACCTCTAGGTCATCTTGCGGAAGCTGGGCGAGATCGAGTGGCTCCTTGTAGTGTCTGGGGATCAAATCGAGGCAGTCTTCCAGCACGGCCATCATCCCCAACCCGAGCAGATCCACTTTGATGATCTTCATGTCGGCGCAGTCTTCCTTGTCCCACTGAATGACCGTGCGCCCCGGCATGGACGCCCTCTCTAAAGGAACAACCGCATTCAGTTGCCCCGCGCAAATCACCACGCCACCGGAGTGTTGTCCAAGGTGCCGGGGAAGGTCCTGCATACGCTCGCAGATTTCCACGTACTTCGCGATACGGCGGTGATTGAGATCGAAACCAGCCGTGCGGAAGCTGGCATCTAACGTGTCCGTTGGTCCTTTCCATTCCCATGCACCAACCAGCTTCGTAAGCCGGCCCAACGTTTCCGCGTCGAAACCAAGCGCTTTCCCCGCCTCACGCGCAGCGGATCTCCCTCGATAGGTAATGACATTGGCGGTCATTGCCGCGCCGAGTTCGCCGTAGCGCTGGTACACATATTGAATGGCGCGTTCGCGGCGGTCTCCGCTGGGCAGATCAAGATCGATATCGGGCCATTCGCCACGCTCGGCGGAGAGGAAGCGCTCAAAGAGCAGCTCCATGCCGACCGGGTCAATTGCCGTGATGCCAAGCGCGTAGCACACCACGCTGTTCGCCGCCGATCCACGCCCCTGAACGAGAATGCCTTCACGCCGGCAGAACTGCACGATGTCCCAAACGATCAGGAAATAGCCTGGAAGCTCCAGTTGCCCAATCAGAGTCAGCTCGCGGCGAGCTTGCTTCTGAGCCTTCTCGAAAAGTTGCGGGTCACGCTTCGGCAGATATCGTTCGCGCACGCCCTCTTCCACACGCTTCTCCAGGAACGATTGCATCGTGCCGCCGTCAGGCACGGGATAACTTGGAAAGCGGTATCCCAGATCGCTCATCTTGTACGCGAGGCGCGCGGAAAGCTCAGTTGTATTGGCGATAGCCTCCGGAAGATCGCGGAACAATTCCTGCATCTCACGGGGCGAACGCAGGTGGCGTTCGGCATTGAGTGAGAGCAATCGGCCTGCGGTGTCGAGCGTCGAGTGGTGGCGGATGCTCGTGAGCACATCCATGACTTCACGCTCGTAGGCCGTGGCGTAGTTCACACCATTTGTGGCGACGAGTGGCAACTTCAACGCACGGGCAATTCGAACTGCTGCCTGGTTGCGGTGTTCTTCGCTGCGGTCGAAGTGTCGCTGCAATTCGACATAAACATTCCGCCGCCCGAACAGCTCCATGAGTCTCTCGACTTCGCGCAAGGCTTCGTCGAATCCGCCACGCACGAGTGCTGCCGCCAGAGGGCCTTCATCCCCGCCGGTCAGACAGATCAATCCCTCGGCGTGTTCTTCGATGTCGGCAAGATTCGCTGTGCCTTCGGCCTTCGTGCTTTCCCGCAGTTTGAAGCGAGTGATCAAGCGGCAGAGATTCTGATATCCAACGGCTGACGCGACGAGCACTGGAAAGCGCACAGGCTCAACCGGCACAAGATGGGGGACCCACTCCGGCGGCCGCACCCTCTCTCCGGCATCACGGACGGCGATCTCGGCTCCGATGTGTGCCTGTGTTCCAGCCTTTTCCGCCGTGATGTGAAAGCGCGGCGCCCCGTACAGGCCATCGCGATCGAGCAACGCCATCGCGGGCATCTGGAGTTCGGCACAACGGGCCATCAGCACTTCCGGCAGCGAACCGCCTTCGAGAAAACTGAAAGCCGAGCGGGCATGGAGTTCCACGTACATCGCAATCTCAGTCGTAGATCCCGGTCAGGTACCAGCACTGTGCCCTTGGATCGAAGGCGACACGGCAATACAATTTTTCCCGCTCTCCCAGGGTTACGTCCCACTCTTCGCGACACCAATCCGAGTTCGTCCACCATGCTCCGCTTGTTTTCCAAGGTCCAGATGCTTTTTGGACTGGGACATTCTTACCATCAAGAGAGAGCGCGACGATGCGTGAACTTTCTATTCGCACTCGCACTGCGTGGGGAGGGCGCAACAAGCGTAGAGCCGATGTATGAATTCCATTCCCCGCCGCTTGTGAAACAGCGCCAGGATTCGGAACGAAGGGAACCAGACGAAACGCATCGGGACGATGACTGTCGAGTAGTTCCGGCGCGCCAACCCTATCCTCCCCTAGGAGTTTGCGGAGGCGTGCCAGTAAGACTTCCAGTTGTCCTGCTTCTGGTGTTTGGGGAACGAACAATCCTTGCTGTCCGGTCTGAGGCCGGGCGGGTTGCGCCTGCATGTACAGACCAATAACAGCTGCTTGCGGCGGGTGCATCTCCAAGTCAAGCTGGATTAATTTCAGCAGTGTGTGATGGTTGCACTCAGGCAGCGCCGGCCGAACTACCCGACGATGTTCTTGCCGCGATGCACTATCCAGCACAAGCCTCGTCTCCACATAAGCGATGGCCAAAGCGCGGTCTGCCGCTCGCGCCACAATTTGTTCCAGCATCCTGCCCAACAGAAACAGAAGCGGCTCCAGGAGATCGACCGGATGTTCCAACTCTGTGGTTTCGCTCAGAATGGCGTCTGGGGACGGTTCCACGGGTACCAACAGATGTTGATACTCGCCACGCGAGAGTGCTTGAAGGCGATAGCCAGTCTGACCAATTCTCGCAATCAGCGCTTTTTCTGGCAGCGCGGCCAACGCACCAAGTGTCTTGATACCCCATGACGTGAACGTCTCTTCCAGCTCAGGTTCAAGTTCCAGGACGATGACAGGAAGCGGCGCCAGCGTGTTTGCTTCTTGCCCAGAACAAATGACCGTGGTTCCAGTAAAACCGCGCGCGGAAAGCACAGACACATAGGCGTTACCGGAGGTAGCGATGCTAACTTCAAATCCAGCCGCATCCATATTTCGCCGTAGCGTCATCGCGATTTGTTCTGGAGCGCCGAAGAGCCTCTCCGAGGCGGAAACGTCCAGAACAAGCGTCGCCCCAGAACGGCCTTCTTCGGGAGAGGCGACTACTTCGATTCTGGGGGAGATGCGCTCCGCGCAGAGCATCAGAATGAGGAAGGCCGTATCTTCTTGTTGGTTCATTCTCGGGGATACCGAAATATTGTCGAATGATTCCGCTTGAAGGCGGCTCATCCCCAATACCAGCCCAAGATTCCGCGCCTGGTCGTTCAGCGCGAATACGGTCTCAAGTGGAGGATCGCCATCTAGAATGGCTAGCGGACGTTTACGCAACTCAGGCCGAAGTCGTGCCAGCGTTTGCGCCGCAAAATCGCGCACGTGGAGACACAGATACAACGGCGCAGGCATAACTCATCTCGCCCATAAAGTCGTTCGCTTCCAGGAAGTCTCAGCGGCAGACACCGGCTTTTTCCCGAACGCATAAGCCTCTTCTCGCGAGGTGCGTTTGCGCTCTGCTCTTACGCTGTATTGGAACCCGGCCAGCAACGGCCAGCCATCTTGATTCTCAGTCGCGTATTCCCATCGCTCTTTTCCTTCCTTGCAATACAACACCACGGAAGCACAACTGTTGGCGCACGAGGTTTGCGTCAGCAGCAGGAAAAGGGCCTGAGACTTCTCCGCTTGCAGTCGATAGCGATACCAGGAGGCCAATGGTATACGCCGCACTTGTTCTGGGCGGACATCCCCCATGTCCAAAACAATGACTCGAAAACCTCCTGTGTTGAGCAATAAGTCCGTCGCTCGGAGCGCCCGATCAAGGCTCGTCCAGATTTCTTTCGCGGAACGATTTCGGGACAGAGGCAGCGATAGCGAGCGCTGCGAAGAATGAGTGGATTGAATCGGAACGACGATTCCTTTGTCCAACACGACCTCGCGTCGTCTTGCAAGCCGCCGATCCAATGAAACCTGTTCGACGCGACTTTCCCGTATGGATTCGGAACAACGTGGCGTGTAGTCGACTGCGTCTGTCGATTTACGATTCCTTGTCACGGGATTCCCAATACTCTTGTCGCGCAACACACTGCCCTCATTGCGAAATAGTCTCTCAACAGCCGCATCCATCCCGTGAATTTCCATGCGAGGATGTCTACCAGTCCCGCCACAGTGAACCTCTTGCGCCAGCGAGGTTGCGTTTACTCTGTGAGTGATATCGACTGCGCCCTGAGTGTTTTCACAAGTAGCTGTCTTCTCAGATCGGCCAGCGCGTACCCAGAGCAGATGCGCGAGATTGATCCCGATGGCAGCAGCAGAGAGCGGATCGAACGCGTCCGCAGCATCCACATACGCGCACGATGCGCCATACCGTGTGGCTTCGGCAAGAATGGAAGCAACCAGCGTACTTCTCCCGGAGCAAACTGGCCCGGTGACTTCCGCTAGACTACCGAGCGGCAGACCGCCTTCCAGCAGAGCATCCACTTCTGCGATGCCCGTGGGCATAAGTTCTGTAGTCTGACGGAAGCGAGGAGACAGGGCTGCGGGAATTCGCGCCGCGAGAGACGATTCGATCTTTTCCCGGAGCAGGGCCGCCGAGCGCATAGCACTATTCGCCTTTTGTTCGCCTATTGAGGTTATTCACTCGGGTTCATTTTGTCAAACCGTGGATTCTGCCTTCCTCTACCGCGCGACAAGCCAGCCAATGAATTATGACGGGAGGATTAAAAGTACCGAAAGCGAAGCAAAGAACGGCTTTTCCAATATATTGGTGGTGTACCATGACTCCCGACAACTCTCTAAGGTTGTCTTGGGCTGCGTGACTGACTGGCAACAGGAAACTCGCGGCCTATTTCGTGTGGAGAGTTTTTATGGTGACAGACCGGGCCTCTGGCATCAGGCACGAAGTCCAGCAGTTGATTCAACTTCAAATTGACACTCTGCGTCTCGAATCATCCCTGACTTCTTCCCAGCTTTGGGAATACCATTCGCGGTCCCAAAGAATCACGGCGCTTTACAGAGATCTTGACCAAATCCGTAGAGACCGTATCAAGTACGAGTTGAAAACAGCGTCCTGAATACCCTTTGCGTTTGAGGGGGTGAAACCGCCATCCGCAGTTTGATTGCTCCGATTGCGGATGGTGGCTTTCAACTGAAAGGAAATGAGGCGACGACCATGTTGAACGGGAACGGAACGGAGCTTGCGAGGAAGGAAGCTAACCTCATCGCTGGCATCGAACAGATGCTCCCAGACTTCGCGCGTGCGTGCCGCGCACATGACAATACTGTTGTCACCATGCATCAAGATGCCTTCGCCGCCGATTACCAGGAAGACGAATATAGGCTCCTGGGCATGGCGATAAAATTCGCGGGCATCTGCGGCAAAGAAGTCCAGATCGTCGGAACGAACAGGCGGACTGTTGATCAAACGGAGACCACGCACTAAACCTGCGACCGACGTTTGACCCTATTAAGACTGATTACCCACGCATCTCTGCAATGCGCATCGTGACTGCGGTGACGCGACCTAGGATGTCAGCGTCTCCTGGATAGCGAACCTGTCTCGACTGCTTTCCAGATTGGGCCGAAGGGAGAAGCACCAACTGGCTGCCGTTCACTTCGCACCAGCTGCACACGTATAGGTTATCTCTTAGCTCCACAAAATAGATTGGTCGCTCGAATTCGTCGCGCCAGCCGTCACGCTGGATCTTGGTCTGGTGCGAATCAATTTGCACAAAAGAACCGGGCCTCAGCACAGGATAGAGCGTGCGATCTTCGATCCCGATATATCCGTAAAGGGAATCCCGCCAGTCCATATGCTGGAGCAGTGCCACCGGAATCTCGCCCCAGCTCTCAAACATCCGCGAGACCAAGTTCGTGCTCCCGAAGTCTACTTTCTCTCGGAGTTCCAGCGGGGCCACGAGTGTGCTCTCCGTGCCTCCAAGCGTCGGTGTCACCAAGTAAGTGTGTGGCAGCCCCACAAGTTTTTGTTCTGTGCCGGCGTCGCGGATATCAACACCGAAGAACGACAGAATTTCGTCGAGGCCCAGCCTATAGATCAGGCTCAAACTTTTGAGTCTGTAGATATTGAGTTTGAGCTTTCCCGTTTCGAGAGCGCCCAGCCAAGTGCGTGAGATGAAGTAGTCCGGAGCGTTCATCTTGAGGGAGATCTCGCGACTAAGGTCTTCTACTTCGCGTATGGACAGGCACAAACGTTCCCGCGCAGCTCTGAGCCGCTTTCCAGCATCCGCGGCCGATGTCGGGGCCAACATCGTACTGCAACCTCGTAAGTTGCGATATCTTACCGCAAATTTCCGGTATATCCACAACTTTGATGCAGCATTTGGGAAAGGCGGAATTCCGTCGTTGCGTCAAAGTGCCTGCTACTGGCCATAGTTGACGGGCGTTCCATCCTGACTGACCTCAATTCCGGCCAGTCTGTCTGAGCGACGCATTCTCGCATGGTCATCGAAACCGTGATGTTACTTGGCTGTTCGGCCTTTGCTGTCCCTAATCGAGGACAGGTTGCGAATGTTTCTGACGGTTCGCGAACTCGCATTTATACCGGACAAATCTCTGCGAGCCTGCAGTTTGGACGCGGCCTCGATTCACCGGTTTTCAGCCTACCCGTCGCCTTTTGAGCATTCTGCCGCAAGACTGACGCGTAACACGCACGCCTCGCGGGAAAGACATAGGCAGAGGCCGAAACCGTGAGTACAGAGCCAAATTCCACCAGAGGCGACGACTTCGCTGAGCGAGTCCGTTCAGTCCTTGCTAGCAAGAATCTCACTCTCTCTCGCGTCTCCCAAGCATCTGCGGCGCGATTCGGCCGTTCTTCGCCCTACTTCCTTCCGCATACTCTGTACCACGAATTCCGGCTGGGAACCTTTAGCCCTAGCCTTCTTCAGGTGTTTGCGTTCAGCCAAATTTCCGGCTACAAGCTCGCTGATTGGCTGCGTGTGTTCGGATGTGATCTGGAAGACATTCCCCGATTGCAAGTTCTCCTGCCGTCAAAGCGCACGACGCTGCTCGACTCCTCTCTGGTCGATGCCGATGCGTGGATTCCCTGGTTCGGAAACCGCGCCAGCGGCGCCGTGGTGCCTCCGATTGGACCGGTGGCTCGACTTTTGCAAGTCACGCCTCTGAGGCGACTTCGGGTCCTCTCCGAAATCGGCAATCGAGGCTATCTGTACGTGAAGATTGGAAGCCAGGATGCCCTGGCTTTCCCCGATCTGCTTCCTGGAAGTATTGTCCGTGTGAATCCAAGATTCACGAATGGTCGTATCGGCAAGACAAACGGGTCAGCATCCACCGAAACTTTTCTGATGGAACATAGCAAGGGTCTCTTCTGTTGCCGTTTACGTGTTGTTGAGAAGGGTATTGTCGTTCCGATCGGAACATTGCTCTCTTATGCTCAAGTCGAAATGAAAGTCCCACGCGAGGCGCGAATTCTAGGCATCATGGATCTCGAAATCCGTTCGATGCTTGTCGTCGAGCAGCCGGAGGTTCCGAAAGATTTGGCAAAACACTGGACACCACGGCCACTTGTCGCAGAGAAGAAGTTTGGTGAACTCCTGCGCGCAGCACGCACCAAGCGGCGTCTATCCCTGCGGGAGGTTGCGGCACGGAGTCGCAAGATCGCAGATCTGCTTGGGGACGGAAGATATTGTGTATCTTCCAGTTCACTCTGCGATTACGAACAGTTCAACGCGCCACCGCGTCACTTTCACAAAGCGATCACTCTTTGCTCGCTGTACGGCCTGCAATTTCGCGTGTTTCTGAAGGCGAATGGAATTGTCTTGGAGGAAGCCGGCACGGAGCCGATGCCCGATCATCTCGCTCGCAGAGCGCTAGAAATGGAGTCCATCGAAAACTCGAACGACGACGACGTTTCGGGTCAAAGCGGATTCCTTGAGCAGATGCTTGAACAATGTCAGGAGATTCCGTTCTTCCTTCGCCAATCCATCGGGTCCCTGTCCGGCCTGGAAAACCTTTCTCTGGACGACTGGTTCTGGATCGGCGGCGAATATGATGTCCTCCATCCTCTCCTGACTAACGGGCTATTCGCCCTCGTGAACCGTCGCGACAGGAGGCCAATCCATTTCACGTCGAAACCGGCATGGCAACAGCCGGTATATGTGATCCAAATGCGGGACGGGACATACTTGTGTGCGTGTTGTGGCATCGAGAACGGCACGCTGGTCATTCATCCGTATTCCCAGCAGTTCCGTCGTTCCGAACATTTGCGTTACCACCAAGATGCCGAGGTGATCGGGCGAATTGTCACGGTGGCGAGAAAGCTTGACTGATCTTGTTGGCTTACCGAACAAACGGAGTTGCTGCCCTGCACACGATTACTACCGATTGCAGCGAAAATATACGTAGTTGAGCGAAAGGCGAACGCTTCACTCATTTTATGGACAAGCCTTCCGTAGCTGGCTAATCTCGGTTTCCAGGTGGGGCTGTTGTCCGTTCTCTCGCATGAGCGAAGCCGTTGGTCGTCCTGGGTGCCGAATGAACTCCATTGGCTTTCAAAACAGATTCGACCGCTTCTGCACTGGCATCTGGCAAGCTTCCTCTGCCTCACAGCCGGGAGTCTTCTCGCACTCCTCACGCCGTTGGTGCTCAAGTGGGTGATTGATCGGCTCATACCACAGAGGCAGCCGGGATTGCTGCTAATAGCGGCGGGACTGATCTTTCTCGGCTACCAGGGCAGAATGGCGCTCACGAGCCTGGGCAACTATTTGATGCTAACTGCCGCCCAGAAGCTCGCCCTCACGTTGAGAATGAGCCTGCTTGGACGACTCGACGCGCTCTCTGCAGAATATTACGACGATACGCCTGTGGGCAGCGTGATGTACCCGCTCAAAGATCCCGTCGAAGAGGTCTCATATTTTGGGTCCGACCTCCTGCCCGCAATCTTGCGCATGTTCCTGACGGCCAGCTTCACTCTGGCGACAATGTTCGTGCTCTGTCGTGTGCTTACGCTGGCCGTTCTTCCTCTCGTCCCGGTCTTTCTGATCGCGCGGCAGCACTTCCGCCGAAGGCTCGCGGCCAACGCGGACACTGTGCAGAGCAACCGGCGGGCCTGGAGCACATTCCTTGAAGAACATCTCTCCTCAGTGATTCCCATTCAACTGTTGGGACAAGAAAAACGTCAGGAACGAAGGGCCTTCCGGCTCCTGGCTCGTGAAGTCAGGTCACAACAAAAGCTGTTCACAACCAGCATTTGGTTTACGGTTTGGGGCTCTATGGCGGTTGTGTTTGCCATGTGCGCGGTCATTGGCTACGGCGGCGAGATGGTGTTATCAGGGACCCTAAGCATCGGCGGCCTGGTGGCCTTCTATGGTTTGGTTACGCAACTCTTTGATCCTCTCAGCGGCGCCGCTGATCTCTACGCAAGGGCACAGAAAACCTTCGCCAGCGTCCGGCAGCTAGAGGTCGGGCTTGAGTTACGCCCGATCGTAACAAACGCCGCTGCTGCCATTTGTCTCCCGCGGGAGCATCCTCCCCAGATTGATTTTGCCGAGGTCGAGTTTGGATATAAGAGGCAGAAAAACATGCTTCACATCCGCTCGCTTCGAATCTTGCCGGGAGAACAAGTTGCCATCGCCGGGGAGAACGGCGCCGGAAAGAGCACCCTGGCAAAACTCATTGCGCGACTCTACGACCCAGATTCCGGGTCAATTCGCATCGGCAGTGTAGACATCCGGAACGTCCAGCTCAAGGATCTGCACCGGTACGTCTGCTATCTGCCACGCGACCCCGTCCTGTTTGATGGAACGTTGTCCTTCAACCTTCGCTTTGTGCGGCCGGCGGCACCCGACGATGAAGTACAAAAAGCCATTCGCAGTGTGGGGCTCTCGCAATTTGTTTCGGCGTTGCCCGATGGCTTACTCCAACGGATCGGACCCGGAGGCTGCCAACTCTCCGGCGGTCAGCGCCAGCGACTCGCCATCGCAAGAGCGATTCTGCAGCAACCTCGAATTTTAATCTTGGACGAGGCAACTTCCTGTCTTGATTCCTCTTCAGAGAGGGCCGTTCTTGGGAACATTCGCCGCAGCCTCACAGCGTCAACGCTAATTGTCATCTCGCACCGGCCTTCGACATTCTCTACCTTCGGCAGACTTCTTGTTCTTTCCCGTGGAGAAATCGCTGAAGACCGCAATTCCCACTTGCTCAAGTTTGCTGCGAGCCGCCCCTCCAACCAATCTTCTTGAACAGCCTCTAACATCGACGAAGATCTCCGCTAAACTTCTCTGTAAATACAAGCTACGCCGGAATTTGTTTCTCGCAGTCCTTTCGTAGGGGATTCAGATACAGCAATGCTTATCAAAAAGCGGACACCTTGATTTTTTCCACACGACAAACCTGCGACGCATCTCGTTGTCACTAAGCAACATCTCTTAGTCGATGTTGGTTTACCGAACCTTTTCACCTTTTACTGGCTTTCAGGTGCCGAAGGGTGGCACAGTGCGCTCCAGGCATCCGATCTCTATTACGAAAAGCAAGGGATGGGGCAGCAATGTACAGAGTTTCTGACGCGGTGCGCAGCACACACAACCAGGATGGCGCGATCCTGCTGGATGTTCGGCAAGGTCAAATGTTCAACCTCAACTTCGTTGGATCGCGGATCCTCGAACTTCTCAAAAGTGGGTCCACTGAATCAACAATCGTTGATCAGATCAGCCGGGACTTCGGCATTAGCCGGGACCTTGCCGAGCACGACTTGCGGGAATTTCTTGAGAACTTGAAGCAGTGTCGCCTGATCGAAGAGTACGAATCGGGCGTAGCAGTCTGAGCTGGGATCAAGATCATGGAATCGACACAACAGTCCGATCGAGAGACCCATCGCGCCATTGTGCTGGGGCAGGGTGGGAATCAACTGCTTTTGGCACGAACTGGTGATGGCTTTCTTCTGCCCTTGATCGAGATCCCGCGTTGTCAGCGAATTGCCGAGAACCTAACCGCTGCCATCAGGAACGAGTGGGGCCACGAAGTAGTCTGTCTATTCTCTTCAGATGCCGCTGTTCCGGCGTGGTCCCCCAACGGACGCAACTACCAAGTCATGGAGTCCTTTGAGCCTGTAGCAAGACCCAGCCCGCGGGCCGAGTGGGTCCGTGTCGCGTCCTTATCGGAGGTAGCCTTCGCTGACCCGGCAGACTACATGGCGATGCAACGATCTCTTGCCGAGTGCATGGGACGCTCGGGTGTTGTAACCCAAGGACCATTCGCAACGCTGGGCTGGTTTAGAGAGTTGCAGGGATGGATCGAAGAAGTAATCGGGCCATTGAGGTTCCATCTTACGGGGAGTTTTACTCAGTTGAATGCTAGCCCGTCATTCAGCTTGGTTCGGTTCGAGACGAGCGGACCCGCTGTCTGGTTCAAAGCTGTGGGCCAGCCCAATCTCCGGGAGTTTCCAATCACGGTTGCGTTGGCAAGACTTGTCCCGCGATACATTCCGGCGATTCTCACTGCGCGGCCGGAATGGAATGGGTGGCTGGCCCTGGAGGTCGAGGGCACCAATCTCGGTGAGACTCAAGACGCTCAACACTGGAACACTGCAGCATCCGCGTTGGCGAAGCTGCAAATTGAATCCATTGGCAGAAGCGAGGTGCTCATCGACTCGGGTGCAAGAGATCTTAGGGCGTCCGTCTTGTTGAAGCTGGTCCGCCCATTCCTGGATGCCATGGGTCAACTCATGGAAGAGCAGACCCAGGTTCCACCACCTGTTCTGTCGAGGAGCGAACTCATGTTGCTCGGAGAACAAATCGAAGAGGCACTCTCCCTAAGCGCAGATTTGCGGATCCCTGAAGCGCTGGGACATCTCGACCTCAATCCCGGAAACGTGATTGTGTCTGAGGGCCATTCCATATTCCTGGACTGGGCCGAAGCATACGTAGGAAATCCATTATTCAGCTTCCAGTATCTCGTTGAGCACTTTCGGCGCGTGGCCGGCGTGGACACGGCAGCCCAGTCCGTCCTGACCGGCGCCTATGCCGAGGAGTGGCAGTCATTGGTCTCGCCTGAAAGCCTGGAAGAAGCCGTGGGTTTTGCACCGATGCTGGCGGTCTTTGCCTACGCGGCCGCGACCGATGTATGGGGCGACCAGGACCGACTTCAAGACCCCAAGGTTGGCGGATATCTACGGAGTTTGACGCGGCGGATGCATCGCGAAGCAAACCGCTTGAAGAATCGGAGTGCGTTATGCCCAAACTGATGGAGCCTCCGCCGTGTTCGCCGGTTGAACCTGTGACCGAAGTTTTGCATGGCGTCACCGTTACTGACCCATACCGTTGGCTGGAAGACCAGGAGTCGGCACAAACTCGCGGCTGGATCGAGGGGCAAACCAAGTATGCACGTGCATACTTAGATTCGATTCCCGGCCGCGAACGGATTCGTGAGCGCATTCGCGAACTGCTGGACGTTGAGATCTACGATTCCGTCCAAAACGTCGGCCAGAGGTATTTCTTTCGCAAGCGGCTTCCCGGCCAGGAACAACCCTGCATCTACTTACGCAAAGGCCCGGATGGAGAAGATCGCCTTCTGATTGATCCCGCTGAACGCGGCAGTGGAAAGCATACGGCTGTCAAACCGCTTCGCATCTCGCTCGATGGCCGGCTGCTCTTGTACGAGGTGAAGGAAGGCGGGGAACGAACCGGGATATTTGAACTGCTGGACATCCAAACCCGGAAAATCTTGCCCGATGTGCTTTCCCGTGGCTACCTGCGGGGCTTCGCGTTTGCACCCGATTCGCGAAGCTTCTATTACGTTCACGAAGCGATTACCGCGAAGCCACAGAGGCGAGCCGTCTATTACCATGTTCTGGGCACGCGCTCCGATGACGATAAGCAGATCTTCTTCGCCGGTGACGGTGACAAGCTCCGGCTGAGTATTGTTCCAGGGAGAGAGCGGCTTGGATTTCTTGTACACCGCTTCCTAGACAAGCCGTACACGGACTTCTATCTCTGGCGATTTGGCAGTGAAGCACCCCCAACGCTGGTGATCGAGAACGCGGGATACAAGTTCGGGCCGTTGCTCATGAAGGATGGCCGAATTCTGGCCGTCACTGATCGCGATGCGCCGAATTCCCGGATTGTCAGGCTTCGTCTACGAGAAGGTCTGGAACCGGAGTTCGTGGATGTGATTCCCGCAACGGACGTCCCCATCCTGAACTTGGCGGTGACCGAAAGTCGAATCTTTGTTCGCTACACCCGAGAAATCAAAACACAGATCGCCGCCTTCGATCTCTTTGGCAAACCTCTCGGCGAATTGCCGATCGACAAATCGGATACGGTTCGTTTCGCCGGTGGCTCTCTCGACGAAGATGAGCTGTTCTTCGAACGAGAGTCATTTACAAAGCCTATTCAGATATATCGCTATTCGTCCCAGACTGGTGAGACGAAGCTCTGGGCGGAGCGTAGGGTTCCGTTTGACGCCCAAGGTTTCAGCCATACACAGGTCTGGTTCACAGCAAAGGATGGGACACGCATCCCTATGTTCCTCGTCGGGCACCACGATGTTCTCGAAAGTGGACAGCATCCCGCGATCATGACTTCGTACGGTGGCTACGGCGTCTCGATGACTCCGCAGTTCAGCGTGTTTGTGGCTTTCCTGCTTGAACGCGGGTGTTTGTTCGCGCTTCCCAATATTCGTGGGGGCTCGGAATTCGGTGTCGAGTGGCACGACGCCGCCAAGCGGCGAAATCGGCAGACGGCATTCGACGATTTTCTTTGCGCCGCCGAGTGGCTCATCAATACCGGGAGAACCTCCCCGCACAGGCTCGCCATCTTTGGCGGATCAAACTCGGGCCTCCTCGTCGGGGCAGCCCTGACCCAGAGGCCGGACCTGTTTCGTGCCGTCGTGTGCATGGTTCCGATGCTCGACATGCTCCGGTATCACCTCTTCGACAACGCGCACATCTGGCGTGATGAGTTCGGCACCGCAGATGACGCGGAGGATTTCTCCGTCCTCGCAAAATATTCGCCTTATCATCAAGTCCGGCAAGGCACGGTCTATCCCGCCACGATGTTCGTATCCGGTGACGCTGACAGAAACTGCAATCCCCTCCATGCCCGCAAAATGACGGCGCGGCTTCAGGCAGCAAATGCCTCTGAACATCCGATTTGTCTGGATTACAGCAAGCATCGAGGACACTCACCAGTCCTTCCATTGAGCGAACGGATTGAAGCACTGACGGATCGAATGGCTTTTCTCTGTGACCAGTTACAGTTGCCCGTATGAAAGTGGGGATCTCTTATGCCATTTCTTATTTTGAAAGCGTACCTGAAGCTGGTCCATTTCGATCTCTACCTGGTGCGCGGTAGTTTCGAGGCCCTTTACGACAAAGTTCGCCGCTACCCACTCAGAAATCAGACGCCGGTTCCGGATGCGGTGGAACGCATTTGCTCGGCGGTGGACATTGCCTGCATCTGGTACTGGAAGCAAGCACTTTGCCTGCAACGCTCCGCTGCTACGGCCTGCCTTCTCAAGATGTATGGCCTACCAGCACAAATGGTCATCGGGGTTCAGCAGATGCCGTTCAAGGCGCATGCCTGGGTCGAAGTAGACGGCCGCGTCGTAAACGACAAACCCTACACGCCCGAAATGTACGCAGTCCTCGACCGATGTTAGGCCGACCGAAGCGAATAAAAGAAGGATACACATCATGAGCGCCCAATTCGGAAGGTGGAGTTTCGCTGGTGAGTTAGTTCCCTCTGAAGAGCTTGAAAAAGTGCAAGCAATTCTCGATCAGTATGGGCCGGACGGCAAGAGTTCTTATACCAGAGACGGCATAAGCATTGTTTATCATGCGTTCCACACGACAAAGGAATCACAGAAGGAAATTCAGCCTCATGTTTCAATATCGGGTTCTGTCATCACTTGGGATGGCCGCCTGGACAATCGTACGGAGCTGATCCGCCAGTTTGGCGACACGGTATCGAGCGATTCTTCAGATGTTTTGATCGTCGCTGCGGCCTACGAGCGGTGGGGAACAGACTCGTTGGGCAAGCTGATCGGCGATTGGGCTCTCTCCATTTGGAAGCCCGGTGAGCGCTCACTGATCCTGGCCAAAGATCCTATCGGCACTCGCCACCTTTACTACGCTGTCGACAAAAATGGAATCACCTGGTGCACCATCCTGGACCCTCTAGTCCTCCTTGCCGGAAGGGCATTTACGTTAAATGAAGAGTACATCGCCGGATGGTTCTCGCTTTTTCCTGCCGCCCATCTGACGCCTTATGTTGGAGTTCATTCTGTCCCTCCATCGTCATTCGTGCGCCTCGATTCCCGGCGGAAGAGCGTCACTCGGTATTGGGACTTTGATCCAGACAGGAAAATCCGTTACCGCAGCGACGCGGAATATGAAGAGCAGTTCCGCACGGTCTTCGCGGAATCCGTCCGGCGCAGAGTGCGCGCCGACGCTCCAATTCTCGCCGAGTTGAGCGGGGGAATGGATTCCTCTTCTATCGTTTGCATGGCAGACGCGCTGATCGCCTCGCGAGGCACGGAGGCTCCGCAGCTCCACACACTCTCCTACTACAACGAATCTGAGCCGAACTGGAACGAACGCCCCTATTTCACTAAGGTCGAAGAAAAGCGCGGCATGACAGGTTGTCACATCGACCTCAATTTGCAAGATCCCTTCAGATTCGGGTTTGACAACACTCGCTTTGCGCTAACTCCGGGTTGCTCCGGTCACTCATCAGAAGTGACGAAGCAGTTCATTGCGTGCCTGATCTCAAAAGGACATCGCGTACTCCTCTCCGGCATCGGCGGGGACGAGGTCCTGGGCGGAGTGCCAACGGCACTGCCAGAACTTGCAGACCTTTTCGCGCGAGCGAAGTTCCGAGTCCTCGGCCATCAATTGGTGGCATGGTCGCTCGCAAAGCGGAAGCCAGCAGTGCATCTCCTGTTCAACGTTTTGCGAGTCTTTTTCCCGGCATTTCTGGTGGGCACACCAGAATACAAGCGGTCGCCGTCGTGGTTGTGCCCGAGGTTTGTTAGACGGCATCGAACCGCTCTGAATGGGTATGCGTCGAGATTGAAACTGTTCGGTCCTCTGCCCAGTTTTCAGGACGGCCGGTCGACGCTAGATGTCCTACGAAGACAACTCGGCTCCGCCGAGCTCGCTTCAGATCCACCTTACGAGAAACGCTATCCGTATCTCGATCGCGATCTCTTGGAATTCGCCTACGCAATCCCTCGGGAACAACTAGCTCGCCCTGGCCAGCGCCGATCTTTGATGCGGCGCGCACTCATTGGGATTGTCCCCGACGAAATTCTCCAACGAAAGAGGAAGGCATTCGTCGATCGTGAACCTTTGGCAAGAATTAGGTCGGAATGGGAAGCTCTGTCTGAACTTGTTCAGTACTCGGTTGCCAATTCGCTTCAGATCATCGATTCGAGGGCGCTTTTCGATGTGCTACATGAGGCCAAAGAAGGGAAACACAGCGCTACACCCCAATTGATGCGCACTCTCGCGATCGAAGCATGGCTGAGACATGCTAGCCGCTGGAATGTCATCCACGACTTGACGCACGAGTCGGGTGAGCCCCACGTGGCCCCAGTCCCTCAACAAACATAAATCGCCGTTTGGCGCAATCAGTTCTCTCTCAGCTGAGAAATCACAGAAACGAAAGGAGGTGAATCACATGAAATACAGCAAACCCGAAATCACGCGTTTGGGCGAATCTCTGACTGCAATTCAGATGGGGCAGAAGGAGTCACCGAAGCATGACATCGCTGTGCCGTCACAGACAACGGTAAGCGCATACGAGTCTGACGAGTAAACAACTGCCAGGGCGCGACCAGGCGCCAGCGCCCTGGCGTTTTATCAGGCGGGGCAAAATAACTCCTTGGGCTTTCTCTCCTTACGCGAGTGAGTGCAACGGTTCGGTATCGCCCCTCAATTCATCAGGTCGCGCAAGTGTCGCCAGCGAACATACTGCTGGGACTTGGCAGGATCAGAGTCTTCCTCTCCCTTCAGCCAAAAACAAAACCAATCTACATCACCTTCTTGAGACACCATCCGGTCCCAGGGCTTTTGCAGTATGTGGTATCCCGTTGGAAGATATACGAGGTCGACTGGTTTCTTGAGCTTCGACAAACCGACGAACCACTCCCACTCCTGCAAGATTGAAGGTGGATGGATGGCTTGCATTCGCAAGGGCGCCTTGACTCTCTCCAACTGGAATCCAGGCGAACGCTCCAACCAGAGAGATAGTCCTTCGCCATAGGGAGCGGCCCCGTTGAGGCCCTCTATTACAGATTTCAAGTAGGGATTCACATTGGCGAAGGCAACATAGGGAAAGTACCCACCATCCAATCCGTCTGCCACAACCGCCGCCGCAATCCGGTACCTGGAATGTGTAAGCAGGTACTGCACGTAAAAGCAGGTTTGACTGAAGCCAATCAAGCCAACCCGGCTGGGATCTACAATGCCCCGATCCGCC
>Ga0075030_100001952_pt1 | contig 18664 bp, 22 predicted proteins | sample LitLauG_LLR_2012_FD_71393 | JGI IMG/M metagenome (GOLD analysis project Ga0075030, IMG submission 71393) | Freshwater sediment microbial communities from Pennsylvania, USA - Little Laurel Run_MetaG_LLR_2012 | ecosystem: Environmental > Aquatic > Freshwater > Creek > Sediment | place: USA...
TGGAAGGGAAATGCGAAAATCTCCCGTGATCGCCCTCACGACCGCCACGCGGCGCGAACTCCTGCTTGCCCTGATCTGTGGCGTTAGCGGCAGGACTTGGGCCGAAGGTTCGCTTTCACCCAAGACATTTCCATGGGCGGTGGACAGGCAGGCGCACCTTGCCCGGCGGCGGATATTTTCGGTCGATACCGAGCCGTCCGGCTACCGAGGAGTGCTGCTGCAACGGCTCCACCTGGCCCTTGATGCCTGGTGGCGCGCCCCAGACAGCCCAACGGCGCTGATCCGCGTTCGCGAGCGCCTCCTAGCCGTGAAGTCGGCTACGCAAGAAACGGGCACGCCTGTGCAATGGCGCGAAGTCCATGACTTTGCGGATATTCTCCTTAACTCCGCTGAGTGGCGTCGATGCGCCTAGGCGGATTCGCGCGGGGTGGCAGACCGCGATTTGACGCGGCGCGCGCCGGCGCGCGGCACTCTCTTAAGAAGCCGCACGCGTTCGGTGAGGTAGTCGTACACCTGGCGCGCATGCATTATATAAAGAGGCTTCGCCTTTCCCTCTTCCGGCGGAAGCGCTTTGAACAGCGCCCAACCGATGAGGTCGATGGCCTCGCGCTCCGGCAATTCGTCCTTCCGGGGTTTCATGGCGGTGATCGCCAGTATACCTTGATCCTCGACTTGCTCCCTTGGGCCTGATAGGCGTTACAGTGAAGGCTCTGGCGGAGGCCCGGCATGGAGCGTGAGTTTGCTGTTCTTGAAGAGAAAATCGCCGACGCCGCCGCAAGAATAGGCGGCCAATATTTTCAGTTGCCGGTAGCGGATGCGGACAGCGTCTATCGGGAGCGGGTCTATTGCTACGAGCTGTATCACCAGCTCCGCTGCGTGTGGCAAGAGTTCCCGTTTAGCCTCGGCGGAGAGGTCGATAAAGCGCGCCACCCGCATTTTCGGAACGGCCCGTACGCGAGATCCAAGCCCGATTTGCTGGTTCATGAGCCGGGAAACATGGATCGCAATCTCGCCTGTGTGGAAGTAAAGCCTTGCAGCGGCGGGGCTGGTGAATTCAGGGACGACCTGAAGAAGCTCACCTGGTTCTGCCACCATGCCCGGTATCACAGGGGCGTTTTCCTTGTGTATGGCGCGCAGGAGGGCGAGACGCGGGAGTACGACTTGCTTAACGCAAAGCTTCGCAGGGCGGTGCAAGACAACGGCGAGATCGACCTCGCGCGGATTGCTGTTTTCGCACACGTGGCTGTGGGCCAGCGGGCGGAAAGAGTAAATCTATGAGTGAAGCACAGCAAGGCAGTATCACCACCGAAGCATTGCAGACGGCATTCGGCAATGAGATGCACGGCATTTACCAACGGGCGCTTTCAGAGGTCGGCTATAAGGCGACGCGGTTCCTGCACATGCTGCACGAGCACGGCGGCTTGCAGACGGCAAGAATCCTGATTCACGCGTCCACGGTTTCGGAGGGCTACACAGCCCTATGGGAGCGCGGCCGTCTCGACCTCACAGTGGAGGCCATGATCCACGATAATGCAAAATGGCATTCGTTGTTCACTGCGGACGAGCTCGGAATCTGCGTGCGAAGGCTGACCGAGTACGAGTATTTGAAGGCAAAGCCGTAGACCCTCGCCCACGTCGGGCATCGATGCGCGGTTTTCGTCATCTTGATCGATGATGTGCACTCATCCTTGAGCGTCATTTTGCACTCGGGCGCAGATATTGATGCGTCGTCTCCCGGCTGATGCCGAACTCTTGAGGCAAGCCTATTTCAGATCCTTCTTGTCCACCTGCGTCCAGGAACCGTTACGTGCCTTTCTGGCCGTGCAACTGGCCTGATGGTTATTGCCCAATTGCTTATAGCTGACGAGAACCTTATAGGAGCCGTCAGGCAGCACTGTGACAGGGTACTTTCCAAAGTATTCCGCCTCCGCCTTACCGGACCCGTCAAGGGTGAAGGGTTCATCAATGGCATTCATTACAAACTTCATGCAGTTGAACTGGACGTCGTTTATAACTAGGTCTGCTTTCGAGTCTGAGTCGGAAGCGTCATTGGCCGCGTATGCGGACTGCGCAGCAAAAGAAGATAGGATCAGCAGAGCCGAGAGCGCCCTATATGTGGGGCGGCCACAGGCAGGCGGCAGGAACGTGAGGGTGTACGCGATCGGCCGGATTCTGGGAAACATCCGCGAAACTACGCCCGGCATTTGACCTGGTCAAGATGACGCGTTGTGGTCATCCTGCGCTGATACTCCAGGCGCAGACTGATTTCAACACACATGTCAGTTATCACAGTGTCATTTTTTCGATGCGAGCTTTTTAGGAGCTGGCCCCTCGGCCTGCGGGGGCTGAACTGCCTGCAGGAACGATGCGAGCGAGACCGTTGCCTCCTGAATCGCAAGGGCGTGGGGATACGTTGGCAGGTCCTTATGTATGAGCCGCGCTTGAAGTTCCGTGAAGGAGGTGGAGATTTGCTGGAACTTGGCGACATCTTCCTTGACGGTCACCGCGATGAATTCCTTTGTGCTGCCGGTGGCGTGAGCAAGGCACAGATCGGTGAAAAACGCCAACTGAAACAATTGAAGCTTCACGGCGCAAGGCAGCACGTGTTGGCAGTATTGCTTTTCTTTCCGCTTGCGAAACCACGCGTCCGTAACATCCGGCGCCGTCCGCAATCTCACAAGCATTTCTTCCGCCCAGACATTTCGCAACCGGCTGAGCCCGCGCTTGTGCGGATCAAAGCGCTCCGTCGCGTAGATCGGCAGGCGGGTGCTTAACTCCTCGGCGGCGCGCACGTAGATGCTTTTCAGTTCAGCTTCCTGGTCGATCTCACGAAATTTGAAGAGTAGGTCGAGCTTCTTGTTGATTTCCCGCAGGGCCTGGGCCTGGTCTCTGCTCGACAAATAATGGGCCAGCGGGACGATGGCGTTAGCCATGAGTCCGGAGAGCTTATCGAGGAAGTCCGGAACGCTCTTGAGCGCGTCCAGGATGGGCGAGACGATCTGTCCGCTCCCAAGGGGCTTCAGTTTTCCGGCAATCTTGTCGAACGCGATCCTGACTTGCTCAGCGGCCTTCACTATCTCCTCGTTCCGCCGGATTTCGGCGACGAATTCAAAGAAGTCGCCGTCTGCAGAAAACCTGATCTCCGTCATGCGGATTCTGCTGTTCTCCGCGCAAACAAGGCTCAATAGTATGGCGTCGGGACCGATTTGGCAGATTTTCTTGGCCTCCTCGTACGTGAATAGCGTCAGTGGAGAAAACAGTTGATCATTCGCCTGAACTTTTGCGGGATGGAAGCGGTTAAATACTTCTTCGGCGACGGAGCGCTTCCAGTAAAACTCCCAAATAATCCCGAGAAGCGTCGCGGTTAGAATCGCGGCGGCGACAGGTTCGATCCACACACGGGCAGTGTCAGCCTTCACGAGCAGGACAATACAGGCTGGCACGAGCACCCCCGCGGTGAGCAGCGTGAAGGCGGCGCTCTTTCGGGCGCGCACACTTTCAGCCACGGTGCGCAGGAATCGAGACTTTGACGTACGGATTTCAGGGAACATGAATCGGCTCCGCTCCCGGACGTTCTCAGCATTATAGTGGATTTCGATTGCCCGGTTCGCCGCACGGAGCCGTTCCGCCCGAAACAACTATGCGCGTGGAAACGACCTGGAAGCGTACCTCAACAAAAGACTGCGGCGCGTTTTCCGTTTTGCGGTGACGTTCTTGCCCTTTTTCAATTGTAATCTTCGACGGTACATTGCACGTTGGGTTCAAAGATCTAATGCACCCTGACTATCAAGAACCTGCGGCGCTGAATGAACAACGCCGCTGCACAAGATCGAGCGCAGTTTGTCCCTGAAGATGTAGGGCAAAGTAGTTCTGACAGTTACAGTTCACCAAAAGAACAGCCCCCCGTGTTTCAGAATGAGACAAAACGGGCTTGACCAATAGTTAATTAGTTAATAGATGTAAATGATTCGTGCCATAAGTAACTTCAACTCGAATGATGTGGCGACGCATGAGCGGCAGAGAACCTAAGATCCTAGTAGTCGACGACGAGCTCCTCAACCGCGAGATGCTCGCGCTGGATCTGGAAGAAGCGGGAATGGAGGTGATCCTGGCCGAAGACGGTGTTGCTGCGCTCAGCCAGCTCAAGCAGGTTCCCGATATCGATGTTCTCGTCCTTGACTGCATGATGCCCAGAATGGACGGCCTGGAATTGACCAAGAAGCTCAAGAGCGACCCGAGATATAGGGACATTCCCATCATCATGCAGACCGCGGCCGGACGCAGCGAGCAGATTAGGGAAGGCGTTGAGGCCGGTGTGTTTTACTATCTCGTCAAGCCCTATGATGATTTACTTCTGCTCAGCGTCGTGAAAAAGGCCCTGCATGAAAGCAGAGCTGTTAGGGAGGCCAAGAAGCCCCCTCCGGAAACGACGATGCACGGCCTTGTGGATCAGGCAAGCTTCCGCTTCCGCACTTTGCAGGATGTGAGAAGCCTGGCTTACCACGTTTCCCACTGCTGCCCCAAGCCCGATGCGGTTGTCTATGCCCTAACCGAGCTGATGATCAACGCAGTGGAGCATGGGAACCTCCGCATCACCTATCTCGAAAAACTGGAGCTGGTGATGGAAGACTGCTGGCAGGAGGAAGTGGAAAGGCGTCTGGCCTTGCCGGAGAACGGGAATAAATACGCGCAGCTTACCTTTGCGGCGGAGCCGGCTCATATTACTATCACTATCAAGGACCAGGGCGAAGGATTTAGGTGGCAGCCGTATCTGGACTTCGATCCTACTCGCATAGCAGCTGATCCCCACGGAAGGGGAATCGCCATCGCCAGGGCCACAAGCTTTCCCAACCTGGAATACAGGTCCGGCGGCTCGGAGGTGGTCTGCAGGGTGCCTTTGGCATGAAGGGAGACCGCGTGCTCCCGCGGCTTGGACGGCTCTCTAGTAGTTCATTAAGACGGGTGGTGCAGGACGGGGCGGTCAAGATGCTGGGACGTATCGCGTGGCAGATCAGCCCGAGGCGCGTTATAGTCGCTTCTGATGGCGGCTAACGCACCTCCAAACGATGGTGAATTGTCCGGGGCAATCAGCGCCCTGCAGGCATTCTGCGGGCCGGACCTGACGCTAACAATCGAGCGGATCGAAGGCTCCCTGCGCAACGCTACGCTCGATACTTGTGCAGCAGCCCTGGCCGCGTGCGGAACGAAGTCTGAGGTTCTCAGCGCCGCTGGATTAATCAAGCGCATCGCCGGCCAGATCAATGTGGTGATTCACGCGCTGGGAATACTCCTTTGCCTGCCCCGCATCCTGCAGCCGGGTGAAGCGATCGAGTACGTGTCGCTCGGAGCCGGGAATACCGGCAGGGCTTTCGATCTTGAAACCAATCAGCGCATCGCCGAATTCAAATTCATACGGTGGCAGGGCGGTCCCGAGGTGATCCGGCAGAACGCGCTCTTCAAGGATTTCTACGAGATGGCGGAGCACGCAACGAAGAAACAGCGGTTCCTCTATGTTCTGGGCACTGAGTACCCGGAGAAGTTTTTCAATGGGGGTCGTGCAATGTCAACCGTTCTGAGCAACGCCAGGTTCCGCGACCGGTTTGTGGCCAAGCATGGCGAACAATATCAAAGGGTGCGTGACTATTACCTGCCGCGAAAGCATCTTGTGGCGATTGTCGATGCGTCGCCGTTCGTTCCCGAACTGGTTGAAGCGGCGATTGAGGCCGAAGACCTTTAACTGGTTTCGGGCGTCGGGATCGCGTCATTGTTTCGGCGCAAGCTTGAGCTTGCTTGTCGGCCTGCGGGGGCTGAACGGTTGTCACCCGGACCACAGCCGTCCTGCCGTTTCTGCTGATTCTGGACACGTCGCCGACTGTTAAAATCACAGCAATCCGATGTTCGGCTCATCAACCAGGCTGTGGAGCGGACGGAATGACGGAAAAACAACGCTGTCAAAAATGCGGTGCCGTGTATGCCACCACCTCGGGCGGTGCGATGTTCCCATCGTTGGGAAGAACGCAGAGAGTTCTCAGCGAGCGCAAATGTCCGAGATGCGGCGGTCTGGTGATTTGGGTTTCGGAGGACGGTCGGCCGTTAAGTCACAAGCATCAGATGGCCGAGGTAACCAATAACGCCAAAAAGGCCTTGTTCTGGTTGGCAGTACTGATCGCCCTTCTTGCCTTCGTGTTTTGGGCGGGCAGGGGATCACGATAGACGATTCGAAAATGTCGCCTGATCTCAACACCGGTCTGCCCGCTTCGTTTTGCGTAACGTTCATCGGTTGCACGGACGCCGAACTCAGGGCGGTCGAGACCGCCCTCAGCCCGGCCAGGGGCTCGCTGACCTACGCGACCAGGAGCATCCCCAGCGCCGCTGCTTCATCCTTCCTGCCGAGCCAGGTGCATGCCGTCGCGTTTACCCCCGCAAGTTTAGCGCGCGTGACCGCCGAGGATGTAGAGATTATCCGGGCAGCAAGCGCGCTTGGCACTTGCAGGGTGTATCTCGTGGCATTCGATGAATCCGTGGAGAAAGAGGACATCAGACAGCTCGACGAATTCATTCAGAGAAGTGCGGACCACAGCGCCAACACTATCGCACAGCAGATCATCGGGTTCTTTCACGAAGCCGACGCCCTGAATCGCCAAAGCACGCACCGAGGCGTCCGCGATGCGGCGTGTTTGCGGCTCTACCCGATCCTCGCATTCCTGTGGGATTGCAGCTACGTTATCGGAGTGCTGCACGTTCTTAATGCGTTAATGCACGTCAAGGGACACGAATTGTGGCCCGGTGTGCATGTCCATCCTATCGCGCGCCTGGCCGCGATTTTCTTTGGTGCTTTCTTCATCGTGACCAGTGTAGCGGCCATACTGCGGAACGCCTTGTACAACGTCAGGGTGATGAAACATCTGAGTCTTGAGTTTCCGGTTTGGGCGGGGTTCTTCGGCCTCGTGGCAGCTGCCACAGCTTATTCCATCGCCGGCTTTGGCGAGTCCGCACTCCGTATCCTGGCGCCATCGGCTCTTGCCGTCGTTGCATACTTTAGCTACATGGTCTGCCGCCGCGTCCGAGCGGAATGCACATCGTTGTCGGAGCTGCGGACGGCGATGGATGATACTCACCGGCGGACCGCCATAGTGGATCGTGTCGGAAAAGCGCCGCTCGGTTCAAATGCCTATCCGTTCTTTTCGTTCCGATCCAGGTCCTTGTTTATCAGCTACGGGCAAGCCTCGGAGTGGTCACGTGCGACTGCCGACTGCATTCGGCACAGCACCGGCCGAAACGGCTTCGACGTGTTTCTCGACCAATCCTCGATTCCTTCCGGATCCCTATGGCGTCAAGCCTTGCTTCGGTCGTTGAGCGAATGCGGATTCTTCACCACAGCCCTTGACAGCCAATCCGCTGCGAGCGGTTGGGTGTTGGCGGAATGCGTGTACGCGGCAATGCTGCGCAAGAGCATCGGCAAACCGCGCATTCTCGTCGTCGTCCCGAGTACCGAGCAGCTGGACCTGCTGCGCAGCGGGCCATTCGGCATCCTTTTTAGGGACCTATTTGATTTTCGTCACGCGATCCGTGACGGCGGAACCATCGTGATCGTGGGTGACGACGAACTATCAGAAGCACGGATATTGCAGGCACTCAGCAGAATTCGGCCGATGCGCTTGCTTGTCTGACAAGAAGGCAGACCATGGCACGCTATAGGTTTAGAAGAGCAGGGATTACGCTCGACGCGCCATCGAACTGGCGCAAGGGTCCGTTCCTCAAAAGACTCCTCTATCCCTACCAGCCGGAGTTGTTCGGTCCGAACAACGAATACATTGGCTTCGATAGCATCGACAGGCTCGACAGGGCGTCAACAGTCGCCGAAGCGACTGTGCTCTTGCGGGATGAAATCGTCGTCCGCGGCAACAAGCTTGTGAGCCTGTCCTCGCTCGAAGTTGGCGACAAGGAACACGCTACGGCGATTTTCGATAAGCCAATGCCGTATGAGCCGCGCGAGGTGATCCGAATGAAGAAGTATCGTTTGTCGCTGGCTGGCAACGTCTATATCCTTACCGCCAACTTATCCTTCGAAGGAAGTAACTCTTCCGACGGTGAACCGTCACCATATCGCCGAGGGGACGTATTGACCGCATCCTCGCGGCGGACCACCTTCTATTCCGAAGACGGGTATGACCGGATCGTGAAGAGCATCACTGTCCGCTTGTGAGCCCGGCAGGATTCAAACCCTCACCCGAAGATGCTCGATACCGCTGAAGAAATGGTGACATTTAGCGAAGAAGATTACAGAAACTTCCTCCTTGCCTGCCTGCCCTGTGAAAGATACAATCCGTTATCTTTCAATGGCGTTCTAAGAGCTTTTGCGTCAGTGCCCCAGCTTAGACAAGCTGCCGATACCAGAAGGTGCCGCCCAGTCTACAAGACCGTCGGTTCCAAAACCAACGTAAAGCGCCGGGTCAAACTCATTGCCATTATCATCTCGCATATAGAGATGATAGGTCCAAAAGGAGCCGTTCCAATGCTCGCCCGGCCCTTTTGGGCCAAAAGTGAGTTGGCTATAATCCGGCTTGCCCAGTAGTTCGGCAACTTGATGTTTCGTCATACCGATTCGAAGACGTGGATATCTCGTTAGAATACGGCGCTTCCGTTCGGAAGGGGCAGAGTACGGAAATGAGGAAATGGTCGCCCTGAACTCCTGATAGCTGTGTTCGCCGTCAGGAACTGGTGTATTGTCCTGTGCAGCCATGGCGGTGCCACATAAACTTAGCAGATATAACAAGCCGAAGAGCCTTGGGAAGACTTGGCGAATAAGAAACCGTTTCATATAACTAGTATTATGTTGTCAGTTCTATAAAGCCAATACCCTGTGGCATTGATAGCCGCCCCTCGGGCATAGCATGTAATCTTCAGCGCTATTTGTCACTCTCTAACCGCATGCCCTGATAAGCGGTCGTGCATTGAGTGTGACATTGACGAGTGAAACAAGGATGACAAATACCGATCAGGAGCACATGGCCCTTCCCTATTCTTTTAATGCCTGATAAAGGACGTTATCAGGCACTAAACCGGGGAGGGCGATATGGCCGAGATCAGGACTAAAGGCTTCAACGAAATTCAGCGCGATCTGCAAGACGCGCAAGCGGCGCTGGCGTCACTCAATGGACCCATCGCCGAAATCCCGATCAACCCCAGCGACCCGGAAAGCGTGCAGCAAGCCATCCGGAAGATGGAAGAAGCGGTTGACCGCAAAGTCGCGCCCTACGGCAACAACAGGCTCGTGGCCGCCGTGGTCACGGCCGCAAAGGACGAATACCGTAAGGCGCTTCTGAAACGCTTCGGTAGCAGTCAATGACAGTGAATCCCCCTGCTCTGCCCTCGCCTGCTGATGGGAATTCTCCCTCTGTTGAGGCAAGGGGAACCTATCTGCTGACCGTCGCCTGGATCGACTACACGAACGGCTATGCGGTGGAACTGGGCAGTGTCGCGCATGAAACGCGCACAGCGCGCACGAAATGCTGGAGCGCGGCGCCCGGCGCGACAGACAAAACCCCCTTCTACCTCGAAATCCGCAACCACGGGCAACCCCTTGAGCAGGCGAAAGCCATCTCCGCCGAAACGGTCGAGGCGATCCTGGGCGAGCCCCTGCCCGCCCTGCTCGCGCGCGATCGGCGCAACACGCTTTCCATCGCCCCCCTGAAATCGAAACTTAAGGACAAGACATGAAGCCCCCCGCGCTGCCATCGCCTCCCGATGGGAATCTTCCCCAAGCGGTTTCCCACGAGGAAGAGTTGCCCGCGATCATTCACCGCGCCGGTTCCAGTGCCGTCTTCGCGGCGAAGGAATTCTTCTCCGGTACGATTCGCAATCCGCACACGCAACGCGCCTACCGGCATGCCGTCAAGGCCTTCCTCGCCTGGGCGGAGAAGCACGGCGGTGGCGACCCACTCGTGGGCGAATTAAAGCAGATCGCCCCGTGGCATGTGGGGCAATACTTTGCTGAGATGGCCGCAACCACGAGCATCGCCACGCGCAACCAGCATCTGTCGGCCTTGCGGCATTTCTTCGACGGGATGGTGACACGCCATGCCATCGTGCTCAACCCCGCCCTCTCCGTCCGGGGTGAGCGCTACAGCGTCATTGAAGGCAAGACGCCGGAGATTCCTATTGACCAGGCCCGCAAGCTCCTCGCCTCGATAGACACCACGCATATCGTCGGCCTGCGCGACCGGGCGATTCTCGCCATGCTCATCTACACCGGCTCGCGCCGCGGGGCCGTCGCCAAGCTCAAGCGGGGGCATTTCTACAATGCCGGAGAGCAGTGGATGATTCACTTCGCAGAAAAAGGCGGCAAGTCGCGCGAAATCCCCGTGCGGCACGATCTGGGGAAGATGATCATCGAATATCTCGACGCCGCGGGCCTGCGCGATGCGCCGAAGGACACGCCGCTATTCCAGAGCGCGCTCAGAAAGCAACGAAGGCTGACCGGCAAGGCGATTCAGGGCGGCGATATCTACCGCATGATGAAGCGGCGCCTCAAAGACTTCGCGATGCCCCTGCTCTACTCCCCGCACTCCTTCCGCGTTACGACCATCACCGATCTGCTGGAGCAGAATGTCCCGCGCGAGGACGTGCAGCACCTCGCCGGCCACGCCGACCCGCGCACCACCAATCTCTACGACCGGCGCAAGCGCAAGATCAGCAGGAATATCGTCGAGAGGATTTCGGTTTAAGGCGGGCCGGAAGGCTGTTTGCACGAAGCCTGCTTTCGCCAGGATTGCGCGGGCACGGATAAGCTGCTAATTCAAAATTTGTATGATTAGTGTCACCGACGCAACGCATGCCGCGACGTTCTATTCAAGGCTCGCCCGATACGCGCTCATCTATTGTCTGTGGGTTCTCTCCCTTGTTTTTCTGACCGGCGGCTTTTGGAATGTTGACACATGGCTTTCGTCTTGGCATCGCTGGGACGCGCAGCTATATGAACAGATTTGGAGGGAACGCTATCAGGGCAGCAGCCCGAAGCTCCTGGCCTTTCCGCCCGGCTACCCGCTGCTGGTCGGATTTCTCTCTTCATTGACGTCGCTAAGCTTCTATTCGACAGGTCTGGTGCTGAACGTCGCCGCTTTCTTTGTCTTTGCGGTGATTGCCTCAGAGCTCCTGATGCGAACAATGCCTGTTCCGGCCCTCCCGCTCTTCTGTCTGATTCTGACCTCTCCAACCGCATATTTCATTTTTCCAGCCTACACGGATTGCCTATATGCAGCGTGTTTGTGGGGTGCTCTCTATCTGGCGCTCCTGAAACCTTCCGGCATCAAATATAGAGCCGCAGAGTTCCTCTTGTTAGTGATCGGCCCGTGGCTGCGGCTGACGGGCTATGCCCTGTCCGTGTGGGCCATATTCCGCCGCTACAGTTCTATTGCAGTCTTCATCTCTCTTGCGGGTTGGCTGTCGTTGAACAACGCGATTACAGGGCACGCCTTTCACTTCGTGAAGGCACAGACGCTCTTTTTATTGACGGAAGGAAACCTGTTTGACGGCATCGTGTATTCGTTTCGGCTGGTACCCGTTACCTTGCCCGGCAATTCCGGGGGAGACTGGCAGGCATATCTGCAATTTCATTTGCTGCCCGTCGTGTATTTCGTCGCGCTCCTTGGCACTGGGGCTTGGTTTTGCTGGAACCGTCAGATGTTGGTGGGAAGCACAATTATTGCGATACTACTGTTCTCGCATAATCTTCCGTTCTGGCGTAGCTCGCTAAGGTACGACTTGCCTCTGATGCCATTCTTATTTGCACTTCTATTAAGTGGACGTGGAACAGACAGCAAAAAGCGCGGAGCATTCGGAGCTGGTGTGGTGTGCGGAGCTATAGGAACCTGCCAGCTTATCTTACAAGTATATTTTGCGATCCTGTTCACGAATGGAGCGTGGGCGTTCTGAACCGAACCGGCTTGGCTACTGTGGGTCTTTGAGGTACATGCGACGATGAAGATCGGTCTTGCAGGTAGGTGAGTGCCATCCGGTTTCCGTACAGATGATTTCTTTGCCTGCCGTAACACCGCCTCTGTGTCCGACCCAGAATGCGACTGCCATGAATCCGACCATCAAGGCCAGAATTCCGGCTACGGCGACATTAGTCGCGGGAGAGTCCTCGGTATTGGTATGCGGACGATTGAGCGTCTCTATCGTCGGCAGGCGAATGGGAATGCCGACATGTTGTTGCTCGTTAGCTTGGTGAGGATCGGAGTGCACTAATGTGTTTGTCATAGGCGCTCGTTGTACCACAAGCAGTGGTTAACGACAAGTTAAGGTTTTATTACGGGTAGAGGAGGACATGGGACAATCGCAGGGAAATCATAGACTAAGACACGTAACACCTTGAAGTATCACGGTAACTGGCCCTATAGCACTCGCAGTATCGGAGTGAACGAAAGGGCAGCATATTTCGTGTTCGGACTAAACTGGACGTTTGCAGGAGTACATCCCTCCCTGCCTTAACTCAACGTCGCCAAATCGTAAACGGACGGTAAGGAATGAGGGCATGACCGTACTTGCCCGTGTCGCGTTACTTCTAGTGGCCAAGAATCCAGTGGACGAATTGGCAGCCTAGGCGCCAGATTTCATAAATAGACCATCCCGCTATCGACACGCTCAGCAATAACATCAACGCGACAACGCCCCATAATGCGAGCGTATCGTGCTTTCCTGAAATAAGAACTTCTTCCTCTGGCATAAAGGAACCATAAATATTAGGAGCGGATATATAAAGACATCAGCATGTAAAACACAAGGGAAAACGTTAAGGATAAAGCCCAGTGTTTCCTCGCAAGAACGCCAAAAAAGCGCCTCTGCACAGGTTTTACTTTTGTCTTTCAGAAGATTGGCTCTGCTGACCGGGAGTCGTCAACGGAGCACCGTGATTGTCGCAGGCCGCCAGCGCCACGCCATTGGGTATATAAGCATTTAACTTATCTACAACCGCTGCCAGCGTGGGATGATCCTTATGAAACTGCGCGTGATCTTCGCATGCTTGCGAGCCTTTGATGCCCGTTGTCGCACCGGGAAGTGCCTCTTCAAGCTGTTGCCGATGCTCGTTGAGTGCCCCTACTACCGTTTTCGTATCGCCCATAATGAATGTCCATTTTAAAAGTGCTCGAAGCGCCCGAAAGAAGATATCGGACGCAAGGGTTCACCGCTCCGGGCCCTTATCAGGACGGGAATCCTTCAGCCGGTATAGGTTCTCAAGGAATGTAACATCTTCGGGGCTTTTACCGCTTCCTGCGGCTTTAGCCCCTCCTGCTTTCGCCTCGGCCGCCTCAATGCCCTGCATGACGCAGTATGTCAGGAAGGTCTCCTGGTTAAGCCTCAGAAGAGCGCAGGCCCTTTCCATCCGCTTGACATCCCTATCAGAAAGGGAAAAGTCAAGATTCCACCGCCCAGGAGTGTCGTTCTTGCCATCGGACATCGAGGAGTTCATGCTGTCGAGTCGGTTGATAGACTCCACACAGCTTAGGCCCGCCGTCTTGTTAACACAAGTGAAGATTCTATGACAACGGCGTTACCCCGGCATTTCGGACCGCCCGCTCAACGCAAGACCGCCAAATCCTTAAAGGATATTTTTACAGCAATCGGGCCGGAAGCCTTAAGGCCGTCATCGAGGGAAGGCCGGTATTCTCCTCGGTAACGACCGCAACTGATCTGCGGACAGCCGCCGGAGTACCGAGAATCGTCAAACGAGCTTGAACTGGTTGTGGGCGATGGCTTCCGACTCGGCGCGCGTCGCGGCTTCGAGCTTGGCGCTCTCCTCTTCCTGCAGTTCCTGCAACTGCCTGCGCAGCGCGGCACAACCCGTTTCATACGCTTCCTTGTGGTTCTTCACAAGGCCACGTAGGAGCGCCTGCTCAATGACGTACCCCTGTTCTCGCGTTATCATGAAACACCTCCGGCTTTGTTCGTTGCGCCAAATCTAAGCGGTGATGGGAGGCGTGTCAACCGGGGTTGATACCCTCGGCCATTGAAGCGATTGGCTGACAATCGCTTCTTGCTGATCAAGCGCTCCGCTTAAGCGGCGTAGCACAGCATCATTTGTGGCATGGCAAGCCACATCCACACTTATGAGCTGTACCGCGCGAGGACGCACAGCACTTGGCCGGGCACGCCAATCCGCGCACGACCAATCTCTACGACTGGCGTAAGCGCAAGATCAGCAGGAATATCGTAGAGAGGATTTCCGTGTGGAAGTTGCGCGCCAGGATTGTGTTCACACTTGCGCCCAGATGCGCTTGATCGCTTCAAAGACGAGCCTCTGCCGCCCGTCAACTGCTGCCAGCGGAAACACTCCGTCTCCGTCAATGGGTTTGACGGCCTCAACTTGTAGTTCGGCAGGAAGGTCTTTCGTATCTACTGAGGCCATGTGTCCCACCAAGAGCTCATTCCAGATCAAGTTACTCTTGGCGTAAGTGTCCTGCTTGTCGTTGTAAATCTCGTCGTTGCTGCTCAGGTTCAGCTTGTCCTTGAGCAACAACACCATCCCGAGGAAATTACGCGTCTGGGTGAATTTGGCCTCGTCGAAAATGCCGTTCGCGGTGAACAAGGCACGGTTCTTGGCATGCTGCGTCAAAATGTGTTCCAGGTGCATGCCGTGGCGACGAAGGTTGTTTTTGTTGAATCGGTCTTCAAGTTTTTCCAGGGACTCGTACGCGTAGGAAGGTTTATCGAGTAGCTTGGCTAGATACCGGTCGATTCGCATCAGCACGTACTTGCTGAAGTTCGTCCATTGGTTCCGGATTCCCTTAAACCGCTCATACTCAAACACGGTGGCCGCATCCGGACACTGAGCGGGTTGCAAGACATTTTCCGTTTCCAAGCTTGAAATCAACGCTTTCTCGAAGACCGGCTTTGCCTCTGCAAAAGGTTTGTCACGAATGTCCTTGTTCAGTGGATAGATCAATCGTTGGAAGGAATTGCTGTCGTAGGCGTCGAGCAGCCGGAGGATCGTGTGAAACTGGTCGAACTTCGCTGCTATCCCGTCGATCTTGGCTGCGCGCTCGGCATCGTCTTTGGTGATCGCCGACATGATCAACAGATACTGCTGGTTTTGGTCCAGGAGCTTGTTGAAAATCAGCGACTCGTAGTCGTAGGTCGTGCGCAGTTCCAGATACAGCTCAGCGAAGTATTTGATGTCACCGCAGATCCGGTCAAAAAGGAGATTGTGGTCCTGGAAATCGCCGAAATACGCGCGCACTTTCGGGTTGCGGTACATCTCGTAATGGTAGTCGCCCTCGAACTTTTCATAATCGTTCTCCGTGTCCGCGAACTTGGCGCGGAAGAACGTTTGGAAAAAGAAGTCGAGAGTAAGGCTCTTCTCGGTGGTGTTCTTTAATTCAGCCTTGAAGTACCGTTCTTGCAGGTCCGTCCAAATGGCGTTTGCCTTTTCCTTGCGCTCGCCGGACAGTCCGCCGATCAGCTTTCCCTTCAAAATCTCGTACGGGTTCAGTCCTAACCCGCGGTCGTTCACGACCTCGAAGATCATGGCGACGTTGTCCTGCCGCTCGATCCGAATTTCGACAATCGAAATCCGGTCTAGCAAATACGTCAGGTAGTACGTGGTCTTGACAAGATCCGGCGCGCCCGGCTGGTCGCCTTTCAAGAAGTCATCGTAGTATTGGCTGATGACGGCGAAGTTCTCAGCCATCCGAGTCCGGGTTTGGTCGATTTTCGCGACCGTACCGCCCTCGGCCAACGCCTTGAACGCCGCTTCGCGGTTTTCGTTGAAGATTTTGAAGCGCTCCGGATCTCCGAAGTCGTTGGTCTCAAAAATTAGCTGCTCGACCACTTTGCTGCTGAAGGTCTTTCCCTTGTTCTCCGGAATAGCCTCGGCTGTCTTCAGGACATGGTAGAACTTGATCAGAATTAGCAACAACGTCGTCAGGCGCTGCTGGCCATCCACAATGGAGGTGTTCGCCGCTGTGGTCGACGTGAGATAGGTGTTGAGAAAATACGGCTCGAACTTTTCGAGCACGTGCTCCTGAATTTCTTTAGGTTGCGCTTTGGTGCGTTTATGCAGAGAAAAACGAACTTCGATGTCGTTTAGCAACATCTTTACGTTTTCCTCGGTCCATTTGTATTCCCGCTGATAGATATCGATGAAATACGACCGCTGGGCGTTGAAGACGGTGCGCAACGTTTGGTCCTGCGGCGTGATCAGGCTTCGGATGGAAGTGGGTTCAGTCATATTGTTACTCGGCAACAGAAAAAGACCCGACGCCTGGGCGGGTTCCATCCTGTCACGATGGCGCTCACCCCTGTGTAATCAGCTATTTGCGAAATCTCACCGTAGCACACCGACGAGAGCAGGCGCCAGCTTGTTTTGCCAGCGCGGCTTGCGAGCTGTGCCCTAATCCGGAGCTGAAGGTGTGGTTCGATAAAGAGTTTCTGACATGACCAGGCTCAGCGTTCGACTACGAAAGGGCCATCGGCCATTGCCATCACACCGTGTACGGGGCCTTCGTTGGGCACTTGGATTACCCACAGGCCGGGCACGTCCACGAGCTGCACGAAATGCCAGCTCAGAAGCGCCTTGATGCGGCGGGACCATTCGTCAACAGTGTATTTGACGTTGATGGTTGACCCAAGGAGTGACTGTGCCCCGCCGTGATGAAGCGGATTATTACGTACTGAACTCGCCGCCAAGAGGCGTTCGGGAGTGAGGACGTGGATTTTGCCTGGGTGATGCGTGGAGGCAACTGTGGGTAACCTCAGGGGCGGACGATCCGATAGTGCAAACGTATCCTTTAGGCTTGCCAATCGAGGTATCGATCCAAAGGATGCGGCGAGGCGCTGTTTCTGATGAGAGATTCTGTCAATTCCCCTGAAGTGATACTCTTCCCAAGGCCCCGTTTCACGCCGGTGAGGTATTGATTGAGACTCTTGGTACCTCTGATAATCTCGCTGATCTCAAGGTACTCTGGCAACTCGGTGTCCTTCAGTTTTAGCGTCGCTAATGGCTTGCCGGATTTCTTGCCGAAGCCCAGTTCGTAAGGAACCCACCACGATCTTACAGTGCTGGGTGAAACCAAGCACATGATGTGCGTTGAATGCGACAGACCTTGCTCAATAAATTCGGTTACGCGTTGGGCATTGCCGGAGTTTGCCGCCAGCTGCAGATCAAGATCATTGACGTCCAGGTAGATGTCAATATCCCCTCGTGCGGTTATGTAGTCAGCGATCTCCTTCACGGCGGGCTTATCGACAGAAATGTGCGAGAGAAAAATGCAGGGGTGTCCCTGTCCTTCATAAGACTTGGCAAGAATGCGGTTCTCGGTCAGTGCTCGGTTTATTCCGGACATAGGGTTTCCATCGATAAGACGGGCAAGATCTTCACTTGAGACACTGGCTTAAGCCTTTTAAAAGCAGATAAACGATTTCCGGAAGATTCTTGCTGGTGAAAAGAATATTGTTCTCGTTGGCCGTCAGGCCGTTGTTGAGGCCGCTGACGCCCGTAGCTTGCAGAAAGTGAAGTTCACCCGCATAATCCATCGGGCTAGTCTTGCCTGCCGCTGCGTCGGCGTTGTAGCGATCAGCCATCCCCCGAAAGAGGGGTTCGCGGGCCTGAAACGGTTCCGTAAAAACTTCGGGGGCACCTCCCTGGAGTGCCTCAGCAATAGCTCGGGTACAACCCCCAAAGCCGCCAATCAGGTACAAGGGCTTTTTGGCACGTAACGCAATAAGAGCCTCTTCGAAAAGACCGGGATATTTGCCTTTGAAGCCTATTACCTGGCCGCCAAGAAGCACGCGGGCGGAGATTTTGTCGTTCATCACTTGCCTCATTGCGGTGAGCGATCTCGCCCATGCGTAGCGGCCCGCTGGTTCGTCGGGGCCGACGTAGGCCTTGTCGTTTACGCCAAGGTCAGCCGGAGGCGGCAGGTTGTACGGGTGAATCTCATCGAGGTACTCTTTCCAGATGCCGGGATCTAGGCGGAGATCGATCGGCCACGCGAGAAAGTTGTGAACGCGTTCCTTGCTCCCAGCGCGATTGTGGCTGCGAACCAGCTCGCAGAGAATTGCGGTGAATCCGCCGGGCCGGAGATCGCCTCCGTATGCGAGAGAAGCCCCTTGTACGAGAAGATGACGGGCGCCTTCCACCATGGCATCTTCAAGGTGCACCAATTCCATCCCGCTTTCCGAAAGGTCGGCCGAATTGGAGATCGAGAGTCCAATCATGTGGCCTTTTAGACGCGGGTCGGGTTTGGACGGATCGGTTTGAACTGCAGCCGCCGTCGGCGTCGTGAGCGTAATATTGGACGGGTTGAGATTTTCAATTACCTCGATTTCCTCGTCCCCAAGCGGCGGATCTGGATAGAGGAGGATGCTCCGCTTGCCGCGGTCGCACCTTTTTGCATGGAGAAGATTCAGATACGTGAGGACTTCGGGCGCTGTGCCAATCTCAACGCAGGTGTCCGCCAAGTATCCCGCCGCCTTAAGTGTCCTTACATGCTCAATGAAGTACGCGTTCCTGAGCACCTCTCGTAACGCGGCGTCGATGACCAACTCGCAACGCCGGGGCCGGGGCGACTCGAAGAGCCAGCGGACCACCGGGGCGTTTCCCAGGTATGGAAACAATCGGTCCTCACCAATGGTGACCGCGTTGACCACGAGTACCGGACAGCCA
>Ga0075030_100001955_pt1 | contig 18660 bp, 20 predicted proteins | sample LitLauG_LLR_2012_FD_71393 | JGI IMG/M metagenome (GOLD analysis project Ga0075030, IMG submission 71393) | Freshwater sediment microbial communities from Pennsylvania, USA - Little Laurel Run_MetaG_LLR_2012 | ecosystem: Environmental > Aquatic > Freshwater > Creek > Sediment | place: USA...
GTGTATCCCCTGGACCAGCTGGCGTCGGAGATCACGCGCCGCGTACTGCAAAGTCGCGGGTCCAGGCCAGCTTCAACCTCGAATCCCCTCGCCGCCGCGGAGCCTCGAACCAAATGACCATCGCTGCCCAGACTGCCATTACCAAACCCGCGCCCCTCAAGGCCAGTGAACCGATTGATCCGATCTTCCGCCAGATCCGGGACTTGGTCTATAAGATCTCCGGGATTTTTCAACTGGAAGAGAAACTCTACTTGCTGGTGGACGGCTGTGGACGCCGGATGAAGCAGCTCGGAGTCCGTACCCCCCGCGAGTATTGGGACATGTTGACCGCGCATGCGAGCCGGGATGCGGAACTCCGCCAACTGCTCAACGAACTCACCATCGGCGAGACTTGCCTGTTCCGCTCGCAGCCGCAGTTGGACGCGTTGCGAAAAGTGATCTTGCCCGAACTGGTGGCGGAGAAGGCCAAGCAAGTGGTGAAGCGATTACGCATCTGGAGTGCGGGGTGCTCCACTGGTGAAGAGTCGTATACCTTGGCCATGAACATGCTTGAGGAGAGTGAACACTTGCTGAAGGGATGGACGGTGGAGATCCAGGCCACCGACCTGAACGACCGGTCGATAGAAACGGCCAAGGCCGGCATCTACGGCGACTACGCGCTACGCTCGACCACAGACTATTTCAAGCGCAAGTATTTTTCGGCCGTCGATGAGAAAAAGCTGCAAGTGCACCCGGAGGTGAAGAAGCTCATCACCTTCAGCCGCCTGAACCTGCAGGACAATTCCAAGATGCTGTTCATGAAGGGGATGGATCTGGTGTTCTGTTGTAACGTGCTGATCTATTTCGACGGCCCCTCCAAGTCGAAGGTCGTCGACCATTTCTTCAGCAACCTCAACTTTGGCGGTTACTTCTTTCTCGGGACGTCGGAATCGTTGTTGAAGTTGAATGACAAATTTCACCTGGTCCATTTTCCCGGGGCCATCGCGTACTGGAAACCATCCTTGAAGAGTGGCAAGCTATGACCACATCAGCCGTTATCGACGCCAAGATTCGTAAGCACGTGGAACAGATCGAGACCACGCCCGCCATCCCGGCGGTCTTTTTGCCCTTGCTCAAACTGCTCAACGCGCCTCCCGAGCGGGTGAACCTGGAGGAGGTAGTCAAGCTGGTCTCCTATGACAACACCATCGCGGTACAGTGCCTGCGTGTGGCCAGTTCACCCTTATTCGGTCTGGCAAAAACGCCAGAATCGATTAAAGGAGCGGTAATCAGCCTGGGCCTGCGCCGTGTCGAAACCATCCTGCTGACCTGCTGTCTGGGCCAGGTCTTCCCTTCGAAAGGCTTATGCCTTGATCCCACCGTCTTCTGGAGGCATTCCCTCGGTTGTGCGATGGTCTGCCGAAAATTCAGTGAGAAACTAGCCGGCGCCGATGGGGAGAAGGCCTACATGGCGGGCCTCATGCATGACATCGGATTTTTGGTGAACGGTCTCGCTTTTCCAACCGAGTTCGCCAGCACGATCGAGCGTGCCGTTAAGGACCAGATCCCGCTCGATGAAGCGGAGCTTGCGACTATGGGTTTCACCCACAGCGAGACGGGACGCGCCCTCGCGGAAAAATGGCATCTCAGCGAAGACATCATCCAGGTCATTGCGCATCATCACGCCATCGAAGAGAGTGAGAGAGCGCAGCCGCTGGTGGCCCTGGTCCATCTGAGCGATCTGCTCTGCCGCGTGCGCGGTTTGGGTTACGGTTACTATGAGCGGCATAAGATAGACTTGGCGCACAACCCTGCGTGGGACGTTCTTCTAAAGGAATACCAAGACCTTGAGGGCGTAGATCTGGTGCGCTTCACCTTCGAACTGGATGAAGCTGTGACCAACATCTGCGAACTGGTATCGACCATCTTCGGATCCACCACGGTGCGAAGCTGAAACCAGGGGCCACACTCCCAGGAGTCGCACGCACGAGGGACGGAAGCAACGAGGCGCCCGTTCGGTCCACGCGGGAGCGCCTTCTTTCTGGCGGACAGGGCAAATGATTCGGTGGCTAGTTATGAATCTGCAGCGAGATGACGAGAGGCCCTCTTTCAAACTGCAGACGAACCTCAAGAACTGGAGTGTCGGTCAGCGAGTGCAAGCTATAGTTGTTCCCGGTGATCACGGTTGGTACAGAAAGCATGCATCCTTCCCCTAATCCGGCGATCTTGTTCTTGAAGTTGCCGGCAACCATGTTGCAGATTTCGCCAAAGGCGTCGCACATCTCCGCGTCAATCTGTTCGGGCTCCAATCCGAGCATTTTCGAAGCCATGACCGTGCTTGACTTTGTGCTGCACTGGATACTCATCACTCCGCACAGCTGCCCCGCCAGCCCGACCATCGCGGTGATGTCGAGGGGCTCCTCAGAGGAGCCCTCGGGTGCCGTCAATCGGCAACCGAGCATGAGTTCAAACACCTCGCGGACCGCCACTTCCAGCACGGAAATCCAGCCCTCGTGGACGCTTGGGCCTTCGGCCAGCACTTCAGTCGGAGTTTTCATGCTTTCACCCCCAGAAGTGGAAGGACGTGATCTTTGACCTGTTCGGGGGTGAACGGCTTCCGGATGTAACCTTTCGCTCCTGCGGACAACGCCTGCACTACGTGGGACTCGCTTCCTTCGGTCGTGATCATGATGACCGGAGCTCCCTTGGCGTTCTCCACTCCGGGAAGCTGCTTCACAAACTCCAGCCCATCCATCACCGGCATATTGATATCGCACAGGATCAGGTCGACCTGATTGTCCGCAAGCACGGCCAGGGCCTCGGCCCCGTTCCCGGCCTGGAAAACCGAGGTCAGTTCGACTCCTGCCTGACGCAACGAACGCTCCAGGATCTTCCGCATCACCGACGAATCGTCCACGATTAAAACCCGTGTGCTGTTCATGTGTATTACTCGTTCGAAAAATCGCGTTATGTTTTCGCGTCCACCCAAGATATATCGGGAAAACAGAATCCGACTTTAGAAGATCGGCCGAGGACGAGAATGACGAGTTGAGCGTGCATCGATTCCGCCTTCAGCTGCCTAGATGTCTAGAGTCTTGCATTGATACTTAGGGAGCGATCTGCAAACCTCCGCGATTCGCTGGATCTGTGGCACCGTAAGATTAAGAAATTCAAAACCATAAATCTTGCCGCTCTGCCGCCGTACCAGCGCCGAGACCCTGTTGCCGGCGACCGGGTCCAGTTCGACCGTCTCGCCCACAACTAATGCATCGCCGATCAAAGCTGACATGCCACTTTCGCTGATCTCGAGACTCATTCCCCGTACTGCTGAACGGCCATTAAGGTGAACGGTAATGGGAGCGCTGAACCGATAGCGATCATGCCGCCGTCGATCAGGTATGCTCCCCGATGCCTCATTGGAAGCAGTATCAGTCCTCATAAAATTGGCCCTCTCCTGCTAACATCGACGCCTGTTCGGTTCTCTTTAGCGTCGCCCCAGGGTTGAAACTGGAAGCCGCAGGAGTGAGCGCGTATCTGCGGTAAATCGTTAAGGGGCTACTCCCCGGAAGCCAGCGCCCACACTCATCCTGAGTTTGCGTATTCCTTCGTGAATCTGATGCGCGTTTACTCCTGCGTAGCCAAGAATCAGGCCGTTCCTTCCCGGTAGCCCCAAATAGCATGTCGATAAGGGGGTTGCTGAAATACCCCTGTCAGCGACCCGCTTCGAAACTGCCACATCGCTGATGCCGCGCGGTAGGAGTGCCGCGAGATGCATCCCGGCCTCGGCGCCAATCACCTCAAGCATGTCACCCATGTATTCTCGTATTGCTTTGACCAGCGTTCTTCGCCGCTCCATATAGAGCATGCGCATCCGGCGAATATGGCGTGCAAAGTGTCCCTCGCGGATGAAATCGGTCAGCACTGCCTGATAGAGAGTTGCTGAGAAGACGTCCGCGGCGTCGCGAGCCGCCGAAAATGCGGGTATCAAGTCCGTGGGGACAACGAGATAACCCACGCGCAGGGCGGGAAACATGACTTTGCTGAACGTCCCCACATAAATGACCCTCGCATCCGTATCCAAGCCCTGAAGCGAAGCAATCGGGCGGCTTCCAAACCTGTACTCACTATCGTAGTCGTCTTCGATGATCCAGGCGCCGGTGCGAACCGCCCAATTGAGCAGAAGCATACGGCGCGTGGCACCCATGGTCATGCCCAAAGGATATTGGTGCGATGGCGTGATGTAGACAGCGCGCGCGGTGTGACCGCGTCGGATCATCTCTCCTACCTTCATTCCCTCATCATCCACCGAAACGGGGACCAGGTGAGCCCCGGCAGCTATGAAAGCCTGGCGCGCGCTGGGATACCCCGGCTCTTCAATCCAGACCCGATCTTTTGGATCCAACAAAACTTGTGCGGAAAGCTGCAAGCCCTGCTGGGATCCGGTGGTCACCATAATCTGCGAGGCCTCGCACCGCACCGCGCGAACTGCCCCCAGATATTCCGCGATTGCTTCGCGCAGCGGCAGATAGCCCATGGCATTGCCGTAGGCCATGATGCCCCTGGCCGGCTTTCGGGAATGCCGCGCCACCAGCTTCGACCAAACACCAATCGGAAAGTGGTCGAGAGCGGGCAGGCTTGCTCGAAACGCACCGACGATGTTCAGCCAGGACTGCACAGGCAACCGCGTCATCGCCACTCCGCGGCGTGACGTTCGTCGCGGGCCCACCTTCTGAGCTACTTCCTGCGCTCCCTTCCGGGCTTTCCCAGCCTGGGGACTCAGTGTGTCATCGGGGATGGAGCTCGCCACGCAGGTGCCCGCTCCTACGAAAGTCTCCAGGTAACCTTCGGCGAGCAATTGCTCGTACGCGTTCAAGACCGGGATGCGTGAGATCTTCAGCTCAGCCGCCAGACTCCGAGTCGAGGGCACGCGCTGTCCGGGCCGCAGTTGGCCGGCGATGATGGCCCGTCGAAACCAGTCATACAACTGCCGGTACATTGGAGCCCTTGCCCGGGAGTCGAGCGCAATTGGAGGGAAGAAGCTGGCGGGCAAGCGTTTCATGAACAGTGGTTATATCGTAACACCTTAGAGTGGCTATTGTGAGAGACCACTGTGCGAGTTAAGTTTTCTTCTATGAAGGCGCTTAAAGATATTCGGACATGTCTCCTGGCGTGCGGCTTAGTCCTGACCCTGCCCTTCCATCGACTAGCACAGCAACAGCCTCCGGCGGCACGTGACGGTCAACACGATTTCGACTTTGAGATTGGCAATTGGAAAACGCACATATCACGACTCCAGCATCCCTTAACCGACTCCGACACATGGGTCGAATATGACGGCACCTCTGTGGTCCGACCAGTTTGGAATGGCCGCGCGAATCTACTGGAGCTCGAAGCTGATGGCCCGGCAGGTCACATTGAGGGTCTGTCTCTGCGTCTATACAATCCCCAATCCCACCAGTGGCGCCTCAATTATGCGAGCAGCAACGCTGGTACCCTGGGCCAACCCATGGTCGGAGAGCTCAAAAATGGCCGCGGCGAATTTTTTGACCAAGAAACATTTAACGGGCGAGCCATTTATGTTCGATTTGTCATCTCGGAAATTACTCCGAATTCGTGTCGCTTTGAACAGGCATTTTCGGACGATGGGGGAAAGACCTGGGAAGTCAACTGGATCGCGACGGACACGCGAGTGAAAGATGAGCCTGCGTATGTTCAGCAAACTTCCCCGGCGGGGGATGGGCAACGTGACTTTGATTTCGAGATCGGCAGCTGGAAGATTCACTTGTCGCGCCTGAAAGATCGTTTGGCGGGCTCGACTACCTGGGTCGAATTTGACGGCACCTCGGTTACCAGAAAGGTTTGGAACGGCCGCGCCGATCTGGAAGAGTTCGAAGCCGACAGTCAGACGGGCCACATCGAAGGTCTGACCCTCCGTCTGTACAATCCTCAATCCCACCAGTGGAGCATCTATTGGGCCAACGGCAAGGATGCCATTCTAGGCCAGCCCATGATCGGCGAGTTCAGGAACGGCCGCGGTGAGTTCTACGACCAGGAGCCATGGAATGGAAGAGCTGTGCTTGTTCGATTCATTTGGTCGAATACCACCACGAATACGCCCCACTTTGAACAGTCGTACTCGGACGATGGCGGCAAGACTTGGGAAGTCAACTGGATCACGAACCAGAAGCGGGTAAACGATGAATCTGACAAAGCGAAGTGAACTCCGCCGCATCCCCGTCAGAGGATCGCACGACTGGGAAACGATCAGCCAAATTTTAGACGCGGGCTTTCTCGCTCACGTCGGATTTTGTAAGGATGGCCAGCCATTCGTCATTCCGACGTTGTATGGTCGGGATGGAGAGACACTATACTTGCACGGCTCATCCGCCAGTCGCATGCTTGGGGAACTTGAAACCGGTATCCCGGTCTGCGTCACGGTGACGCTCGTTGATGGATTAGTTCTGGCGCGCTCCGCCTTCCATCATTCCATGAACTATCGCTCCGTCCTGGCCTTCGGAACTGCGCGGAAGGTCGCGAATCCAGAGCAGAAGATCGACTCGTTAAACGTGATCTCCGAACATCTCATCTCCGGCCGATGGAAAGAAATTCGGGGACCGAGCGAAAAGGAATTAAGAGCGACAACGGTACTTGAATTCTCGATCGAAGAAGCCTCATCAAAGGTGCGGACTGGGCCGCCAGTAGATGATGACACCAACTACGGGTTGCCGGTATGGGCTGGGATCTTGCCGCTCGAAATTAGGTCTCGAACGCCCTTACCAGACGACAGACTAGTCGAGGGAATCGGGCTTCCGGAAAATGTCCGCCTTTACGATGATCGGCTCAACGGCAGTAAGCAAGCATGAGAGAGCTTGAACTCAACCCTGTTTGCGTGCCACGACGTCGAACTGGCACTTTACTTCGTCCTTCACCCGGATCGTCCCAGCGGCGGCTGAAACTAGAGCGATCTCATACTCACTTTGCCGGACAGCAAATTCACCGGAAGCTCGCAAAGAGTCCCCGTTGATCACCACTCGGGCCGAAACTGCGAGACTTCGAGTCACGCCATGCAACGTCAACTCGCCATTTAACGCCGCCCAGTAGCGGTCGCCGTTGCCGCTGCCCGTCACGCGGGAGCACTCGTAGACGATCTCGGGAAAGCGCTCGGTCTCGAGCACCTCGCCCTGCATTCGACGATGAATGTCCTGCCGATCCTTCTCCGGGATGTTATCGACACATTCAAGGGAGTCTGCACCTATGCTCACCACTACCCGGGCGCGGTCGAGTCCCTCGGCCGGGCTGAAGTCCACATCCCCACGGAAATTCCGTATGGCAATCTTGGGGTTGTGTCCGAAAGCTGATAGCAGACCGGTGGAAAATGCTTGCACAACGAACGTACTCTTCTGGGTATCAATTGCGTAGCGAACGGAAGTATCCTCCAGCAGTGGTCTAGTTGCGTGCACAATGCGGTCCTCGTCTTTCAGTTGCTTCGTCGTTCCGCCCCGAAACTACATGGACCGCAATCGGAGGTAACGGTCCAGGTCGGGCAAAGCCCCCTGCACCAGGTCACCGACCCCGAATTGCCCCAGATACCGCCGCACGAGCGGGTTGGAAAGAATCAGCCCCGCGCCAAAAACGATAAACGCAACGCCACTGAGCATGAACAGAGTGTCTTTGTCAGTAGCAGAGTTGGAGTGGTTGTTGTTTTCGGACACGACAAGCTCCTTTCAGAATGAACTCCTTTAATCTTCACTGTTGTTCCTGCAGAATTCTGTCTACCACCGAGGCCACTAGTTTCACCGCCTCATCGATCGCCGCCTCGACGGGGTCGCTTAGTCCCATTTGTCCTTCTTCGCCGCCGAAGGTGGCAGGCTCACAACCAACCAGCAGAACTTTTTTCAGACTGCCGTTCATCGCGGCCGCCATGCGCAGCACATTGAGCGGGTTCATACCATGGGTCTCGACTACGGCCTGTCGAGGTTCGTCCAGTTTGCTTAGGTCGGGTTCAACAAGGGAGACCGTGCCCGGCGGTTGGCCGTGCGGATAGGTGTCCACCAGTATGGTGGTTTCGTAACCATCCTGCAGGGCGTATGCCAGATCAAAGCCTCGGATGCCGAAGTCCACAACTCGCACGCTGCCTGGAAAGGCGTGGGTGGACAAACGCTTCGCCACTTCGACTCCGAATCCGTCGTCCCCAAGAAAGATGTTCCCGATGCCCGCAATCAGAATGCGCGCTGGTTGCGCTGTGGCCCTGGGTTGGGCTTCCTCTCCTGGTAACGCCTCGATTTCCTCCGCATCAAAGAAGAAGCGATGTCCCGGCTGCCGGAGCAGTCCAAGATCCCTGCCAGGGTCATCATCGAGCACCACGCAGACATGGTTCTTGCCTTCGTAGTCTTGCTCAATGCTTTCCACGACAGCAATCTGATCAGACAGGGCGATGTCCAGAACATCGCCGCCCTTGCGCGGATGCAGGCAAACGCGATCACCAGCCCTTATTTCCGTGCCGCCGACAGTTAGCCTGTCCAGCGAAGTCTTGCCTTCGAGTACCTGCCATTCCCACTCATTCATGGAGTGCCCTCCCCGAGTGGGCGGAGACCGCGCACGGCGCCGTGCAGTTTCATGAATTGCTCAGCAGGCATCGACTCGGTTCGCTCCAGAATCTGGCGGGCGCGCTCATCGGACTGGCGTATCTCGTGCTTTTCTTCTTCGGTCAGAGTCAGGATGCGCAAGGACAAGATTTCATCGATTTCCGTTCCGTCGAACAGATCGCCGGCACTTTCGGGAGCGATCTGCGGATAGTCGTAGAGAATGATGGGAGAAGCCAATATTGTGTCGCGCTGTCCTGGTTCTCCCACGAGCACGGGCCAGACGCCTACGTTTTGGCATTGCGCGGCGAGTTCCTGCAACTCTGCTGGCGGCTCCAGGAGCGAGACAAACTCGCCGCCTTCCACGCTCAGAATCAAGTGGGTTGAAACCAGAGAATGCATCAGCGCCTCATCGCGGGTGGACGCAAAAGTCTCCAGTAGCGTGTTGTTGCGCACAACAACACTGACCTTGAACAGATCCGTGCCGACCCTTTCCGCTGCCACGTCGACAGTTCCCTGGATTGCTTCTTGCCGGCGCACTACCGCGCCAACTGCTTTTCCGCGACTGGCGTGCTCCGGGTCGACCTGGGTCTCTGCGGGAAACGCGAACGTCTTCCGGAGCGGCTCGCGGCACAGCGTCTCCGGCGAGCAGTGTTGCAGATCGACGTCTCGCTCCAAGGCTTCTTGCCAGCCGTCGGGGAGTGACGAGCCTGCTTCTTTGGATTCGTGGTTCGATCGTGTCTGCAAATGGAGAAACCGTAGCTTCACTTCGAGGACCGTGTCCGCATTTCCACAAACAAGACACTCCGTCCCCATGCTGGCGGGCTCCTCACCACCCTGTGCATCGCTGTAGGCTTGCGGATAGACCACTCCAAAATTCCAGCGCTGTCGGTTTTTCACCGAAGACGGCCGGTAGGGGTAGAGCATGTACCCCTCGTAGAGCACCGCCTTTGCGATCTGATCGACCTTCGCCAGATTCACGAGCGGACCGCCTCTTCCGCCTGGAGCATGCTCTCAAGGGCCTGCTCCCACGTCGGAATGCCATGGCGCACTTTGTATTCCTGGAGGCGCTCGAATACATCGCGACGAAGACAGAGCCATGCGCTATTGGGATAGTACATGTCCATCATTTCGCGCCACACCTTGACCGGCAGGCTCAAGCGCGCTTCCTTGTCCCATGAGATCGGTGAGACTTGCATGTGCGCGCCTTCGTGCGCGTAGAACACCGTGCCGCTGAACATGAAGCACAGGGGCACATCTCCATCTCCGAGACCGTGGAAGTATTTCGTCGCGCCCACGTTGAAATCGAATGTGCAGGGCACCATAAGATCGACCACGGTTGAGCCCTGAAACGGAGGCACATTCACGTTGACATGGGTCCACAGCAGGTTACGAAGGGTTTGACTCCAACGGTCGGGCTCACCGAAAAGGTCGCGTAACTTCCGCTGGTCCTCTGCCGCGTATCGCCGACGCGTGACTTCGATCTGAATCTGACAGCGGAGCGCGACGGAATGAATGGTCTCTGCCGGGCTGGCATTTGTAACATGTAACTTGAACGCGATTTGCGGAGCAGCTGAGAACGCGACCACCTCTGCACCCTCGATCCTGAAGGCTAGATCAGGCATGCGTTTCCTCAGTCACGACTTCCGCCTTAGCCCGCAGTTTCGAGAAAAAGTTACCGATCTCTTGCCATACCTCGGTCCCGCCCGACAACCCACGCCAGTGGATGCGAATCAGGCCCACCAGCTTGTAACATTCATCGATCGGGACGATGTAATACTCGGCCAGTGACGCTCCGCGAGATTGGCCGACGCGGTTCACCAGCAGAGCTTCCACGTCCGGTTCCAGTCGGCGCAGCACCGGGTTCGACTGCACGATGCCGCTCCAGGCTTCGAGCGGCAAGAGCGATTCGGTCGCTCCCGCCGGACTGGGATACAACGCGCTCATCCGCGAGTTCAGACTGTTTTCGAAGAAAAAAGCCAGATTGATGGGGATCAGCAGGCCTTCCCACTCAGCGTCGGTCATACGAAAGTCGGCCAGCAGTCGCACGTCGCGGGGTACGCGCTTGAATTTTGATCCGGCACGGCCGCTGAACAGCAGCGCACAAGCATCACAGGCGCAAAGGAGTTTGCGCTGCGTCAATTCGATGAGGTGGGAATGCTCGGAGTGCAACTCCAGGCTGCACAATTCACATTGCTCAAGTCGCCGGCGCGGCCTGCGCGCGAACTGGCGCAGAGACTCGAAGGCCTGCGATGTTCCCGGAAGCTGTTCCGTTTTCATCTTCATCTTTGCCTACGATGCTCTACAAACTCGCCTGCGACTCTCAATCCATCCCTTCACTGTGCAACACGAGACTGTGGTTGAGCGTTGGAGGAGAAGGGGGAAGCGTTCCCAACAGCTTCTCCACCGCTACGAACCCGGAAGAAGCGGGCTCTTCCAGCCCTTCCACAACCAGCGACGAAAGGTCGGGCGCAGCCTCATAAACCGCCTCTTCCACCGCCGCCCGCACTGCCTGACTCGTCGATCCACAAGCGTGCCCGTCTACGCTCACCCGCAAACGAACTTCGCCGCCATTCACGCTGACTAGAGTTGCTTTGGCTCCCATCTTGTGGAGTTTAGAGCTGATTTGCTTCAGCTTTTGTTCGACACGCGTCTGCAATTCCTCAGGATGAAGCCCATAGAGAATCAGAAGGCTGCTCACCAACGGATCCTGACCTAGTTCATCGATGATCTGCGCCCCCGCGACTGCCGACCGGAAAACGATCTCCAGAATCCGCTCCAGGGCTGTACCGTGCAGATCCATCAGCAACTGCACGAGTTCCTTGGCAGCCGCCCGGGACGCAGGGTCGGCGACGGCTTCCAGGTCATGCACTAAGCCGCCGATCTTATGCACTCGCTTTTGGAAGTCGTTATCGTCTGCCACAATCCTCCTCAGGCCCACAGAGCGGGAGCAGTTTCGTGCACTCCGCTGGCTCTGCGAAACGCTCCCGCTCCTTCTACACCAGTCCGACCCTCAAGGTTCAATACCAAACATCGGCGAATGCCGCGTCTCCAGCACCTTTCCGTCCCCCAGGTACATGTGCACGCCGCAGGGCAGGCACGGATCGAAGCTCCGCACCGCACGCATAATGTCGATTCCCTTGAACTTGTCGGGACCGTTCTCCTCGAAGATCGGCGTGTTCTGCACCGCATCCTCATACGGCCCTGGCGTGCCATATACATCGCGCGGGTTGGCATTCCACGGCGTCGGAGGATAGGGGTGATAATTGGCTATCTTGCCTTTGCGGATCACTACGTGATGCGATAGAACTCCGCGCACGGCCTCATGGAAGCCGCATCCAATGGCCTCTTCCGGCACCTTGAAGTCGTTCCAGGTTTTCGTCCGGCCGGAGTGCAACTCCTCCAGGGCCTGCTCTGCGAAGAACAGCCCGCAGCACGCGGCATAGACCTGGAAGTACGTGCGCGCGCGGTCGCGCTCGATTGCGTTGCTCCACTTCGGAATCTTCCACTCGAATTCCACCTCGGGCAGCGAAGTAGTTTTGGGTAGATACATCTTCACGCTGTTGCCCGTGGCCTTGATGTAGCCGATGTCCACTAGGCCCGCGAGTGCCGTTGCCCAGAGGCGAGCAATCGGTCCGCCACCGGTGTCGAGTGCGAGGTGATCACCGGTGCGTTTGTCGAACCATCGCGGCGACATGACCCAGGTGTACTTGCCGCCGAAATCGCGCTTCTGCGGACGAGGAATCGTGGTCTGGTTCCAGGGATGATGCTTGTCGACAGCATTGCCGAGCGGATCGGTCTTCACAAACGTTTCCGAACTCTGCCAGTCGTCGTAGTAAGAACTGCCCAGCAGAATGCGGATGTTCAGGTTGATGTCGACCAGATCGGTGGTGACCAGCTTGCCGTCGACGACAACGCCCGGCGTAACATACATCTTGCGGCCCCACTCGGTCATGTTCTTGTAGGTGTAGTCGCAATGCTCGGGATCGTTGAACGAGCCCCAGCAGCCGAGCAGCACGCGCCGCCGTCCCACCTCTTCGTATCCCGGCAGAGCCTCATAGAAGAAGTCGAAAATGTCGTCGTGCAGCGGGACGACTTTCTTCATGAACTCCACGTATTTCATGAGCCGGACGATGTAATCGGTGAATAGCTGGATGGTCGGAACCGTGCCGACGCCTCCCGGATACAAGGTGGAAGGATGCACGTGGCGGCCTTCCATCAAGCAGAACATTTCGCGGGTCATGCGGCTCATCTGCAGCGCTTCGCGATAGAAAGCGCCGGTGAACGGATTGAGCGCCCGCATGATGTCGGCAATCTTGCGGTACCCGTGCTGATGGGCATGTGGCGCGTCCGTTTTTTCCGCCTTGGCGAACACGCTGGGATTGGTTTCCTTGACCATCTGCTCACAGAAGTCCACACCCACCAGGTTGTCCTGGAAAATGTTGTGATCGAACATGTACTCGGCCGCTTCGCCGAGGTTCACAATCCACTCCGCCATCGCCGGCGGGCGCACGCCGAAAGCCATGTTCTGCGCATAGGTCGCGCACGTGGCGTGGTTGTCGCCGCAGATACCGCAGATGCGGCTGGTGATGAAGTGCGCATCACGCGGATCTTTGCCTTTCATGAAGATGCTGTATCCGCGAAAGATCGACGACGTGCTGTGGCACTCTGCCACTTGACGATTGGCGAAGTCGATCTTGGTGAAGATGCCCAGGCTGCCCACGATGCGAGTGATCGGGTCCCAGTTCATCTCAACCAGGTTCCGGCCCTTGGTCGCGGCGTCTTTAGTCGGTGCGGTAATCGTGCTCATTTTCGATCGCTCCTCTCAATCTCAAATGTCAGTAGGACCTGGGGTGGTAACCGGTGGTGAGTTCAGCGCGCGGATGCCGCCATTTGGGTTCCTTGTTCACCGTCGCCTGGGTCATTGAACGCAGAGCGGTGATGGCACGACCGTAAGCTCCTGCCGCTGCCGAAGACACTTTGGCACCCGGCGGCTCGTCCATGAACGGCATGAATTTGTCCGGGAATCCCGGCATGGTGCAGCCAATGCAGATGCCGCCCACGTTGGGGCAACCGCCGATGCCGGCCATCCAGCCTCGCTTGGGCACGTTGCAGTTGACCACCGGTCCCCAGCAGCCAAGCTTCACGATGCACTTGGGCGAGCCGTAGTTCTCGGCGAAGTCGCCCTGCTCGTAGTAACCGGCGCGATCGCAGCCTTCGTGGACTGTATTCCCGAATAACCAGGTGGGGCGTAACTGCTCGTCAAGAGGAATCATGGGCGCGCGCCCTGCCACTTGATAGAGCAGGTAGAGCACGGTTTCCATGAAGTTGTCGGGCTGTACGGGACAGCCGGGAACATTCACGATCGGGAGGCCGGCTTTTGAGGTCCAGTGCCATCCCAGGTAATCCGCAAGGCCCATGCAGCCAGTGGGGTTACCCTCCATGGCGTGAATGCCGCCATACGTCGCACAAGTGCCACAGGCTATGACGGCGGTCGCCTTGGGAGCGAGGCGGTCGATCCACTCGTTGGTCGTGATGGGCTGATTCGTCTTGGGATCGGTGCCGAGAGCCGCCCAATACCCCTCTTTCTTGATTTTTTCGTTAGGGATGGAGCCCTCCACCACGAGAACGAAAGGTTCGAGCTGGCCTTCTTCCGCCATGTACCAGTACTTTAGGAAATCATCGCCGCACTCGTAAGCGAGAACGGGATTATGCAGGTGCACTTTGGGCAGCCCCGGGATAGCTCCCAGCAAGACATCTTCGATGCTGGGTTGGGTGGCGGCCGTAATTGAAACAGAATCTCCGTCACAGCCCAGTCCGGCTGTGATCCAGACTATGTGTACCTCCGAAACGGCCGGTGCGTGCTGCGTAACTCGACCGTACGGAACTGTTTCCGTTGCCATAGCTGGGTCTCCTTTCGAGTATCGAATGCTTTGCGAAGCTGTTCGGCACCGCTGGCTACCACATTCTCCAGCGGCTCACACATAGACAAGTAGGATTTGGTTGCAGAAGAATCCGCGCAAGTGCCCACACACTTCGCGGAAATGTCGATAGGTAGAATCAATAAAATGCATGGCTCTCCACAAGCAGGAGCAGCCTCGTTTTTTGATCCAAGGAAGTCCTGCAAAGGAGTCAGGGATTCCCCGGCAACTGGCAAGGGTGGGAAACGATCGCGGGCGTGGGAGAACAACCCTCTAGCTTCGGAACTGCGCTCAGGCGCTCTTTTCGCCGATGCTCCACTGGATGGCGTGCTGCACCAGCTCCCGGGCGCTGCGCAGAGACAATTTTTCCTTGATATGCGCCTGGTAGGACTCCACCGTCTTCACACTGATATGCAATTCTTCTGCAATCTGGCGGGTAGCGTGGCCCTCGCCGATGAGCCGGAAGACCTCGAGTTCGCGGTCGGTGAGGTCGGCGATCGACGACGGTCTGCCCGCGTTAGGGCTGCCAATGTAGCGCTGCAGCATCCGGTTCGCGATCCGCTCGCTGACATAGATCTCGCCGCTGAGAATACGCCGCAGTGCAACCAGCACCTTCTCGGTCGCCTCCTGCTTCATGATGTAGCCCTGGGCGCCCGCGCGAAGCGCCCGCTCCGCATAGATTGACTCATCGTGCATGGAGAGGATCAGAACGGGCAGATCCGGATACCTCATCCGGACGTCTTTGAGAAGGTCCAAGCCATCGGGTCCGTTCAACGAAATGTCCACGACCAAGATGTCGGGTTTGGCGGTGGCGACGGAATGCACCGCCGTGTGCGCGTCTTCCGCTTCGCCGCACACAGTAAGGTCGGACTCGCGGTTGATCAGCAAGGCTAACCCCTGGCGTACGATGGGGTGATCGTCGACTACGAAGACTCTGCTCTTTTTCGCTGCGCCGCCGGTCTGGTTCATGGCTTGCCTCTCGCATTCTCGCCGCTGATCGGGAAGCGGCAAGTCACCACGGTACCCCGTGGCAGTTCGTGTCGAACCTCCAGGTTCCCTCCGATCATGCCCGCGCGATAATTCATAATGTGCAAGCCCACGCCGGTATGCGGCGCCAGTGGCCGGGCGATGCCCACTCCGTCATCCTTTATTATCAGTGTTCCTTCCCGTTCGCCAGAAAAAAGGCGAATCCCTATTTCCCTAGCGTGGCCGTGCTTGATGGCATTGTTCACCGCTTCCTGCGCGATGTGGTACAAGTGCGTCGCCACCGGAGCATCGTGAATCAAGACGGCTTCCTCGCATTGGAACCGGCACGCAACGCCGAAGAGGTTTTCGATTTCCGTGGCATAGAGCCGCAGCGCGGACATCAATCCGTGAGCATCCGAAACCACGGGCAGCAGCCCCCTCGCCAGTTCTCGCGTCTTCTGAATTGCGTCGTTGACTAGCTGGACGATTTTTGCGGCGTCGGCGGCTTCGGGGATTTGCCGTTCGGCGAGCTTCTGCTCCTGCACCTTAGTCATGAAGGCGATGCCGGTCAGGTGTTGTCCCAGACCGTCATGCAGGTCCTGACCGATTCTTCGCTGCTCTCGCTCACTGATTTCGAGGACCGTCTTCTCCAGGCGCTTGCGCTCGCTGACGTCACGGATCGCGCTCGAAACCAACATCCCTTCTTCGGTCTCCAGCGGGCTGAGACTGATCTCGACCGGGAACTCATGGCCGTCTTTGTGCAAGGCGCGCAGTTCCACAACGGCGCCCATCGGCCGGACTCGGGGCTCGGCGGCAAACTGTCTGCGGTGCGCAGGATGGTTTCCACGCAAGCGCGGCGGCACCAGCTTCTCGATTTCTTCTCCTAAGAGCTCCTGCCGGTGGTAGCCAAAAAGCTTCTCCACCTGCGCGTTCACAAGAACGATTCTTCCCTTCTGGTTGACCACCACGACCGCATCGGGCGCGGCTTCCAGCAGTCCGCGGAAACGTGCCTGTGCCCGTCTCTGCGCGGTCACGTCAATCCCGGAAGCAATGACGTACATCGGCGTCTGCCTGGTTGCCGGAAGCACAGCGGCAGACCATGCAATGGTGCGGCGGCTTCCGTCAAGCGCCGCCCATTGGCTCTCGTATTCGGTGCGAGCCTGGTTGTCGCAGATCTGTGAGAACAAGACCTGAAATTGCTGCTTCTCTTCGGGTACGAGGAACAGATCCCATACGCGCTGCCCGCGCGCCTGTTCGAACGATTGCCCAGTCATCTGTTCACACGCGCGATTGAAGCGTACGATTCTGCCCTCGCGATCCAGCACGATCACCAGCGCCCCCACGGTGTCCAAGATCGCCGATACCACATTGCGTTCCTCCTCCAGTTCTTGTTCCGTCCGTTTGAGGTCGGTGATGTCGAAGGCCACCCCGTGAATGAACCAGGGAGCGCCATCCGGGCGGCGGATCATCTTGGCTTCGCAATGGAACCAGATGACGCGGCCGTCCCGCGCAATCACGCGGTAAGCGGACCGCAGCGGTTTGCCCGAAAGAAACATCTCTGACGCTTCTAGGCTCCAGCGGTCTTTGTCGTCGGGATGGACTTGCCGGTACCACAGCACCGGGTCTTCCAGCCATTCGGACTGAGTGAATCCCAGTGTGGCCTCGATCTGGGGGCTTACGTACGCTTCGCCGATGCCGCGATCGAGATACGCCATGAATACAACGGCGGGGAGTTGCTCTACCAAAGCCCGGTATTTGGCTTCGACATTAGGGAGCTGCGCCTCGGTAATCGGGCCTGCATCAAGCCCGTCAAAGAAATGACGAACCGGGCCGAGAGACCCGACAATGTCTCCGTCCTTCGAATAGGTGCTGGCCAATTCGGCCAGGATGGATTCTGCCGCTTCCGGGCCGAGTTCCTTATTTTCGGGAAGCGAAGGGCGAGCGTCACCCGCCGCACCACCACCGATCTGCCAGAACGTACTCATCACGACAGCCTTCTCTTAATTGCGTCAGCCGTCAGGGAGTCCGGGGTGCCCTCGAACGGCTTCTCCAGCTTGGCTCTTTATTGAGAGACGCCTGCGTGAAGCGGCGGAGAGCGTGAATCGCGCGGCCATAAGTCTGCACGGCTTGGGATGAAAGTAACGACCCTGGAGGCTGGTTCATGAAGGGCATGAATTTATCCGGAAAGCCCGGCATAGTGCAGCCAATGCAAATGCCGCCGACGTTCGGGCATCCGCCGATCCCGGCCATCCATCCGCGCTTGCCCACGTTGCACTGCACAACCGGCCCCCAGCATCCGAGTTTCACAATGCACAGCGGAGATCCGTACTCTTCGGCAAACTCGCCCTGCTCGTAATAGCCACCGCGATCGCATCCTTCATGCAGGGTGCTACCAAACAGCCAGGTGGGACGGAGAGCGTCGTCGAGTGGGATCATCGGGGCGCGGCCCGATGCCATGTAAAGGAGATAAAGCACGGTCTCCATCATGTTGTCGGGTTGCACGGGGCAGCCGGGAACGCAAACAATCGGGATCAGCGCTTTCGACTTCCATTGCCAGCCCAGGTAGTCCGGCAATCCCATGCAGCCGGTTGGATTGCCCTCAATGGCGTGAATTCCACCGTAGGTGGCGCAGGTTCCTGCCGCGATGATCGCCCATGCCTGAGGGGCGAGACGATCGATCCAGTCGCACGTGGTAATGGGCTGGCCCGTCAGCGGATCGGTGCCGAAGGAAGCCCAATATCCTTCGGACTTGTTCTTCTCGTTCGGGATCGATCCTTCGACCACGAGGATGAAGGGTCTTTCCGGTTTCCCGGCGGCCGCTTCGCGGAAAGGCCGCACGAACTCGTCTCCGTTTTCGTAGGCAAGAAAAGGATTGTAGAGCTTGACCTTCGGGATCCAGGGCAAAGCGCCGGTCACAATATCTTCGATGCTCGGTTGGGAGGCGCCGGTCATGGCAATCGTATCGCCATCGCAACCCAAGCCCGCCGTCAACCACAGGATGTCGATGCCCTCGATCGCCGCAGTCTTGGACTCTCGAGCCTGACTGGCGTCAATGTCTCCCATCGACTCACTCCCCCAGCGCGCAACAGTCAGCGTATTCTAGCTTATTTCGATGGTGGTCGGCTTTGGGTACAGTTTCATTTATTCGGCGGGTTTTGTCCGTGGGACACAGCTACCCTGGCGTGCGGCGTCGTCTTCGGTCCACGCAATCG
>Ga0075030_100001959_pt1 | contig 18637 bp, 18 predicted proteins | sample LitLauG_LLR_2012_FD_71393 | JGI IMG/M metagenome (GOLD analysis project Ga0075030, IMG submission 71393) | Freshwater sediment microbial communities from Pennsylvania, USA - Little Laurel Run_MetaG_LLR_2012 | ecosystem: Environmental > Aquatic > Freshwater > Creek > Sediment | place: USA...
ATGAAGACCGGCGCCAACACCGCCACCATGTTCGACGACCTGAAAACCGGCCTCTCCGCCCCCATCGCCGGCATGAGCGTTTCGTTCACCTCGTCGCTGTTCGGCCTCGCGGGTTCGCTGATCCTGGGCTTTCTCGATCTTCAGGCCGGGCAGGCGCAGAACCGGTTCTATACCGAGCTTGAGGATTTCCTGGCCGGCTACGTCGACACCGGCGCGCCGGGGCAGGAGAGTTCCCCGGTCATGGCGCCTGACACCAAGCGCAACACGCTGGCGATCCAGCAGCTTTCCGACGGCCTGCAAAGCCTTGTCAGCCAGATGCGCGACGAACAGGCGCAGGTGCGCGAATGGGTCGAGCGGCAGGCCGCTGTGCAGGAGGACATGCGCCGGCTGCTGCGGCGCCTGTCCGAGCAACGCGAAAAGCAGCTTTAGACCATGGCGCTCGTTCGCGGACGGCGGGTCGAGCCCGTCAATTACTGGCCGGGCTTCGTCGATGCGCTCTCGACGATGCTGCTGGTCATCATCTTCCTGCTCTCCGTCTTCATGCTGTCGCAATATTTCCTCTCCCGCGAGGTGACGGGCAAGGACACCGCGCTCGATAAGCTGAACCGGCAGATCGAAGAATTGACGACGCTGCTGGCGATGGAGCGCACGCAGACCGGCGCCGATCAGGACCAGATCACCAAGCTGGCCGCGACGCTCGATCAGGCGCGCAAGGACAAGAACGATCTGGAGGCCGGCGCGGGGGCCGGCGCCGGGCGCGAGGGGCAGGCCGTCGCCGCGCTCGATGCGCAAAAGCAGATTTCCGAGCGCGCGCTGGCGCAGGTCGAAGTGCTCAATCAGCAGATCACGGCGTTGCGCCGGCAACTCGCGGCCTTGCAGGACGCGCTGTCGATCTCGCAGACCTCGGAGAAAGACTCTCAGGAGAAAATCTCCGATCTCGGCTCGAAGCTCAACATCGCGCTGGCTCAGAAAGTGCAAGAGTTGGCGAAATACCGCTCCGATTTCTTCGGACGACTTCGCCAGATTTTAGGCTCTCGACCTGACATTTCTGTTGTCGGCGACCGCTTCGTATTCCAGTCCTCGGTGCTGTTTGACCCCGGCAAGGCCGACCTCAGCGGCGCGGGCAAGCAATCGCTGGAACGTCTCGCCGCCGCCGTGCTCGATCTGGAGCGCGAGATCCCGCCCGATATCCCCTGGGTGCTCAGGGTCGACGGCCACACCGACGTGCGCCCGGTGACCGGCAGCGGTTACAAGTCCAACTGGGAACTATCGGCCGCGCGCGCCATTGCGGTCGCGCAATATCTGGTCAGCAAGGGCGTCGATCCGCATGTGCTGGCGGCGACGGGTTTTGGCGAATATCAGCCCATCGATGCGGGGACCACCGAGGACGCCTATCAGCGCAACCGCCGCATCGAACTGAAATTGACGGAGCGCTAAATCACTTAAGTCACTTGGCTGACGTAGAGAAAGCCGTTAGCTCTCGATGCGCGGCGCGAATGTCGCGGGGATTCGGGAGGAACACATGAAGCGTTTTGCTATCGCCGTGGCCGTGACTTTGATCGGTCTCCACGGTGCGCTGGCCGACACCTGCGCCAGCAAGGCGATGGACAAAAACGGCAAGCCGCTGGCCGGCGCCGCCAAGACCTCGTTCATGGACAAGTGCAAGAAAGACTCGGAGACGTCTTGCGAAGCCAAGGCGATGGACAAGAACGGCAAGCCGCTCGCCGGCGCCGCCAAGACCGCCAACATGAAGAAGTGCATGGACGATTCCATGGGCGCGATGTGAACCGCCCCCGGCGAGGGCCGCCCGCCCTCGCCGATTAGCTCATCCAGTTGCCGCCGTCGACGTTGAGGCATTGCGCGACGACATAGTCGGAATCCGCGCTCGCCAGAAACACGGCGGGGCCGGCGTAGTCGCCGGGCCGCCCCATACGCCCGAGCGGAACGGCTTCTCCCGCCAGCCGCTTCTTCTCGCCGAGCGGACGCCCCTCATATTTGGCGAACAGCGAATCGACGTGGTCCCACATCGGCGTATCAACTACGCCTGGCGCGATGGCGTTGACGAAGATGCGATGTTTGATGAGTTCGAGACCCATCGACTGGGTGAGGCTGATGACGGCGGCCTTGCTGGCGCAATAGACCGCGACGAACGCCTCGCCTCGCCGTCCCGCCTGGCTCGACAGGTTGACGATCTTGCCGCCGCGCCCCTGCGCCTGCATCTGGCCCGCGACGGCCTGGCTCATGAACAGTAAACCGCGCACGTTGACGCCGAACTGCCGGTCAAAATCGGCCTCCGACACCTCAGCGAGCGGACCCATGTTGAACACGCCGGCATTGTTGACGAGAATGTCGACGCCGCCGAACGCCTGAACCGTACGCTTAACCGCCGCCGCAATCTGGTCGCGGTCGCGCACGTCGAGGTTGACGGCGAGGGCGGCGGCGCCCAACTCGCGCGCCAGCGCCTCGGCGGCATCGGTCTCCACGTCGGCGATCATGACCTTCGCGCCTTCTTGCACGTAGGCGCGCACGATCGCCTCGCCGATGCCGCGTGCGCCGCCAGTGACAATGGCGACCTTGTCCTTCAGCTTCATGGCGCCGGTCTCACAGCCGGTTGTTGAGATAATCGTCGAGCGTGGCGCGCACACCCTGCGTCCACAGCCGCGTCAGCGCCGTGCTGAACGCAGCGACATAGGCGGGATCGCTGGCGTTGGCGCCGAAGATGTCGATCATCTCCAGATAGGCCCTGGGCTCGTCCTTGGCGCGGCGAGCGTGGGCTTGCAGGCGGTCCCAGTTCTCGTCGTTGGGCGCAATCGTCTTGCCGCTTTCGCTGACCCCGTAGGCGTAGCGGCACCAGAGCGCCGACACCAGCGCCAGACCTGCCGCGCCCGCGTTCCCGTTGAGCCGCGCGCGCGCCGCCGGAAGAATGAATTTGGGCTGCCGATTAGAGCCGTCCAGACACAGCCGCGAGATGGTGTCGCCGATCTTGGGGTTGGCGAAGCGGCGGGCGATCAACTGGCGGTAGTCTTCCAGATCGGTCGCGGGCGGCGGCGGCACGGTCGGCATGATCTCGGTCTTGGTCAGCTTCTCCAGATAGGCCGAAATCTGCTGATCCTCCATCGCCTCGTGGACGAAATGGATGTCAAGTAAAGCGGCGGGATAGGCAATGGCGGCGTGACCGCCGTTGAGGATGCGGATCTTCATCAACTCATAAGGCGCGACGTTTTCAGTGAATGTGACGCCCGCCTCCTCCAGCGCGGGGCGCCCATCGGAGAAATGATCCTCCAGCACCCATTGCTTGAACTCTTCGCAAAACACGGGCCAGGCGTCCTCGACGCCCCATTGGTTGAGCAGTAGAGCGCGCTCGCGCTCGGTGGTGGCCGGGGTAATGCGATCAACCATCGCATTGGGGAACGCGACGTTGGCGCGAATCCAACTCGCCAGCTTGGGATCGACCAGCTCGGCTAGCCCCGCCACCGCGTTCTCGGTGACATGCCCGTTGCCGGGGATGTTGTCGCACGACATGACGGTGAACGGCTTGCCGCCGCTGTCCCGCCGCTGTTTCAAAGCGGCGGCGATTAGGCCAAAGGCGGTCTTGGGCGCTGCGAAATTGCGCGCGTCGGCGGCGATGTCGGGATGGGCGGGGTCGAATGTCTGGGTCGCGGGCGAGATGTAATAGCCGCCCTCGGTGATGGTCAGCGAGACGATGCGGATCGCGGAATTGGCCATCGCGGCGAGCAAAGCGGCGCTGTCTCCGGGCGCGACAAAGTCAATCATCGAGCCTGTCACCCGTGCGCTGCTCGCATGCGCCTCCTGCTCGACCACGGTCGTCAACCAGTCCTGCGCCTTCAGTTTGTCGCGCATTGTCGCGTCCGTTGCGCGCACGCCCGCGCCGACCAGAGCGAATTCGCGGCTGACGCCTTTGTTGAAGAGGTCGTCGAGATAAACCGCCTGGTGCGCGCGATGGAAATTGCCGACGCCGATGTGCAGGATGCCGGGCGTGAGGTCGCTGCGTTGGTAGCGTGGCGCGGCGACTCCGGCGGGCAGGGCGCTCAGGGCGGCAACGGAAAGCGTGGTCATTGAAATGGTCCTCAGGTAGCGATGCGGCGGCCGGCGACGTCGAACTTGTGCAGTCGCGTTTCGCGCGGCGTCAGGAACACGCGGTCGCCCGCATGCAGCGGCGCTTCGCCATCGACGCGGATCGTGAAGGCGCCGGCCTGGTCCGTGTCCACATATACGAACGTCTCCGAACCCAGATGCTCGGCGAGACGGACTGCGCCCGGCCATTCGCCTTCGGTCGTGGAGATTTCCGTATGCTCGGGGCGAATGCCGATGGTCTCCGCGCCGCGCCTTCGGGCGGCCTCGCCGGTGACGATGTTCATCGTCGGCGAGCCGATGAAGCGGGCGACGAACAGATTGTCGGGGCGGTTGTAGAGATCGAGCGGCGCTCCGACTTGTGAGATCGAGCCCAGATCGAGCACGACGATCTTGTCGGCCATGGTCATCGCCTCCACCTGATCGTGGGTGACGTAGATCATCGTCGTTTTCAGCTTGTTGTGGAGTTCGCCGATCTCGACCCGCATCTGCACGCGCAACGCTGCGTCGAGATTGGAGAGCGGCTCGTCGAACAAGAAGGCGCTGGGCTCGCGCACGATGGCGCGGCCGATGGCGACGCGCTGGCGCTGGCCGCCGGAGAGCTGGCCGGGGCGGCGGTCCAGATAATCGCCAAGGTTCAGCGTGCGGGCGGCGTAGGCGACCTTCGAGGCGATGACATCCTTGGGCGTCTTGGCCATCTTGAGCGGGAAGGCGATGTTGTCGCGCACGCTCATGTGCGGATAGAGCGCATAGGACTGGAACACCATGGCGAGCCCGCGCTGCGCCGGGCCGAGGTCGGTGGCGTCCTTGCCGTCGATGACGATGCGCCCACCCGACACGTCCTCCAACCCGGAGATGAGCCGCAGCAGCGTGGACTTGCCGCAGCCCGAGGGGCCGACGAACACGACGAATTCGCCGTTCTTCACTTCCAGATCGACGCCCTTGATGATGCGGACGGCGCCGAATTCCTTGGTGACCTGTTGAAGTTCTATCGCGCCCATGAGGAGTGTCCTATTTGACAGCGCCGAAGGTGAGGCCGCGCACCAATTGGCGCTGCGAGAACCAGCCCAGCACCATGATCGGCGCAATCGCCATCAGCGAGGCGGCGGAGAGTTTGGCCCAGAACTGACCTTCGGGAGACGAATATTCGGAGATGAAGAAGCTCAGCGGCGCCGCGTATTTGTTGGTGAGGTTAAGCGTCCAGAACGCTTCGTTCCACGACAGGATCACGTTGAGCAGAAGCGTCGAGGCGATGCCGGGCACCGCCATGGGGGCCAGCACATAGGCCAGCTCTTGCCACAGCCCCGCGCCGTCCATGCGCGCGGCTTCAAGGATGCCGAACGGGATTTCCTTGAAATAGGTGTAGAGCATCCACACCACGATGGGCAGGTTGAGCAGCATCATCAGCGGGATCATGCCGGCGAACGTGTCGATCAGATTGTAATCGGAGAGGTCGAGCCAGCCCCAGTCCTTGAAGATGAGGCCGTTGCGGTTGAAGATCAGATAGATGGGGATCAGCGCCCCGGCAGGCGGCATCATTTTTGTTGACAGCATCCACAACAGCTTGTCGCCGGTGCGCCGCGTCCAGACCCAGGCGACGATGGGCGCGGCGAAGACGACGATCAGCAACAGCCCCAGCGCGGGGCGCGCGGCCATGCTCCAGCCGACCGAATAGGCAAGGGCGCCGGCGGCGGCGAAAGTTCCCAGGATCAGCACGATCCACACGTAACCCGGCCACGAGACGCTGGCTTTCGCCTCAGGCTGGAACGCCATCGACCACGCAGCGGGAATGGCGAACAGGAGGCCGAGCAGGGTAGAGACGACGGCGATGATCGTGGTGTTCAGGACGTAGCGAAGGTAGTTGGAGCGGTCCTGCACGATAAAGAAGTTTTCGGTGGTCCACGGCGTCGCCCACCAGTTTTCGGGCAACGAATAGGCGTCGCTTTCCGTCTTGAAGGCGGCGAGCGCCGTCCACAGGATCGGGAAGAACATGATGAAGCCGATGGCCCAGGCGATGATCGTCGAGACCGTCATCTGGCCGGCTGTGGTCTTGCGCGCCATGGCGTCTAAGTCTCCAAAGTGCGGCCGATCAGCCGCACGAGGAACGCCGCGACGATATTGGCTAGCACCACCGCGATCAGGCCGCCCGCCGCCGCTTCGCCGACGTCATTGGCGTCGTTGAGCTGGCTGAACACCAGATAGGTGAGGTTGCCCGCGATGCCGCCGACCGACGTCACCTTGATCTCGGCGAACACGTTGAGCAGGAAGATCGTCTCGATCAGGATGACGACCGTCATCGGGCGCGACAGATGCGGCAGCACGATGTAGCGAAAATAATTGAGGCTCGAAGCCCCGTCCATCTGCGCGGCGTCGCGCTGTTCTTCGTCCAGCGATTGCAACGCGGTCAATAGGATCAGCGTCGCAAAGGGCAGCCATTGCCACGCCACCACAATCGCGACGGAGGTCAGCGGCAGCGAGCCGAACCAGTCCACGGGTTGAAGGCCGAAGCTGCGCCAGATATGGGCGAACACGCCATAGACCGGATGCATCATCAGGTTCTTCCACACCAGAGCCGAGACCGTCGGCATGATGAAGAACGGCGAGATGACGAGGACGCGCACAATGCCTTGTCCGTAGAAGGGCCGATCGAGCAACAGCGCGAGCAAGACGCCGCCGACCACGGTGATGACCAGCACCAGCGCCACCAGCGCAACGGTGTTGAACAGGTCACGGGCGAAGAACGGGTCGCCGATGAAATATTTGAAATTGTCGAGCCCGGCGAAGAACGTGTTGTCGGGATCGTCGAGCTTGTAATGCAAGAAAGCGTAATAGAACGCCAGCGCCAGCGGCACGATCGACCAAGCGGCGAGCGCCGCTACGGCGGGGGCCGCCGCGATGCGTCCTAGAGCCTGTCCTTGCCGGGTCGCCATGATCGCATCCAACTAAAAGCCGCCAGACGGGGTTTGCGGCCGCGCGCTCCGTCATGGCCGGGCTTGTCCCGGCCATCCACGCCGATCCGCTTCAGAGCCTTTGGGCGTTCATGCCGCCCTTGCGTGGCCAAACCTGTAGCTGTCGTTTGACGGACCCGCGTGGATGGCCGGGACAAGCCTGGCCATGACGGGGGCCGACGCTCAAGCGTTCCGTCGCTTTCGAAAGGCCGCCCGCCGGGAGGTGCGGACGGCCTCTGCGTGGTCGGTTACTTGATGTAGCCGGCCTTGGTCATTTCGGTCTTGGTGTAGGCCTGCGCCTGCGCCAAGGCGTCGTCGGCGCTGATCTGCCCGGCGAGCGCGCCCGAGAAGATTTCACCCACTTTCGTACCGATGCCCTGGAACTCAGGAATCGCCACGAACTGCACGCCCGTGTACGGAACCGGCTTGACGGTCGGATGCGTCGGATCGGCCGAGTTGATCGAATCCAGCGTCATCTTGGCGAACGGCACCTTGGCGTAGTCCGCATTCATATAGAGCGAGGTGCGGGTGCCCGGCGGAACGTTCGGCCAGCCTTCCTTGGCGGCGACGATCTCGGTGTAATGTTTGGAGGTCGCCCAACCAATGAACTTCTGGGCTTCCGCCTGATGCTTGGTGCCGCCGGGAATGGCGAGCGACCACGCCCACAGCCAGTTGCCGCGCTTGCCAAGGCCATTGTCGGGCGCGAGCGCGTATCCCACCTTGTCGGCGACCGAGCTGGCCTTCGGATCGGAGACGAACGAAGCCGCCACCGTCGCGTCAATCCACATGCCGCATTTGCCGGTCTGGAACAGCGCGAGGTTTTCCGAGAAGCCGTTGCTTGAGGCGCCCGGAGGACCGGAATCCTTCATAAGGTTGAGGTAGAAGTTGAGCGTCTGCTTCCACTCGGGTTGGTCGAACTGCGGGTTCCACTTCTCGTCGAACCAGCGCGCGCCGAACGAATTGGCGGTGGCGCCGAGGAACGCCATGTTCTCGCCCCAACCGGCCTTGCCGCGCAGGCAAATTCCGTTCACGCCTGTGGCGCGGTCGGTCATCTTCTTGGCGGCGTCGGCGATGAAGGTCCAGGTCGGCGCGTCGGGCATCTTCAGCCCGGCCTTGTCCATCAGGTCCTTGCGGTACATGACCATCGAGGATTCGCCGTAGAACGGCGCGGCGTAGAGCTTGCCGTCGACGGTCAGGCCGCCGGCGATGGCGGGCAGCAGGTCGGCCTGATCGTCCACGCCGGTGAGCGGAACCAACCAACCTTTCTTGCCCCAGATCGGGGTTTCGTAGGTGCCGATGGTCAGCACGTCGTATTGGCCGCCCTTGGTCGAAATGTCCTTGGTGACCTTCTGGCGCAGGTCGTTCTCTTCGAGCGTGACCCAGTTCAGCTTGATATCAGGATTGGCCTTGGTGAAATCGTCCGTCAGCTTCTGCATGCGGATCATGTCGCCGTTGTTGACGGTGGCGATGGTCAAGGTGGTTTCAGCGTGAGCGGCGAGAGCGAGCGGAAATAGAGCGCAAGCCCCGAGCAGACTCTTCATGAGAGTCGTCATAGGTGTTTCCTCCGAATGGGCGCTCGCGTTAACCCCTGCGGTGAGCATTTGCCTCGCGAGCGGGCGGATATTCGCCAAAAAAGAGGCCTATGTCAACAGGAGGACACTCAGCGGCGCAGCAGCGCCTCGGCGGTGGCTTCGTCGGTGATGAGGCCCGTCAGCAGGCGCCCGTTGAGGGCGGCGCGAATCGCGGCGCGCCTTGCCGATCCCATGGCGACGCCGATCATCGGCCGCTTGGCCGGTTGGCGCAACGGCGCGGAGGCGCAGCGCGTATTGGAATGGCCGGGGATCAACCGCCCCTGTGCATCGAACGCCCAGGCGGTGATCTCGCCGACCGCGCCCGCCCGGCGCAGCGCCTCGTTCTCGTCTTCAGTGAGGAAGCCGTCCTTCAACAAGGGCGAACCCTCGCCGATGGGTCCGATGCCGACGAACGAAACATCGGCTTGTTCAACCAGCGCCAACAGGCTCTGGGTGGAGGTAAGGTTGTTGAGCAAGTCGCGCTCCTCGGGCGAGCGCGTGAACACGGGCAGCGACATCGGGTAATGCGGCGCGCGCACGGTGTCCGACAGGCGGATGATGACGTCGTAGAAAGAAGCCGAGCCGTCCGCCTTGCCGGTGCCTACGCGCGCGACGAGCTTGTGCTGCGGACATTCCATGCGCGGCATCTGGTCAGCGACGGCGCGCATGGTGCGGCCGGTGCCAATGCCGATGACGACAGGATCGGGCCGCCGCAACCAGCGCTCCATCTCCGCCGCCGCCAACTGGGCTATGCCCAGCGTGGTCGAGGCCGACGCCGGGTCGGAGGGGGCGACTTCGGCGAGCGTGAGGTCGTAGCGCTGCTTGAGCGCGGCGGCCAATTCCATGCAGCGCGCGATGGGGTGGTCGAGCCGCACCTTTATCAGACGCTCGCTCATCGCCAGCGAGACCAGCCTTTGCGCGGTTTGTCGGGAGACGCCGAGTTTGCGCGCGATTTCGTCCTGCGTGTTGCCGGCGACGTAATAGAGCCAGCCGGCGCGGGCGGCGTCGTCGAGGCGGGCGGTTTCGTTCTCGGGGACTTTGGCCATCAGCGCTTGAAACTCTCAACCAAACCCGCGAGCTCGCGCATGTCGTCGAAGGCGCTGGCCGCGCCCGCCGCCTGCAGGCGCTCGCCATAGTCGCTCTCCGCATGATGCGCGCCGCCCACAAAGCCGAAAACAACCATGCCCGCCGCCCGCGCCGCCGTTACGCCCGCGATGCTGTCCTCGACCACCAGACAATCTTGCGGCGCCACCCCCAGCGCGCGCGCCGCGTGCAGGAACAGGTCCGGCGCCGGTTTGCCTTGCGCGACCTCGCGCGCCGAGAACAGGCGCGGACCAAACAGATCCGCGTAGCCGACGATGCGCAGGCTGGCGCGGATGCGTTCGGGCGAGCCTGAGGAGGCGACGCAGACCGGCCGCGCCAGCGCCGCCACCGCCTCGCGCAGATGCGGCACGCCCTGCAATTCGCCTTCGAAGCGGGCGAGCGTCTCGCGGCTCAGTTCCGCCTCGAAATCATCAGGCAGCGGGCCCCCCATGCGGCCTTCCGCGATCTTGCGCGCTGAGGCGGAGCTGAGGCCAAGGAACAGATCGCGCCCCTCATCTTCAGTGACGGCAAAACCGTGGCGCGCCAGATGTTCGCGCGTCAGCGCCAGCGAGATCGGCTCGCTGTCGACCAGCACGCCGTCGCAATCGAACAAGATCAGCTTGGGCCAGCGCGGCGCCGAGGCGGCGCGAATGTCGCGCTCAGCGCATTGCAACGTCTCGAAGGCGAGGCGCTTTCGGGCGTGCAGCGCGGCGATCTCGCCGCCCGCAGGCTCGACGATCTGGCCCAGCCGCGACATCGCGCGCATAGCGCCGCCGAGGTCGTGGCGCCCGGCGGCGACCGCGCCGAGCATCGCCGCGCCCAGCAGCACCGGTTCGGTGGTCTCGGCGCTGACGACGCGCCGGCCGCAGACGTCGGCGACGATCTGGCGCACGAGGCGTCCCCGCGCGGCCCCGCCGCACGCCACCAGCGCGTCGAAAGAAAAACCGCCCGCTTCCAGCGCGCGCATCACCTGGGCCAATCCCTGCGCGAGACCGCTCAAGCCCGCGATATAGAGTGCGTGCAGGCTCGCTTCGTCCTCGTCGAGGTCGAGGCCCAGCACGGCGCCGCGGGCGCGCGCGTCGGCGAAGGGCGAGCGGTTGCCGAGGAAATCAGGCAACACATGCAGGTCTTGCGCGAGCCCGGCGGCTTGCGAGGGCTCGCCGCAGCGCGCAAGTATCTCGCGCTCCAGCGTCTCATAGGACCCGGGCCACGCGGGATGCGATTTCACCAACCGGTCGATGGCCGCGCCGAACGCGCTCTGTCCGCCTTCGCTGAGCCATTGGCCTGGCGCCAGGCCATCGTAGAGCGGCCCCCAGAGGCCCGGAATGAATCGCGCCTCGCCGCTCAGCGCCATGCAGCACGCCGAGGTGCCCAGGATCAGCGCAAGGCGGCGCTGCGGGTCGACGCTCTCCTTGCCCAGCGCCCCGCCGATGACGCCGAGCGCGCCCGCATGGGCGTCGATCAGCCCGGCGCCGACGGGCGTGCCTTGCGCCAGACCCATGGCTTGCGCCGCTTCGGCGCTGAGGCCGCGCCCCAGCGGCGTGCCCGGCGCGACGACCTCGGCGCCGATCCGGCGCGCGCCGTCGTCAAGCAGGGCGCCGAGGCCCAGCGCGCGATAGGTCGCCTCGGGCCAGGCGCGCTCGCGGCCCTGGTAAAGCCATTTGCACACCAGCGTGCAGGTCGAGCGCGCCTTGTGGCCGGTCGCCCGAAAGGTGAGGAAATCGGTTAGGTCGAAGAACTGGGCCTTTGCAAACGTCTGGGGTAGATGGCGGGCGAGCCACATCAGCTTGGGCGGCTCCATCTCCGGCGAAATTGCGCCGCCGATGAAGCGCAATGCCTCGTGACCGCCCCGGTCGATCTCGGCGGCTTCCGCGACCGCGCGATGGTCCATCCAGACGATGGTGTCGCGTTCAGCCGCGCGGGTCGGAGAGACGGTCAGCGGCAGGCCGGCGTCGTCGAGCGCCACCAGCGAGCAGGTGGCGTCGAAGCCCAGCCCCGCGACAGCGCTGGCGTCGACGGCCCCGGCGACCTCGCACACGGCGGCGCAAGCGGCGGCCCAGACGTCGGCGGAAGCGTGCTCTACTACTTCGCCCGCTTCGCGATAAAGGGCGATGGGACGGCGGGCGCTGGCGAGCAGACGGCCTTCGGCGTCGAACGCGCCGGCGCGCGCGCTGGCCGTGCCGACATCCACCCCGATGAAAATCTCGCCCATGCGCCCTCCCGCCGCCCTTGTCGGGCGCCGGGGCGCGGGTTTCAAGCCTTTAGAGGGGCGCTCTTTCGTCTGGCGCTTCAACGACCTCGCCATCTTCTTTGACGAAGCGTCCGATCGCCGGGTTGGTCAACAGAGCCAAGACTTTCTCCGACGGTCGGCAGAGCCGCACGCCTTTAAGCGTCACCACGATGGGGCGATTGATGAGGATCGGATGGGCGATCATGAAATCGACGAGTTGGTCGTCGGACCATTTGGAATCGCCAAGGCCGAGGTCGGCATAGGGCGTGCCCTTCTCGCGAAGCAGCGCGCGTGGGGTTACGCCCATGGCGGCGATCAAGGCGACAAGCCGTTCTCGGCTGGGCGGGTTTTTCAGATATTCTATGATTTCCGGCTCTTCTCCGCTTTGCCGGATCATGGCGAGCGTGTTGCGCGACGTGCCGCAGGCGGGGTTATGATAGATCGCGATCGTCATGGCTGGGCCTCTATCTTGGAGGGATCGTTTGCGCGCGCAGCAACCATGTCATCAGCGCCAGCGCGCAGAGGGCGCCGAGCAATTGCGCGAGGATGAATCCGGGCAGATCGACGGGGCGTATGCCTGAAAACGTGTTGGTGAAAGCGCGCGCGATGGCGACCGCAGGATTGGCGAACGAAGTTGAAGCGGTGAACCAATAGGCCGCAGTTATGTAGAGCCCGACCAACCAAGGCACGGTCGTGCGCTGGAAGCGAATCCCCGCCAGGATCGTGGCGACAAGGCCAAAGGTGGCGACGCTTTCGGCGAACCATTGCGCGCCGCCGGTCCGCGCCTTCAACGACAGTTCCATCAGCGGCAGCGCGAACATCAGATGCGCCGCCAACGTGCCCGCCAGACCGCCCGCCACCTGCGCCACGACATAAAGCGCCGCCTCTTTCGCACGAAGATCGCGCTTGAGCGCGAACACCAGCGAGACGGCGGGGTTGAAATGCGCGCCCGAAATCGGCCCCAGGATCGTGATGAGCACGACCAGTATGGCGCCTGTCGGAAGCGTATTGCCGAGCAGCGCCAGCGCGACGTCCTTCGTCAGGGACTCGGCCATGATGCCCGATCCGACGACGGTGGCGACGAGAAGCGCGGCGCCGAGCGCCTCGGCGGCGAGTCGTCGGTTGAGATCGAAGGTCGCCATTATATCGTCTTCGGCCGCAGGGCGGTCGAGCCGTCCATCTGGCCGATTTCGCGCAGACGCGAGCCTAGCGCGAGCGTGTCGATCGCGCCAATCGGCAAGGCGAGGAAAACGGAGATGCGATTTTTGAGGTAACGGAACGCCGCGACGAAGGCCGCCTCTTTTTGAATGTCCGTTCCCTCCGCCGCAGCCGGATCCTCGACGCCCCAATGCGCGGTCATCGGCTGACCCGGCCAAAGCGGGCACGTCTCTCCTGCTGCGTCGTCGCAGACAGTGAAGACGAAATCCATGACCGGCGCGCCGTCCCTAGCGAATTCATCCCAACTCTTTGAGCGAAAGCCATCGGTGGGATAATCGAAGCTCTTAAGAACTTTCAAAGCGAACGGATTGACTGCGCCCTTGGGGTGGCTTCCGGCGGAGAAGGCGCGAAAGCGGCCGGCGCCGTCCTTTTGCAATATCGACTCGGCGAGGACCGAGCGCGCGGAATTGCCGGTGCAAAGAAACAGGACGTTGTAGATGCGAGACATAGGCGATCCTCTCATTCGCAGCAGATGGAGAGCGCGGCGACCGCAGGGGCGCAGACTTCGGGGCGCCCCTGACAGCAATCGCGCATCAGAAACGCGATCAGTTCCGATAGCGCGGGATAGGCCGCGCTGTAGATGATTGAGCGGGCTTCGCGCCGGGATTGGATGAGGCCGGCGCGTTCGAGATGGCTCAGGTGGAACGACAGCTTGGACGACGAGGCTTCGAGCGCCGCGCCGACCGCGCCCGCCGCCATGCCCTGTGGGCCGGCTTTCACCAACAGCCGCACGATTTGCAGCCGCGTTTCCTGCGAGAGCGCGCCAAAGGCGTCGAGGGCTTTGGTCTCGTCCAAGGATATCTCAACATCTCAATAGGCGTTGAGATATTAATGCAACAAAAAGGGAGCCGCCGCCAGCCCCCTCTTCACGTTTTGTTTGAAAACTACGCCAGCGCCACCCGCGGGTTCGGCCCCGCCGAGCGCACCGCCGCATCCGCCTGATCCTCGAATTTAGCAAAGTTGTCGCGAAACATCTGCACTAGCCGCCCCGCCGTACGGGCGAATTCGGCCTTGTCGCGCCAGGTGCGGATGGGGTCGAGAATATGCGGCTCGACGCCCGGCACTTCGCGCGGCACGGCCAGCCCGAAATTCGGATCGGTGCGGAAATCCGCCTTGTGCAGCGAGCCGTCGAGCGCCGCGCCCAGCAACCGACGCGTTGAGCGGATAGGCATGCGGCGCCCGACGCCGAACTTGCCCCCCGTCCAGCCGGTGTTGACCAGCCAGCAATCGACGTGATGGCGCTCCATATAGTCGCGCAGCAGTTCCGCATAGGCGGTCGGGTGCAGCGGCAGGAACGGCGCGCCAAAGCAGGTGGAGAACGTCGCCTGCGGCTCCGTCACGCCCTTCTCGGTGCCCGCGACTTTGGCCGTGTAGCCCGAGAGGAAATGATACATGGCTTGCGCCGGATCGAGCTTGGCGATGGGCGGCAGCACGCCGAAGGCGTCGCAGGTCAGCATCACGATGTTCTTGGGATGGGAGGCGCGGCCCGTGGTGGAAGCGTTGGCGATGAAATCGAGCGGATAGGCGATGCGCGTGTTTTCGGTGCGCGACGAATCGTCGAAATCGGGGCGGCGCGTCGAGGGGTCGAGCGTGACGTTCTCCATCACGGTGCCGAACCGCTCGCTGGTCGCAAAAATCTCCGGCTCCGCCTCGCGCGACAGCTTGATCGCTTTGGCGTAGCAGCCGCCTTCGAAATTGAACACGCCGTTGCGGCTCCAGCCATGTTCGTCGTCGCCAATCAGCGTGCGGGTGGGGTCCGCCGAGAGCGTCGTCTTGCCGGTGCCCGACAGACCGAAGAAGATCGCCGTCTCGCCCTTTTCGTCGGAATTGGCCGAGCAATGCATCGGCATCACGCCCTTGGCCGGCAGCACGTAATTGAGATACGTGAACACCGATTTCTTCATCTCGCCCGCGTATGACGTGCCGCCGATCAGCACGATCCCGCGCGAGAAATCGATGGCGATCAGCGTCCCCGAACGCGCGCCATGCCGGGTGGGGTCCGCTGTGAAGCTCGGCAGGTCGACGATAGTGAGATCGGGCGCAAAGCTCGCCAGCTCATGCGCCTCGGGACGGATCAGCAGGTTGCGGATGAACAGCGAGTGCCACGCCAGCTCCGTATAAACCCGCGCCTTGACGCGATAGGCGGGGTCCGCACCGCCATAGAGATCTTGCGCGTAGAGCGATTTGCCGGCCGCGTGTTTGAGGAAATCCTGATACAGCGTCTCGAACTGTTCAGGGCTCAACGCGCCATTGTTGTCCCACCACACCCTGTCGGCTGTTTGAGCGTCGCGGACAATGAACTTGTCCTTGGGGCTGCGCCCGGTATGGATTCCGGTGTCGGCGACCAGCGGTCCGCCCGCCGCCACCTGCGCCTCGCCCTTCAAGAGCGCTTGCTCGTAGAGCTGCGGCGCGCCGAGGTTCCAGGAGACTTCCGCCAGATCGCGAAAGCCGAATTTGTCGGCGCCGAAGTCCGCGTTGCGTTGGCCCGTCTCGCGCATCGTATTCCCCCTGAATCGGCGGTGCTATGCGCCCAGCGTAGGGGAACGGTCAAGACCAAACGGACGGTCTAATCCGTTGGAATGACACGTAATAATAAAGCGGATGGATTAATTGCGGGAAGAAAAGGCGCCCCGGAGGGCGCCTCCCTGGGTCAACGATTACGCCGCCTTGGCTTCCAGCGTCTTGGCCGCGCCGCCGTTGATCGCGATGGTGCGCGGCTTCTGCGCTTCCGGCACTTCGCGCACGAGCGACACATGCAGAAGACCGTTCTCGACCTTCGCGTCGGTTGCGCTCACATGGTCGGCCAGATGGAACCGGCGCTCGAACGCGCGCGCGGCGATGCCCTGGAACAGCACCTCGCGCTTTTCGGCTTCCGTCTTCTGCGGCTGATCCTTGGCGCCCCGGATCGTCAGCACGCCTTCCTTGGTCTCGACGGTGAGTTCGTCAGCGGCGAAACCGGCGACGGCGACCGTGATGCGGTAATGGTTCTCATCCGTCCGCTCGATGTTGTAGGGCGGATAGGTCTGAGCATTGTCGGCCCCGGACGCCTTGTCCAACAGGGTTAACAGGCGGTCGAAACCGACGGTCGAGCGATAGAACGGGGCAAAGTCGTAGTTCAACATGGCATATCCTCCATTAGAGCGACATGGTTCCCAGGCGACCCTGATTGGCGCCGCCTGCGAGTTGCGCCGCCGGATGGCCGGCGCAGACCTTGATTTGGTTCACGCTTGTCCCGCCGCAAGGGGCGCCCGCCGAATTTTTGGCCATCGTTGCGCGCCCCGCCGCGCCGTCGTATAGGCGCCCTCGAAATCAGGGAGGCGAACATGCGCGCGTGGGTGTTGGCTCTGACGGTCGTTCTCGCCGGCGCGGCGGCTTACGCCAAGCCGCTGCAGAAGGAGGACGACCCCAAGCCCTTACCGCCGATGCAAAAGAACTTCCCGCTTGACGAGACCTTCAGCTTGCGCGAACTCAACGGCAAACCTGTCGATTCGGCGTTAGATGTGTCCTTCAAGCTCGACGGCTCGTTTCACGCCTCAGGCTTTTCGGGCTGCAACTCCTGGTCGGCGACCGCCTATCCGCAACAAAACCAGCACATTCTGGTCGGCGGCATGGTCATGACCAAGAAAGCCTGCGACAAGGCCAATCAGGCGATAGAGAGCGGCTTCCTGCGCGCCCTGCAGGGCGGCCCCGCCTGGGACCTCGTCAACGGCGATCTCGTCATCAAGGGCCCCGGCGGCGCCATAAGGCTCGCCCGCTCGCTCTGACGGCCTCCCGCAAGCCCTGTCACGCATAAGTCGCCAGGCGCCCCTAAGCGGCGCGAGGCCCGCGCCTTGCTTTGAGCATTGTGCGGGGCTCGACAGGCGTCGGCTTGCGGCCGCATAGATCAGGGATGAGCAGATTGGCCAAAATTCCTCCCGGCGTCGGCCCGAAATTTCCGCAATTGCTGACTTTGTTCGGCGGCACCGGCGATCTCGCGCAACGCAAGCTGTGGCCGGGCCTCTATCATCTGGTCACAGCGGGCTTCATCCCCTCCTGCCGCATCGTTGGCGTCTCGCTCGACAATCTCAATGTCGATGGGTTCCGGGCGCTCATTCACGACGCCATCGACAAATTCGCGCCGCGCAAGACGACGCAGGACGCTTGGGAAAAATTCGCCGAACTGATCGACTACGTGCCGCTCGAAGCCGGCTCGCAAGCTTTGCGTGAAATCGTCGGGCGCGCCGAGGCGGCGCTCGGCCCCGACACGCGGCGTCTGCATTATCTCAGCGTGCCGCCCAAATCCGCGCTTTCGGCGGTCAAGATGCTGTCTGACGCCGGGCTGATCCCGCAGTCCCGCGTCATCATGGAAAAGCCGTTCGGCACCGATCTGGAAAGCGCCGTCGCGCTCAACGCCCAGCTTCATGCGGTGTTCGACGAGAACCAGATTTTCCGGATCGACCATTTCCTCGGCAAGGAGCCGGCGCAGAACATTCTGGCGTTCCGCTTCGCCAACGGCCTGTTCGAGCCGATCTGGAATCGCAACTTCATCCACCATGTGCAGATCGACGTGCCTGAGACTCTTGGCCTGGGCAAGCGCGCTTCCTTCTACGAACAGACCGGCGCCTATCGCGACATGGTGGTGACGCATCTGTTCCAGATTCTCGGCTTCATGGCGATGGAGCCGCCGACTTCGCTGGAGCCCGCGCCTATCTCCGAAGAGAAGAACAAGGTGTTTCGTTCGATGAAGCCCATCGACCCCAGGGAGGTTGTGCGCGGTCAATATGTCGGCTACCGTCAGGAGGAGGGGATCGATCCGGAATCCGACACCGAGACGTTCATCGGGCTCAAATGCGAGATCGATAACTGGCGCTGGGCCGGCGTGCCGTTCTTCCTGCGCACCGGCAAGAAGCTGGCGGAGGGCCAGCGCATCATCTCCATCGCGTTCCGCGAGCCGCCCAAGAGCATGTTCCCCGCCAATTCCGGCGTGGGCGCGCAAGGGCCGGATCATCTGACCTTCGACCTCGCGGATCAATCGAAAGTGTCGCTGTCGTTCTACGGCAAGCGCCCCGGCCCCGGCATGCGGCTTGACAAACAGAGCTTGCAATTCTCGATGCACGACACCGGCCTGGCCGGCGAGGTGCTGGAGGCTTACGAGCGCCTGATCCTCGACGCGATGCGTGGCGACCACACGCTGTTCACTACCGCCGACGGCATCGAGCGGCTGTGGGAAGTGTCCAAGCCCCTGTTGGACTCGCCGCCGCCCGTTCGGCTTTACGAGCCGGGATCGTGGGGGCCCAAGTCGATCCATCAGTTGATCGCGCCCAACGCCTGGCGTCTGCCGTTCGAGCGTGCGTGGCGCGATCCCAATATCGTCGGGTCATGAGACGCCTGAAACAAACAGCGCCTGCGCTCACGGTTCTTTAACCTTAACGTCGCAACGTTATCCGAAGTCTTGAGTGCGCCATTTCGGCGCTTGTCAGCACGGGGGGCGTAAAATGAAGTCTATCGCTTTCGTC
>Ga0075030_100001962_pt1 | contig 18633 bp, 20 predicted proteins | sample LitLauG_LLR_2012_FD_71393 | JGI IMG/M metagenome (GOLD analysis project Ga0075030, IMG submission 71393) | Freshwater sediment microbial communities from Pennsylvania, USA - Little Laurel Run_MetaG_LLR_2012 | ecosystem: Environmental > Aquatic > Freshwater > Creek > Sediment | place: USA...
TTGAAAAACGTGCCAACATCAAATTCGTCAAAGGGATTCGCTTCAGGCTTTTCCGGAACTTTCTCTGTTTCGGCTTTCAGAAAGGTCTCGTCGCTGTAATTATCCGTTTGCGTCGCCTCTTCGCTCTGCTCTTCCAGAACCGGGTTGGCGATCATCTCCTGATTGATCATCTCCCTCAGTTCCAGCCGGTTGAGCGCCAGCACGCTCACCATCTGAACAAGACCCGGCGTGAGGATCTGTTTCTGAGAAACCTTGAGGTTGAGTTTGAGTCCTTGCCAGGCCATGGATGTTCCGCTCAGCGCTCCTGCTTAGTTCAAACGGAAATGGTCTCCCAAGTAGACCCTTCGTACTTCCGGGTCATTGCTCAATTCCTGAGGACTGCCCTTCCTGAATATCTTCCCACTTTTCAGAATGTATGCGCGATCCGTCACGCTCAAAGTTTCGCGGACGTTATGATCCGTGACTAGTACCCCAATTCCGGACTTCGCCAGCTCCCGGATCACCTCCTGCAACTCCTTCACGGTTAGAGGGTCGATTCCCGAAAAAGGTTCGTCCAACAGAATAAAAGAAGGCTGGAGAGTCAGCGAACGCGCGATTTCCAGTCTTCGTCTCTCGCCCCCGGACAGCGTGTAAGCCTTGCTGTTGCGCACCGTTTCCAGACCCATCTGCACGAATAACTCTTCGAGGCGGTCGCGCTGCTGCTCGGGGGTCAAAGGAAGGGTTTCCAAAACGGCCAGCAGGTTTTCTTCGCTCGTAAGTTGTCTAAAAACAGAAGGTTCCTGGGGAAGGTAGCTGATTCCGCTGCGGGCCCGGAGGTACATCGGAAAGTCCGTAATATCGTTTTCGTTCAGGATCACTGACCCGGAATCGGGCCGCGCCAGGCCTACCAGGATGTGGAACGTGGTGGTCTTGCCCGCGCCGTTCGGTCCCAGCAGCCCTACGACTTCGCCCTGACCAATCTCCAGCTCGACGTCGTCCACAACTTTGCGGCCACGATACGTCTTACTCAATTCAACGGCCTGGAGCTTCAGCATACCTCGTCATTTCTCGACTCGGTGCTTCGTCAGAGTGCGCGTGCCATTTTCTGAGTCGACGATGATCGTATCATCCGCTAAAAAGAAGGTCAATTGACGGCCTGTCGTCGTCCCTTCGGAAGCGTCAAAAATCGTGGGATTTCCGCCGCTCATCACGAATTTTCCCTCGGCCGCCAAGTACTCGCCCCGTTCCGCTGTGGCTCGTCGGCTTCCTTGCTCTACGGTCACGCCCCCGGTTCCCACGGAACGCACAATTTGCCGGGCTCCCCCAAGTCCACTTCTTGATCCCGATGCGTCTGAAGTGTTCGCAGCACTAGAACCGCTCCCGCTGAAATAAAGATCGAGTTCAGCCCCGCGCATGCTCTGTTCCGCGGATTTCACCAACACATTTTTTTCCAGATGCGCCCGATTCTCCTGATCGAGATAGGTCAGCTTTGCGGCGGACACGTGCCAAAGAATATTCTTCGCCTCAGATTTCGCCAGGTTCCCTGTCGATGGGGGCTTCTGGTTCGCCTGTGGGAACACGCCACGAACGTTTCCCGTGGCGATCAATCTTTTCGAATGCTTCTGCAACTCGATGGAATCCGCTTCCATCACGGAGTCTCCCTGCCACAGTCTGGCGTGCCCCGTATAGAGTGCCCGTCCGGTCTTCGAATTTGCTTCCATTTTCTCGGCTGAGATATTGGCCGGAACGGGGGCCAGTTGCGCTGCTCCACCACGTGATTCAAACTCGGTGGACCTTACTCCTCCCTCTGCTCGAACTTGTCCACTCGATTGCACGAAAATGATTCTTGGCGCCTCGGTTTCCGTTGTTGCGTCGCGAACGCGCGCCTTGCCAGTCAGAATGGCTGTTTGCTTGTCTCTCACAAAAACAACGTGGTCCGCCTGTCCGGCTCGATCTCCCTCGTTCAATGTGACAGCGCCATCCAAATCCATTTGAGACCATCCGCCGCTTGCCAGCAGTTGCCCGGTCCCGTTCTGCGCCTTCGCCGTCTGCATCACCGCGCCCGGCAAACTTTTTTCGATGGAGACGTTTCCGCTAGCACTCAAAATCCCCGGCTTTCCGGCGGCGCTGAAATCAAGAACAAGTTTGTCAGCAAGCAGCTTTGTGCGAGCAAAACCCGGCCCGGCACCCAGAGAATCCGCCTTGGTAGCGGAACTTTCTTCGGTCCATTCCATGCTGCCCGGCGCAAGCGTTTCGGCATGCTTCGGTTTGGAGCCGGCCTGCTTCGTTCCTTTTTCAAATTCCATCCGGAGCGAGTTGGATTGAAGTACTTTCTCCTCTTGGCCTTGATTCATGTGGGATTTTAGGAACGCATTTCCATTCAGACTCAATTCCTTCGGCTGACTATCCTTCGGAAAAAGTTCCAGCGCGCCCTTGTCCGACGAGATCTCCTGTGTCTCCGACTTGGTTCGCCGGATACCTTTCAAGTTCCCGGTAGCCTCCAACCTGGTGAGCCAGCCTTCCCTCGCAAATTGCCCCGTCATGCTCTCAGCTTTCAGGTTGCTGTCCCCATCCACACTCCGAATCCTTAACTCCGGCTTATCCTGGCCTTCCCGCGTTCCCGTAAACACCAGTTTTTCAGCGCGAAATGTTTCGTTAAGGGTGAGATTTAACTCTCCGGCATCGAGCTCTGACAGGTTTGATTCGACCTTCACTGGCCCGCTCAGATGCAACACTCGCGTGTCGCGTCCAAACTCAAGGCTCGCTCCTGTAACTCTGATCGGCTCCCCTGATCGGCTCCGGCCATCCATCCCCTTGTTCGTCTTGGCTGACGGAGAATCCAACAAGAGCTTCACATTCCTCTTCAGCTTGATCTTCCCCGCTTCTGAAAGGTATTCCACACCGAAGGCCTCACCACTTCCTCCGGGAAATTTGAACTCCACGTGCTGGTCGGTCGTTGCAGTTCCGCTGGCTCGATTGAATGTCACTCCATGAGTCTCCACCTGCACCGTCCGGGCCTCGGTAGGTTCGGCGGCGTTTACAACGCGCTCTGTTTCGAGCGCGCTTTGCAGTTCGAATTGCACCGGTCCGCTGCAAACGATTCCGCCAGTTCCCTTCTCGTACTGGCAGCTTTGGGTATGAATCACATCGTGGCGCAGTCCGGTCTTTCCGAAAATAGTGATTTTCACGTCCTCCAACAAGCTCGAGTCGCGGTCTTTGAAGTCTGTGGCTTTCGCGGCCTCTACGGTAAAAATCTTTTGTTTTCCATCCGCCTTCGAGAACGTAATCCCGTTCGTCAGTTTGGTTACGTCCCTCGGTGCGGCCGCCGGGGCCCTCAATTTTTCCAAATGGGCTGCCCACTTGCGCTGCAGGTAGACGCCAGTCGTCAGCCCTGCAAGCAGCAATGCCGCTCCGGCCGACCATCTGGCGTACCTCGCTGCTTCGCTTCTGCGCATGATTGAAGTTAATCAGAAATCCTGAGTGATGTCAGCACGCGCTCCCGCGCGAGAGGCGCAACGACGCGAACCGTCCTTAGAAAAGATGCGTGTTGATGGACGAATGGATGTTCAGTCTGCGGATTCCGCATTCGCCGATGCTTCCGGCAAGATCCCCACGTTTGCAGCAGCCACCGCATCCCGATTTGTGTTCTTCACCAGATACATGGCTTCATCCGCAAGGTGCAGAATGCCTTCTTTTGTGCGCGAATCCACAGGATAGGATGCCACACCGATGCTGGCCGTTAGTTGGATGCCCAAACCGTCCGCTCCCAGCCAGGTCGTTCCGCGAACCAATTCATGCAAACGGCGGCACACCAGCAGAGCGTTTTCTTTCGACGTTTGGGGCAGCAGGAGCACAAATTCATCGCCTCCATATCGAAATGCAAAATCGATCACGCGGCAATGGTCTTTCAGTGAGTTGCCAATCTCGGCGAGCAACTTTGAACCCACCAGATGCCCGTGGGTATCGTTTACTTGCTTGAAGTGGTCCAGGTCGATGAAAACGATGGAAAACTCGTAGTTGTAGCGCTGCGACCGGTAAATCTCCGTTTCCAGAATTGCGCTCATGTGCCGCGCGTTGAAAAGTGACGTGCAGTCGTCCGTAATCGTAAGTTCGTGAATCCGTTTTACGTGGCGCGCATTCTCCAACGCGATGGCGGCGAAATCTGAAAGAGCTTCCAATAATTTCAAATCACGTTGATCGAATCCCTCTGGCCCCATGCAGTTGATCAGTTCGATGACTCCTAGGCAACTGCCACGGAATTTCACGGGAACCGCAACGATCGATTGCGTTTCCGTTCGCGTCTTCTCGTCTACTTTCGCGAAAAACCGGGTATCCTTGGTCGTATCGGGGACTACCACGGTCTCGCCGTGCTCGGCCACCCAGCCCGCGATTCCTTGTCCAACCTTGATCCGCACATCCTTCAGCGCCTGGGAGGCCTTGCCAACTGCCAGTTCAAAATAGAGTTCGTTCGATTTCTCATCCAGCAAGAGCAACGACCAGTTGTCCGGTCGCAGGAACTCGTCAATCTTCTCCATAATCGTGCGGAGAACCTGATCCAGCTCCAGCGAAGAAGTGAGCGCTTTTCCAAGTTCCTGGAAAACCGCGATCTCTCCTGCCTCGCGCTGGCTGGATGTCGACCCAGGGTTGCGGCGGCGCTCAACACCCGAGAATTGTTTTACTTCCTCCACGATCGGTTCGTCCTATCCATTTGCTGTCTTCGCTGCGATTGCGAGTGGCATTCGGGCAGCGCACAGGAGAATTGCCTGCGCGAGAAGCAAAAAACTGGCATCTCGTGTGACGGTGCGTGAATCTTTGTCAGTATAGGCTCCACTCAAAAACCGGTGCAATATACTCTTGGTACTGGCGTTGCCAGTTCGCCATCCCGCTCTTTCTGAGAGGGGACACCGGCAAGACGCCGACGCGACGCGTGCGAGCCGAAGAAAGGACGCCCTCAACGAATCTGCCATCACGCATTATTGACGTCAACGGCAGCCGCATATAGACTCACGCCAACCCTTCGGGTTTCGGGCCGCAAACGGGTCAATTTTATCCACCGAAAAAAATTTAGGAGGAACGATGAGAAAAGCTCTATGGGCCACTCTACTTGCTGTGATTTTGCTGACCGCTCTGACAGCCTACGCACAGAGTCCGAACTATGACGTGGGACCCGTGTGGCGCGTCAACTACTACCGCCTCAAGCCCGGTCAGGGCGACGCGTTCTGGAAAGATTTTCGCGAGAACCTGAGGCCGGTGTACGACGAATTCAAGAAGGAAGGCATGCTCTCCGGTTACAAAGTCTGGACCAATGTGACAACCGAAAACCCAAGCGACTGGGACGTGGCGATAGGGCTGATGGCTCCGAACTGGGCCGCACTGGATCAGGTCGACGCCAAAGCGGCCACCATCGGCGCCAAGCATTACGGTTCGCGCGACGCCATGCTCGAAGCGGCTAAGAAACGCAATGACATCCGCGAACTGGTAGCCAGCAAGCTGGCCCACGAAGTGATGCCGAAGTAAGCCTCGCTTCAGGCAGAGAAAGATACAATCACCCGGTCTGAAGACCGGGGCAGATCCTTCGCGCCAACCGGTTGTTCACTCCGGCTTCGGGAAATTTGCCGTGCGCACGGGCAAGGCTTGGCGAGTGGGTGGTTAAAGTCTGTGATTATTCCGGCGCTCAGCTATCCTTCTGCTCGATACCCAAATAACCTAGGAAGGTGCGCAGCAACTCGCGCTTGAGTGACTGGTCATCCTTGGGAATGACGGCCTGCCAGTACTTCAAATCGTGATCGGCCAGGATTAGTTCGACCAGAGTGCTGGTGAGCGTCATCAGGGCGAAGGATAAGGCGAGCGGCGGGTCGGGGTGCTGGACCTCATTCCGATGCAGCAAGAGCAACTCCACCAGGTGCTGGATGGTGCGCATCTCCAGTTTGGCGACTCGCTTACAAAACGGCGTGTGAAAGCGCTCCTGCGAGAACTGCCGGAGCGCACGCAACAGGCCGGCGTTTGCGCGGTAGCTGACGAGCATACTGCTGACAAGCTGTTCGGCAAACACGGCGAGAGGAATCTGGCGGACCATGTCGGGCGTAAGCGCCAAGCGCAACCTCTGTTCCTGCCGCTCCAGGATGCCGATGACCACAGCCTCCAGCAGCGCGTCCTTGTCCGGGAAACGGCGATAGACGGCCCCCGGGGTCAACCCGGCGTGCTGGGCGATGCGCGGAATGGTGGTGCCCTCAAGCCCGTGTTGTCCGAGCACTTCCGCGGTGGCCTTCAAAAGCTTACGTGTGGATTCCCTGCTGCGCGCCTGCTGTGGTTCGAGTGTCTTCTTGGCCATCGGCTTCCTCCTGGAGCTCAGTAAAATACTGCTTGACATAAATGTAAATGTAAATTTACATTTACATTATAGAGATTCCATTTGGCCTGGAGTGCCTGCGCGCGCCGGCTTTCCCCGCTGGCCATCCTTCAAGGAGATCTCTTTATGGCTTCTAACACGGTTTCTGCAAACCCCGTTTCCACTACCCCTGTGGAACATCCGCTGCGTGATGCGCGCTACCGCCTTTGGCTTATCGGCGGCACCATTTCCCTGCTGGGCGATCAGTTTTATCTAGTGGCGTTGCCATGGCTAGTTTTGCAGCAGACCGGCTCGGCCCTGGCGATGGGCACGGTGATGATGGCAGGCGCTATTCCCCGAGCTCTGCTGATGCTGATGGGTGGTGCCGTCAGCGACCGAATTTCCGCGCGCAAGATTTTAATGGCTACCGCGATGGCGCGCACCCTCTGTGTCGCAGTGATCGGCGTTCTAGTCTGGCTGCGAGTTTTGCGAACAGGGGAGCTGTACGCTCTAGCGGTGCTTTTTGGTGTAGCCGATGCATTTGCCGGTCCCGCACAAACGGCCTACTTGCCTTCGCTGTTGAAGCGCGAGCAGCTGGTCGCGGCGTCCTCCGTCAGCCAAAGCACCGCCCAGTTGACCACTATTGTTGGACCAGTTCCAGCAGGGTTTGTGATCAAAACGCTGGGGGTGGCTTGGGCTTTCTTCGTGGACGCAATCAGTTTCCTGTTCATCATCGGCGCCTTGTGGAAGCTGCCCGATCCACCCAAATCGCAGACTGGCCGGAAGGCGGTGTGGCACTCGATCGCCGAGGGTATCGCCTACGTGGGCAACGATGTGCCGCTCCGCTCGCTGATGCTTCTGGCCACCGTCATGAACTTCTGTATTGCCGGGCCGGTTTCGATTGGTCTCGCATACTTGACGAAAACAAGATTCGGTTCGCCTGCCATATTCGGCATTGTGATCTCGGCGGTTGCCGCGGGTGGTCTGTTGGGTGCACTGTCGGCAGGCGTGTGGAAGATTCGCAAACGCGGCCTCCTCATTCTCGTGGTCTCTGTGGTCTTGGGACTTTGTCTCGGCGCTATCGGGCTGCTGGGAAAAGTGTGGAGCATCGCCAGTGTGTTGCTGGTTATGGGCGCAGCGGCGGGAATGGTCAACGTCCACATCAACGCATGGGCTATGCAGCGGATCGATGCCGCAATGCGTGGCCGGTCCGCGAGCGTGCTCATGCTCGCCTCCTTCGGAATAACACCCATCTCCCTCGCGGTTGCAGGATTCCTAATTTCCTGGAACTTGAAGTTCATGTTCCTGCTCGCAGGAGGAGTAATGTTATTGGCTGCCGCCGGAGCTGCGCTGTCGAAGCCAGTACGGGAGATTGAGTAACAACCCGACCCGCTCGTTAGAGGCGGTTAGAGGTTCCATCCTCGCACGCCGCGGATCTCAGGCGGATAACGGGCAACCCTTCCAGAATCCGGTAAGGTAAGGGTTGTCGACAATCCTGGAGTCGGTCCGTCCATGACCACAAGCGCTAACGTTTGTCGGTACTAATCCGACGGATGAATCGATAACTTCCGGATTGCTCGTGACTCGAAAGCAACACGGTAGTGTTGAGCTTGTACGAACCTTAAATGAGTGAATTGGCGATTTTGAGTCAACCGAGGAAGCGTTCTGTTGCCCAGATTTCAGAGTCACGACCTGGGCACTTTGTATCGATCCGCCGTTTGCTAAATTGATTCGGGGTAGCTGGTTTGCTAACGTCGTCGTCATGTCCGAACCTTCCACCGAGCAGATACGCGAATTGCTCGATTCGCTTTATCGCGTGGATTCGAGACGAATCCTGGCAACTCTGATCCGCTTGCTCGGTGATTTCGATCTTGCCGAGGAGGCGATGCACGAATCCTTTGCGGCTGCGCTGAGCCAGTGGTCGGGGAGTGGAGTACCGGATAACCCGCGACCATGGTTGATTTCGACGGCCCGATTCAAGGCCATCGATACTCTGCGTCGACGGGCAAGATTTGATGCGTCGCAAGACGAGCTCGTGCGCTATCTCGAAGCGCAGTCGAGTTCGGCAGAAAGGTCCAATGAAGAGGACAGTGTTGAGGATGATCGGCTGCGCCTGATTTTTACCTGCTGTCATCCGTCTCTACCGCCGGAAGCGCACGTTGCGCTCACCTTGCGCGAAGTGTGCGGGCTGACAACCGAGGAGATAGCAAAGGCCTTCCTGATTACTCCGCGTACGCTGGCGCAGCGCATTGTGCGCGCCAAGACAAAGATTCGAGACACCCCGATTCGGTACGAGGTGCCGGCGCCGCAGGAATTGCCGGAGCGACTGGGCGCGGTGCTTCAGGTCGTCTACCTCGTCTTTAATGAGGGCTACTCTGCTGCGGCGGGAGCGGAGGTAACGCGGGCCGAGCTAACCGGCGAGGCGATTCGACTGGGCCGGTTGCTGACCGAACTCCGGCCAGAGCCGGAAGTCATTGGGCTGCTTTCCCTGATGTTGCTGCAGGAATCCCGCCACGCCGCGAGAACGACTCCGACCGGAGAGCTGATTTTGCTGGAGAATCAGGATCGCTCGCTCTGGAACCGGGAGCAGATCGCAGAGGGAGTGGCATTGCTGGAGAAAGCCCTGAAGTCCCGCCGCTTCGGCGCCTACACATTGCAAGCTGCGATTGCGGCCGTGCATGCGGAGGCGGAATCGGTCGCTGTGACCGACTGGCGGCAGATTGTCGCGATTTACGACCAATTGGTACGAATTCAGCCTTCGCCAGTTGTACAGCTCAATCGTGCCGTGGCCATTGCCATGCGCGATGGTCCAGAGGCCGGTCTAACGCATATTGAAGCGGTGCTGGAACAGGGCGAATTGGCAAATTATTACCTGGCGCATTCCGCCCGCGCGGATATGTACCGCAGGCTCGGCAAGACCGCTGAGGCTCGGTCGTCTTATGAGAAAGCTCTGGCGCTGACCCAACAGGAACCAGAGCGGCAATTCCTGCAGGAGCGGATTCGGCAGTTGAAATAAGAATTGGAAGAGCTGTCGATTTTCCGTCTCCTCAACGACTATAGGACAAGAGAACGATGAGCTAGGCTCCTGAGTCAACAGGAAACGAGTCATCGGGAACAAACCACAGAAACCAAGGAGAAAAAGTCATGCCACAATATCTGGTTGCTAATTACCTCCCCGACGACTTCGACCCGTCCACCGTAACCGAAGCGATGATCGAAGAGATCCACGCGCTCAACCGCGAACTGATCGCTGCCGGCGTGAGGAAGTTCGCCTGCGGCATTTCCCCGGCCGGCAGCGCGAAGACGCTGCGGGGGCAGCCCGATGGTGCAGTGCTCGTCACCGACGGACCGTACACCGAGACCAAGGAGCACATGGGCGGATTTTGGATATTGGAATGCGCCGATATGGACGAGGCACTCGCGTGGGCGCGCAAGGGTGCCATCTCCTGCAATGCGGTGGGCGAGGTGCGCGAGCTTCTTTTCTTCCCGGACCCGAAGGGGGCAACGGAATAGTCTCACCCGCCGCGACTTCGGAATATGCACCGCACTGCCCGCTCGCATAAATATGCGACGGAAAACTGGGGACAGACCGAGCCGGGGATCTTCCGGCGACGCCTCACGTACATCCGGTGCGCGCAAGTGTGGAGTTCTACGACGCGATGATCGCGGCAGGTGCGTCAGCAGAGATGCATTTGTTCCGCCATGGTGCTCACGGTTCCGGCTTGGGAATGGGAAATGCCGGGCTTGGACTTTGGACCGTTCTGCCGGAGGGTTGGGTTCGAGACCAAAACTTGCCCGCATCGCCAGCAGCAAGAGTTTCGAAAACGAGCACGCGTTGACACCAGTGTCTGGGTCACAGCAGGGGACAGCAACGATGAACAAAACGAGAGTGAGGGCCATATGATAAGTCGACGTGAACTGATCAGCCAGGGCATTGAGCTGATGGCCGCAACTGCCGTCACCGGTTCGTTCGCGGCCCAGTCTGTTGTTGGGCAGGCCAAGTTCGTTGCATCCCCGGTAGACCCGATGCAGCTCGTTAACCCTCAATTTCGCGCCCTCTTGCAGTCGGTAGTGGGGCCAGATTCACCCCCCACGGAGTGGACGACCGCAATGCTTCTACAGATGCGAGAGGGAGCGAAGGGGCTTGCTCGGCCACTGCTGCCCGCTCCGGCAGTTGTCAAACGAATGATTCCTGGACCAAAAGGCGCACCCGAAGTCCCGCTGTATATAACGGGTGCCGCAGCCGGAGCTTCCAAGCCGGCGGTGCTGCATATCCACGGTGGCGGATTTATCGCAGGATCTGCGGCCGATAGTCGGCGGGACATTCAAGAGTTGGCGGCGAATTACGATTGTGTAGCCATCACCGTGGATTACCGCCTCGCGCCCGAAACCCCCTTCCCGGGTTCGCTGGAAGACAACTACACAGCCTTGCTTTGGATGTATACCAATGCGGCGGAACTAGGGATCGACCGTAGCCGGATCGCAATCAAAGGCGAGAGCGCCGGCGGAACACATGCCGCAGCTTTAGCCATCGCAGCGCGCGACAGAGGAGAAGTTCCACTCTGTCTCCAGGTATTGATTTATCCCGCGCTGGATGACCGCACAGGTTCGACCATGCCCGTACCGCCGTATATCGGACATTACATTTGGACTGCTGCAGGCAATCGATTCGCCTGGACATCGCTTCTGGGCAAACCGGCTGGATCTCCGCAGCCGCCGGCTGGATCTGTTCCAGCACGGGTCGAGAATCTTGCCGGGCTGCCTCCTGCATGGATTGGTGTGGGATCCGTCGATCTATTCGCGAACGAGGACGTGGAATACGGGCGCCGACTTCTGCAGGCAGGTGTGTCCGCAGAGCTGCACCTCGTCCCTGGCGGGTATCACGGGTTCGACCTTTTTGTGCCGCAGGCCCCGCTATCGGTTGCCTTTACAGAAGCATGGAATGCGGCTCTTAGTCGCGCTTTCGCTGCGCGGACATGAAGCCGGTTTCTCCCCAACCCAAGCAACTGAGCGGAAGTAGCAACACTGCCGATGATGCCGGTCTGACAGGCGTCCGCGTCTCTTGCGTTGTAGACCTCCAACAAGTTCGGTTCAATGATCTTCTCGACTGATTGTTCCATCTCGCTTTCCTCTGTCTTGACTTGAATGCGGGCTTGGGGCGGCGTCCACCACGCCATGGGCTTAGATTCTCGTCGGTAAGAAGGAAGTTTACCGGATTAGGAACGGGCGGACCATGCCATTAGTTAGCACCAGAAGAATCGCAACTTCCGGTTTGCGTCGACGACTCACCAAGTAATGGGCGAGGGCGCGACCGCCATCACAACCCACAAAACTGCTTCCGATCGCCCGCACTATTCCATGAAGCAAGTTCGAGTCTTGTTCGCAACGCTTAGGACCAGCCGGCGTACCAACTCCGGTTTATGGCGCCAAGGACAAGAGTGACCTGCTCCTAAATAATTGGATGGCTTCGTCAATCAGCCGGCCACGTTTCGTTCAGCTTGGCAGCCTGCATCATCAGGTAATTTCGCTCGGCGAGGCTGGTGGCGCGGCTGGCCGCCATCCGGTAGTGCGTGATGGCCGCCTCCTTGTCGCCGGCCATTTCGAGCAGGTGGGCACGAACGGCATCGAGCCGGTGGTGCTCCGCCAGACGCGCGTCTGAGTCGAGTGGACTGAGAAGTTCGAGTCCTTTCCGCGGTCCGTGCACCATGGCCGCAGCGACGGCGTGGTTTAGGGTGATCATTGGATTGTCGGACATGCGCTTCAAGAGTTCGTAGAGTGCCAAGATTTGTGGCCAGTCGGTGTCGTCGGCTTGAGTCGTCTCGTCATGTACGGCTGCGATGGCCGCTTGGAGTTGGTACGGTCCGACCGAGCCCCTGGGAAGCGCATCAGACAGCAAAGCAAGCCCCTCCGCGATCTGCTCCCGATCCCAGAGCGTCCTGTCTTGTTGTGCGAGCGGGATCAGGTTGCCATCCTGACCTGTTCGCGCCGCGCGCCTTGCGTCGGTCAGAAGCATGAGTGCCAAAAGTCCCGCGACCTCCGTGTTATTCAGCTCGCGGTTGCGCACAATGCGGGTGAGACGAATTGCCTCATCCGAGAGATCCGCCCGGCGCAACTGGGGCCCGGCACTGCTCGCGTATCCCTCATTGAAGATCAAATAGAGCACATGCAGGACAGCGCCAAGGCGGTGAGCGCGCTCGTCGGCCGTCGGTAACTGGAAGGGGATGCCCGACTCCCGGATGGTTTGCTTGGCCCGGCTGATGCGCTGGGCCAGGGTCGCTTCAGGCACCATAAACGCGCTGGCGATTTCCGACGTCGTCAAGCCGCCGACCGCGCGGAGCGTCAAGGCTATGGCCGAGGCGGGAGTGAGTGCAGAGTGGCAGCACATGAACAGGAGAACCAGAGTATCGTCCTCGCTGTTGTCACACGCTGCGTCCTCTGGCAGCGCCAATCGCTGCGCTTCCTCGGCAACCACTTGCTCGCGATGGCGCCGCGCAACTTCGCTTCGAATGTGATCGGCCATTCGCCGCGAAGCGACCTGGATCAGCCAGCCGAGCGGATTCGCCGGTGTGCCGTCTCGCTGCCACTGCGCAGCAGCCGCGATCAAAGCCTCCTGTACGGCATCTTCCGCGGCCGCAAAGTCGCGGAACCTTCGCACCACTGGGCTCAGCACCTGTGGCGCCAATTCTCGCAATTGTTGTTCGATCGTATGGTTCGTGCGTTCAGGCATCGTTCTTGGTCTACAAGGGTGCGATGTCAAAGTCCCAGATCGGCGTGGCCCCCCAAAACCTGACGCACCTCAATGGGGATAGTACCTGGCTTGCCGCCGAGACCAGGCGCGGCCGAGGCCCTGGCGGCAATTTTATAAGCTTCTTGCGGGTTTTCTACGTCCACGATCCAGTAGCCAGCAAGAAACTCCTTCGATTCCGGAAAAATACCGTCCGTAATCGGCGCACCATCCTTGCCAGCTCGAACGACCTTGGCTTGGTTCGGCCAACCCAGGCCTTCGGTCGCTACAAACACACCCTCGTCCTTGAGTTGCTTGCTGAACAAGTGCATGAATGTAACGTTCCGTTCGAGGTCTTCCTTAGACCACTTCGTGTACTCATCCCAATCGCCCTTGGTGCCTGTCATCATCAGAATGAATTTCATGTCCCTTTGCTCCTCTCCTTTCATTGCCTAATGGCCCGGGCCCGTTCACGGAGTCTCGACTACTCGGCCCCATTCCTTGGCACTTTGTCCTCAGGCATCGGCCGGAGACGACTTGCGCTCCGGGTGACTAGCGAACCCGCGCACCTCGATCGGCATATTGGTGGGCACTCCTCCCGGTCCTGGTGCGGTGGAAATGCGCCCAGCCACGGCGTATGCGCGTTCGGGCGTATCGACGTCTACAATCCAATAGCCTAAGAGGAACTCCTTCGACTCGGGGAAGACTCCATCCGTCACTGGCAGGCCGCCTCTTTCGCCCTGAACCAGCATCGCCTGGTGCGGCGCCGCCAATCCCTGGGTTGCTACAAACTCCCCGGAGGCCGTCAGTTCCTTGTTGAGGCGTTGCAGAACAGCCATATGGCCATCTCTATCTTGTTGGGACCACTTAAGATAGCTCCCCACTCCAGCTTTCGTGCCGCTCATAAGCAAAATGTATTTCATGAATCGTTTCCTCCTCAGTCTGCGATGTTTCCGCCTTTTCAACCATAGGTCGGAGCCCAGCGCGGATTCTCGACATCGTCCCTTGAAGGGCTCAAAAGAAATTGCTTGTGCCTGCCAGGTCGATTTCGCCGTTTCCAGTCCGACGTAATTACAGAGGTACGAAAATGAGCGACACCATGATAGTTGACGTTAGCCTGGACTGGGAGACGGCTTGCGATGTCCAGCAGGGGTTTATGCACTTTGCCGTGCCCGCCGAGGGGATCAGTTACAGTGCACGATGCCGGCAACTCCGGGCCCTGGGAGGCGACTGCTATGATTTCATCCCCCTTGCGCACCATCGCCTGGCCTTCGCCATCGGCGATGCCTCCGGCAAAAGCCTGCCCGCGGCGCTCATGATCGCGAATGTGCAGTCGTCCCTACGAACCGCGGCCCTCTTCGCCGGAGAATACCCCGGGGCCGTGCTCGGTGCCGTGAATCGCCAGCTGCACAGTTCTTCGCTTGCTGATCGCTTTGCGACATTGTTCTATGGAGTCTACGATCCGTCCACGGGTCTCCTGCGCTATGCCAGTGCGGGCCACTGTCGACTGATGGTGTTTCGGCGAGACAGCTCCTTAACCTGGCTCGATGGCACGGGCTTTCCGCTCGGTCTTTTTACGGAATCAATCTACGAAGAAAACACTCTTCGTCTGTACCCAGGCGATATGGTGATCGCCTATACGGACGGAGTTATTGAAGCCACTAACCCTCTGGGAGCGGAGTGGGGCGTCGATGGCCTTAAGAAAGCGGCCGTGGAAAACAAGGCTCGGCGCGCCGAGGAGGTAGTGGACGCGATTTTTGTATCGCTTGACCAACATTCCCAAGGACAACTAGCTGATGATGCCACGGTCGCCGTCATGCATATCTTGTGAGTCCTGGCAGGGCTTGCCTTTCATTCGTCATGTGCGGCTGAGACCGGGGACGGCCAGCAATGTCGCAGCGCTAAGCAGGCTCATCCATAGGGCGTAGTCGGAATAAAGGCGCGCGTCGAAAACGGTTAATTCAGAGAAATGCCTTGCGAGGGCGACGCGGATGTGAACCACCAGACCAGTCATGGTATGTCCGTGCCTTTTACTGATCGTTGGCGGATCACGGGCCACTCGGAAGTAGTACCGCGCAAAAGCCGGCAGCTCACCGAGAAACCAGCGTTGCAAAATGCGAGCTGACCCACTGCCAACTTTTCGCTTGGTTTGACAGCAGCGGATTCCCCGCCCTATAGTCCCGTAAGGGAACCTGCTCCCCTGTAAGTGTTGCGGTGCGGTCGTCCACAGTTTCCCGTGTGCCGCATGCAACGATTCTGATTGCACTTCGCTCGGTAAGGACTGATTTCTCTCCATGGCCAGGGGCAATTTCGGTGAACGTCTCAAGCGTGAACGGGAATTGCGAGATGTTTCTCTCGATGAACTCACGAAATCCACTCGCATTAGCACGCGGTTTTTGAACGCTCTGGAAAATGAGGACTGGGAACGGCTTCCCGGCGGCGTCTTCGGTCACGGATTCGTGCGTACCATTGCCCGCTATCTGGGGCTTGATGAGGAATCCCTTCTCGCTGAATACGATTTGGCGCGCGCCGAAAAATTCCCTCCAAGTCAGTCAAGCCAGGAAGAACGCATTCCGTCTCCGCCACCCTGGCTTCCGGCCTTAGCAGTACTTGCCTTCATCCTTCTTGTCGTTGGACTTTTCTTCATCGGCCGTTACGGTTGGCATCGCTACTCCGCCTTTCAGGCGGGCCAGCACTCACCGGGTGGAACCGCTTCCAAGCACTCTCAGAATCCGGGTGGCAACCCGGCGGCGGTTGGCAGTAATTCCCCATCTCTTGCTTCTGATCCCACCAGCCCAGCCCTCGACTTGTCTGTTTCCACCTCTGCTGCCACTCGTGTCCGTGTTTTGGGGGACGGCAAACTCCTCCTTGATGCTGAAATGCCCGCAGGCGAGACTCGCCATTTTTTCGCGGAAGAGCAGTTTGAAGTTTTTGCCGGAGATTCCTCCAATGTCGTACTCGAGATGAATGGAGTCGCCATGCCGCCAGTAGGCACGCCGGGACTTCCAGGTTCAAAAAACTATGGTAAACAAGACTTGAAGCAAGGAACCGATGGAACCACTCAGCCCTGAAGCGATCGATGATCTTCGCCACGGCCGCGCCACCCGCGAGCGCAAGATGGCAGTCTGCGGTGCCACCGCTCACTTGGAGCCCGCTGACCGCGCCGAAATCCTCGCCGTTCTGAGCGCAGACGGCGACGAAGCTGTGGCTTCGCGCGCTCAGGGTGCACTGCTTTTTCAAACCACCGAATCTTTTGTCGAAGCCTTAAAACGCGAACAAGCTGTCCACGCCCTGTTTGCCTATGCCGCGAAGCACCTCGCAGAAAAGCCGGGCATAACCGACGCCATGGCGCAAAGTCCTTCTTGCCCTCCGGATTTTATCGTACCGCTCGTCCGCCATCTCTCCACCAACGGCGTCCAGAGCCTGCTCGAGAATCTCCTTCGATTGAGCGAATCGCCCGCCCTTTGCGCGGCGCTTGACCATTCCACTTCCATCACGATGGAGCAGCGAAATCTTCTCCGCGAACTCCACGGCCCTTCCACTCCTCAGGACGAAGCTGCTCTCGCCGAAGCCGTGGCTGCCGCAGGACTGGATCCCGAGAAGCGTCTCTCTCTGCTCCAGGAAATTGCCAAAATGAACGTTGCCGCGCGCGTACAATTCGCGGTCAGAGGCGGCACCGAAGCGCGCCGAACGCTCATCCGCGACGTGAGCAGAGTCGTCCAGCGCGCTGTTCTCCAGTCCCCGAAGCTTTCCGACCAGGAAGTGGAAGGCTTCGCTTCCATGTCCACGCTCACGGATGAAATCCTTCGCCTGATCGCCAACAATCGCAATTTCCGGAAGAACTATTCGGTCATCAGAAACCTGTTGAGCAACGCAAAAACGCCTTTGGATGTCTCGCTTCATCTGCTTCCTTCACTAAATAAGCAAGACCTAAAGCGCCTCACCATGAACAAAAACGTTCCGGAAGTTCTGCGGACATCCGCCATGAAACTCCAGCGCACTCGCACGGAACAAAGGAATTAGCGAGTAACTCCTTTGTATTTTGCGTCGAGAAAGATTTGCGATCCAGAGGTGATTCTTAAGAGTCTTCCTTGGCTGGCGCGGGCTGCCCCAAAACAAAATATAATCCTTTTCCACTAGTGCATTTCTCCTGTTTTTGATGAGAATGCTGTAGCATTCCCTTATGTCGAAAGGAGTTCTAATGATTCGTTCCGCCAAGCTCCCGCTGTTGCTCATCCTGCTTCTCGTTGTGGTTCTCGTTCAAATTCCGCATCACGCCAGTGCTGGAAATCCGCAAGCCGCAGGCCAGGAAGTTGTATTAAAGGCTGCCGAAATCACTGCTAAGATTTTCCCGGAGCGAGTGTTCTTCCGCGGGCAGACTGCGCCCGCACAGCTCCGCAACACGGGCGGCGTTCATTTCGCCGATGACCTCTACGTCCTCGCCGGCCTGGTGGACAGCTCCGGTTATTCCTCCGGTTTGCGCGAGAAGTATCAAGCTTATTTGATTGACGAAGTCACGCTCGAAATTGACGGCCAAACGCTGAAGCCGGGTGCTTATGGCATCGGCTTTCTTGAGGGCGGAAAATTTGTTGTCATGGACCTCGGCGCCAACGACGTCTTGCAAGCCAAGGCGCAGCACGACGCTGATCTGAAGCATCCGATGCCCCTCCAGGTGATCTCTTCTTCGACGGCAGGAAGTTATCGCTTGTACATCGGCCGCGATTTCGTGGAATTTCGTCGCGCCCGCTAGAATCGCTAGTTAATCATCCACTTCCCCCAGTTTTCACGAAACGGAACCGCCAGGTTTCCTGCTCGCCGCTTGGTTTCTTTTTCTTTGCATTGCCGAGCTCTGCAGCGTAGGATGGCCCGCACCGTTTCACTCATTCATCCAGCAGGAGGAGACCCATGATGCATTTTGCATTTCCGAATCTGCTTGCTGTACTTGTCGCCGCCGTGGCCACTATCATTCTCGGATTCGTCTGGTACTCGCCTCTCCTGTTTGCGCGGCCATGGATGCGGGAGATGGGCGTTGATCCCAACGACAAGGCCAAAGTCCAGGAGATGCAAAAAAACGCGGGACCGGCTTACGGCGGCTCCATGGTCGCCAGCCTCATCACCGCCTTCACCGTTGGCCTGTTTTTCAGGGTCCTTCACGTTCAGAGCTTGCACTTTGGCATCGCGGTGAGTTTCCACTTCTGGCTCGGCTTCGTCGCCACTGTGCAATTCACCAGCGCCCTTTTCACAAAACAGAGCATGAAGCTTTTCGCCATAAACACCGGCTACCAACTCGTCTGCTACCTAGCAATGGGTACGATTCTGGCTCTTTGGCACTAACTCTCCGCAAACCCTTCGAATCGTTACCTTTAGCACCGTCTTGGAACGGCCGACTTGGCCTTCCAAAGCATTCCTTTTGTTAATAATCCTTTCGGCATTCAACCCTGACATTCCAATCATTGGTACTTGTCCCCTTTATTTCTCCGCTCGATACTGGCTGTACAGCCCTTAATCCCCGCCACAATCCAGAATTCTCAGAACGGCGGAGTGGAGGATCTCGAATGTGGGAAGATAATGATTACGCTTGGGTAGTTGTCTGCAAGAATCA
>Ga0075030_100001963_pt1 | contig 18628 bp, 11 predicted proteins | sample LitLauG_LLR_2012_FD_71393 | JGI IMG/M metagenome (GOLD analysis project Ga0075030, IMG submission 71393) | Freshwater sediment microbial communities from Pennsylvania, USA - Little Laurel Run_MetaG_LLR_2012 | ecosystem: Environmental > Aquatic > Freshwater > Creek > Sediment | place: USA...
GCCCGGATGCTCATCAGTTCTCCCCACAGCGCATTGCGGGGAGAGGAACCGGTGTTGACATAGATCTCGTTGCGATGGAGATCGTCCAGCGCCTCCAGCATCAGCCCGAACGGTTTTTCCATCAACTTGTTGGCCGTGCCGGTCACTTTCTCTTCGAAAACATCGACCGCAATCACGGGCATGGCTCGGCCGATGGCAACCATATCCGGTCGCAGGGGCCCTATTTGCGGTGGCAGGAATTGGTGCTGAAGACCCATCTTGTCCATCACGTCTCCCACCACGCACGTAAACAACTCCTTCTTCACAATCGTGAAGAGTTCGTCATCGGTCTTCCAAAGTTTTCTCGCCACTCTCCGAGCCCTCCGCTCACGATCAGCCGCCTTATGCTTTAACCGGATATGCCGCGTGCCTGGCGGATCCTGCCAATGAACTGCCGAGCTAACTCCGTGATGGATTGGAAATCGCCCTTCTTCGCTCCGGCGGTCAGATTTCCGCCCACGCCCACGGCCACGCAGCCTGCCTGAATCCATTCCCCAACGTTTTCCACGCTCACTCCGCCAGTCGGCATGAGCGAGGCGTGGGGAAGTGGGCCGCGCACAGCCTTGACGAAAGCGGGCCCCAGGGTTTCGCCCGGAAATACCTTCACGATATCGGCCCCGCACTCCATCGCCTCAACCACTTCTCTGACCGAGCCAGCGCCGGGCATGTAAGGGATTTGATAGCGATTGCAGAGCCGGGCCGTTTCGAGGTTCAGACAAGGACCTACGACAAACTGCGCGCCCGAGAGAATTGCCGCCCGTGCCGTCTCCGGATCGAGCACCGTGCCTGCTCCGACCAGGATCTGGTCGCCCGTAAAACGTCGGCAGAGTTCGGCGATCACATTCGCCGCGCCCGGCACGGTGAACGTGATCTCAACCGCCGCCACGCCGCCCTGCGCGCAAGCTTCCACGATGCGCGCGGCCTGCTCTGAACTCTCAGCCCGCACCACCGCCACCAGCCCGGACTCTACGATCTTTCCCAAAACCTTCAGCTTCGTCATGGACAAGATGAGAACACAAACCCTACGGTTGCGGTCCTTCGGTCGGAGGGGTGGTGTCGTGCAGCTTCTTGAATTCTTTCGTTTCGCGCGCTGCCTCTTCTGCCTTCCCCTGCTTGCGATAGAGTCCAGCCAGCGCGAAGTGCGCCTGGGCAGCCAACGTCGTCACCTTCTCGAGTTCGATCACTTTCCTCCAATCCTTTTCAGCCGACACAGCGTCACCATCGAGCGCAGCAGCTTTCCCTAACGAGTAAAGCGTTTCGGGCATTTCCGGCTGCAGCTTGTCTGCCCGGACGAGTTCGGCCCGTGCCTCCCGCACTTTGCCCTGCTGCAGCAACGCGTCGCCCAGTCGGTACGCGGCCTCGGCGTTTCCCGGCTGCAACTTCGTCTCGGCGCGGAAAGCCTCTTCTGCCTGCGGCCACTGCGAAGCGGTCGCATAGACAAGGCCGAGTTCCAGATGAATCTTGGGAAGGTCCGAGCGCAAACGGATTGCCTCCTGAAACTCCTTCTCGGCCTGTGGCAGCTGCCGCAAAACGTAGTAATTTTCGGCCATCGCCTGGTGCGCTCGCGCCGAGTCCGGATACGCGGCAATCAAAGTATCGATCGATTGTTTGGAGAGCAGCCCGCTCGCTCGACCGAAATAGTAAAGCAGGTCGGGGTCGTTCGGATTTTTCACCAGAGCCGCCTGCAGATTGGTCACCGCGTCCGGCAACTGCCCAGCTTCGAGTTGCGCGATTCCGAGCGCAGCATTGTCCTGCGCTTTTTCCAGGTGAAGAATGGCTTCCGTAGCATAGCCCTGGGCCAGCAGCGCATAGCCCAACAATTGATGCGCGGGACGCAGATCGGGACTGAGTTTCAAAGCCTGCTTCAACGACGCAATCGCCCGTCCGTAGTCATGGTTCTCAAGATAGGCCTGGCCCAAACTTACAAATCCGTCGGCAATGTTCGGCTCGAGCTCAGTTAATTTGCGGAATTCTGCAATCGCCACGTCGAAGTGCCCGTTCTTCTCGGCCTCGACGCCGGCTTGCATGTGTTGCATCGCTTCCGGAGAAACGGTTTGCAACGCAAGAAGCAGTAAAAGCGCCCGTATCATTTTTTCTCCGGCTCAACTACTTCCAGGAACTGGTCCGCGTGCACGTCATTCAAGGTCTGACGAATACCGGATGGCCAGGCAATCTCGATCTTAGCGGTCGTTGCCGTCCCTAGTCCGAAGTGCAACCGTTTATCGTTGGCCGACTCGTAACTTCCTGCCGTCGTCGCAAAACGAGTCTGTCCATTCACTTGCACGCGGGCTCCCAGACCGTCGCGGTTGCTGCGGGTTCCACGCAGCGTGATGGTCAGCCAGTGCGAACTTCCGCCGCGGTTCATAAAGACCTGGGAGCGCTCTCCCAGAACGGTGGTGACGACATCGATCCAGCCATCGTTGTTCAGGTCGCCGAACGCCGCGCCGCGTGAGGCCGTCAGCTCATCCGTTCCAGGATTCACCGACTCAAAGCGGCCGTTGCGATTCAATGCCAGCAAGGTGGGCTCCAGATAACGTAACGATGGGTCGATCTTCTCGACGTTGTCCAGAACATGCCCTTGTGCGACAAACAGATCTTTCTGCCCGTCATTGTCGAAATCCTCCAGGCCGACGCCCCAACCGGAAGTCACGCCAGAAAGCATCGCCACTCCCGTTTCCCGGCCGCGATCGCTGAACGAACCGTCGCCGTCGTTGTGGAACACGGCGTAAGTCTGGCGCGGCAAAGTCGTCACCACCACGTCCGGACGGCCGTCGTTGTCGTAATCCTGGAATACTACGCCCATCCCCGATAAGGGTCCGCCATCGACATTCAGGCCGGCGCCTGATTCCAAGCCAACCTCTGTGAATGTGCCGTTGCCATTGTTGTGCCATAAGTACTGTTGCATGCCGTCATTGCTGACATAGATGTCGGTAAATCCGTCTCTATCGTAGTCGGCAAACGCTACACCCAGGGCTCGCCCCTTCTTGGCGGCGATTCCAGAAGGCACACTCACATCCTCGAAGGTGCCGTCGCCGCGGTTGTGGTAAAGGATGCTGGTGGTGCGCGGAAACTCGCCGGGCGGACAGTATGTGTGAAAGTCGCCGCCGCAATCTTTGCTGTGCTGCGTGTCCCACTCCATATAGCGAGTTACAAACAGATCCAGCTTTCCGTCGTTATCGTAATCGAAGAATCCGGCGGAGACCGACCACCCGCCACCGGCGACTCCCGCCTTGGCCGTCACATCGGTGAAGGTACCGTCACCGTTGTTGTGATACAGAATATTTTTTCCGTAACTGGTGACGTAGAGATCGGGATAGCCGTCGTTGTCATAGTCGCCGACCGCTACTCCCATGCCGTAGTTTCCGTCTCCGGCGTTTGCCAAGCCGGCTTGTTGCGTCACGTCCGTGAAGCTTCCGTCCTTGTTCTGGCGATATAGCCGATTCCAGTAGAGTGGGTCGTGACGGTCGAAGTTATCGGGCCCGTGCATCGGACTGGTAATGCGCCCGCCGTTCACGAAAAAGATGTCCAGCAAGCCATCGTTGTTGTAGTCAAGAAGTGCTACGCCACCCGGCATGGTCTCAATCAGATATTTTTGCGGCGTCGGCGAGTTCCGCAAAACAAAGTCCAACCCGGACTGGCGCCTCACTTCCAGCACGGGTGCTGCAGCAGCCGCGAACAACAGCACGACGATTACGGTCTTCAGCAAGGCCGAACTTCCTCGATCCCTCGACGCGAGTCATTAGGATATCCCCAGGTGGCCATGTGACTTCAGAAAAATGGCTCTCCCTTGCGAGCGTATTTGCGGGCAACGTTTTCGTTCAGTTTCACTCCCAACCCCGGCTTTTCCGGCAGGCCGATGAACCCGTCCTGAATCAACGGTTCCTCCTGTCCTTCGACCAGATGATTCCAGAAGGGCACATGGGCCGCGTGAAATTCGAGCGCGAGAAAATTCGGGATGGCTGCGCAGAAGTGAGCCGAAGCCAGCGTCCCTACTGGACTGCTGATATTGTGCGGGGCCACCGGAATAGTTTGTTCGTCGGCCATCTGTGCGATTCGGCATGCAATCGACAGGCCTCCAACTTTCTGCACATCCGGAGTCACAATACCCAGGGCGTGCGTCTCAACAATCTCGCGAAATCCCTCGACCAGAAAAAGGTTTTCTCCAGTGGCCACCGGGATCCTGATCCGGGAACTCACCGCACGCAAAGCGGCCGCGTTGCCCGGAGGCACTGGGTCCTCCAGCCAGAGCAGCCGGAATGGCTCCAGGGCGTGTGCCACTTTGATCACGTCACTGACGCTGTAACGCCAGTGGCAATCGACGGCGAGATCGATGTCAAACCCGACGGCCTCACGAATCGCTCCGGTCAGTTCAACCATGTGATCGATCGCCCGGTTCGTGAGGCACCGGTTGTAAGGGTCCGAACCCTGAGCACCCGGCACGTCGAGATCGAACTTCAAAGCCGTATAGCCCTTCGATCGCATGGCCAGGGCATGCTTGCGGTAGTCTTCAGGCGAAGACGGCGCCTCGTCTGACTCGCCGAAATAATCCTTTGGAGTGTGCCGGGTAGAGTGCTCGGTCCAGGACGGCGCGCGCGAGCGCAGCGCCTCATCCAAACTCTCTAAGGCTTCCCCCCCGTGACAATCCGCGTACACGCGAACCTTGTCGCGGAACTTGCCTCCTAGTAAACGATAAATCGGAACGTCCAGCCATTGTCCGAGCACATCCCAGAGGGCCGCCTCGATTCCGCTGATGGCGTTGTAGACGATGCCCGCCACCGAACCCGCGCCCGAGGTGGCGAGCTGCAATTTGCGAAACAGCCGGTGTATGTCCCGAGGATCTTCCCCCTGCACCACCGGCTCCAGCGAGCGAAGGATGGAGGTCAGCCCAGGAGCAAAGAAGCATTCCCCCAGTCCGTCAATTCCTTCATCTGTCTCAATTCTGACGAAGGTCCAATCGAAGTTGCCCTCGACCACGGCCGTCTTCATGCGAACAATCTTCACTTGGTCTCACCTCGACAGCGCCTTAAGTACAGAGCTCAGTGTTCCCGAAAATGTATTCCCCGCCGCAAATTATTCCAAGAGCCACATTCGTTCCCGACTTTCCCAAAAAACGGATTCTATGAAAAGTCACAACTCTTAATATGGTTTTGCGAACATCATTCGCACCGGGCCGGAACATCCGGAAAGCGGCCGCCAACTGTGCTTGTAATGCAGAATGTTTTTTTGGAACGGCTTACCGCCGAGTTGATTGCCGTTCTACAAGCTTGGGCGGAAGAAGAATTTTCCTAGGTTGCAGTGAACGCTTCGACGCGATTCCTTCAATCAGTAGTTCGGCCGCACGCACCCCCATCTGGCAGGTTCCCTGATCGATCGTGGTCAGCGGAACCACTAGCAAATCGGAGTAGCGAACATTCCCGGCTCCGACTACGGAAATATCATCGGGGACTTTCAGGCCCGCCTCCAGGATCGCCTTGATGGCTCCAATCGCCACCGGGTCGCTGTAGCAGAAGACTCCGTCTGGAACCGGACGCACCCGCAGCAACTGCCGCATGCCGTCATAGCCGGTGCCATCTTCATGGCCGCCTGCCACCACATAACGGGGGTACACAGGTAGACCGCGCTTGACCAGCGCTCGGCGGTAGCCTTCCAATCGTTCCGTGGCGATTCCCACTTCCGGACCGCGCAGATGGCCAATCCGGCGGCATCCGCACGCGATCAGATGCTCCGTTGCCAACCTGCCAATGGCGCGGTTGTCGACCCCGACAAACGAGGCACGCAGCCCAGCGAACCAGCGGTCGATCAAAACAAAGGGTACTTTTCGCTTTTGAATTCGCTCGAACAGATCCAGGCAATGGACGGGCTGGGCGGAAGCGATGATGAGCCCATCCACCTGCCGAGCCATCAGGGAATCAGCCTCGCTCACTTCTAATTCAGGATCTTCCTCGAAGGACGAAATGATCACATGATACCCATGCGGCCGCACCGTCTGGGCGATAGCCCGCGCAATCTCCGCAAAGAAGGGGTGAGTAAATTCGGGCAGGAGCAACCCGATCGTGTAGGTGCGCCGCGTGACCAGGCTGCGAGCCACCCAATTCATCTGATAGTGCAGGTCTTTGGCGCGCCGCAGTACGCGCTTGCGAGTAGCCGCGCTGATCTTGCCCTGATTTCGCAGAACCTTGGACACCGTCACGACCGAGACGTTAAGATCCCTCGCGATGTCCATCATGGTTACTGCCATGGCGAGCAAAGCATACACCCCGGCGAGGCCAAGGGTAAACGATTACCTTCAGTTAACGATAACCCTAATGTAAAGAAACTATTTTTTCCTTGACAATGACGCCCTTGTGTTTCAGACTTCGAGCCATTCAAAAATCTGGTGTGAGGGATGCATATGGCGTCTTGCAAGTTGTGGGTCCTCCTCGTTTCCGTGATCCTGGTACTCACCGCTTCTCTTCCCCTTCACGGGCAAAGCACTTACGGCACAGTCGATGGCACCGTGTCGGATCCGTCGGGAGCGGCCATCGACGGCGCTCAAGTCACGCTCACCAATACGGGTACACAGGAAAAGCGCACTCAGCCGACCGGCGCGGAGGGCTTGTACCGGTTCGTGAACGTGATACCGGGGGAATATCGCCTGGACGTCACCAAGGCGGGGTTCAAGCACATCGGTCGAACCAACGTTGTGGTGCAGGTGCAGCAGGAAACTCACATTGATGTTGCCTTGCCAATAGGCCAGGTCAGCGAGTCTGTAGAAGTGACTGCCGAGACCCCGTTGCTACAGGCCGAGACCTCGTCTCTGGGCCAAGTCGTAGAGGAGCGCAAGGCGAACGAACTGCCTTTGAACGGACGCAATATTTTTAACCTGATTACCGTCTCTCCGGCGGCGGTTGCCCAAGGCGGATCCGGCGGTTCACCGGTGGGCCAGAACCCCTTCAGTTGGGGCAACTACCAGGTCGGAGGTTCTTTTGCGAACCAGGGAGCGGAATACCTCGACGGTCAGCCGCTGAATATCGGTTACATCAACCTGCCGATCGTCATTCCGACCCAGGATTCCATTGGAGAATACAAGGTCCAATACAGCAATCTGGGTGCCGAATGGGGCAAGTTCTCCGGCGGCATCGTGAACCTGAGCACGAAGTCCGGCACCAACAATTGGCATGGTTCCGCATACGAATATTTGCGCGCTAGAATCCTGAATGCCAACGAGGCCTTCCACAAGCAATTCCAACTTGCCAACCACGAGCCCAACAAGCAGCCCCCGTGGACGCAGAACCAATACGGGTTCCAACTCGGCGGGCCGGTCATCAAGAACAAGACGTTCTTTTACACGAGCTGGGAACAGTACCGGCAGAGAACGGGATCGCCTTTCACCACCACCGTTCCCGCAGCCGGCGAATTGGGTGGGGATTTCTCGGCGTTGTGTACAGCGCCAATCGCCCAGGGCGGGCAAGGCGGCACTTTCTCAAGCGGTATCTGTAGCGTCCCCGCAGGCCAGCTTTATGACCCCTTCAACCAGCCTGGGGGAGTACGTCAGCCTTACGCGAATAACCAGATTCCAACGACTGGCGGCGCCACCGGGCTCGGTGAGGCCAGCAAAGCGACCACCACAATGTGGCAGAAATACTTCCCGCCGGCTAACGTGACCGGTGCGTTAGTGAATAATTTTGTAAGCGCAGCCCCCGCCGGTGGCAACACCAATGAGTTCGTTGCGCGCGGGGACCAGAACATCGGCACCAATACGCGCCTATACGGAAGATTCGCCTATTTCGGATTGACGGATCTGGCCGTGAATCCGTTAGGAACCGGTCTTTGCCTCGATCGTTGCGCGGAACTCTACCACAGCAAGTTGTTGGCAATCGACTTGAACCACACTTTTACGCCCACAACCATTCTCGATGTGAACATTTCAGGAAGCCGGTTCGTGTACGCGCGGGCACCGATCCTATCGGGTTATGATCTCACGCAACTGGGCTGGCCCTCCGCTTACAACAGCGCGCCGAGTGCGATGCGCACTCCACCCACTCCGGCTTTCCCGTTCCCCAGCGACGTCGGAAGGTCACAGGGCAACAGCGCCATCGGGGACCACAACACGCAGTACAACCTGTCGCCGGCGCTTACCATGATTCGGGGCAAGCACACGTTACGAGTCGGTGCCCAGTTCGAGTTGGGGTTGGACAACTACTTCCAGACCAATATCGCCAGCGGTGCCTTCGCCTTCGGTGGAAACTGGACAACGTCGGCGGCTGGAGTCTCCAACCCTGCGTTCGCATTCGCCGACTTTCTGCTGGGTCTGTCGCAAAATCAGGGATCTTTCGTAAACCAGACCGAAGGAGTTGCTCAAGTTCCAGCTCAGACTGCTGGCAAGCAATTCTACCGTGCCCTTTACTTTGACGACACATACCGTCTGACCAGTAAGCTGACCCTGAACCTGGGGCTTCGCTATGAGTTGCAAGGGACCTGGTCGGAGCGCTTCAACCGGCTTACCTTCTATAACCCCACTGCTACGAACGCGACCGTCACGGGTTGCCCAAATGGGTGCATCGGCGACGCGTCCTATGTGGGGAGTGGTGGCAACAATATTCCAATGGACAAGAAGGCGTTCTCGCCGCGCCTTGGATTCGGTTACGCGCTGAACCAGAAAACCGTGATCCGGGGCGGCTACGGTATCTTCTTCATCCCAAACTACGTTTCGTTTGGACTGAACCCCGATAATGATGTAGTGAATCTCGCCTCCACTCCGTTTGTGGCTACGAACGATGGGTTCCAAACTCCGTTCGCCACGATGGACGGATTCAACTGCACGTTGGCAGGTGGCGCCGCGCCCCCCACTTGCGCCCAGCCAGGACCGTTCGGCTCAGGGGGAATCATTCTGCCGCCCGGCCGCCATGCGCAGCCGAGTCTGTCGACTTTCGTGGCGGCGAATGGGTCGCCTACGCTGGCACCGAATTCCAACCCCAAGTACGGGTATGTGGAGCAGTACAACATCGACATCCAGCGCGAGTTGCCGGGCAAGTTCTTTGCGGATGTGGCCTATGCTGGCTCGCACGGGGTGCACCTGCAGCAGTACTCGACTAACATTAATCAGATTGCGGATTCTTTTGCAGCCACGGCCCAGGGCGAATTCAACACTGCCATAGCCGGCCCCTGTTCTGGCCTTACCGGGGGTGCACAGATTACTTGTGCGAACGGGTTTGTCACCATCGACCAGCAGGTCAAGAACCCCCTGGTCGGCAGTCCCAATCCCGCTCTGAACGGACCCACCATCCGGCAAGGACAGCTGGATCGGCCCCACCCGCAATACAATGGCCTCAATTTAGCCGGGTATGGTTGCTGCAGCAGCACCTACAACTCTTTGCAGGCGACAGTGACGCGGCGGTTCTCCGGCGGCGGTACCCTGTTGGTGGCCTACACCAACGCAAAACTCTTGACCAACACTGATACCTTGACCAGTTGGTTGGAAGGTGCGACGGGAGGCGTCGGACAAGTTCAAGACTGGAACAATCTCAAGGGAGAGAAATCGCTCTCCTCGCAGGATGTTTCGCAGCGGTTGGTCATCAGTTACGTCCTCGATCTCCCCTTTGGCCATGGCAGGATGTTTGCTTCCGGGCTAAGTGGAGTAGGAGACAAAGTGGTGTCTGGCTGGGGAGTGGGCGGCCAAACCACCTTCCAGAGGGGCTTCCCGCTCAAGATTACTTATGCCGCCTCGAACTCTCTAGAGTCCGCCAACTTGGGCGTCGCCAACGTACGCCCTGACGTCGTAGCCGGATGCAGCAAAAAGGCAGGCGGCAACCACCTTGCACAGTGGTTCAACACGGCCTGCTTTGCAGCTCCGCCCGAGTGGGGCTTTGGCAATGAGTCGCGCGTGGATGGCCAGCTCCGAGGACCCGGAATCAAAAACTTTGACTTGGCTGTGTTCAAGCGCACGTCGATTACCGAAAGAATGGGTCTGGAATTCCGGACCGAGTTCTTCAATCTGTTCAATCATCCGTACTTTGGAATGCCCGCAACCGGTTTCGGTGCCCCCGGATTCGGTCAGGTAACGTCAACGGTACAATCCGGTGCCGCGGCGGCGGAGCGTAATATTCAGTTTGTGCTGAAGTTAGTTTTCTAAGTCACGGGATCGGAAACTTTTGGGCAGGCTCACTGAGCCTGCCCAAATTTTTTGTCCCCATTTCCAGGTCACTGCACTCCGGCAGAACCATGCCAACGCGGATGCCGTGACCCGCGAATCTGCGCTGTTTCGATGTCGGCATGTCGAAGATCGTTCAAGGCAAAGTACTGCTGAGGTAAATATGGCGCTGCGCGTGAAACCAAAAGAGCAACGCCGCTGGGATTTGGTCACCCTCGGCGAAGTCATGCTTCGGCTCGATCCCAGCGAAAAGCGAATCTGGACCACACGCTCATTCGAGGTGTACGAGGGCGGAGGTGAATATAACGTCGCCCGCGGATTGAAGCGTTGTTTTGGGATGGAGAGCGCGATTGCGACTGCCTTCGCCGACAATCCGGTCGGCCGTTTGCTCCAGGACTTGATCTACCAGGGCGGCGTCGACCAGTCCCTGGTCAAGTGGATCGAGTATGACGGCGTGGGCCGCTCCGTGCGCAATGGTCTGAATTTTACCGAGCGCGGCTACGGTGTCCGGGCTGCCCTGGGATGCTCCGATCGGGGGCACACCGCCATCTCCCAGGTTAAGTGCGGCGATTTCGACTGGGATCATATCTTCGGACATCTGGGTGCACGCTGGTTCCACACCGGCGGTATTTTCTGTGCTCTATCGGAGAGTACTCCCGAAGTTGCCTTGGAAGCATTACAAGCGGCTCGGAAGCATGGCGTTGTAACTTCCTACGATCTCAACTTTAGGGAGTCGCTGTGGAAGTCGATCGGTGGCAGGAAACGCGCCCAGGAAGTAAATCGCCGCATAGCTCCATACGTGGACGTGATGATCGGGAACGAGGAGGACTTCTCCGCTGCCTTGGGGTACGAAGTGGCTGGGCTTGATGAGCACCATCTGAACCTCGAAGTCGATGCTTTCAAGCAGACGATCAAGACGGTGCTGAAGGACTTTCCCTTTACGGTGGTCGCAACCACCCTCCGGACCGCCAGAACCGCAACACGAAACGATTGGGGCGCTATCTGCTACGCAGATGGTGACTTCTATCAGGCCAAACAGCGACTCGATCTCGAAATCTGGGACCGGGTCGGCGGAGGAGATTCTTTCGCTTCCGGACTAATCTATGGGTTCCTGACGGGACAAGGACCACAATGGGCGGTCGAGTGCGGTGCGGCCCATGGAGCCCTGGCCATGACCACGCCCGGAGATACAACGATGGTTACGCTAAAGGAAGTTTTGCAGGTCATGAAAAGCTTGGGCGCGCGCATCTCCCGGTAGTTAACCACACTTATCGAGGTACAGCCCAATCTCGTCGGTAACACCCTAACCGGACAAGGTCGCATGGTGGCGTAGCGTGGGTGTTGGGAAGGGGTGAAGCGCCACTACGCCACCAAGGAGCGAATAGACAACGGGGCGTCGTCTCCCTCACATCAGGTGCCGACGTGACGGCCTGTACTCGCCGCACCGCTGTCCGGTCAGTAAAGTGTCAACTAAGCTACAGCGGTTTTGCGTCGGTGTCTGTTCAATTGTGAACAGGTGGTGAAAGGATTTCGTCTTAGAAAGCTACCAGCCGTCCTAACTCCAACCTGCCAGGGCACATAAACCTAGCGGCACAAGAACATACCCCAGAACCCACAGATAGCCGACGAGTGCCCGACCGTGGCACGCAGGAGCTATTCACGAGTTCTGGCGCAGCGTCTAGGGTGGAATCGAGCAGTTCTGGGGGAGGGCTGTTCCGAGGGCGTCCCAGGACTTAATCGAGTCTGGGACGCCTTCGCTTTTTCATCCGGCGCGGAACCACGCTGTTTCAGATTTCCATGCAGGACGTCAGGTAGAAGAGTCTCAGCGATTTCGGAAGAACCCAAGTTTCGCAAACCAGGGCGACGCCGGCCCGCGATTCACGTCAGCAGGGAGAACCGCGACGCCAACTTCGCCAGCTTCAGCACTTTGTAAATATCGATATTGACGCCCCGCAACGCGATCTTGACACCCTTTCCATCAGCTCTGCCCGCTAAGTCTTCCATCGCTCTGAGCGCTTGGGGGTCGACCCGGTGCACGGACGAGAAATCCAGAACTATTTCGCCCTGAGCACTGTCCAGCTTCTCACAAACCTCTTGCAAGGCTTCGGCGATGTGTTCTTCGTCAATTTTCAGTAACACGGCAATCGCATCCATACCATCACCATCCATCAGGCTGTTTGTAGCTCAACTGTTTGCTGCTGAGATTTACCGGGCGCCTTCGCCACGCCTCGACCGCGATAAGCGCTCCAAAATAGTTCCACCAATTCGTTCACCAACGGCATGCGCGGATTCGAGCGCCAGGACGGATCGTCAAAGGCAATCTTGGCCAGATCGGGGATTGCCTGCTCGAATTCTTCCTTTGAGATCCCCAGGTCGGCGATGGAACGGGGAATCGCCAGCCGATCGAGGAGCTGTTCGGTCGCTGTCAGCAGATTCTTCACTTTCTCGTCGATCGTGTGACCGCCCAGGTTCAGCAAATCCGCGATCGTCGCGTATTTCTTGTGTGCGATATATGCCTGCTGATAGGGCGATGGCATGAATTTGGTGGGCACCGCCGCGTTATAGGCAATGACGTGCGGCAACATGAGCGCGTTGGCCCGGCCATGCGCAATGCCAAAACGCGCGCCGAAGGCGTGGGCCAGCGCATGATTCACTCCCACCGACGCGTTCGAGAACGCCAACGCCGCGATGCAGGCAGCGTTGTGCATCATGCTGCGTGCCTCTTCGTCATTGGGGTGCTCGTAAGCAATCGGCAGGTACTTGAACGCCAGTCGAATGGCCTGCATCGCGTTGGAGTCGGTATACGCTGAGGCATAAGTCGAAACGGCAGCTTCCAGGGCGTGGGTCAAACAGTCAATCCCGGTATCCGCCGTCAAGCCCTTGGGCATCGACATGACGAACTGCGGGTCGACGATCGCCACGTCCGGACTCAACGAATAGTCGGCCAGCGTCACTTTGCGACCGCGTTCCTTGTCGATCAACACGGCAAACGGCGTGACTTCGCTCCCTGTTCCGCTGGTCGTGGAGATGGCAATCAACTGCGCCTGATTCGACTTTTCGGTGGGGTACTGGACCACACGTTTGCGGAGATCCAGGAACGGCGCTGCCAGTTCTTCCAGGTCTGCCTGCGGCGATTCGTACTTAAGCTTCATGATCTTTGCCGCGTCGATGACCGACCCACCGCCCAACGCGATGATCTGGTCCGCTTTGTAGAAATTGAGAGTTTCCACTCCGTGCATGACCACTTTGACCTCGGGCTCCGCATCCGGAATGACCATGACGTGAACCGAAGCCTGCAGGGGTAGGTTGCGCCGGACGATGTCGACGTGGCCGATCTGCTCCAGGAACGGGCTGGTGATGATGATGGTGGAGCGCGACGGGAACTGGCGCAGGTTCTCGACGGCGTTCATGTTGAAGTAGATCTGATTAGGAACTCGGAACCACATATGGGCTTGCCTCCTCCGAGCCAGACGTTTGATGTTGAGGTAGTGATAGATGTTGACGTTGTCGGTGGTGCTGTTGCCGCCGCCGGTCCCGCACCCGAATGAGAAAGTCGGCACCAGGTCGTTGTACACGGCGCCGAGAGCGCCGATCGATCCCGGAGAATTCACAATGATCCGCCCCGCGTTGATCACCTCACCAAACTTCTGGATGATCGCATCGTTGTGCGAGAAAATCACGGCCGTATGCCCCAGGCCCCCGGCATGATTCACGTCCAGGCACACCTTGAGCGCCTCATCGACGGATTTCGCCCGATAGACTGCGAGCACCGGGAATAATTTTTCGACCGACAGGGGATAGGCGCGACCCACGCCTTGAATGGGCGCGATCAGAAGTTTGGTTTTCGGCTTGACCGTGAGACCAACGAAGCGGGCAATCGCGGTGGCTTTCTGGCCGACGGCCATGGGCTGCATGAATCCGGTATTGGGATCGATCACCGTGCGCGACAGCAGCTCAGTTTCCTTCTCATTGCAGATGTGGGCGCCCAGGTCCGCAAATTTCTTCAATACCGACTCATAAATTTCATCATCAATCACCACCGTCTGCTCGGAAGCACAGATGGTTCCGTTGTCGAAGGTCTTGGAAATGATGATGTCGACCACCGCCATGTTCAGATCGGCCGTTTTTTCCAGATACACAGGCGTATTCCCGGACCCGACACCCAAGGCCGGCTTACCGGAACTATAGGCGGCTTTGACTGCGCCCGGCCCGCCGGTAGCATCAATCAGGCGGACGTCCTTGTGGTGCATGAGGTAGTCATTGTCTTGCAGGGTGTGCGAGTCCAGGCAGGTAAAAACACCTTCCGGGGCGCCGTGTTTCACGGCCGTTTCGTACATGATCCTGACTGCCTCGGAACAACAGCGCCAGGCACTGGGATGCGGACTGAAGATCACCGCGTTCCGGGTCTTGATGGCCATGATGCATTTGAAGAGGACGGTCGAAGTCGGATTGGTAATCGGGGTGAGCGAGAAGATGACTCCAATCGGTTCCGCTACTTCCACCAGGCCGCTTTCTGGAAACTCGCGAATGGTGCCAACCGTGCGTTTGTCCTTGACGTAGTTGTACACAAACTCGGTGGCTACCATGTTCTTGATAACCTTGTCTTCCAGGAGTCCGAGCTTGGTTTCCTCAATCGCCAGACGGGCAAGATTTTGCGCCTGCTCCAGTCCCGCCAGCACCATCGGTTTGACAATGCGGTCGACGTCTTCTTGCGTGCATTGCGTGAAGGCGGCCGCCGCGGTTCTGGCTTGCCTGACTAGCCCTTCCAGATAAGCAATCCGTTCTTCACTGAGGGGTAAGGCATTGTCTGTCATACTTCTATCCTTGTTTTAAGCTCTCCAGTATTGGCCATTGTCCCTGCTCTTTCTGGAGTCGCCGTGGCTTGGGACTCGCTCGCTTCGTTTGGTGATTTGCGGCCGCTCCGGCGCGTGCGATAGATTGACGGCGGCCGAGGAGGAGAGAGACAGCACCATGTTTGCCCTCCTCGTACGTACCCTCCATGACCGAGGGGTTCAGCGAGGACACCTTGCAGTATCGGTGGCGCCGAACCGTCTGGCAGTGAGGGGCGTCACCACCAGATGTGAGATTCTGCCAAGAGATGGTTTCATCAACCGCGGCTCCGGGGGACACAGCTTCAGCCATGCTGCCAGCAACTACAAATCACGGGCTTTAGCCCATGAGGGTTCGGGGAATCACCTATGATCGCGGCGGTTGACATCGGCGGAACCAAGATCGCAGTCGGCATGGTGGACAATAGCGGCCGCGTGCTGTCCCGGGCCGAGTGTCCAACTCATGCGGACCGCGGCTATCGGGAGGCGCTGGGCCGAATCGAAGACCTGGTGCGAGCGATGGCCGCGGTGGCAGGCGCAGAGTTGAGCGGCATCGGGATCGGCAGCACGGGGCCCATCGACCCATTCACCGGAGAGATTGGCGATGTGTTTTTCTTTCGGACGTGGCGTGGTGAAAACCCCGCCAAAGATCTAGCCCGTATTTTTCGAGTGAGCGTGGCGACCGAGAACGATGCGGATGCCGCCGCTCTCGCCGAGGCCGCGTGGGGCGCGGGCAGGAACAAGAAGCGGCTGATTTACATCACCGTCGGAACCGGCATCGGCGGCGGCGTGATTTTGGATGGCCGTCTGTATCGAGGGGTGGACGGCGCTCACCCTGAAATTGGGCACCATGTGATCGACACTTCCGGTCCTGCTTGCATGTGCGGCTTTCATGGGTGCTGGGAATCCCTGGCGGCAGGTCCCGCGATGCTCGGATGGCTGAAGAGCACGATGCCGAAAGATTACCCGAACGCTGCCAATCTTACCGCGAAGCGCATTTGCGAACTGGCGCGGGGAGGCGATGCACTGGCTCGGCAGGCGATCGAGCGGGAGGCTCATTATCTCGGTTTGGGCATGGCGAATCTGGTGACTCTGTTTACGCCCGATGTCATCGTGCTCGGCGGCAGCGTGATGAAGAGCGCCGATCTGTTCCTGGACAAAATTCGCGAGACGATCCGTGGCAGTTGCCGCTTCGTCCCACATGGGAAGACGGAACTGGCTCTCGCGTCGCTGGGGGAAGACGCCAACCTGATTGGCGCGGCCCGCGTGTGGCATCACCGGTTCGCTGAACAGGGAGGAGGACAATGTGCCTGACAATCTCGCAGTGATCGAGGGCGAATACCTTCGCGACATTCTTCGTCAGCCCCGGGCTCTGGAGAACACGCTCGCCACGCTGAATACCTCGAAGAAACTGCTGGATCTGGCCGCGCGTTTGAACAAGGGCCGATTCCAGAGAGTGGTGCTGACCGGCATGGGCGGCTCGTTTCATGCTCTGCATCCGCTCACCCTGGAACTGATCGCTCAAGGATTCACCGCCGTGATGGTGGAGACGTCGGAACTTGTGCACTACACTACCCGATTCTTCGATCCGAAAACGCTGATCATCGCCGTCTCGCAGTCCGGACAAAGCGCAGAAATGGTACGGCTCACGCAAATCAACCGCAAACGCTGCGCAGTCATTGCGGTGACGAACGCGCCCGAGAGTTCGCTTGCCAAACATGCCACTGCCGTGGTGCTGACAAAAGCCGGGCATGAATTTTCCGTGTCCTGCAAGACCTATGTAACCGCGCTACTGGCTTTGAAGTGGCTGGGGGATGTCTTGTGCAGGCGCGATCTGCGCCCTACTGGACGCGAGTTGAAGGAGGCTTTTCCCGCTGCCGCTGCGTATTTAGAGGGTTGGAAAGATCACGTCCGCACCTTTTCCGAGACTCTGGCCGGCATTCGGCATCTTTATCTGGTTGGTCGGGGTGCATCTCTTGCCAGTGCGCGTACCGGAGCGCTAATCACAAAAGAGTCTGCTCACTTTCCCGCCGAGGGCATGAGCAGCGCCGCGTTCCGGCATGGTCCCATCGAGATGTTGGGGAAACAGACTTTCGTGCTGGTGTTCGCCGGTGATGCTAAAACACGCGATTTGAATGAACGCCTGCTTCTGGATATTCGGCGGCGGGATGGGCGGGCGGATTGGGTGGGCAACGACGCGTCCTTATTATGCTGCCGGATTCCGGAATGCGGTTCGGGCATTCAGCAGATCCTGGAAATCCTACCGGTGCAGATGATCACGCTCGCGCTCGCGGCGCAAGCCGGGCGCGAACCGGGAAGATTCTCGTTCACCAGCAAGGTCACAACCACGGAGTGACGAGTTGCGATGTCAATTCGCCTCAACGAGTGGGCGACATTTAGAATTCCGTCTGGGCATCTTGGGGCGGGAACATCGTGATAAGTGAAATCACTGGAAGATCGCAGATGACACGCCGCGAAATGCTGCAGGCTGCCACGCTGGGAGTGCTTTCATTTGCCAATCTGCCCTTCGCTGGCTCGGCACCTTCGCGAGATGGGTTTCATGAACCGGACCGGGTTCCCTACAAAGGGACAGACGATGAACTGCTGGACGAAATCGAGCGCGCTGCATACAACTTTTTTTGGAATGAGGCCAGCAGCACCACCGGACAAGTCAAAGACCGGGCTGTTGCGAATGGCGTCGATCAACACAAGATTGCCAGTATCGCGGCGACCGGGTTTGGGCTCACGGGCCTTTGTATCGCGGATGCCAGAGGCTACGGGGAAGGGGCTGCGATCCGCGACCGGGTCCGGCAGACCCTGCGCTTTCTGCGAAAGCAGCTGCCGCATGAACACGGGTTCTTCTACCACTTCATCGATGTTCAGACCGGAGAGCGGGCCTTTAACTCTGAACTTTCCTCGATCGACACGTCGCTTCTGCTGTGCGGGGTGCTGACAGCCCGCATGCACTTCCACGATGCCGAGATCCAGGATCACGCGACAGCTATCTACGAGCGGGTGGACTGGCCCTGGATGCTGAACGGAGGCAAGACATTCTCCATGGGGTGGAAGCCGGAGGGAGGCTTCCTGCAGAGCCGGTGGGAACACTATTGCGAGCTGATGATGATTTACCTGCTGGCCATGGGTTCGCCCACGCATCCGGTTTCTCAGGATGCGTGGAATGCGTGGTCGCGGCCTACGGTGAAGTTCCAGGAGTTCGAATACATTTCCGGCAACGACCCGTTGTTCACGCACCAGTACTCACAAGCGTGGTTTGATTTCCGCGGTCAGCGCGATGCCTACGCTAACTATTTTGAAAACTCCGCAACGGCGACTCGCGCGCACAAACGTTTTTGTATTTCGCTGCACGACGAATTCCCGGACTACACCGAGCACTTGTGGGGCATCTCCGCATCCGACTCAGCTTCGGGGTACCAGGCTTGGGGCGGACCTCCCCGGTTGGGGCGGCTGGATGGAAGCGTCGTTCCCTGCGCGGCGGGCGGGTCGCTTCCTTTTCTTAAGGAAGATTGCATGCAGGTTCTGCGAACCATTCGCGAGCGCTACCCGAGCGCTTGGGGACGGTATGGCTTTGTGGACGCGTTCAATCCGCTGACTGGCTGGTATAACCCGGACG
>Ga0075030_100001964_pt1 | contig 18625 bp, 12 predicted proteins | sample LitLauG_LLR_2012_FD_71393 | JGI IMG/M metagenome (GOLD analysis project Ga0075030, IMG submission 71393) | Freshwater sediment microbial communities from Pennsylvania, USA - Little Laurel Run_MetaG_LLR_2012 | ecosystem: Environmental > Aquatic > Freshwater > Creek > Sediment | place: USA...
GGAAGCAGGGCGATGAGCGGCCCATGCGCTTCGCGACGTTCGTGATTCCGCACGCCGCGGGAGACAAGGACGACGCCGAATGCGCCGTGTTCTATTTTGGCCCCACGCAGGGCGGCTCGGTGGATGCCAACATCACGCGCTGGATCGACCAGTTCGAGAGCATCGATCCGCCGCAGCGCTCGATGAGGAAGATCGCGGGCATGCAGGTCTCGGTGGTCAAGGTGAGCGGCACGTTCCTCGCGCCCTCGGGGCCCAAGATGGAGTCGCAGGGCAAGAAGGCCAACTACTCGCTGCTCGGCGCGATCGCCGAGGGTCCGCACGGGATGGTGTTCTTCAAGCTGACGGGGCCGAAGAAGACGGTGAAGGCCGCCGAGCCCGAGTTCGACTCGTTCTTGAGCTCGCTGAAGCCGCCGGGCGGCGGCTCACCCACGCCCTGAACCGCTCGTCGCATTCGGAAGCGCCCCTCGCACTCGCTCGTGCGGCGGGCGGCCGCCGCTCACGCCCTCGCAGGAGGAGAGCCGTGCACCACAACCGAATTTTCCACCCGCTGATGACCTTCCTCGCGTTCGCGATCCTCGCCGTCTCGCCGGCGCCCGCCGTGCACGCCGATGCCAATTCGCCGGGCGCCTCGGCCGCGGTCACCGCCGCCCCTGCCGCGCCGGTCGGTTATCGCGCTGACATGCTGACCTGGATCAATCAGGCTCAGAGCGAGCTCGAGCAGCTGGCCGCCGCGATGCCGGCCGACAAGTATTCGTGGCGGCCCGGCAAGGGGGTGCGTTCGGTGGGCGAGGTCTACCTGCACGTCGCGCAAGCGAACTTCGGGCTGCCGGGATTCATCGGGGTGCAGCCTCCGGCGGGCTTCAAGTTCGAGGGCTACGACACCTCGATGACCGCGAAGGCCGACATCCAGAAGGCGCTGCACGACTCGTTCGAGCACGTGAAGAAGGCGTTCACCGCCGCCTCGGAGGCCGATCTCGACAAGTCGGTCGAGCTGTTCGGCAACAAATCCACCGCGCGCAACATCTACATGCTGCTGCTCTCCCATGCGCATGAGCACCTCGGCCAGTCGATCGCCTACGCGCGCATGAACGGCGTGGTGCCGCCATGGACCGAGGCGCGCAACGCGGCGATCAAGAAGGCGATGGAAAAGCCGGCCGCCGAGAAGAAGTGAGATGAGTTTCCGGCGGCTCCGGCCGCTCGCGGCGCGGCTCGCCCTGATCGCGGCGCTGGCGATCGGCGGGCGGCGCGCCGCGATGGCCGCGCCTCCGGCATCGATCGATCCGCGCGCGTCGGAGATCCCCTCGGGCGAGCTGCGCGAGGCGATCTCGCACCTGCGCGTGCTGGGGACCGTGCTCTACGTGGGCGCGCACCCCGACGACGACAACACCAGCCTGCTCGCCTACCTCGCGCGCGGCCGCGGGCTGCGCACGGTTTACCTCTCGCTCACGCGCGGCGAGGGCGGACAGAACATCCTCGGCGCCGAGACCGGAGAGGCGCTGGGGGTGCTGCGCACCCAGGAGCTGCTGGCCTCGCGCCGCGTGGACGGCGCCGAGCAGCTGTTCGGCCGCGCGCCCGACTTCGGGTTTTCTAAGAGCCCGGACGAAGCGCTGTCGATCTGGGGCCACGACCGCACGCTCGACGACATGGTGCGGCTGATCCGGGAGCTTCAGCCCGACGTGATCATCACGCGCTTCGGCACCGACGGCAGCGGCGGTCATGGACACCACACCGCCTCTGCGATCCTCGCCGGCGAAGCATTCCGCGCCGCCGCGGATTCGACGCGTTTCACGGAGCAGTTCCGACGGGAAGCCCGTGCGGGCATCGTCGCGGAGCCGCTGCGCCCCTGGCGCGCAGAGCGGCTGCTGTGGAACACGTGGGCGCCCAAGACGGACGGCCGCGCGGCGGGCGCGCCGCCGCTGCTCATGCTCGAGATCGGCGGCTACGATCCCGATCTCGGCGCCACGTATCCCGAGATCGGCGGCCGCGCGCGCAGCCTGAATCGCAGCCAGGGCGCCGGCACGCCGGAGCGCCACGCCAGGGTGACCGAGTACTTCGAGCAGGTGGATGGCGACGTCGCTCAGCACGATCCCTTCGACGGCGTGCCCCTCGGCTGGTCGCGCATTCCGGGCGGCGCGGTGGTGGACAGCCTGCTCGCGCGCGCTGAGCATGAATTCGATCCCGCGCATCCCGAGGCGGTGCTGGCGCTGCTCGCGCGGGCCCAGAGCTCGGTCATCGCGATCGCGGCGCGCGCGGGGGCGAATGAGGCGCTCGTCTCATGCCGGGTCCGCGACCTGGACCGGGTGATGCGCGCGGCAGCTGGAATCTGGGTCGAAGCCACGGCGTCCGCGCCCATGGCGTGCCCCGGCGACACGGTCACGCTCACCGTGACCGCGGTGCGGCGGGGCTCCGCGCCGGTGCACGTCACGGGGATCGAGCTGCCGTTCGGCGCGCGCGCGTTCTACCGGCGCGAGGGCGACGCGGGCTCGCCGGCCGGCAGCGCGGCGTTGGGCGCGCCGCGCAGCGTCACCGCCGACTCCTCAGCACCCGCGGAGAGCACGGCGCGCGATCTCGGGGCGAACGTGCCACTGGTCGCGCTCGCACGCGCGATCGTGCCCGCCGACGAGCGCTTGAGCCAGCCCTACTGGCTCGAAGATCGGATCGCGCAGGCCCCGAGCGCCGCCTTGTGGCGGGGCGAGCCCGAGCGAGCCGGACCCAAGGCGCGGATCGAGGTCGAGATCGCGGGCGAGAGAATGGCGTTCGACTTCCCCATCACCTATCGCTGGAACGACCGCGTCTACGGCGATCGCTATCGCGCGCTCGAGATCCTGCCGCCCGTGACGTGCCGTCTCGATCAATCCGTCTATCTGTTCGCGAGCGTGGCGGCGCGCGAGATCTCGTGCACGGTGCAAAGCACGCACTTGGGCGAGAAGGGAACGCTGCGGCTCGCGCTGCCCGCGGGCTGGCGCGCGGCGCCCGAGAGCGCTTCGTTCGCGCTCGATCCCGGCGCCGAAGAGACGCTGCGCTTTCGCGTCACGCCCTCGGCAACCGCGGGCTCGGGCATGGTACGCGCGCAGGCCACCGTGGCGGGCCGCGTCTGCGATCTCACGCTCCAGCACATCGATTACCCGCACGTGCCGATCCAGAGCCTGCTCGAGCCCGCCGAGTCGAAGCTGATGCGCGCCGACGTGCGGGCGGGATCGACGGGCGGCGCCGGCGCCAAGGGCGGCGCCGGCAGCAGGACGATCGGCTACCTGATGGGCTCGGGCGACGAAATTCCAGCGGCGCTCGCTCAGATGGGATTTCATGTCGTCCCGCTCACGGACGACGAGGTCGAGAACTCCGATCTCTCGCGCTTCTCGTGCATCGTGACCGGGGTGCGCGCCTACAACGTGCGGCCGCGCCTCGTCGCGCTCGTTCCGCGGCTCCTCGAGTACGTGAAGAACGGCGGGCGCCTCCTGACGCAGTACGTCACGCCGGATGCGGCGCTCGATGATCGGCTGGGACCCTGGCCGCTCAAGATCTCGCGCGATCGCGTCACCGACGAGACCGCGGAGATGAAGCTGCTTCAACCCTCGAACGCGCTCCTCACCACACCGAATCGGATCGGCGCCGCGGATTTCGCGGGCTGGGTTCAGGAGCGCGGGCTCTCGTACGCCGGCCCCCGCGATCCGCGCTATGTGGCGCTGATCTCCGCGCACGATCCCGGTGAGCAGCCGCTCGAGGGCGGCTTGATCGCTGGGACCTACGGCCGCGGCGAATTCCTCTACACCGGCCTGGCGTTCTTCCGGCAGCTCCCCGCTGGCGTGCCGGGCGCCTGGCGGCTGTTCGCGAACCTGGTGAGCCGCGGCCGCTGAGCGACGCGATGCGCCCGCTCGATGCGTGGGTGCTGATCGGCACGCTCGCGTCGTTCGTGGTCTACGGGGTGTGGCGCGGACGCGGCACGCGCGATCTCGACGGCTACCTGCTCGCGGGCCGCAGCCTGCCCTGGCCGATGATCGCGCTCTCGGTGATGGCGACGCAGGCGAGCGCGATCACGTTTCTCTCGACGCCGGGTCAGGGTTACGTGGACGGCCTGCGCTTCGTCCAGTTCTACTTCGGCCTGCCGCTCGCGATGGTGGTGCTGTGCGTGACCGCCGTGCCCGCGTATCATCGCATCCGCGCCTTCACGGCGTACGAGTATCTCGAGCGGCGGTTCGATGGCCGAACGCGCACGCTCGCCGCCGGCCTCTTCCTCGTCCAGCGCGGCCTCTCCGCCGGACTCACGCTCTACGCGCCCGCGCTGGTGCTCTCGGTGCTGCTGGGCTGGGACACGCGCTGGACGTGCGCGCTGCTGGGACTCCTCGCGGTCTTCTACACCTTCACCGGGGGCGGCAAGGCGGTCGGCCACGCGCACACGCTTCAGTTCCTCATCATCATCGCCGCCATGGCGCTGGCGTTCGCGCTCGTGATGCGCGCGCTTCCGCCCGGCGTCGGCTGGCACGGCGCGCTGCTCCTCGCCGCGCGCTCGGGCCGCTTGAACCCCATTCAGCTCCGCTTCGATCCCAACGACCGCTACAACCTGTGGTCGGGGCTGATCGGCGGCTTCTTCCTCCAGCTCTCCTACTTCGGCTGCGATCAATCGCAGGTCGGCCGCTATCTGTCGGGCCAGTCGGTGCGGGAGAGCCGGCTTGGCCTCTTGTTCAACGGCCTGTTCAAGATCCCCATGCAGTTCGGCATCCTGCTGCTCGGCGTGATGGTGTTCGTCTACCACCTGTTCGCGCCCGCGCCGCTGCTCTTCAATCCGATCGAGAGCGATCGCGTGGCGCGCGGGGCGCACGCCACCGAGTGGAGCGCCCTCGCGCGGCGACACGACGCGTTGCTCGGGCCCACCTCGGAGGCGGCCGCGGCGATGGTGGCGGCGCGCCGCCACGGCGATGCCGCCGCGGAGGCCGCCGCGGGCGAGCGGCTGGCCGCCTCCGAGCGCGAGCGCGCGAGCTTGCGCGACGCGGCCGCGCAGGTCGTTCACGACACCGACGCGGGCGCCCAGACCAGCGACACGAACTACATCTTCCTCTGGTTCGTGATGCGCGTGCTGCCCGCGGGTGTGGCCGGACTCGTGCTCGCCGCGATGTTCGCGGCCGCGATGAATTCCTCCTCCGCCGAGCTGCACTCGCTCACGACGACCACCGTGGTGGACGTGGTGCGCCGGTGGCGCGCTCCAGACGCTCGCTCCGGGCCGGCGGCCGCGGCGGGCGACGTGTGGATGTCACGGTTCATCACGCTCGGCTGGGCGGCCTTCGCGGTCGGCTTCGCTGAATTTTCGAGCCGGCTGGGCTCGCTGATCGAGGCGGTCAACATCCTGGGCTCGCTCTTCTATGGCACCCTGCTCGGCATCTTTCTCACCGCGTTCCTGCTGCCGCGCGTCGGAGGCCGCGCCGTCTTCTTCGCCGCCCTCGTCGGCGAGGCATGCGTGCTCGCGTGCTTCCGCTTCAGCCGCGTCTCCTTCCTCTGGTACAACGTGGTCGGATGCCTGGTGGTGATGGCGGTGGCACTTGCCCTGAGCGCGCTCGCGCCGCGGGGCGCGCGGGATGCTCGGGCGGCTTGAGCCCCGGATCCGGCCCGGCGTCGGATCAAGACCGGGCCCCTACTGGCCGACAACTCAGGGACGGTCCGGGCACTCCGCCTGGGATCGCTCGAGCCATTTCCTCATCGCCCTGGAACCCCGATGCTGCGCAGCCGGATCGTGCTAGCCGCCGCCCTCCTGGTCGTCACGTCGGGGTCCGCACGCGCCGGCGCGGTGGCCGGAAGGCTCTACCTGTCGCGTTCGGCCGCGGTCGCGGATTCGGCGGGCCACGCCAAGTCGTTTCAGAGGCTCCAGTCGGGAGTTCGTGACGCGGTCGTCTCGATCGAGCCGTGTCCCCCCGAGATCGAGCGCCAGCTCAAGCGCAGCGCTTCCGCGCGCGGCGCGCCGCGGATCGATCAGGCCCACATGAAATTCCTGCCGCGCGTGGTGGTGGTGGCCGTTGGAGACTCGGTGCAGTTCACGAATCTCGACACGCTCTACCACAACGTGTTCAGCGTCTCGAGCGCCTGTCACTTCGACCTCGGCCGCATGCCGCCCGGACAGATCGAATCGGTGCGCTTCACGAAGGCGGGCGTGATCAACCTCCACTGCGAGCTGCACCCCGAGATGATCGGCTACGTGGTGGTCCTCCCTCATCGCCTGATCGCACGGCCCGATTCACTCGGCGTCTTCGCGCTGCCTCCCCTGCCGAGCGGCCATTACGTCCTGCGTGCCTGGCACCCGCACGGCGGAGAGGTCGCCCAGGACTTCGACGTGCCGCGCCGCGGCGACGCGCACGTCACGCTGACGTTCTGACATGCGCGTCGGCCTTCGCTGGAAGACCCTCGGCATCACGCTGTTCGCGCCGGTGGCGCTCGCGCTCGCCGCGTACTTCATGGTGCAGCGCAACGTCCAGGAACACGTGGACTCGACCAGCATTCACGAGAGCCTCGAGCACGCGGCGGACATGTTCGAGGTCATGCTCGCGGCGCGCGCGCGCTCGCTCGACGACGGCGCGCACGTCATCGCGCAGGATCCGCGCTTCATCGCGCTGCTGACGCTCGATCCCGAGCAGCGCGACACCCACTTCGACTTCACCGTGCGCGGGATCGCCCGCGAGTTCAACCGCATCACGGCCGCCGACATGTACGAAGTCTTCGATCGCCACGGGGGCCTGCTGACCTCGGTGGGCTCTTCGGCGTCGCAGCCCGGCGCGCGCGCCGCGATGCTGCGCCAGGCGCTGCGTGGCCAGCCGGCGGCCGGCGTGCTGGCCCAGGGCGATGCGCACTATCAGATCGCGGTCATGCCGGTGCGCGCCGACCGCCGCATCGTGGGCGCGCTGCTGCTCGGCAAGCGCATTGGCCAGCCCCTCGCGCAGGCGCTTCAGGAGCTGATGCGCAGCGAGGTGACGTTCATCTCCCGCTCGCACATCACCAGCTCGACGCTGCGGCTCGAATCGGACCGCCGGACGCTGCTCGGCGTGATCGCCAAGATGGACCTCGAGAGCGTGGACGACCTGCGCACGATGAACGCGCTGCGTGTCCCGGGCCGCGCGCAGACCTGGCTCACCCTGGTGCGGCGCATCCCCCACACCCGTCCCCAGGATCAGCAGCTCTACGTGATGCAGCGCTCGTACGATCCCGAGACCGCGTTCATGAACCGGATGCAGCACGACATGATCGTGCTCGCGCTCCTGGCCGCGGTGCTGGCGTTGCTCACCGGGCTGCTCCACTCCGAGCAGCTGCTGAGGCCCATTCAGCGGCTGGTGCGCGCCGCCCAGGCGATGCGTCAGGGCGACTACACGTTCCCGGTGGACGTGCGGCGCACCGACGAGCTCGGCTACCTCGCCGACCGCTTCATCGAGATGCGCGGCCACGAGCGCACCTACGTCAGCAGCCTCGAGGAGGCAGCCCGCTTGAAGAGCGAGTTCATCAGCATCGCCTCGCACGAGCTGCGCACGCCGATCAGCGTGATCCGCGGCTATCGCGATCTGCTCGCGGAGGGCACGCTGGGTCCGCTCGCTCCCCAGCAGCAGCAGGCGCTGACCGCGATCGCGGACTGCCTGGGCCAGCTCGTGCGCATCGCCGAGAACGCGCGCCAGGTCGCGGAGATGGAGGGCGAACGTCTGGTGCTGACACTCGAGGACTTCGAGGTGGAGCGCCTGGTGGATCGCGCGCTCGGCAACGCGCTCGCCGCCGCCTCGGGACGCGACGTGCGCGTGCAGAGCCGCGTCGAGCCGGGCCTGCCGCCGGTGCGCGTGGACGCGGAGCGCTTCGTTCTCGCGCTCACCAATGTGCTCACGAACGGCGTTCGCTTCACGCCGGATGGCGGATGGGTCAAGCTGAGCGCGTATCGCGACGGCCGCTCGCTCGCGGTCGAAGTGCGCGACAGCGGCGTCGGGATCGCGCCCGATCGCCTAGGACACATCTTCGGAACCGGCATCGCGCTGCGCGAGGTGCTGAACCACCACTCGTCGGCCCGCCTCGAGTTCCGCTCCTCGGGCCTCGGCCTCGGGCTCGCGATCGCGCGCGGCGTGGTCGAGGCTCACGGCGGCACGATCAGCGCCCACAGCGAGCCGGGTCACGGCGCCGTGTTCGTGATCCGGGTGCCCGGGTTCGTCGAGCGCGAGCGCTCCGCGGCCTGACGAACCCCCGCGGTCACAAGCGGTTCCGGCTCAATTCCGCCCGCTTCAGCGCCGATACCTCCGAGGAGCTTTGCCTCCTAGGCAGGTGGGCTGAACCCGGAGTCGAATCGTGAGCCATGTCCGAGGCCTCCGCGTGGCGCGGCGGCCGATCCATTCCTCATGGTGGGATGCCGCGGCGTGGGCCCGCGGGGCCGCGGCCGTGCGCTTCGTGGCTCGCGCGCTGGCGCTCGGGGCATTGGCGCTCGCGCTCGTCCAGCCGGCCGGCGCGGGAGCCTCCGCGAGGGACGCGGGCGCGGTCAAGGCCCGCATGCTCTGCGATTTCGCCCGCTTCGTGCGTTGGCCGGATGCGAGCTTCGAGCGCACCGGGGGTCAGCTGGTGTTCACCGTGATCGGACACGACGCGGTGACGGAGGCGCTGGCCGGCGCGACGGCGAGCTCGATCAACGGCCATCCGGTGTCGGTGCGAACGGCGCGGCGCGTCGAGGACACTGCGGGCGGCCAGGTGATCTACATCGCCGCCTCCGAGTTCGCGAAGGCTCCCGAGGTGCTGAGGCGCGCCGCCGGCAGCCCGGTCCTCACCGTGGCGGATCGGGCGGGATTCGTGGAGCACGGCGGCATGGTGGACTTCGACGACGCCCCCGATCACGAGCGGTTCGAGATCAACCAGGCGCGCGCCGAAAAGGCCGGCCTCAAGATCAGCGCACGGCTGCTCGCGGTCGCGCGCGTCGTGGACGAGGCGCCCTGAAGCCCCGATGAGCCTCCTTCCCCAGAAATCGATCCGCGCGCGGCTAACGCTGATCACGACCACCACCAGCGTGGTGGCCCTCCTCATCGCGTGCGGCGCGTTCCTCGGCTACGACCTGCTCACGTTCCGCGGCACGATCCAACGCGACCTCTCGCTGCTGGCGGAGGTGATCGGGGACAACTGCACCGCGGCGCTGACGTTCCACGATCCCGATGCCGCGCGCGAGCTGGCGGGCGCCCTGCGCGCGCAGCAGGACGTGGTCTCGGCGTGCATCTACGACAAGGAGGGCCGGCCGTTCGCCTCCTATCAGCGCCTCGGCGGCCGCAGCGACGTGTGGCCCGCGCACGCGCTGCCCGAGGGCGTCGTGCTCCACGCGAACAGCCTCGACGTCACGCGGCGCGTCCGGCTCGATGGCGAGTTGATCGGCTCGGTGTTCATCCGTTCCGATCTCGAGGAGCTGCATCAGCGCATGCGGCGCTACGGCCTCATCATGCTGGCCGTCCTCCTCGTCGCGTCGAGCGTCGCGTTCCTGCTCGCGACGCAACTTCAGAACCTGATCTCCCGCCCCATCCTCGCGCTGGCGCACACCGCACGCCAGGTGACGCTCCACCGCGATTACTCGGTGCGGGCGCCGCACGCCGGCGACGACGAGGTCGGCGTGCTGATCGCGGGGTTCAACGACATGCTCGCCCAGATCCAGCTGCGCGACCGCCAGCTGCGCGAGCATCAGGAGCTGCTGGAGCGCGAGGTCGAGGCCCGCACGCGCGATCTGCGTGAGACCAACGCCAAACTCACCCACGCGCGCGACCGCGCCGAGGCGGCGAGCCGCGCGAAGAGCGAGTTCCTGGCCAACATGAGCCACGAGATCCGCACGCCGCTGAACGGCGTGATCGGCATGACCGAGCTGGCGCTCGATACGCCGCTCACCGAGGAGCAGCGCGAGTTCCTGCAGACCGCGCGCTCATCGGCGGACTCGCTGCTCGCCGTGATCAACGACGTGCTCGACTACTCCAAGGTCGAAGCGGGACGGCTCGACTTCGAGCTGCGGCCGTTCGAGCTGCAGCCGGAGCTGGAGAACGCGCTGCGCACGGTCGCGCTCCGCGCGCACCAGAAGCACCTCGAGCTGCTGTGCGACATCCGCCCCGGTGTGCCGGATGCGCTGGTGGGCGATCCCTCGCGCGTGCGGCAGGTGCTGATCAACCTGATCGGCAACGCGATCAAGTTCACCGAGCGCGGCGAAGTGGTGGTGCGGGTCGAGGTCGAGGAGGCCGGCGAGCTCGACGACGTGCTGCGATTCACCGTGCAGGACACCGGAATCGGGATCCCGGCCGACAAGCTCGATACCATCTTCGAGGCGTTCTCGCAGGCCGACAGTTCGACCACCCGCCGTTACGGCGGCACCGGTCTCGGGCTCACGATCTGCAAGCGCCTGGTCGAGATGATGGGCGGACACATCGGCGTCGAGAGCGCCCCTGGCCGCGGCTCGATGTTCCACTTCACCGCGCGCTTCGCGCTCGATCGCTGCACGCGTGTTCTGCCCGAGGCGCGGCTCACCCGGGCGAAAGGGCTGCCGGCCCTGATCGTGGACGACAACGCGACGAACCGCCGCATCCTCACCGAACAGTTGTTCCGCCTCGGGATGCGGCCGGTCGCGGTGGACGGTGGACGGGCCGCGCTGGCCGAGATCGAACGGGCCGAGGGGGCCGGCCAGCCGTTCCGACTCGTGCTGACGGACTACCACATGCCGGAGGTGGACGGCCTCGAGCTCGCCGAACAGGTGCGCTCGCGGTGGCCTTATCTCGCGCCGCGCACCGTGCTGCTGACCTCGGGCGGCCAAAGCGGCGACGCGGCGCGCTGCCGCGAGCTCGGGCTCGCCGCCTATCTCACGAAGCCGCTCACCCAGGCGCCGCTCTATCGCGTCATCGCTCAAGTTATCGGACAGAAGGAAGCCCCGACCGCAACGGCCGCTTTCCCGGAGAAGGAGTCAACCGTCATGCCCAACGCCGCTTCCACCGGGGGCGGCCCCGCGCCGCTCCGGGTCCTGCTCGCCGAAGACAACCTCGTCAATCAGAAGCTCGCCTCGACCCTGCTCCAGAAGCGTGGGCACCTCGTGACCGTCGCGAGCGACGGCGCCGAAGCCCTCGAGATCCTGGGGCGCGCCGAATTCGACGTCGTGCTGATGGACGTGCACATGCCGCGCATGGGGGGCTTCGAGGCCACCGCCGCGATTCGTGCCGCGGAGCGCGAGCGCGGCGGCCAGCAGCGCATTCCGGTCGTGGCGCTCACCGCGCTCGCGATGAGCGGCGATCGTGAAGCGTGCCTCAAGTCGGGGATGGACGCATACGTCGCGAAGCCGATCAGCTCATCGGATCTCTTCGGCACGCTCGAGCGCCTGTTTCCCAATCGCGGCGGACAGGGGATCGCAGCGCGCTCGGGCGCGGCTCAGCCGCACCGGCCGGGCGTTCCGATCGTGGATGTGGCCCGGCTCGAATCGAATCTCGAAAACGATGCGGAACTCATCCGCTCGATCGTCGAGGCGTTCCTGCGCGATCAGCAGCAAAGAGAGCGCGAGATGACCGAGGCGCTCGCCCAGGGCGACGCCGCGACCCTGGCGCGCTCGGCGCACACTGTGAAGGGCCTCCTCCTCACGCTCGGAGCGTCCCCCGCGGCCGATGTGGCCCTGAGGCTCGAGATCCTGGCCCGCTGCGGCAACCTCGCGGACTCCGACGCAGCGCTCTCCGAGCTGCGAGGCGAGCTCGCGCGCGCCTCGGGCGCGCTCAAGGAAATGCTCGAGCGACGCGCCGCCTAGGGTCGGGGGACGGAACCCGGGCCCTGGGGGCTCCCGGAGGGTAGCAGGGCCCATCCGGCGGCGGCTTGAGGGGCCCCCCAGCGGGGCGGGCGGGCTCATTTTCAGGCCCAAACCCTCAAGGCGGCAGGGCGCCGGGACGATAACCGTGGAGGCGCCGGGCCTTGGAGTTGAGTGATTTCGAGGGATCTCATGGCTGCACGCGACGGACAGGATGCCGATCAGGTTCATGAGCAGGCGCCCGAAGAGGCCGCGGCGACACGTTCCGCCGCGGCGTGGGTGAACCAGCTCGCGCGCACCCTCAAGACCTGCCGGCTCTATGACGCCGGCAATCCGACCGTGGTGCGATTCCGCGAGGAGCTGGCGAGCGCGCTCAAGGTCCTGGTCGGAGAGCACGGCGCTCTCACGGTGCGCTTCACGAGCTCGGAAGTCTTCGAGGGCGAGTGGCCGATCTACGAAGCGCGCTCGCGCGAGGACAATCTCGCCGCGCCCTTCTTCCGCGACGGCATTCGCACGCTCACGTTCGGCGAGGGAATCGAGCCCGCCGAGGTCGAGGAGTTCCTCGATCAGGTGCTGCGTGTGACCGCGCGCGGTGCGGGCGAGGAAGATCTCGTCACGCTGCTGTGGGATGCGCAGCTCGTTCACCTCGACATGACCTACGTATCGGCGCAGGCCGACGGCGATGAGGAGACGACGAGGCAGACGCACTCGAGCGCGAATACCTCGACCTCACCCGCTCCATGGCCGCGCGAGGCCGCGGCATCCACTGCGGCGTCCGCGGGGGGCGCACGGCCGGAGGGCGACGCGACGGCCGCGACCGCCGCGGGCAGCGCAGAGGCGATGGACACCGAGGTGCGCTCGGACGACTGGGTCGCCGGGCACGCCGTCGGCGATCTCGAGCGTGCGTGGCAGGAGCTCGAAGCGTCGGCGCCGGCCGAGGTGTGGCGCTTCAACCGCCAGCAGGCCGCGGAGCGCGAGATCCCCAACATCACCGCGGCGGTGCGCCTGGTCGGAGACTGCATGGACTCCGGTGTCACCGCGCCCGATCGCGACGTGTTCGCCACCTACCTTCCGCGCCTGCTGCGCGAGGCGGTCGGCAACGGCTCGTGGGATGACGCGCGCGCCGTGCTCGGTCTGCTCGCGCGCTGCGAGAGCGAGGCGTGGTCGCTGGAGGCGTTCGGTCAGGAGCTGATGGCGCCGGGCAACCCGATCAGCGCCGGTGCGCGTCATCGGCTCGAGCAGCAACCGATGGCGGGCATCCAGCAATTCCTCACCATGGCGCGGGAGCTGGGCCCGGGCGCGGTCGAGTGGCTGATGAACATCGTCGCGGACAGCGAGCAACAGCGCGTTCGACGCCCGCTCGCGCGGGTGGTCGCCGAACTGTGCAAGGACAACCCCGAGCGGCTCGCCCCGTGGCTCGCGGACGAACGCTGGTACGTGGTTCGGAACGCCGCGCACATCCTGGGCTTCGTCGGCGGGCCCGGAATCGTCGGCCTGCTGCGCGCGGTGGCGCGCCATCCCGAGTTGCGCGTACGCCAGGAGGTGGTCGCGTCGCTCGCGAACGCGGGACTCGCGGCAGCGCGCGATCTGCTGGTCGAGATGCTTCAGGGCGCCGACACCCGGATCTTCTGCGCCGTGCTCCACCTGCTCGCCGCCGAGCGCAACCGCGACATCGCACGCCTGATGCTGGGATTCATGGCGGCGCCGGAGTTCGCCGAGCGCCCGATGGAGGAGCAGCGTGCGATCTACCTCACGCTGGGCTCGACGGGCGACGACGACGCCGTGCCGGGACTCGAGGCCGAGCTGCTGCGGACCAAGTGGTTCTCGCAAAACCAGGATCAGCACCGCCAGGCGGTGGTGCGTTGCCTGGTGCGCATCGGCACGCCGCTCGCCCAACAGCTGCTGGAGCGGGCGGCCCAGTCGAAGAACGCGGCGGTTCGCAAGGCGGCGCAGGGCGCCTCGCGCGGAGGGGCGGCGCATGAATGACATGAGGCCGACGCCAGCGAGCGGTGACGAGCGCGATCGCGGCGGCGTGCTGATCGCGCGCTTCAACGGCGCGCTGCGCGGCGCACGCATGTATGGAGCCCAGAGCCCCACGCTGCAGCAGCTCATGAGCGAGCTGCTCGAGCTCGTCCAGTCCCTGATCGAGGACGAGCTCTCGATGGTGGTGATGGGGGACTACTTCTACCTGAACGATCTGCGTCTCAAGCCGCAGCCCTCGCAGATCTCGCTGTTTCGCGCGCTCATGAGCGAGTTCGAGGTTCGCGGCCTGGGCGGCGTGCGGATCCAGAACGGCGTTTCGGTCCAGGAGCTGTCGAGCTTCCTGCAGATGATGGTCGCGGTCCGCGACGTCGAGCACGGCGAGAAGTTCCCGGAGGAGGTGGCGCAGGCCGGCATCGCTCACATCGTTCCGGTGCGCGCGAAGGATCTGCAGTCGGACGCGCAGGATGACGACGAGCCGATGGAGCGGACGCCGGACGCCGAGCGGCGCCGGGCGCAGCGAACGTTCTGGCGCGCGGTCAACGGCACACGCAACCTGGTGCTGGGAGCCGCCAAGTCCGGCCGCCCCGCGCTGCGGCAGGCGCGCCGGCTGGTGCAGCCGATGGTGGACAGCTTGATGAAGAACGAGTACTCGATCCTGGGGCTGACCGCGATCAAGGACCACGACGAGTACACCTACGCGCACTGCGTCAACGTCAGCGTGCTGTCGATCGGCATGGGACAGGCGCTCGGTCTGCCGCGCGCGGCGCTCGCGAATCTCGGCGTGGCTGGCCTCCTGCACGACATCGGCAAGATCGAGGTGCCGGTGGGCGTGCTGCAGAAGCCCGGCAAGCTCTCGCCCGAGGAGTGGCAGCTGGTGCGCCGCCACCCGCTCGAGGGCCTCAAAATGGTGAGCCGCATGCCCGGCATCACCGCGCTCACGGTCGAGGCCATGCGGGTGTGCTTCGAGCACCACATGACCATGGATCGCGGCGGCTATCCGCAGTTCCCGGGCCCGCACGAGCCGACCACCTCGTCGCGCATCGTCGCGGTGGCGGATTTCTTCGACGCCATCACGTCGCACCGCGCCTATCGCCGGCGCCCGCTCACTTCGTTCGAGGCCTTGAGCATGCTCCTCGGCCCCGAGCGCGAGCACTTCGATCCCGCGGTGCTGTGGGCGCTGGTCAAGAGCGTTGGCCTCTACCCGGCCGGAACCGTGATGCTGACGAGCACGAATCATGTGGTGCTGAGCGTGAGCCCCAATGCCGAGGACCGGCGCCGGCCCCATTGCCGCGTGCTGGTGCACCCCGATGGCAGCACCCCCTCCGCCGATCATCCCGAGATGTGGGATCCCATGCCGGCGAGCGAGAGCGTGGTGCGCGTGCTCCAGCCCGAAGAGCACGCCGTTCCCGCCGGCGCTCTGGCAGCCTGAAGCTCCGCCCCGCCCCGCTGCGATCCGCCGCCCCGAGGTGGCGCCGCCCTCACGCCGCACGCTAGGATGATGGGGTTCCGATCCTCTCCCGCGACCACCAGACGGCCCTTTTGGGCGCACGGGGAATCCCATGGACCAGCGTTTCGATGAGCTCAAGCGGCGATTGCTGGAAATCAACGACCTCACCTCGGCGGCGGCGCTGCTGCGCTGGGATCAGACGACGTACATGCCGGCGGGTGGCGCGCCGGCGCGCGCACGGCAGCTCGCGACCCTCGAGCGGCTCGCACACGAGCAGCTGACCGCCGCCGAGACCGCGCGGCTGCTCGAGCGGCTCGAGCGCGAGAGCGGAAGTCTTCCGTACGATTCTGACGAGGCGGCGCTGCTGCGGGTGACGCGCCGGCTCTACGATCAGGCCGTCCGGGTGCCGGCGCGCTTCGTCGCCGAGCTCAGCGAGCATGCGGCCGCGATCTATCAGGTATGGACCGAGGCGCGCCCCGCCAACGATTTCAAGCGCGTGCGGCCGCTGCTCGAGCGCACGCTCGATCTGAGCCGTCAATACTCGGGATACTTCAGCGGCTGGCAGAGCATCGCGGACCCGCTGATCGATCTCTCGGACTATGGGCTCAAGGCCGCGGAGATCCGCGAGCTGTTCGGCCGCCTGCGCCAGCGGCTGGTGCCGCTCGTGCGCGCCATCACCGAGCGCCCGCCCGCCGACGACTCCTGCCTGAGCCACGCGATTCCCGCCGAGCGCCAGCTCGCGTTCGGGCTCGAGGTGATCCGCCGCTTCGGCTACGACTTCGATCGCGGCCGCCAGGACCTCACGCATCATCCGTTCATGACCAAGTTCTCGCTCGGCGACGTGCGGATTCTCACGCGCGTGCGCGAGAACGATTTCACCGATTCACTCTTCAGCACGCTGCACGAGTGCGGGCACGCGCTCTACGAGCAGGGCATTCGCATGGACCTCGAGGGCACGCCGCTCGCGGCCGGCGCCTCATCCGGAGTGCACGAGAGCCAATCGCGGCTGTGGGAGAACCTCGTGGGCCGCAGCCTGCCGTTCTGGCGGCATTCCTACCCCGCGATCCAGGCCGCCTTCCCCGAGGCGCTGAAGCGCGTGCCGCTCGAGACCTTCTACGCGGCCATCAACAAGGTCGAGCGCTCGTTGATCCGGACCGACGCCGACGAGGTGACCTACAACCTCCACGTCATGCTGCGCTTCGATCTCGAGCTCGATCTACTCGAGGGCCGCCTCGCGATCGCGGATCTGGCCGAGGCGTGGCGCGCGCGCTTCCAGAAGGACATCGGAATTCCGGTGCCCGACGATCGCAACGGCGCGCTGCAGGACGTGCACTGGTTCTCGGGGCCGATCGGCGGCGCGTTCCAGGGGTACACGCTCGGGAACATCCTGAGCGCGCAATTCTTCGCGGCCGCGCGCCGCGATCATCCGGGCATCGTCAAGGAGATCGAAGCCGGTGAGTTCAAGACGCTGCGCGGCTGGATGCGCGATCGCATCTACCAGCACGGCTCGAAGTTCACTCCCGCGGAGATCGTGCAGCGCGCGACCGGGCAGCCGATGACGATCGAGCCCTACATGGAATACCTGTGGGACAAGTACCAGCCGCTCTACGATCTCGAGCGCGACGCCGTCACCGCGCCGGCCTGAAGCCCGCTCCCCGACGCCGCGCGCTCGAGCGATGGCCGCTCGCGGCTCCATCAGCGCGGCGTCGGCGCCGGCATGGTGGACGGTCCGTACCAGTCCACCGGCAGGATCTCGAAGCTGAGGATGGTGTCGCGGCCGGCGCTGTGGTTCGCGACCGCGTGGAGCGTGTCTCCCGATTCGTAGAACCAGTCGCCGCGATGGTAGACGTGTGAGTGTCCGAGCTCCGTGTAGGCGAGATCTCCCGCCAGCACGTAGCGCATACCCGGCCCGGCGTGATGGTGCCCGCCGATGTAACCGCCCGGCTCGAAGATCGCCATCGATGCCCTCAGTTTGTAGCGGCCGTTGAGCGAAACGAGGTGACCGCTCACCGGGTGCTCGATCGCGACATCGGAACTCACGCCCGAGACCTCGACCCCGTTGATGAGCGGCGGCGTGCTGTCGGGCGGCGTCGCGATCGCGGCACCCGGCGCGGCCGGGGCGGGCGCTGGAGCCGCGGCGTTCGGCGACGGCTTCGCGACCGGCGCGGCCTGAGCCTCGAGCCGCGCCACGGGCGGGCAGCCCAGGAGCGCGGCCAGTAGAACGGGCGCCGCGATCGCGCACGGCACGAGCGGAGATCGCGGGTGTGGCGACCTCTGCGTCATGATCTTCCTCCCGGAGAATAGTTCGCCTCGCAGAATCCCGGTCGCGCCCAAAGCGCGCACTGTAACGGAAGCATGACGTCTTTGAGTCGCCCATTTCCCACTCCTCACCCGGGAAGTGGGAAAAGACCCCCAGGCCGGGCCCGCCCCGGCGGTTTGCTGGGCTCTGGACGCGTTGGATCAGACGGCGCAACACCCAGCGGCACAACGACTTGTCGCTATTTTGCGAGCCCAAAATGACCCCTGGCATGGGGGTTGCGCTTGACCTGGGTTGTAGTACCAAAGCCTCACTTCACACCAACGAAAGGAACTCACCATGCGCCCACTCAACCGCAAAGGCTTCACGCTCATCGAGCTCATGATCGTGGTCGTGATCATTGGCATTCTCGCGGCGATCGCGATTCCGAACTTCATCTCCATGGAAGACCGCGCGAAAGAAGGCAGCACCAAGGCGAACATGCACACCTTCCAGCTCGCTTCGGAAGACTACGGCGTCCAGAACGAAGGCGCTTATTCCGCCACGGCGAACCTGGTGGCGGCTCTGCTGCCCTCGGGCGGCGCGAACTTTACGAACCCGTTCGACGGCACCACGGCGACCGCGTGGGAGGATCGTGCCAGCTTCGCGGCCAATCCGACCGCCACGTCGGGTATGGTGAGCTACGCCGATTCGGCCACCTTCACGTACAACATCAAGGGCGTTGGCAAGGCGACCTCGGGTGCGAACTTCCCGATGTCGCTGGTGCTGACCGCGGGCGAGTAATTCGCGGCCTCGGCAGAGGCACCAACGCAACGAAGTGCGCGCCGCCCGGGACGACGTCCCGGGCGCGCGCGTTGGTCGGGCACGTCAGGGGTCGAACGCCCGAAAGATCAGCACGGCGTTGTGCCCGCCGAAGCCGAAGGAGTTGGACATCACGGTGCGAACGGTGGCCGAGCGCGCGATATTCGGCACGTAGTCGAGATCGCACTCGGGATCCGGGCGGTCCAGGTTGATCGTGGGATGGATCACGCCGTGACGCAGCGTCAACACGCTCGTGACCGCCTCGATCGCCGCCGAGCCGCCCAGCGCGTGACCGGTCATGGACTTCGTGGCATGAACGGCGAGCCGGCCGACGTGCGCGCCAAACACCTCGTGAAGCGCGAGCGTCTCGGTGGCGTCGTTGAGCGGCGTCGAGGTGCCA
>Ga0075030_100001966_pt1 | contig 18614 bp, 19 predicted proteins | sample LitLauG_LLR_2012_FD_71393 | JGI IMG/M metagenome (GOLD analysis project Ga0075030, IMG submission 71393) | Freshwater sediment microbial communities from Pennsylvania, USA - Little Laurel Run_MetaG_LLR_2012 | ecosystem: Environmental > Aquatic > Freshwater > Creek > Sediment | place: USA...
GCCGCGCAAACCAGGACAAATCGGCATGTGGCTTGCGCTCACCGGCGCGCGCCTCAAGGCCGGCGATTGCATCGAAGCCGGCATCGCCACGCATTATCTGCCCAGCCACCTCATCGCCAGCGCCCGCGCGCAAATCGCCGGCGCAGCCCAAACCCACGACCCCGAACGGGCGCTGCAGAGCGGCCTTGACGCGCTCAGCGAAAGCTCTGGCGCGCCAAGTGAGCTAACGCCTGCGAACCGCGAACGCATCGACCGCATTTTCGGGCTCGACAGCGTCGAGGCCATCATCGCTGGGCTCACTGCCGATGCTTCAGATTGGGCGCACGCCCAACTCAAAACGCTTAGGGCTAAATCGCCGCAGACCCTCAAAGTCGCCTTCCGCCAACTCCGCGAGGGCGCCGACAAAGCCAGCTTTGCTGACGAAATGGTGCAGGAATTTCGCATCGGCGCGCGTGTCGTGCAGCGCCACGATTTTCTCGAGGGCGTGCGTGCGCTGATCGTCGATAAGGACAATGCGCCGAACTGGGATCCCCCGACGCTCGCCGGCGTCACCGACGCAATTCTCGACGAGATTTTCGCCCCGCTGCCGCCTGGCCAAGATTGGACCCCGCTCTAGCGGATATGGCGGCGCTCGCTGAGCTTTGGCGCCGCTCGCGGCCCGGCGCGATTCGGGGTGATCACGCCGGCGCCCGCGCCGGCGGCTCAAAGCGCCTCAACATGCACGGCTAGCGCTTGCGCGGCGCGCACGTGCGCTTATGACAGCGCCAACCAAAGGAGCTTCCTCATGACCCGCGTGGCATTCATTGGTCTTGGCAACATGGGTTCGGGCATGTCCGCCAACCAAGCCAAGGCCGGGCGTGAAGTCGTGGCGTTTGATCTGTCCGCGGACGCGATGGCGAGAGCCAAGGCCGCCGGCATGACCGGCGCCGGTTCTGCGGCTGAAGCCGTGCGGGATGTCGATGTGGTTTTCACCATGCTGCCGGCCGGGCAACATGTGCGCGAGATTTACGAGCAAGCCATTTTGCCGAACGCCCGCAAGGATGCGCTGCTCATTGATTGCTCCACCATAGATGTCGATAGCGCCCGCACGGTTTCCCGCGACGCCTCAATGCAAGGCTTTCGCGCCGCCGATGCGCCGGTCTCGGGGGGGGCGGCCGCAGCCAGCGGCGGCACGCTCACCTTCATGGTTGGTTGTCGCGAGCAGGATTTCGCCGACATGGAAGAAGCCATCAAGCCGATGGCCAAGGCGATCATCCACGCTGGCGCCTCGGGGGCGGGGCAGGCGGCCAAGATCTGTAACAATATGCTGCTTGGCATCTCGATGATCGGCACCTGCGAAGCGTTTGTGCTTGCCGAAAGACTGGGGCTCGATCCGCAGAAATTTTTCGACATCGCATCGAAGGCGTCGGGTCAATGCTGGTCGCTTACCTCCTATTGCCCGTGGCCGGGCCCAGTGGCGGGCGCGCCATCGAACAAGGATTATGAGGGCGGGTTTGCCGCGGCCATGATGCTGAAGGATCTGAGGCTCGCGCAGGAGGCGGCGATGAGCGTGGCCGCTGATACCCCCCTCGGCGGGGGCTCAGAGGCGCTTTATGCCGAACTGGTCGCCAAAGGCCACGCCAACAAGGACTTTTCCTTCATGCTCGAAATGCTGCGTGGCCGGATCTGAACTTGGGCGTCGCAAGCGACAAGCCTTTGAGGCAGGGCGCTCCAGCTTGGTCTGCGTCCGTGAGCCGGCTCTGCGCTGATCAAGGATCACGCGGGTGACCAATTCGGCTCTGGTGTTGTTTTCGGCTGGACAAGATTCGGCCACTTGCCTTGCGTGGGCGTTGGAGCAATTCGACGAAGTCCACACAATCGGCTTCGACTACGGACAGCGCCACAGAATTGAACTCGCCCAGCGCGCGCCTGTGCGTCAAAAGCTGGCGGCGTTGAAGCCGCGTTGGGCGGCCCGCCTAGGCGGCGATTTGGTTGTCGATATTTCCGGTTTTGGCGCGCTCGCCGAGAGCGCACTCACCCAAGAGCGTGCGTTTGCTTTGCAGGCGGACGGTTTGCCCAACAGCTTTGTGCCCGGGCGCAATCTGGTGTTTTTTGCGGTTGCTGCTGCGCACGCCTATCGGCAAGGCCTGAAAACGATGGTGGGCGGCATGTGCGAAACCGATTTTTCCGGCTATCCCGATTGCCGGCGCGACACCATCGAGGCCATGCAACACGCGCTGACCCTTGGGCTTGGCCGACCAACCACAATCGAAACGCCGCTCATGCATTTGACCAAAGCGAAGACCTGGGCGTTGGCCGACGCGCTGGGGGGGCAAAGCCTGGTCGATCTCATTCTCGAAGAGACCCACACCTGCTATCGAGGCGATCGCGTTCACCGTCATGGGTGGGGTTATGGCTGTGGCGTTTGTCCAGCCTGTGATCTGCGCGCCAAAGGCTGGCTGGACTGGACCGATGCTGGCGTTCGTCAATGAGCTATAGCGTCAAGGAAATGTTTTTCACCCTGCAAGGCGAAGGCGCGCGCACGGGTCGGCCTAGCGTGTTCGTGCGCTTTACGGGGTGCAATTTGTGGAGCGGACGCGAACAAGATCGCGCCGCTGCGGTTTGCCAATTTTGCGATACCCAGTTCGTCGGCGCCGACGGCGAGGGAGGGGGCAAGTTTGAAAACGCCGAGGCGCTGGCTGAGGCAGCGCGCAAGCTCTGGCCAGGCGGCGAGGGGAGTTATGTCGTCTGCACCGGCGGTGAGCCGCTTCTGCAGCTTGACGCGCCGCTTATCGATGCGCTGCATGAGCGCGGTTTCGAAATCGCCATTGAGAGCAACGGCGTCCTCGCCGCCCCGGAGGGGATCGATTGGATCTGTATTAGCCCAAAAGCTCACGCGCCGCTCGTGCAGACGCACGGCCACGAACTCAAACTTGTGTATCCCCAAGCGGGGGCCGCGCCTGCGCGTTATGCGGGGCTTCAATTCGAGAATTTCTTTTTGCAGCCAATGGACGGCCCGGCCCGTCAAGCCAACACCCGCGCCGCCATCGACTATTGCTTGGCCCATCCGCAATGGCGACTGAGCTTGCAGACCCATAAATTGCTGGGCCTGCGCTAAGTTCAGTTATTGGACTGCGCGTGCGCCTTGTCGTTGTCATGATGGTGGGGCGTCGCGACCGCAACAGCCGCCCCTGCGACCGCGCCTGTGACCTTCACCGTTGTCCCAACCGCAGTCCCAACCGCTGTCCCAGCGAGCCCCAGGGCAGTCGTGGCCACGCAGCCGCCCACTAAGAGGCTCAACACGCATGGGCTCAACCAGAGGACCGCGGTTTTCATGTCCCGCAGGCTGCACCGCAGGCGAGGCGGCGCGCAAGCGCGCCTTGCAGTTCAGGCCCGCCAACGCGCGTCGTCGATGTCGAGCATCTCGCGCCCCCCATCCTTGTCGCCGGCGCGCCGAAACGGCCCCGCATACTCAGGATGTTGGTCATGGCGACGGTCGGGACCGAAATAGTCGCTGCTGCGCACAAACATCCGCACATCCGTCAGCGCGTTCGATATCCGCTCAAACAGGAGCCGCGAACTGACCGGCTTCTTAACAAAGCCGGTGACGCCGGCATCGCGCGCCGCAGCGACCCGCGAAGCCTCGGTGTGGGCAGTGACCATCAGAATGGGAAGGTAGGGATTGGGCGCGTCTGGATTGTTGCGCGCCATGCGCGTGAAGGCGATGCCGTCGATGGGTTGCATTTTCCAATCGACCAGCGCCAGGTCTACGGGGGCAGCGGCCATCAGCTCGAATGCCTCAGCCGCTGTCTCCGCCTCGCTGACGCGGGTGATGCCGCCGGCGCGGATCATACAGCGCAAAAGCAGCCGCATCTGCTTATTGTCGTCGACCACCAGAACATGGATGTCGCTGAGCGACGTCATCCTGATCCCCTCACCCTAGGAGAGACGGCGCCAACCGCAAACGACTGGTAAATTTTGAGCCGCGGTCGCCGAGATATTGGGCGCGCGCCAGAATTCGGCCAGTTGGGGGAGGGCCGAGAGCTTGGGTTTAGCTAGGCTGACGCGTCATTCAACTTGACGAGAGTTTCATTGTTACGGTGCGTCAACGAGTACAATTTCTGTGTCAGCGTCCGCCTCGATGCGCAATTGGCCCTCTTGGGCGATCGCTGCGCCGTCGCGTGCGGCCAGGACAACGCCGTTCACGCGCGCTTGGCCTTTCGCCAAAGCTAGATAGCCGTACCGATCAGCGCCAAGCGGATAGCTCACGCTCTGGCCCTTGGCGAGGGTCGCTGCGAGCACGCGGGCGTCTTGGCGGATCGGCAAGGCGCCGGCTTCTTGATCTGCTTGAAAACCCGACGCCAAAGTCACCAGCGCGCCGGCGCGCTCGCTCTTGGGAAATTTGGCGGCGCCCCAGAACGGCTTGCCGCCGCGCGCCTTGGGCAGGATCCAAATTTGGAAGAGCGTGGCGGCTTCGTCTTCCAAATTGTACTCCGCATGCGTCACGCCTTCGCCGGCGCTCATCACTTGTACGTCGCCGGCTTCGGTGCGGCCTTTATTGCCCATAGAATCTTGATGGGTGATCGCGCCGGCGCGCACGTAGGTGATGATTTCCATGTCGGCGTGGGGGTGTGGGGGAAACCCAGTCTTTGGTTGGATGGTGTCGTCATTCCAAACCCGCAGCGCCCCCCAGTGCACGCGCGCCGGGTCGTGATAATTGGAGAACGAAAAATGATAGCGGGCTGCGAGCCAATCGGCGTCGAACTTGCCTAGGTTTGCGAACGGACGCTTCTCGATCATTTTTGACCCCTTTGCGGGCGCTAAGGCGAACTCTCGCTCCAAGCTGGCGACCCGCAGCGCCGACGGCAAGGCACAATCCTGAAACTGCCCTGGGGCTCAATGGCCCTCGCGCGCACAGCGGCGCCATGATTTGTCCGCCGCCGAACGCGTGACGCCGACGAGAGCACAAAAGGGGGGGCGACAAAGGGGCGCCAAGGCGCGGGCGGGTGTGGGGTGGGCTACACCGGATCGTAGGGAAAAACCGAAGCGCTTGCGCCAACATCGGTGAAATTGGCGCGAAGCGCGGGTATCGCCTGCTCGATCAAAGATTGCGGCGTCCAGCCCTCCAGGCGCGCTATAGCCCGGATCGGGCGCGGTTGATTGAACAGGAAGACCTCATTGCCGCGCACCGCAAAGATTTGGCCGCTCACGTCCTTGGCCTCGTCTGCGCACAGCGCCACCGCCAGCTGCGCCACCTGGTCGGCGCGCATGCCGTTCTTCATGCGCTCGACGCGCGCAGCGCTTGCCTCGTCCTTGACCGGGATCGAGGCGATCATCCTGGTCCAGGCGAACGGGGCGATGATATTGGAGCGCACATTCTTCTGCGCCCCCTCCATGGCGATAATGCGCGAAAGCCCCATGACGCCCAGCTTCGCGGCCGCGTAATTGGCTTGGCCAATATTGCCGATCAGCCCCGAAGTTGAAGTGAAGAGCACATAAGAGCCGTTTTGTTGTTCGCGGAAATGCTCAATCGAGGCGCGTGTGACATTGAAGGCGCCGTTCAAATGCACATCGATCACCGTCTTCCAGTCTTCGACCGGCATTTTATGGAACATGCCGTCGCGCAGAATGCCGGCGGGATTGATCACCCCGTGCAAGGCGCCGAACTCTTTCTTGGCCTGCTCGAACATGGCCGCGACCGCGTCGTAGTCGGCGACGCTATCGCTGTTTGAGACGGCCTTGCCGCCGGCCTCGCGGATTTTCTTGGCGACGGCCTCGGCGGGGCCGGCCGAGCCTGCGTCGCCGCCTTTAAGACCGCCTCCCAAATCGTTGACCACAACTGCTGCGCCTTCGCGGCCGGCCAGCAACGCGCATTCCTTGCCGATGCCATTGCCGGCGCCGGTGACCACAACGACTTTTCCGCTCAGTACGCCCATATTTTCCTCGCCTCTCACCGGCTCATAAGCGGTTTGCGGCGGTGACGGTCAAGACGTTCTTCCAAGCAAATGGATAGCGCTGCTCTAGAGCCCGATGGCAGGGCGCATCAGCGCTTGGCGCGCCGCGCAAATCGGCGCCGCTCTACCAGACCTTAGCGTTGCAGCGCAAAGCTATTGGTCCCCGCCAAGCGGTCGTTGGCGCGGGAGAGCACGTCGCTGGCTTGGGCTTTGAGCCTTGGGGCGAGCGCTGGGAAGACATCGGCCCCGATCAGAGTTTGCAACGCGGCTGGGGAAATGAGCCGCACCTGCGCGCCTGAGGCGTTGGCGGCAATGTAGACCCCGGCTGCCCCGGTGCGGGGATCGTAGATAGCCTTGAAGATCTGGTTGGGCACGCGCACGCGATCGTGCAGCAGCGCGGGCGCGCCGGGGGCAAACACCGGCCCAGTGATTACAAAAACATCGCCCTCGCGCAGCGCCAGATTGCGGGTCTCGACCTCGAGGTCTTCCCAGGCGCCGCGATTGAGCGACCGCGCCTGGGGGGCGATGTTTGCAAGCGTAAAGCTTTGGCGCTGGGCTTCGGGAGTGGGCATATCGCCGCTCGGCGTCATGTGGCCCCGGTCATAACCCGAGCGCACGTAGTCGCGGAGCTCGGCGCGCTCGTCTAGAGGCAACTCAGTTTCTGCATGAAAATGATCGTGGCGGGGCAAAGCGCGCGCATCTTCTACGCCTTGGGCGGTCAGATGTTCCCCCGACCAGAGCGGCGTGCGGGTGGTTGCTGAGTGTTCAACCGCAAAAGCGTCGAAGCAAAGCTCGTGCAAGCCTCCGCTCACGCGGGTAAGTTGGGGCGCCGCGTCGTGAAAATAGATGCCTGCGCATGCGCCCCACGCGGGCGTTGCAACACAAATCAGAAGCGAAAAAATCAATACGATGCGCTGCATGCGAACCTCCGCGCGCACCAGCCTTTCGAGCGCCGTTTAAGCATCGGTTAACAAGAGCGCCGGCTTGGGCCGATGTTCGCGAAATGCCGACCGCGCGTAGCCAGGGAAGCGTTGGGCCGCGCCTAACCGGCGGCCGCGAGAGATTTGGCGCTAATCGGCGCTTGCAGGCGAGGCCTGGGCGACCTTTGCGCCGCTCTCGGGCGGGGTCTCAAATCCGTCTGCGTTGGTCAGCTGCGGGAAGAGCTTCATCCAGGCCAAGGATGAGCCAACCGCGCCGATCCCGCCTATGACCACCGCCAGCACTGGGCCAAAAATGCGCGCCATGACCCCGGATTCGAAATCGCCGAATTCATTGGATGCCGAGATGAAGACAAAACTCACCGCCGACACCCGTCCGCGCATCGCATCCGGGGTCGCCAATTGTATCAGGCTTTGGCGCACATAGACCGAAATCATATCGACCCCGCCTGCGACTGCGAGCGCGGAGGCGGTCAGCCAAAGGTTGGCGGAAAGTCCGAACACAACGGTTGCCAGGCCAAATACAATGGTTGCGCCGAACATCCAAAGACCGACCCGCCTGCGCAGAGGCGCGGCCGCCAGGCCAAGCGCCACCAAGGCTGCCCCAACCCCCATCGCCGAACGCAACACGCCAAGCTCGCTGGGTCCGGCATGCAATATGTCGCGCGCAAACACCGGCAACAGCGCCACCGCGCCGGCCAGCAACACCACCATGAGATCGAGTGAAATCGCGCCCAGCACGATTTTGTTGGCCCACACGTATTTGAGGCCTTCGACGATCAGCCCCAGCGTGCGGGCATCCTTCACGGGTTCTTGGCTAGGCGGTTTCATCGCCAGCAGCAGCAGCCCCGCAACCGCCAACAGCGCCAGCGTCGCCAGATAAGGCGCCAACGATCCCAAGCCGTAAAGCAAGCCGCCGAGCGCGGGGCCGACAATGAGCGAAAACTGGAACGCCAAAGAGCTCCAGGCGATGGCTTGGGGCAGTTCTTGGCGCGGGGTCAGCATCGGAAGCAGAGCAGATGCGGCGGGGGGCAAAAACGCGTTGGTGACGCCAGCGCCAACCGCGGCTGCGAAAATTACCGGAATGATCGACCCGCCGCCCATCATGGTCGCGACCACGAGGCTTGCCGCGATTGCCGCCTTTGCGAGCGTACACGCGATCAGAATCCAACGCCGATTGTAGCGATCGGCCGCCTGACCGCCGAACAACGAGAGCACCAAGAGCGGCAAGAACTGTGACAGTCCCATCAAGCCCAGAACGAACGAGGCTTGTTGAATGGTTTGCCCGTGTTGACGAGCTGCGTCATAGACCTGCCAGCCCATTGCGGTCAGCTGCATCTGCACCGCGAGCGAGGCAAACCATCGCGCCGCCCAATATTGAGCGAACAGGCGATGCCGGAAAATGGCGAGGGAGGGAATGTGTGGCGCGGGCAAAACGAGCCCTGAACCATGGCCGCACTTGCCCCGCTTCGCAATGCGTCGTTGACGAGAACCGTTGGCGGCATTATCCGGCGCGGCGCATTGGGGGCTTTGTGTTTCTTGCCTACGACGTTCGTTGCTGAAAAACCCGAGCATCGCAACGGGATTGAGGCCGTGCTTGATCGCGCGTTCGGGCCAGGACGATTCGCCAAAACCAGCGAGCGGGTGCGTGAGCGCGGCGCGCGCGCCGAGCCTCAATTGTCGCGCGTGGCGCTTAGCGAGAGTGGCGCGATTATCGGCGTGTGCCGCATTTCAAGCCTGGAAGCCGGCGCCCCGGCTTATTTTTTGGGGCCGCTCGCGGTAGATCCGGGCGCCCAGGCGGTGGGTGTGGGCGCGGCGCTGGTGCGCGAAACGGTGAATGCGTGCCGCGAGCGCGGTGGTTCGGTCATCGTGCTCGTCGGGGCGCATAAGTTTTTTCAGCCGATGGGTTTTGCGGTTGTGCCTGAAGGTCGCCTCATCATGCCGGGTCCGGTGGATCCAGCGCGGCTTTTGTGGGTCGAGCTGCACCCGGGCGGGAGCGACAGGGTGCGCGGCGAATTGAAGGCGCCGCGCTAGCCGGTTTCGCGCCGCCACCCAAGCATCAATAAGAGGACGCCTGCAAAGGCCCACGCCCAACCCGGTCCGAGCGGCTGCGACACCGCGGCGCGCACAATGTAGGCGCCGTTGCGACGAATGCCGATCCAATCGTCCCCGTGGGCGCTAGCGCCGCGATCGACACGCCGCACTTGCGGCAAATGTCTGCCGTCTTCGCCGGTGAGCACGACGCTGCCGCCGCTGGCTTGCGCGTAGGGGCGCAGAATATTTGGATCTGCCGCCAGCGCCGCGGCTTCACGGGGATTGAGCGGGCCAATGGCGGCAAATGCCGCAAGCGCGCCCGCGTGCGCTTCGTAAAGACCTTGCTCTGTCGCTGGGGCTTCGCCGCGCCATAGCCCCGGCTGTGCCTCAGTGAGTGTGACGGTGCTGCGCTGGCCCGTTGGCGAGACAATCTCGACGGGCTCGGTATTGTCCTTCAGCGTGCTCCTTTCGATTGCCAAGCCATGACCGTCAGCGTCGATCGTCAACCGCTCTTCTTCCAGTTCAGGCTCCTGCATCAGCCAGTGCACTAATCGGCGCAGCAATTCGCCATGCGGGCCCCCGCCGTCATAGCCGCGCGCCCAAAGCCAGGCTTGATCGGACCAAAGTTGCGCCACCCGACCCCTGCCGGCGCGATCGAGGACCAAGAGCGGCGCACCATTGACCCCCGACAGGATGGTCTGCCCGCTGCTGGCGCGGGCGCCAATCTGGCGGGTCCAACGTCCCCAACGCTCGGGGTTTGGCAGGCCGCGCAACACCGGATGGCGTTGGCCCAAAGCGGTCGGCGTTGGCCGATAAGCGCGATCGAGGACCTCGCCAGTTGGCTGAGAGGGCATGATGCCGGCAACGGCGGTGCGGTAAATGCCGTCCGCGCCAGCCTCGGTGTCGCCGGCGGTCACCAGCAGCGCGCCGCCCTGCTCAACGCGCGCGACGATGTTTGAGAGGTAGTAGGGCTGCAAAATGTTTCGCCAGCGCGCCCGATCGAAAATGATGAGATCAAATTCGTTTAAGCGCTGGTCGAATAATTCCTCAGTCGGAAAGGGTATGAGCGCCAGCTCGTTGATCGGGGTGTCGAAGTCTTGCTTTTCCGGCGGCCGCAAAATCGTGAAATGGATGAGATCCACCGCCGGATCGGATTTCAATAAATTGCGCCAGACGCGGGCGCCTGGGTGCGGCTCGCCGGTGATCAAGAGCACGCGCAGACGATCGCGGATGCCATTGGTCTCGAACGCGGCGCGATTGTTGGCGAGTGAAATTTCCTGCGGCCCAGGATCGACGGAGACGATGACCACGTTGCGCCCGCGCTTCGGCAGTTTAACATCGATGCTGAAGCGACGATTGGCGATTACGCTTGCCTCGCCGGCCGGCGCGCCGTCGATGGACACGCGCACATGAACCACCGGGTCGCCGGTATTGTCGAATACCCGACCGGTGATGTGCATGGGTTCTCCGACAATGCCGAAGGTGGGGGCGGCTTCGAGTTCGAGACGTCGGTCGCCGCGGCGCGGATCCCCGACTATCAACACGTGCGCGGGGCCCAGGGCTGCGAGTTTGCGGGGGTCGGCGGGGGGGTCTGCGGCTTGACCGTCGGTCACCACCACGATCCCTGCGATGCGGTCGCGGGCCACATCGGAGAGCGCATCCTCGATCACTGAGCTGATGAGCGTGCCGTCGGCGCCGCCGCGCGTCTCGCGCAGGCGCACCTCAAGGCCTGGCTCGCGTTCTAAACGCGCCGCCATCGCATCGCCGGCGACGCGCGCCGCCTCCAGCCGGCCCGCCAGCATCAGGCTCTCGCTTTGATCCACCAGCACCAGCGCCACGTCGCGGGCCGGTTCACGCCGCTCCTGCACCAGTTGCGGCTGCATCAATCCCGCAAATACCAACATCAACCCAAGTGCGCGCAAGATTGGCGCGCCCCCGCCGCGCCAAACATAGACGCCGAACGCAATCGCCATCAGCGCGCCAACGCCCCACATGGCCCAACTCGCCAGTGCTGGATCGAAGCCGAGGCGAGCTGCCCCGTTCATTGGCGCCCCAACCGGTCGAGCAGCGTTTGCACGTGCACCTGATCGGATTTGTAATTTCCGGTCAGCGCCACCATCACCATGTTGACCCCGAACCTGAGCGCCATTTCGCGCTGATGATCGTCAATGCGGCCATCGCCTGCCCAAGCGCTTGCCCAATCGCCATCGCCTATAAAGATCGACGCAACCCCGTCGCGCGAGCCCGCAGCCTGAGCGCTTTCCGCCCACAGGCGCGTTGATGCTGTGCGCCCTGCAAAACTCCGCAACAAATAAAACGCGCGCGCCACGACGTGATCGGTATTGACCAATTCAAGCGGCGGCACATCGAGGCCCTGCAGCATCGCCTCTGCAGGGCGCGCCCGCGCGTCAGCGCCGCCGTCGCGGGTGTCGACCAATAAGAGCCCGCCAATGGCCAGATAATGATCAAGATTGGCGAGAGCGGCGTCGGATAGACGTTGCGGCGAAGCCGGCGCCGGCCAATAGAGGAACGGATACGCCGCCAGATTATCGCGCCCAAGATCGATGCCGACCGGTGCGCCCGGCTCAACATTGGTTCGATTGATCAGCACTTGGGTCAACGCATCCAGACCTTGGGCTGAGATATGGTCAAGGCGCGCGTCTCCGGTGCGCACATAGGCCAAGTGCACATTGAGGGTCGGATCATCACGCGATTGGGCCTGCGCCTGCGGCGCCCAAGGGACGAGCGCACAGGCGATAAAGAGCGCCGCAACCGAGCGAGCGCGAAGCCGCGGCAGGCGTCCGAGCAAAAACAGAGCGATTAGCAAATCAAAGGCCAGCATCAAGGCGGCGGCGGCGAAGAACCAGCCCGCCAAGGGCCGCTCGACGCCCCCGCCCAATCCGGCCAAATGCATGCCAGCAGGAATTTGCAGCGCCGTCAGCTGCTCGTCAGGGCGCGCCGCGTCGATTGCCGCAGAGACCCCGGCGCGTTCGTAGAGGCCGGGCGGGGTCGCTTGGCTTGGCTGCGCGAGATTGAACTTTTCCGGCGCAACCGGCGCTGCGTCGGGGGGCGCGGGCGTCAATACGCCATAACCGTCGAGCAACTTTACCGCTCGATAAGGCCCGCCGCTAATGTCGCGCTCGCCTGCGCCGTCGGCCCGAGCCGAAAACGTCAGCGTCCGCCGCAGCATTTCGACAAACAAGCCAGAAAGCGGCAGGTCTGACCAGTCCGGCGTCGCGCTCACGTGGAAGAGCACGATCAACCCGTGACCGTGGGCATGGGCGGTCACTAACGGCGAATTGTCTGTAAGCGTTGCCCACACATGCGCGTCGGCGAGCGATGCGGGCTCGGCCAACACCTGTTGGCGCACGCGTACGTCGAGAGGCGGAGCGACCCCGGAAAATGGCCCGTCTGCCGGGAACGGCGCCACTGCCAGCGGCGTCTCCCACGCCAAGGCGCCGCCTAGCGTGCGCGAACCTGGCCGCAAGCGCACGGGCAGTAAATCATCGCCATCGTTGGCTAGCCGCGGCCCTGCAAAGCGCACCAGCAGCCCGCCCCCAACCAACCAGCGCTCGAGCGCTGCGTGATCGGTTGGGGCAAGGCGTCCGGCGTCGGGCAAAATCAAAGCTTGCACCCGCGCTGCGATCAGTTCGTTGACGCCGCCGCGTTGCAGGCTCGCATAAGGCGATAGTGCGCGCTCGGCGTAGTAGGTCTCGGAAACCAACGATTGCGAGGCGCCGGCGTCAATCAGGCCAACGAAAGGTCGCCCGGAACCGGCTGGGAGCAAGCGCAGGCCGCCGGCGCTTTGTTCGCCAACGATGCGCACGCGCGCAGCGCGCGCTGCTATTTCGGGGGGCAATACAATGCGGGCGCGGCCTGTGAGATCGCCATTGTTGAAGCTGACGCGCGCTGCGCCCAGCGCATGACCTTCGAAAGTCTCGGCTGCAACCGCGAGCTCCGGGGCGCCGTTGCTGGCGCGCCTGGCCGTGATCTCTACGCCCTGGGGCGTGACTTGGCCGGCGATCAGCGCATGGGCAGTGTGATCTGGCCTGCGCACAGTAACCGGCCCGCGCGCCATCAGTTCTTGGGCGAGCGTGCGCGCGCCGCCATCATCTAGCCCATCGCTGATCCAAACGATGTGGTCAAAGACGCCGCGGGTTTGCGCCAATCGCTTGGCCGCGTCAGCGCGATCTGGGCGCCAGGGTTGAGGTTCGAGGCGGCCAATGCGCGACTTTGCGTCCGCCGCTGTGAGCGCCTCGCCTGGGTCGCGGGCGGGCGTGCTGGGCGCTGTCAGCAATAGAAAGACCGGCGCGCCGTTGCGTTCGGCTTGGTTTGCCGCGTTGATGGCGTCATCGCGCACGTCACTCCAAATTGGCGCGGAGGGCCAACCATTGTCGATGACAATGAGCGTGCGCCCCCCGGCGATCGCGGCGGCGGCGCCCGGCGCCAAGCTTGGCCGCGCAAAGGCAACGATCAGAAGCGCCGCCGCCAGCGCGCGGAACAACACGAGCTGCCATGGCGCGCGTTCGCGGCTTTGCTCTTCGGTGCGCACCTCCAACAAGAGCCGCGCCGGCGGAAATTGCACGCGGCTGGGAGGAGGCGGGGTGGCGCGCATAAGCCACCAAAGCGCGGGTAGCGCTAGAAGCGCCCAAAGCGCCCCGGCCGCTCCAAACAAGAACGGTCCGATCGTCACCCAAAGCGCTCCGACACCAGCGCGATCAGCATGGCGAGGGTGGGCGCTGGCGCATGGTCTGTGCGGTGCAGGATCGCTGGGAAGCCGAACTGCGCGCCCATGGCGCGGATTGCGCCGCGATGCGCTGCAAGCCGCTCAGAATAGTCCTGGCGCGCAGTTTCGGCGCGCCCGATCAAGGCTTGGGTGCGCCCGCCGGGCTCGAGAAACAGCGTGCGTCCCCGGAACGGAAAATCTTCTTCGGCAGGATCGGCGATCATCACCAGCGCGCCGCTCGCGCCAGCAGCTGCCGCGGCGCTCAAGCGCTCGCGCCAGGTTTCGAGCGGCGCATAGAAGTCGGAGAAAAAAACCATCGCGCTGCGCGACGGGGCTTCAAATTCGCTCGCAGGGGCCAGCAAGTCTTGCGCCAGGCGTTGGCCCGCGCCTTGTCCGCTACGCGATTTTTGGCCAAGCACGCCCACGCGCTCGCCTCCCCGAGCCAGCAGGATGGCAAGCGCCAGCGCAATGGTGCGCGCGCGGCGCAGCTTGGAGATGCGCTTGGCGTCAGAGCTCCAATCGAACCCTGGCGTGGAATCAACCCAGAACCATCCGGTTTGGGCGGCCTCGCGCTCGCGTTCGCGCACATATAAGCGATCGCCGCGCGCCGAGCGGCGCCAATCCACCAGCCGCGCCCCATCTTCGGCGCGGTGATCGCGGTACTGCCAAAACGCTTCGCCTTGGCCTGCGCGGCGGCGCCCATGCAAACCCGGCGCGCTTGCTGCCAAACGCTGCGCATCGAGCAGCACGCCCTCTAGATCGCCCGCGAGCGCCAGCGCGTCGAGACGTGTGGCGTGGATCAAGCGGCTTTCTCTGCGAGCGCATCGACGAGCGCGTCGATATCCAAGCCTTCGGCGCGCGCCCCAAACGAGAGCTGCATGCGGTGCACCAGCGCCGGGCGCGCTAAGGCTGCGACATCATCCACCGAAGGCGCCAGGCGTCCACGCAACAAAGCCCGTGCGCGCACCGCCAGCATCAAGGCCTGCCCGGCGCGGGGGCCGGGGCCCCAAGCCACATGCTGATTGACCCGCGGATCATGGCTCGAACCTGGGCGCGCTGAGCGCACCAATTCCAGAATGCTCGCCAGCACTTTTTCGCCCACCGGCATCAGGCGCACCAATTGCTGGAGGCGCATGAGTGCTTGTCCGTTTAGGACCGCCGACGGGGTCTGGCCTGTAAGCCCGGTCGTCTCGATTAAAATCCTGCGCTCGATCTCTGCGTCGGGGTAAGGCACGTCGACTTGCAGCAAGAAGCGGTCGAGCTGGGCTTCCGGCAGCGGATAAGCGCCTTCGTGTTCGATTGGGTTTTGGGTCGCCAAAACATGAAACGGCGTCGGCACATTGTATGCCGCGCCCGCCACAGTCACATGATGCTCTTGCATGGCCTGCAACAAAGCCGATTGGGTTCTGGGCGAAGCGCGGTTGATTTCGTCGGCCATCAGGAGCTGCGTGAAGATCGGGCCTTTGACGAAGCGAAAATGGCGCCGACCCGCTTCGTCTTGGTCGAGCACCTCAGAGCCCAGAATGTCGGCTGGCATCAAATCTGGGGTGAACTGCACGCGCGCCCAGTCCAATCCGAGCACCCGGGCCATGGCTTCCACAAGCCGGGTCTTGGCAAGTCCCGGCGCGCCAACCAGCAGGACATGTCCCCCCGCCAGCACCGCCGCCAGCGTGAGCTCCACCACGCGCTCTTGACCAAACACCGCCTTGCCGATCTCGGCGCGCGCCCGCGCCAAAGATTCCCCGGCCTGTTCGGCCTCGCCGACCAGCGCCTGGGCGGCGTCTTTTTCGCTCACATTGCTCATTGCCGCGAAGCTCGCTTGTATGGAGGCTGTTTTATGGCCGTTTCCACGTTGGGGGCGACCAATTTCACCCGCAGGATCATGTCGAACGCCTCGTCCTTGGAGCAATTGGTGGCCGCCCTCAAGGCGAGCGTCAGCGACGGGTCGGCTGGGGACAAACGCCTGCCCCCGGTCGAGCTGTGGAATCCAAGCTATTGTGGCGATGCGGGCCTCGAAATCCTAAGCGACGGAACCTGGCTGCATGAGGGAGCGCGGATGACGCGCGAGCGCCTCGTTGGGCTCTTCGCCTCCATCCTCCGCAAGGACGGCGACGGCGAGACCTATCTAGTGACGCCGGTTGAAAAGATCCGGGTGCGCGTTCACGACGCGCCGTTTGTGGCCATCCGCGCCGACCGCTACGGCGAAGGACGCGGACAAAGCATTGTCTTCACGAACAATGTCGGCGATGTGACTGTGGCGGGACCTGAACACCCGATTAGGGTGGCGTACGCCAACGGGACGCCGCGTCCTTATGTGTTGGTGCGCGCTCGCCTGGAGGCGCGCATCCTGCGTGCGCCGTTCTATGAAATGGTGGACTGGGGCGAAACCCGCGATGGGCTGTTGGGTGTTTGGAGCGGGGGCGCATGGTTCGAACTGGGCGCGCTTTAGCCATGCCTTGTTCCCGGCCGCCGAAGCCCTTCGTCGAAGCCCCACGCAGCCCACGATTGCGCCAGCTTGTGTCGCCGGTTAGGCACGTTAGGTGATCGATTGGAACGACATCGAACAGCGGCTGCGCAGCCGATTGACCCCGGTCGACGCGATCGACGCGTTAATGGCGCGCTCGGATCGAGATCTCAATCCCGATTGGCATGATCCGGTGAAGGGCGAGTATCGCCATGCAGCGGTGCTGGCCCCGATCGTCAAGCGCGCGGAAGGCTGGACGATGTTGCTTACCCAACGCGCCGCGGATTTGCCGTCGCATGCCGGGCAGGTGGCGTTTCCCGGCGGCCGCGTCGATCCAGGCGATCTAACCGCGGTCGACACCGCGCTGCGCGAAGCCGAGGAGGAGATTGGCCTGGCGCGCCGGTTCGTCGAACCGCTTGGGGCGATCGAGCCGTACGAGACCGGCACCGGTTTTCGCATTGCCCCGATTGTCGGGTTTGTCGCCCCGGGCTTCGAGCAAAAGATGGATACAAGGGAGGTCGCCGACATTTTCGAGACGCCGTTCGATTTCCTGATGAACCCGGCCAATCACCAGCGACGCGAGAGCGAATGGCGCGGCCAAATGCGGGCCTATTACGCGATGCCCTACCAAGGTCGCTTCATCTGGGGCGCGACTGCAGGCATGATCCGCGCGCTCTATGAGAGATTGTTTTTGTGACCCCCAACATTGGCGACGCAGCGTGGTTTAAAGCGCCGGAAACGCGTGCGCTGATGGCGGCGCTTGAGAACGCCCGCCCAGGCGGGGCGCGGTTTGTCGGCGGCTGCGTGCGCAACACGCTTATGGGGCGCGAAGTCGACGATATCGACATCGCCACCCAGCTCACGCCCAACGAAACCGTGGCGGCGGCCGCGCAAGCCGGCTTTGCCGCACACCCGACCGGCGTCGAGCACGGCACCATAACCGTGGTTGTGCGCCATCGGCCATTTGAGGTGACGACGCTGCGGCGCGACCTCGCCACTGACGGGCGCCACGCCACGGTGGCGTTCACGCAAAGCTGGGAAGAAGACGCAGAGCGTCGCGATTTCCGCCTCAACGCGCTTTACGCCGACCCCGCGGGCCAAGTTTACGATCCCACCGGCGGGGGCCTCGATGACGCCCGCCTCGGACGGGTTATTTTCATTGGCGACGCCCACGCGCGGCTGCGCGAGGATTATCTGCGCATCCTCCGCTTCTTTCGTTTCACCGCCTGGTACGCCAACGGCCCGCTCGATCCCCAAGGCCTCAGCGCCTGCGCCGACGAAGTCGCAGGCCTTGATCGCCTTTCCACGGAGCGCGTTTGGAAGGAGGTAAAAAAACTTCTCGCCGCTCCCGACCCGCGCGCGGCCTATGAAGGCATGGAAGCCATTGAAGTGCGTGCGCGCGCGCTGCCGGAAATGACCAACCATGCCCGCCTTGAAGGGCTCATGACGCTTGAAAGCGATCTGATGCTGGCGGTTGATCCCTTGACCCGGATCGCGGCGGCGCTGCCCAATCAAGACGCCGCAATGGTCTTCGCGCGGCGTCTGAAGATATCTAACGAGGAACGCCATCGCTTAGTCGCGGCATTGGGCGAGGAAATGAAGCTCACCTCTTACATGTCGCTTAAAGAGATGCGCCGGGCCATCTACAAAATTGGCAACGAAGCCTTTGCCGACCGCGTCATGCTGGCCTGGGCGGGGGCCGGCGACAAGGCTCAGCAATGGCGCGCGCTGGTCGCGCACGCACAGATGTGGCGGCCCCCGAAGCTGCCGCTTTCCGGCGACGACATCATGGCCGCCGGGGTGCCCGCGGGGCCAAAGGTAGGCGCGGTGATGCGCGAGGTTGAAGCTTGGTGGATCGACGCCGATTTTCCCGATGACCGGCTGTCGATTATCGAGCGGTTGAAGGCGGTGGCGCAGGGCATGGCTTAGGCGAGCTTGGAGAGCAGCGCCGCCAGTTGCGCGGCCTCCTCGGCGCTGAGCTTGCCCATCGCGGCCTGCAGCGCCGGTGAATAAGCGGCCCAGATCTCTTTGCGAAGCGCTTGTCCGACGGCCGTGATGTGGACCATTTGACCGCGCAAGTCCTCGGGGCATTCGCGGCGCGCGACCAGCCCCTCGCTCTCCATGCGGTCGACCAGGCGCGAAAGCGAGTAACGCGCAACCAGCAGGTGATTGGCCAGGTCGCGCTGGCGCTGGGGCCCCTCCCGCTCCAGAGCCCACAAAATGTCATACCACTCAAGTAACGGAAATCCCTTGGCTTTCAGCTCAGATTCAACCCGCTCCAGGGCTTGGCCGCCAAACACCTGCAGAGCCACCCAAGCGCGCTCATGGGGATCTTTGTTGGCGGGGATCCGAATATCTTGTTGCATTTGCATCAATCTAGCACTATGTTGCATTTACAACAAGATGCGAGGGCCGCGATGCTCAATCTTTTCAGGTCGAAGGCCCAGCCGGTTTCCAAATCAGGAGCAGCACTAATGTCTCGCAAGATCGCGGTTCTCGTCGGCAGCCTGCGCAAGGAC